>Ga0190331_1000010_pt1 | contig 33939 bp, 33 predicted proteins | sample 48720445_MG_FD_161681 | JGI IMG/M metagenome (GOLD analysis project Ga0190331, IMG submission 161681) | Hydrothermal vent sediment bacterial communities from Southern Trench, Guaymas Basin, Mexico - 4872-04-4-5_MG | ecosystem: Environmental > Aquatic > Marine > Hydrothermal vents > Sediment ... | reverse complement strand
ATATTCTAAGATTGTTTAATAAATATGTTGACTTTTCTTCATAGAGGTAACAAAGAGGCTATTCAGGAGTAGCAAATTTCTCTAATTGTGCCATCAAATGGTTTAGGTTTATTATTTTTCAAAAACACTCCTGTCTGCCCCAGGCAAGCCTGCGGATAATATTTTGCTCTTGTTAACCCATGGACGGGTCTGAGAAAAAAATGACTTTTTCAACAGCCTGTAGCCCTTTAATAAAACTTCATAAATCTGTCATTATTTTGTTACAAATTTTCTCTAAAATTTGGAATAAACTAAAAGGAGGATAGGGATGAAACGGTTTTTAAGTATTTTTTTCATTTTATTTATTGCCCAAATCAGTCTTGCTGGAGAGATAGTAATAAAGGGTTCTACCACAGTCTTACCCATTGTGCAGGCCGCCGCTGAAATCTTTATGAAGCAACATCCAGAAATAAAAATCTCTGTTTCTGGTGGTGGCTCAGGCAATGGGATTAAGGCCTTAATAGATGGGACTTGCGATATTGCCGATACTTCCCGGTTTATAAAACAAAAAGAGGTAAAGATGGCTATTGCTAAAGGGATTTATCCAGTGCCTCATCGTATTGCCTTAGATGGAGTAACACCTATAGTGCATCCATCAAATCCTATAAAAAATCTTACATTGACTCAATTGCACCATATTTATACAGGCAAGACTAAAAATTGGAAAAAAGTAGGTGGATTTGATCACAATATTATTGTGGTCTCCCGAGATACAAGCTCTGGCACCTATGAGGTGTGGAGAGAAAAAGTGATGAAAAAAGACAGGGTAACTCCACGCGCCTTATTACAGGCATCTAATGGAGCAGTAATTCAAACAGTTGCCCACAACAGATGGGCAATTGGTTATGTGGGCATTGGTTATTTAAATAAACAAGTAAAAGCAATTAAAGTAGATGGAGTAATACCTACCAAAGACACAATTAGGATAGGAAAATTCCCAATTACGCGTCCATTATTTATGTTTACAAATGGTTGGCCTGAAGGTGAAATAGCCACTTTTATTAACTTTGTCTTATCTCATATTGGGCAGAGGATTGTGGAGAAGACAGGTTATGTAGCCATTTACCCCGTGCAATAATTAATGTATGATAGGAAATAAGGATGAAGGTTAGTGAAGTCGCGATTACAGAGATTGAAAAAATCTCACCAAATGCCAAGGTCTCAGAGGCAATATCTTTAATGCTTAAAGAGGGGATAAGGAGTTTGATAGTTATACCCGAAAGTGGAGAAGATGTCTATGGAATTGTCACTGTAAGAGATGTAGTTTATAAGGTCTTGGCAAAGGGTCTAAACCCAAATGAAATAGAGGTCAAAAGCATTGCCACTAAACCTTTGGTTTCAATTGATACCCATTGCAATGTTACCCATGCTGCCAGTCTGATGGCAAATCTAAACTTAGCTAGATTAGTCGTTACCGAATCCGGAAGGATGGTAGGGATAGTCACTCTTGTGGATATTTTAAGAGCCTCAAAAATTCATGAATAGACCTGCCTGCTAATACCTGAATATAGCGATGGCAGGCAGCGTCTCTAAATGAGTGTTTCATATAGTAATCGCCCATGCGGGACACATTAAAAAAAGCAGGGTCGTTATGCCCTGCTTTTTATAGTTAAGAACTGGCTTACTTTATTGCGGTAAGCTCACACTCATCCAAAATCTGACCTGTATGGCTATAGGCGGTTAGGAAAACTTTGTCTCCTTCTATCGAGAATAGGGCATACCCGCACTGCAAACTAAATGCTTGAACATCGTTAACCCAGGGGACATCCTTATTCTGGGCATAGAACGGAGCTCCTGCATTCCCGCTGATGATTTGCCAGACTGGATTAACAAAATTAGGATTTGGGCTCCCATCCAGATACACTGGTGTTTTGCTATCAATCAGAGTTCGATTGTAGTTGTGCTCATCGCCAAAGCATACGGCAAGCACATGGTATTTGCTGACGATTTCCCAAAACCTGTCTCTCATCTCAATCACATAGGCGCGGTCAATTCCATTATTCTTTTCAGGAACGCCAAAGTTATAGCACATGGCGTCTTTCACATGTCCTCCGTTGGGGAAAGCAGGTTCATGACCGAACATAAGGATGTGTTTTATTCCTCTTGCTCTGGCGGCAGATAGATCTTGCTCGATCCACTCCATTTGCTTGTTCATGATGTGTCCTTCGAGGTTACCTCCATATTTTTCTGGTTGGCTCGACCACCAATAGTTGGTGTTAAAGACAACAATATGAGTGTTCCCGTAATCAAAGGAATATACGTTCTCCTTGTAAGTTGGTAAACCCGGGCCTTCAGGCTCGGGACCATTCTCCGGGTTTACAAATTCCTTTCTGAAGACTTCTTCAGCGCTTTCATCCCCTATTTTGTCGAATTCAACTCCATGCTCAGTTCCATCGTCATAGACCAACATCAAGGCCGCGTCATGATTACCCATTGCCTCGTAGATGGGAATGTAGTGCCCTATTGGTTCAACCGTCTGTTTCCATGCTTCAAGCTGCATCTGGAAATCTCGAAGGTTGCTAGTGTAGCCGTTAATGAGATCGCCTGCGAAGACAATAAAATCAGCACCTTTGCGAAAGACATCAGTGAACAACTCAGTAAGAATCCGGTGGTTTACTCCTTTATAATTTCTCTCACCGCCACCCACACCTTCACGGGAATCGGACAAAAAGGCAAACTTGAATACTTCTGCATTTTCAGGCACGGTTTTTAAATGATACTTTCTTGAGGTGACAAGATCATCAGTCGAAGCATCGTAACTTAGTACAGTATACTCGTAAACGGTGCCAGGGTTCAAACCTTCTACTTTAACTTCGTGCCGGATAGTATTCTCAGAGTCTATATAGACTTCGCCATTCACAACTAGGCAACCTAAAGAAGGGGCATCGGTCTCCCAAGAAATGATCGCAGAGTTTGTGGTTACCTGGTCAACAAAGGGTCCTTCGGTGATAGTCAAAGCTTTAATGTAAGTATCACCCACTTTTTTGAACCTGAAGCGACGGTCGTATGCTCGCGTAGTGCATTTGACAGGATCAAACACCTCTACACGGTAGGCTATAACTCCCTCGCCCTTCTCTACAAAACGGGCGGCATTGTATTTGTGCTTCTCAAATGTCTTTATATTGATTTTAGCAACGTGCTCTTTAGTAAATTCGGTTACCTCTTCGAGAGCTACCTTTCTGAACCGAGGATAGTCCAGTTCTTGATCTGGTAGATATACACCGTAGTACACCCTACCACCCGGAGTTGGCACTTCAGTCGACCAATGAACCAAGGCTGTTCCATCAGAATTTACTTCTACCCAAGGCTCTTTGGTTAAAAAGAGATCGTCCACTTCCTTTATAGGATACTCAGTGGGATAGGTAGGTGGTTGGGGCTGAATTGGAACCTTTGCTAAAGCGACATTAAATGAAAAAAAGATTAACCCTAACAAAATTACACAAAAAAATGCCCTTCTCATTTCACTTGCCTCCTTACAAAGATTTTTAGTGATGTTACTTAGGGTTTGTTACAGAATTTTGACAGATTTGTTTAAATTAGGTTATTTTTTGACTGCCTTTAAACAAGAGGGGGTTCAATGTTCTTTAATGCCCTAAAACCTCTTAGTATTTCCCTAAATTTCTTATTTGTTACATTCACTTCTTTCAAAATAGCCATTTTATCTTGCTTGTCTGCGTGAATCGCAGGTATCTCTAATATGTTAAATGAAGGATAAGACCTGCCCTTCAGCCTCCGTGATGTGGCTGTCCCTGCTGTGATAAAATAGGTATTCTCTAGCCTCCATGTCCAGGGCAAGTGCTTATGGCCTGAAAAAACAAAATTTACTCCCAACTCCATGCAAATTTTTAGAACATCCCCTGCATCTGAGGGTATGTTTCTCTCCCTTCCTGTTCCAGGGATAGAAATAAGGTGATGATGCATGGCCAGTATTTTTACCTTGTTGTTTATTGACAATTTTTCTCTTATAAACCCGTAGTTTTCCCGTCCTACATGTCCATCATCTATGTCTGGTTGACTGGAATCTATCCCCAAAATTACTACTTTCTCATTTTCATAGTAAGGGCATCTTGTCCCAAAAATCTCCTCAAAAATTATATATCCCTCGTTTCTTGCATCATGATTGCCTGGTACTACTATTTTATTCTTCACCTTTATTCTATCGATATATGTTTTTGCCAATTCATATTCATGGACATATCCATCATCTGTAAGGTCACCTGTGATGATAAGTATCTCTGGCATTTCAGAATTTAAGATATCAATAACATTTTCACCCCACTGCGAAACAAAATTTGGGCCTGTAATATGCAAATCAGAGATATGCGCTATTTTTATTCTTTCATCTTTGACCATATAAGAAATCTAAATTTTTTTTATTACAAAATGATGACAAAATAATTAATATTTTGCGAAAGTTATATTATGGGCTTGATATATTTCCTAGCTTTATTACCGCTATATAGAGGTCTTTGTCCTTTACAGTTATATAGAGATAGTGAAAGAAGCCTCCCTCTTTTTTAGAGGCATGGAGTGGTGCACCTGCGCCCCCAGTAATTATTTGAGTAACCCCATTTATAGTGGTCTTGTTATAAAGGTGTTCATGACCACAAAATAGTATGAGTTTTTCTTTATATTTTCTTAAAAGAGATGCAAGCCTGTCTCTACTTTTTGGATATCTATCAAGACCAGTGCCAGTATGAGGATCTGTTGGATATAGAGGCTCGTGGACAAAGACAAAAATAAAGTCAGCGTCTCTTGCCTCCTTTAGTTGCTTTTCTAGCCATTTAAACTGGATAGGGTCTATCTTCCCCTGTATTTCTTTACCTCACACCAGGAATTCTTCCAACTCCTAACTCTCTAAAAATGTGGACAGTATCTTTGGAAAGCCCACGACATGTTATTTGAGAGAAATCTTTTTGGTAAAAGGCGAGAACTTCTTTTAAAAGTGCCATAGCTGAATATTCAAACTCTAAAACTCTGGTAAAATCTAAAATCACACAACTTATGCGATTTTCAATGGCATATTCCAGAATGGTACCTACATGAATAGCACAGGCACTATCCAATTTGCCTTGAATTTTTATAATGCTGTTTTTATTTGTCTTTTTCACATAAAACACCTACCTCTTTTAATTAAATGCTCTAATTACTTAAAGAAAATTTGTTACAGGATTTTGACGCATATATTTAAGTTCGATTAAATTTCGGTCTAAAGCTATTTTTACACAAAATATCCACAAAACCGAAATCACTTTGTAAAAAATCTTTGGTAATAAAGTATCTAAAGTGTACATGATAATAAATATCCACGATGTAAGCCCTTTTTATAAGGCTGAATTAGAAAACACAGTAAGTTTTTTGAGTGACAATGGAGTAAAGCGGTTTTCTCTTTTTGTTATTCCCTATCTGTGGTCAAGAATTCATCTAAGAAAATATCCTTCCTTTGTTAAATGGCTCAAGGGGCTGAAGGGGTGTGATTTTGTCCTGCACGGCTATACCCATCAAAATCTTGTTTGCTCACATGTTTTTAATCGTCTTCTGACAAACAAAGAGGGTGAATTTTTTAAGATTGGTCACAAAGAGGCCATAAAACGGCTTTCTTTTGCCAAGGCTATTATTTCAAAGGCAGGGATAGAGACAAATAGTTTTGCTCCTCCAGCGTGGCTTATTGGAAAAGAAGAGAAAGAAGCGGTCTGTCATATGGGGTTTGAACATTTGATAACAGCAAGAGGGGTATACATGGTCAGAGAGAAAAAATTCATTTTCTTACCTGCTATTTCCTTTACCACCAGGACTCGCTTTAGAACATTTCTTTCAAGAATATCTTATGCCTGGCCAGGCCTTTTTAGGAGAAAAATGTTGAGAATTGACCTTCATCCTTGGGACATTAAAGAGAAATGGCTGCAAAATAAATTAAAATTAATCTTTACACAGAGAGAAACTCTAGCATTAAAGGAGGTTTTGCCATGATAGCAGACCTTCATCTCCACTCTTATGCCTCAGGAGATGACACCAATGATTTCCTTTCAGTGCTTGGTTGTAGGGAATGTTATTCTGACCCAAAAGAGCTTTATTTCTTGGCCAAGAGACGGAATATGGATTTCTTTACTATCACTGATCACAATACCATCAATGGCTGTCTGGAAATAGCTAATTTAGAAGATGTATTTATCAGTGAAGAAGTAAGCACTTATTTCCCTGAAGATAAGACCGAAGTCCATGTCTTGGTCTTTGATATAGATGAGGCCTTGCATAGGGATATAGATAGGCTAAGACAGAATATTTACGAATTAACCCAGTTCCTCTTTCAAAAGGGAATTCCTTATGCCCTGGCTCATCCGCTTTATTCCCCTAATGGTAAAATTACCCCATTTCATCTAGAGAGGTTTTTTATCCTCTTTGACCTCTGGGAAGGAGAAAATGGTTCAAGACCAAAAATCTTAAATGAGCTTACCAAAAATGTTGCAAGAAGTAAGGATTTTTCTGAAATAGAACTTTTGGCTGAAAAGTATAGCTTGCCACTTCTTAGAAGAAACAAGGAAATAAGCTTCACTGGCGGGTCAGATGACCATAGTGGTTTTGGAGTAGGAAAGGCTACCACTTCTGCAGCTTCAGCCAATAATCTAGAGGAATTTTTTAAAAAACTCAAATCTGGAAAGGTAATCGCAACCAACAATGGCAGTGGTACTGTTCACCTGGCGCGGACAGTTTATGCTGTTAGCTATCATTATCTCAAAACGCAAATAAATCTTGACAAAAAAACAGACAAAATTTTGGATAAGGTCTTTTTGAAAAGAAAGCGGGTGCCTTTCTTCCTCAAATTAAAATTTGCTACCCCCAAAAAGGATGATTTAAAGTCCATTATGTTGAAAAATCTGGCCAAAGGAAATATCAATGTGAACATAGATAATGGTCTTGAAATAAAGCTATTTTTCAGAGAGGTGGCACAAAGATATTCAGATTCTCTTAATCCTCTAAACTTTGCTACACTTTTAAAAATCCCAGGGGTTCTGGGAAATCTTATGACTCTTTATCTCTTCGCTGCCCCTTATCTAGGAGCACTGATTGTAGAAAGCAAAAGGAGAAGAGAGGCCCTTTCCCTTTATCACTCCTTTTTCAACAAAAATGCCCCTAATTCTCAAAAAATTGCCTATTTTACTGATACTTATTTTGAAGTAAATGGTGTATCCAGGACTAACCAAGACTTGAGGAAGTTTGCCCAAGAGAAAAACCTTGATTTAGAAGTCATTATCTCTAGAAAGCTTTTTTCTTTAGAAGAAAAACTGAAAAATATAGCCCCTATTTTTGAAATGCCCCTTCCTGTTTACCCAGAAATAAAGCTTGGTTTTCCTGATCCGCTGGAACTAGTGGACTACTGCTGCCAAAATAATATTACTCATATTCACGCAGCTACTCCAGGCAGTATGGGGCTTTTTGGCATGTTTGCAGCCAAGACTTTGCGGCTTCCCTTTACTATTGCCCACCATACGGATTTAGTCCAATACGCTGGCATTTACAGTGAGGAAACTCTGCAAGGAGCTTTAAGAAAATATCTTTCCTGGCTCTATGGACAGGCCAACAAAGTGCTTGTCCCTTCAGAGTTTACCAAAAGAGAGGTAATTGAAAACTTCAACACTGCCCCTGATGATATTCTTGTATTTCACAGGGGGGTTGATTTGAGACAATTTAATCCTGGCTTCAGGGATGAAGATTGTTTTGGCAAATATAAAGGATTTTCTGGTCGGCCGGTGGTGCTTTATGTGGGCCGAGTGGCTAAGGAAAAGGGACTTGATATCTTTTGTGAAGTAGCCAAATTGGTAAAGGAAAGGTATTCCAATCTCACATTCGTTGTGGTGGGAGATGGCCCTTATAGAGAAGAGCTTGAAAGAAAATGGGGCCATATAGTGATTTTTACCGGAATGAAGAGCGGTAATGATCTTTCTGCTGCCTATGCAAGTAGTGATATTTTTCTTTTTCCCTCACCTACAGAAACTTTTGGGATGGTTGTTTTGGAGGCCCAGGCATCAGGAATTCCAGCCATTGTCTCTAAAGAAGGAGCAGCCAAAGAGAATATAAAGGAGGGAGAAACTGGGTTTTCTTGTGTGCAAGAAATAAGGGCATTTTATAAATGTCTGGTCTCTCTTCTCAAGGACAAAGAAAAATTATGTAATATGAAAAAGGCAAGCAGAGAGGCTGTCCTTTCTCGTCCCTTAGAAGGTGGTTTAAGAGAAATGATAGAGAAAATAACATGCTAAAGGTATGTGATATTGTCCAGTTGTACAGTCATGAAAAAAGTGGAGGTATAAAACGTTATTTGCGTGAAAAAATAGCCTTCCTTGCGAAGAGAAAAGACATGGAACACCTAGTCATCCTGCCAGGAGAAGGAGATACTTTGAGCTATTTTGGGAATTCTAAATGCTATTTTGTTTCTTCTCCCAAGCTTCCCAGGAGTAAAAACTATCGTTTTGTCCTAAATTCCATAAAGATTTGGCAAATTTTAAAAAATGAAAGGCCCGATATAGTTGAGCTAAGTTCTCCCTTTCTTATGACCTGCCTGCCATCGCTATGCTCAGGCATTAGCAGGCAGGTAAGAGGAGATTCTTTTTTGTCCTTTAAAACTATTGGTTTTTATCATACTCATTTCCCGATTTATCTTAAAACTTATTTACCCTTGAATGGTTTGAATTTAGAAAAATGGGCCACGAAATATCTTAAAAATATTTATAACAAGCTGGATTGCACTGTGGTAACAAGCCACATGATGAAGAATTCTCTGGAGAAGGCAGGTATTGAGAAGCTTATTCATATCCCTTTAGGTGTAGATACCTCCGTTTTTTATCCCTTTTGTGAAAATAGAGATTTACTCTTGAAACTCGGGATTGACCCTAAAAAGGTTATTTTATGTTATATAGGGCGGTTCTATAAGGAAAAGAGGCTTGATTTACTTTTTGAAGTATTTAAGGCATTGCCATCTCATAAGTTCCACATGCTTATTGCGGGTGATGGTTCCCTAAGACCGCCAAATTTAAAAAATCTAACCTATCTTGGTTATATTGAAGAAAAGAAAAGATTGGCTGAAATATATGCGACAAGTGATTATTTTGTTACACCTAGCCTGTATGAATCCTTTGGTTTGAGTGTGCTTGAGGCCCAGGCCTGTGGCACACCAGTCATTGCCTTTAAGGGGGCAATTTCAGAGGAAATTTTTGGGGAAAAGGATTATCTACTACCCAAAAGAGACTTAAAAACTTTATTGGAGTGTCTGGCGCGCCTTGAAAAAAAGAAAGAAAAAGAAAAAAGGAAATTGAGTGACTTTATAAGAAAACACTTTTCCTGGGAAAGGACATTTAGAGAGTTGACCAGGCTTTATGTCTCGCTTTTTCAAAGTTAAATTCCTTTTTCTGTTATTTACCATTTTTGGTTTTGCCTTTTTATTTTTTTATTTTGGTAAAGGAGGTCTTTCCTTCCATGAGATAAACCTATGGTTTCTCTTTCCCATTTTGTTAGCAGCTATCCTGGATTTGTTCTTTGGAAGCCTTAGGATGTATGTATTTGCAAAACCAGTAGCGCCTGAGGTCTCGCTTTATGAATGCATCATTGCCAATATAGCAAGTATTGCTTCTGCTGTCCTTACTCCCTCCCAGACAGGTGGTGGAATTGCCTGTCTTTATTTTTTAAAGAAGGCAGGTTGTCCACTAACGGCCGCTCTCGCTTTGTCTCTTATAAATTTTCTATTTACACTAATGGTTCTGATTGGTGGAGGGCTATTTTTGTTTTTTATAAAAAGCAGTCTTCTAACCCCAAAATTATCTATCTTGATTCAATCAGCTATTGTGTTTCTGTCCCTCTGGACAGTGGCTACCATCTTTGCTCTTTTATTTCCGTCACCAACTCTTTCCATTTGGCAAAGGATTTCTTCTCTTTTCCACCTGAGAAAACTACTTTTAATTTTTGAGATGGCCCTTAAGGGTTACAGCCACTATGTCAGTTTTTATCTGTTTAAAAACTTAGATATTCTACTAAAGAGTTTTTTCATCAATGCCCTCCTTTATGCAAACAAATTTTTGATTGTGTTTTTTATCATAAAATTTTTAAACACTAATGCCCCTACATTGGACGTTCTAGGAGGACAGATAGTTTTATCCCTTTTAGGTTATACATCTCCCACTCCTGGAGGGGCAGGTGTAGCGGAGATAGGAGCAGGATTAGTAATGGGAAAAATAATCCCAGAAGCAAAAATCATAAGTTTTGTATTTTTATGGCGTTTTTTTGGTGTTTATTTACCGTTAGCATTAGCTGGGCTGTGTTTAACCGTTAAGGGCCTTTTACCAAGGAAAATGGCTACTCAAAGTTAGAGCCAATTCCTATATATCCTGCTTCTGTCTACCTAGCAGACGTTTGATTCTCTCAATCAACTCAGCAATACTAAAAGGTTTAATCATATAGTCATCTGCTCCAATTTCAAGGCCATATGCCCTATCTTCAACAGAGGCCCTGGCAGTGAGCATAATGATTGGCAAATTTTTTATTTTTTCATCGGAGTTTTTGCGAAGGATGTGGCAAAGCTCCCAACCATCTATTTGTGGGAGCATTAGGTCTAAGATAAGGAGGTCAGGCCTTTCAGATTCTATTGTTTTTAGGGCTTGAAGACCATTATAGGCCTTTAAGCATGAATATCCATATTTTTTAAGATGATATTCTATCAGATTTACTACATCGCCTTCATCGTCCACTATCAGAATTTTGGTGCCATCTTTATGTCTCAAATCTATCTGAGGTTGTGAATGAATATAGGACCATAAGCCTTTTGCATCTTTAGCAACTTTCCCCTCATCTTCTTTGCGTAGCAAGATAATGGCTATATCTTTTCCAGCCTTAATAGCCTCCTTTATGGAATCTATATCCTTTTCTTCCTTAATCAATGTCTTCCATGAATAAATGTGTTCTTTTTTATGAAAATCGGAATTGGCTAAATAGCTATATCTTTTAAGTCCTATTTCATTATAAAGGTCATATCTGTTTGCTATTTCCCAGGCATCAAAAAGGTACTCATACTTTTCAGCATGATTTTTTATGGCTATGGGGTGATTGTGAATGCTCTCTAGATTGCCCTTGTAAAATTCAGAAAGTTTGTAATAAGGATGACAGGCAATGGCAAGCCCTGATTGTTTGTGGATGGCTGAAATGACCTCTTGTGGGGGAAGGTCTGGATCAATTGCATAGCTTACATCTATGGCCAAGATATGGTAGTCGTAGATATAATTACAGATCTCAAGACCAGGTATCACTAAAAGCCCATATTTTTTAAAGGCATAATTGCTGGCTTCTTCTATTTTAGAAAAATACCCTTGAAAGTCCTTAACAGATTTTCCTTCAGCTATCATCTTCAAGCTGTGTGGATGCTGAGTGTCAAAGACATGGTCGGTAATTGCTATGACATCCATTCCATCACTTCCAAACAAATCTATTACTTCATAAATATCTAGCTCTCCATCACTAAATTTTGTATGGATGTGGAAATCGCATAACAGCCATTTCTTCATCGTATTCTCCCTAGAGCTTTGGGTTATATTTTAGGGGAGACTTGTTACAGAATGGTAACGAAGATATTTAATTTAGGTTAAATTTTGGCCACAGACAAAGATTTCCCAATGCCAGCCCATTTTTAATCAAAAATCCATGAATATAAAAATTGAAGGGTGACTGATCAGCTCCTTGAGTTGAGTATCGGGGCTGGTCAGGATGGCCTCTTTGGTCCTAATAGTCTTTTCAATCTGCCTGCTAGAAGGTGGAAGGGACATTTTAATCACAAAAAAGAGGGAAAAAGCCATTTAGACTTTTTCCCTCAGACTTGATTCCTTAGAGGTTCTCTAGAAAGTTTCTGAAAAACCCCAAAGGTAATAAGGTGAACTATTAAAATCAAAACTAGCCATATTGGTGCCGGTAGGAACTACCAACACCCATCCCCAATATGTCCCAGGAGACAGGGCTGATTTATCAAATTCTGGAAGTATTTCCTCATATACAGAATGTGTCTGATTTTTTCTCCAGGCAGATACTAAGGCCAGGTCAGTTACCAGATGAAACTGATTGTTTTTATCTATAGAATACAAAGAACCATCAGGTAAGGAGATACCCAGATAGATATCTACTGGGGCAGAAAAAGTATGTAATCCTACCTTCACACTGGCCTTACCATGTTCTACAAAACCATCAGACATAGGTCTTGCCAGTTTAGGATTGGGATGGGTATAAGGATAGTTTTGCGGAGAATAGATATAAATATTAGGAGCAGTAGGAACAGGCATCTTGGCCAACTCACCACCTAAGGTCGTCCAGCCCTTTGTCCAGTCATACTGAGCATCAAAGGCTCCTATAAAGTCGGCATTTTCCACAAAGAAGCGATCTTGTGGCGGATTGGCAGCTCCGCTAAGGGCAGGAGACCCAGCAGAGGGACGTAAATCAGGATTTTGCCAGTCAGTGCTGTTGAGAAGAGGGTCAACCAAGCGGTTGTTTTGCATCATCTGGGTGACAAATTCCTTAGTAGTGAAAGGTGGGGTATAACCCTTCTCATCGCTCTCATCAGGGTTAAAGTTTTCTCCACCTAAATTGTTGTAGATGATATTATGATCAATTATCAGTTCACCGTTTTGAGCCCTGGCAAAGGTAGCTTCATTGTCAATGTCCACAGCGGCCTCTAAAAAGCCATAGATAATGGAATTTTGAAGGTTAAGTCGTGTTCCACGGCGAGGGAGCACCCCTTCGCCTTCTTCCTCAGGGATCTGATTATTGCCAATAAGGGTCACATTGTAAAGATCCGCCTTGGATATAGGCTGGGCATCATTGTCGGCCTTAAGATTATCAGCCTCAATGCCTCGCCGGCCCGCATCATTGGCTAAAAGGGCTACTATAAACTGGCCTTTGCCCTGATACCCATTTGTCCAGTCATACTGGTCATCAGTGCAATAAGTGACCAGAATGTTTCTGACATTAGCGTTGCCACCAAAAAACTCTATCCCATCGTCATCGTTGTGATCTATTTGAACATACTCAATGATGGTCTCATCACCGACACCCTGTAGAGTAAGACCATTCCACTCATTTTCCCCATCTATCCGGAAACCACCGTATTCGATACGCACATAACGGAAGATACCACTGCTGTCATGCGGATCACACCCGCCATATTCGCCCATGCCGGCCTCTCCCACTACTGTCACATCCTCTATCGGTGCAGGACAAAGGACCCCAGTTGCATTTGTTGTTCCGTAGCCATTAATAGATATCCCGCCCCAGTCGCCTCTTGCTGGGTTTGCTGAAGCACTGGTAAACACGATAGGTTCTTCAGGAGTCCCTATGGCTATAATCTTTGCCCCCCGATCGATGATTAAGGCACTCCGAGGTTGGCAATATATTTTTGTACCAGGCTTTATGGTAAGAACATAAGGCGCCTTTACTATGGTATTAGCTTCAAGAAATACCTCACCTTCCCAGGTGGTATCTTCAGCAATAATCCCTCCTACCCTAATCTGGGCAGGTGCCTGGACCAACCACAAAAGACATAACACAACACTAAGAACAAGCCCTTTAAAAGGATACCCTCGTAACAAACCTTTACCCACCATAAAACACCTCCTATTTAGTATTTGCCTGAATAAATATCAATTTTTTTGTTACAAAAGTTTGACATTCCTGTAGCTTTTTATTAACAAAGATATAGCTATTAAAAGTACCTTGATAATCCGATAGAGAAAGAGACCCCTTCCTTATAGCACTGGTAGGTTTTATCTCCTTGTGTAAATTCAACCTGCTCGTTAAGCAGGTTCTTGACTGTAAATTTTAATTCCCAGGGGCCGAAGTTCTTTTTTACTAGAAAGTCCAGCCAGTGGGTGGGTTCTTCATAAATGTCGGGAAGACCATAGGCCGCTGCGGCATAAAGGCGTTTTCCTATGTAGTTATAAAGTAGGCGAATGGTAAGGTTTCGATCAGGGTTAGTGTAGTCAAAGACAAGGTTAATAATATGATCGGATTGTCCGTGAAGAGGCCGCTTGGCAGCGGTCATAATGGGTGTTATATCAGACCCCATTTCCACCTTTGAGTAGGTATAGGTGTAATTGAAATTAGTGGTCAGATTAGTAAACAGGGGATGGATAAAGCCTAGCCCTTTTCTAATCTCAAGTTCTAGCCCTGTAGCATAACCTGACTTAGCATTAATGTAATACCTTCGCGTGCCCGCCGAGGTAGCTTCCTGAACCCTCTCAATAGGCTTAGTTATGTCTTTATAAAAAAAGCTTACTGCTTGAAGCTCGTAAACACTGGGAAACCACTCCAAACGAATGTCAAAGTTCCTAAAATTTGCTGTTTTTAGGTCCGGATTGCCCACTACTGTTTCTGTCTCTGCTACATCATAGTATTCAAATTCAGACAACTCCCGAAGCTGGGGACGGTTTACGGTCTCTGAATAGCTCCCACGCAGGTTCATTGTATCTGTTAATGAAAAAGTCACATTGATGGCCGGAAAGACATCATCATCACTGAGTTTGGCCACAACAGCCTCTTCAGGATCAAAGGGATTAAAGGTTGCCACCTCTATGTCATCTGCCTCAAATCTTATACCTCCAACAGTACGCAACTTATCAAACAGTAGGAGGTCCAACATAACATAGGTCGCCACGTTTCGCTCCCAAGCATCATAAGCATCCGTTGACCTTGTGGTTTCTTCTAACCACCAACCGTTGCGGACCTTAAAATTCTCAGGGGCATAGAGAGACTGAGGGTCTAGACTAAGATCTACATCCAGAATTCCTGGGCCCCGTCTGATGTGAAACCGCCTGTAGGTAAAATCCCTGTCCTGATAGGTGTAAGAGAAACCCCATTTTAACTTGGTAGGTTTCTTGATGAGGCTCTCAAGGTCTAGTTTCCAGTCCAGTCCTGTATCCCAGCGGTATTCACCAAGGTCAGCAAAATATCTGGTACCACTTCGGGGAGAGTCCATCCAGAGGGTTGGCTCGCCAGCCTCCCTATCATAGAAGTACTGAACTTCTCGTTGGTCAGGTTCTTCTAGCCCTGTCTTTGAGTAGCTAACTCGCCAGTTAATGTCACTTTTGCCAAAGGATATGTGGTGGTTTCCCAAAAGCTGCCCCTGGTAAATATACTCCTCCTGCCACTTGAAACGTCTATCCCAGATATCCTGACCCCAAGTCTCATGGTATCCGAAGTACTCCCGAACCTCATCATTGGACTTACGCTGGTAGAAGTTTTTAAAAGAGAATTTGTGCTGGGGAGACAGCTCAAAGCCTACATTCAAAATTCCTCCCCAATCAACCTTTTTCTCATATGTATTAAAGGTGAAGTCTGCAAGGATCTTTTGGCGACCCTGATAACCCATACTGTACCATTTGCGCTCTTCATCTTCTATGGTCTGGAATTTGCGACCGTAATGAAGGTTGAGGAAATAGCCAAACTTTTTAACCTTGTTTCCAATTTCAAAACCAAATCCCTGGGAAGGATAGGCAGTAATTTCGCTGGGATTCCAAATATTTTCAAATGCCCTGCCAAACTTTACTATCTCTTCTGGGCTGAAGCCCTCACCGGTAATATCAAGTGGCTTTATGAATTCTGATGGTATTTCATCGGGAATATCTCTGGTTCCGTCATCAAATCCCAACCAGTCCCAGTTTCCACCGTTATATTGCTTAAAGGCCTTAAATGTGGTTCGACTGTTATAGCCTGTGGAAAGGGAAAACTTCATTTTAAAGGTGTCAGGATAGTCCTTGGTTTCAATCTGGACAAGACCGCCGGAGAACTCAGCAGGGAGGTCAGGAGTATAGGATTTGGCTACATTGATAGATTCTACAATAGTTGCAGGAAAAAGGTCTAAGGGTACTATTTTCTTTTCAGGCTCTGGAGAAGCAAGGCAGGCCTTATCAAGAGTTGTCTTTGAATAGCGGTCACCAAGGCCTCTTACAAAGACATATTTTTTCTTAACCACAGATATACCGGTCACCCTTCTAACTACTTCGGCCACATCTGCATCAGGTTGTTTTTTTATAACTTCGCTGCTAACACGATCAGTAATGGCAGGTGCCTTTTTACGGAGAATAAGCTGGGTGGCCTCAGTGGCCCTTTCAGGTTCAGCCACTACCTCTACCACTTCTATCTTTTCCTCTTTTCTTGGTTCAAGGGAGATATCTAACCTTGTTACTTTGCCAGGCTTAACTACTACATTTTTGATTCTCTGTCCTTGATAAAGGGGATAAAAGACTCTAATTTCATATTTACCCTCAGGCAACTCCAGGCGAAACTTTCCATCTAGGTCTGTAAAGACCTTTTTGCCTGTTTCTACCACCTCTACCCCGGCCTCGATAAGGGCTTCACCTGTATTTTTGTCCAAGACTACCCCACTTATAATACCACTCTTTCCTTCCTTTAGCTGACTAAAGGCAAATGAAGGCATAAACAAGACAAACATCAACAGCCAAAGTAGCTTTTTCACTGGAGCCTCCTGAGAATTTTAATTTTTGGCCAAAGGTTTTGTTAATACAGCAATGGTCACAGCCCCGCCTTCTCTAGCCCTATCCATGGCCTCCACGGCGAAACCGTAATTGGCATGGTCTTCTATATCTACAAAAAGCACATGGTCATCTCGGGCCGCAAACACCCTTTTTAGGCGTTGGGGAAGTTCCTCTAATGAAACCTTTACCTTTCCATTTATTAAAAGTTTGTTTTTAGGTAATATACAAAGCACTAAGGGTTCTTCGGTGTTTGTTTTGGATTCTTGCCTCACTTCTTTTTTCTCTTGTTCCGGAATATGAACCCAAAACTGCCTTACCAATAAAGGAGTAATTACCATAAAGATGATTAAAAGCACTAACACTACATCTACTAAAGGAGTGATGTTTATTTCTGGCCTCACTCCCTTATTTTTATTTCCTGAATATAAATCCACTCCCATTTTAGCCCTGTTCCTTGTGCTTATGTTTATGACCTACCACCAATCCCGTGCCTTTGAATCCCAGTAATTTAGCCTTTTGTAGCACAGGGCGTATCTTTCCAAATTCTAAAGATGCATCGGCCTTTAAAGTCAGACGTCTGTTTGGGGTTTCTTGCCGAACCTGTCTTAATTTATCCTCTAAGGCTTCAAGTGTTGGATAAATTTGCTCTTTTATATAGTAATACCCATCAGCAGTGATAATTACACAAACAGGTTCATAACTCATTTTGGCCTTGGGATCAGGATGAAATACTGCAGGTAGCTTTATCTGAAATTTTTCTAGCATCTTTGGGGTAAGCACCATAAAGATGATTAAAAGCACTAGCACTACATCTACAAGCGGTGTTACATTAATGTAAGGACTAAGGGACCTCCTTTGCACTTTTATCCTCCATTTTATCCACAATCTCCTGGGCTATATTCTTTAAAAATATTTCTTCCTTTTCTATTTTTCCTGAAAGATAATGAAAGGCAATGACTGCTGGAATGGCGACAAATAATCCTAGGGCAGTTTCTACCAGGGCCTCGGCAATACCGGCTGAAACAGCCGCCAGTCCACCAGAACCTGTTTTAGCTATGCCTTCAAAGGCAGAAATAATCCCAATCACTGTCCCTAATAGACCCACAAAGGGGGCTACAGAACCTACCGTAGAAAGAATGCCAAATCCCTGTCGCATCTCCTGGGATAGATTTTCCACATACTGCCCCAATCTTTTAGCTACCCTTTCAGGTCTTTTATGGGCTAAATAGTGCCTTATTTCCATACTTACTAAACGGGCGGCATAACTTGCCTGAAATTTAGAAGCAAGATTGAGGGCTGCCTCAAAATTTGGATTATTGAGAATAGGTTCTAATTTTCTTATAAACTCCTTTGATTTCCTCTGGTGGCGAAATAAGACAAAACATCGGTCTATAAATACCGATAAGGACATAAGCCCCATAATAATCAAACACAAGGCCACCATCTTTGCCAGGGGGCTCATGGTATGCCAGATATGGGTCCAATTTAGCTCCATCACTATCTCCTCATGTCTTTATTTTGAAAGGAATCTTTATAATCCGATACACACAAATGGGTTTACCTTGATAAATGGCAGGACGATATCGCCAATGTTTCACTGCTGCAATGGCAGCTGCAGCAAAAGGCTCCTTGCCTCTTAAAACTTCCGCTTTAGTTACCTGTCCTTTTTCATCAATGATTACCTTGAGGATAACTAGCCCATTAAGCCCTTTAATCTTTGCTTCTAAAGGGTATTGGGGCAAAGGATTATCAGGATAGGGTTGGGGAGGAATGGCATTTTCTGGCAAACGAATGGGTTCCAGTTCTGTCTCTGCCCCAGCTACTCCACCTTCCAGCCCAAGAGGATCTGCCTTTGAAGGGCTATAATTCCCATATACCGCTACACCTTTGTCTTGGCTTGGATCCGCTTCCTTCGGAGGTATCTTAGGAACCTCGGTAGGGGCTACCAATTTTTTAGTTATAGGTTTATCTATTTTTTTTACTTTTAAGTGTTTGGGAATAAAAGGAGTGCCTACCTTTGCCCTTTGAATGGAGTGTTTCTTTACTATGGAAACGGATTTTTTCTCTATTTTTGGTTTGACTATAACAGGTTTTGGCTTTTTAACAATTTTTTCTATAAATTTTACATCCACTTTAGTTTGGCTAAACGGATTAATACTCACTGGGGTTGGAGAGTTGATACTCAAAATGAATACACCCAATGCCAAATAAAACATGCCAGACAAAAATACGGAAATAATCCGTCTTTTAAGAGAAATAGTCCCTTCTTTTATTATCCCTATCTCCCCTAACATAACCCCTCCTTGATCGTAAATTTGAAAGAGATTTAGACCAGTTTTATTACAAAATGATGTCAAAATAATTAAGATTTTCCTAAAAATACAAATCTGAATTACACATACCTTGACCTCTAAATCATCTATGCTAACATTGATAAAAATGGCTACTATACTTGTCATTGAAGATGATAAAGATATTGCTAACCTAATTGCTTACCATTTGGAAAAGGCAAATTATAAAGTGGTTATTGCCCGTGATGGAAAGGAAGGATTTCCTTTAGCAAAAAAGGTATTACCCACCCTTATTTTATTAGACCTTATGTTACCTGAGATAGACGGTTTGGAGATTTGTCGTATGCTCAAAGCAAATGAAGACACTAAAAATATTCCCATTATAATGGTCACCGCAAAAGGCGAAGAAATAGATAAAATAGTGGGTTTTGAGCTTGGTGCAGATGACTATATCGTAAAACCCTTTAGTCCAAGAGAGCTGGTTTTAAGGGTAAAGGCAGTACTAAGAAGGTTTTCTCCACCCAAAGACAAAAGCATTTTAGAAGCAGATGGATTAAAAGTAGATATAGATGCTTATAAGGTAACCATTGATGCTGAACCTGTGCATCTGACCATAACTGAATTTAATTTGTTAGTAGCTTTAATGAAAAAAAGGGGAAGGGTATTTAGCAGAGAAATGCTTTTGGAAAAGGTCTGGGCGTATTCCTTTGAAGGTTATGACCGCACTGTGGATGTCCATATCAAACGTCTTCGGCAGAAATTAAAAGATAGGGCCTATTTGATAGAAACAGTGAGAGGAGTAGGTTATCGTTTTAAAGAATAAATTTGGTTTTAGAGAAAAACTGTTTTTATCCTTTTTATGTATATTAGTTTTCTCTTTTGCTATCACCTATATATACCTTGAATTTGGTCTAAAAAAATATCTCATCTCTCACTTGGAGCAAAAGCTTATAAAAGAGGCAAATTTGATTAAAAAAATTTTGATAAGAGAGGATTTAAAACTTAATTTTGACCTTGATTTTTTTGCTGATGAAATAGGAGAGGTTTTAGGAGTAAGGGTTACTATTGTTGATATTTCGGGAAGGGTTGTGGCTGATTCTGAAGTAAGCAGAGAAAATTTAAAATATTTAGAAAATCATAGCAATAGACCTGAAATACTAAGTGCTTTGAAAAAAAATATTGGAATAAGTAAGCGTTATAGCACTACTTTAAAACAAGAAATGCTTTATGTAGCCGTGCCTTTAATCAAAAAAGAGAAATTACTTGGTACAGTAAGGCTTGCCTTGCCTCTGGTTGAGGTGGAAAGGACAATTTTTCAGGCCAAAAGGATTGCTTTAATATCACTTGGATTAGGCCTTTTGATGGTCTTGGTCTTTAGTTTCTTACTTTCTTATAGTTTTGCCAAACCTATTAAAAAGATTACAGAAACAGCTACCGCTATGGCTAAAGGAGACCTTAAAAAGAGGATAGGCATTTATCCTAAAAATGAAATAGGTATACTTGCCTATACCATTGATGACTTGGCCAGGACACTTGAGCAATACATAACTCAATTAAATCAAGAAAAGGGTTATTTAGAGACCATTTTAAAGAGTATTTATGAAGGGATTGTGGTTACAGATAAAAATGGAAAGATCATGCTTTTTAATGATACATTTAAATTGCTTTTTCCACAGGTAGAGATAGGGAAAAATTCTATAGAGATTTTACGAGATGAAGCACTACTTAATGGTATTGAGGAAGTAATAAAGGGAAAAGAAAGATTGTCTATAGAACTTGCTCTTTTTCATCCTCAAGAAAGGGTTTTTGAAGTCCGTCTCTGTGGGATAAGACATAATACAAAAACTCTTGGTAGCATTGCCGTATTTTACGATATTACCCATTTAAAGAGGCTTGAAAGAATGAGGCAGGACTTTGTTGCCAATGTCTCACATGAATTACGTACTCCCCTTACCAGCATCAAAGGATATGCAGAGACCCTGTTATATGAAGAAGATATAAAAAAAATAAAAGAATTTTCCTCTATTATTCTAAAACATACGGATTTTTTAATTAAATTAACTCAGGATTTAATTGAGCTTTCTACCATTGAAAGTAGGGGTTTTCGCTTTGAAAAAGAACATCTTTCTTTAAAAGAATTGATTGAAGAAACCATTAAGACTTTTAAGGATGAGGCACAAAGAAAAGGTATTGAACTTAAGATGCAAATAAAAGATACCCAAACTATATGGGCAAATGAAGAACGGGCAAGGCAAGTTTTTAATAATCTTATTGATAATGCATTAAAGTATACAAAAAAGGGTAAAATTGAAATAAGTGCTGAAGAACAGGGTAGATTTATAATTATAAAAGTCAGCGATACGGGCATAGGCATTCCCAAAAAGGATTTAACTCGCATTTTTGAGCGCTTTTACCGCGTAAACAAAGAACGCTCTAGGGAATCAGGTAGTATAGGATTAGGCCTTTCTATTGTGAAACATATTGTTGAGGCCCATAATGGTGAAGTTTGGGTGGAAAGCGAGTTGGGGAAAGGTTCCACATTTTTTGTCAAATGGCCAAGATGAAAATAAAGATAGCTACCGACAATCTAAGCTTTTATTATGGAGATTTTTGTGCAATAAAAAATATTTCACTTGAGTTTCCAGAGAATAAAGTTACTGCTTTAATTGGTCCTTCAGGTTGTGGAAAGAGTACATTTATCAGATGCTTAAACAGGATGAACGATTTCATCCCAGGGGCCAGGGTAGAAGGAAAAGTGCTTTTAGATGGAAAAAACATCTATGGCAAAAATATAGATGTAACAGAGATAAGGAGAAGGGTGGGTATGGTATTTCAAAAGCCAAATCCTTTGCCCAAGTCTATTTTTGAGAACATAGCTTATGGGTTAAAGATAAATGGATGGAGAAATAAAGCTGAGATTGTAGCTAAAGTAGAAGAAAGCCTTAAGGCAGCTGCCCTTTGGGATAGAGTCAAAGATAAACTTAAAGGGTCAGCACTTTCTCTTTCTGGAGGAGAGCAACAAAGGCTTTGTATTGCTCGTGCCTTAGCAATTGAGCCAGAGGTGTTGCTTATGGACGAGCCGTGTTCTGCCTTAGATCCCATTGCTACTCAAAAAATAGAGGAATTGATATACAGACTTAAAGAAAAATATACCATTATTATTGTCACTCATAATATGCAACAGGCAGCTCGTGTTTCTGATTATACAGCCTTTTTTTATATGGGAAGTCTCATTGAAGTAGGTCCAACAGAAGAGATATTTACAAAGCCAAGGAAAAAACAAACAGAAGATTATATCACAGGAAGGTTTGGATAATGAAACATTTTCATGCAGAGTTAAATGATTTAAAGATAAATCTGTTAAAAGTGGCTTCTTTAGTAGAAAGGGCTTTGAGAGATAGTCTAAGGGCGTTTAATGAAAGAGATGAAGCACTTGCTAAAAGAATAATTGAAGAAGATGAAAGGATAAATAGGCTTGAAGTAGAAATAGACAAACAATGTCTTTCTCTTTTGGCTAGATATCAACCTATGGCTAGTGATTTAAGGTTTATTACTGCTGCCATGCGCATTAATTTTGATTTAGAAAGGTGTGGGGATCAGGCAGTAAATGTAGCAGAAAGAGTAATAGAATTGGTAAAGAGACCACCACTTCTTTGCTGTATGAGCGAATTACAATCCATCGCTGAGATAGCTATAGGGATGTTGAATGAAGCAGTCAATGCATTTGTTTATAAAAATGACAAATTGGCCATTGAGGTTTGTAAAAGAGATGACGAAGTAGATGAATTAAGGGATTATATATTCAAAACTCTATTAGACTTTATGGTTACTCATACCCCGGCTGTAAGGCGGGGAGCGCACTTAATCATTGTTATTAGATGCTGGGAAAGAGTGGCAGACCATGCTACAAATATTGCTGAGCATGTAGTATTTCTGTTTGAAGGTAAGATTATTAGGCATCAGTATTAAATTTTCTGCCATAGTGTTTGTAGAAGGAGGACATCAATCTCTAGGGCTTGTTGAAAAACTGTGATGTATATTATCTTTACCCCACCTGTTTCCTAGTTTAGCACGCTGCTCCTGAAAAATCGAAGGTGGGTGAGAAAGAAAAATATTTTATCTCCTTCAACCAACTCTACTTTTTAAAAAGCTATAAATAGGTTGGTGAAAGTTAAAGTGTGCTTTTTTTATTCCACTTATTGAGCGCCAAAATGTCAAAACCTTTTTATGATTTATGAGAGGTTTTGAGCATGAATTTAATTTTTTATTCAAAAATGAGAAAATCAAAAATTTTTAATTTTTTATCAAAATTTTCTATTAATTTTTCTAGCCATTTATGCACATATTCTTCTAGTTTTGAAAACTCTTTCTTTTTCCCAACAGAATATCCATGAATTATCCACAACTTATTCCTAATATTTGTTTTTTCATACAATTTCTTTAATTCCTTCTTGTTCCCAAATAAAGTGTCTCCCATTACAGCTAATAAAATCCAGCTATCTAATAACGCAATCTTTTCTGGTATTTCAGAAGACGCTCCTGTTATCTCTTTTTTTAATTTAGCAAACTTTTCCTTGTATTTATTTCGAATATTTTCTTTAACTTTTTTAGTATCCATGCCTTTAAGAGCAAGTCTATTTTGGGATATAAGTTCTAAAATGCGATAAAGACAAAGAATAGCTTGATCATAAATTCCACTTTGAGTATATCTTTGTGCTTTAGAAAACAAAGACAAAACTATGTTTTCAAAATATTGGTTATCTTTTATATTTTCTGTGAATTCTTTATTTCTATTTAAAGTTGAAAGTATTAAACATTGATTTTGCAAATGTTCTATTTTATCTATCAAAAAGTGATTATATTGCTTAATTCTTTTAACAACCTCTTCTAATTTTTGTTTTGCTTTAGAAAAATTAAATAAATCCCAATTTAAATAACTCCAAGAAAGCAATTCTTTTATCTCAATTCTTCTTGGATCACTAATTTCTTCTCTCAGAATCCTATAAATTTTAGCTGCTGCACTGTAGTCTGATTGGTTAAAAAATTCATCTGCTGTTTTTTCTTGCATCCAAGGTGAAATAAGAGGTTGAAGCGGTAAAGGAACAAATTTAATTTGAGAAATATCTGGATGTAAAAATTTGTTTATTTCATCTGGATAACTTTGCAATGGCCTAAGATCTTCCCATTTTTTCTCAATTTCCTGAGGAGGAATTATATGAAAAAGCATTTTTGCTTTATAAATCTGTGCAAGTAATGCTAATAAAGTAGACATATTTTTTCTTCCACCACTTATACAAACATAAGTATCCTCTTTTTTGTGAAAACTAAAAATTTCTTTTGTTATTTTTATAAATCGCTCAATAGCATTATCTGTAATGATATCCTCAAATTCCTCTACAGTTTTTACATCTACAGAAATTCTTCCTTGATATGTATTATATTGATGAGTGTGTCTTTTTATGAACTCTGCTCCTTCTTTGATGTCACTATCTTTTGTTGTAATTAATATTACTTTTTCAATATTTATTCCTTTATCAAGTAAAATATCTATTGCTTCTGTAACAATACCTGGAGACTCTCCAAAAGAAGCAATTAATAACTCCATGCTTGACTCTCTGGTTTATAAAGTTGAATTTCTTCAATATGTTTAAAAATCTTATCTCTTGTCCAAAATAATGCTTTAGACGAAACTACTGTTGCTGCAATGAGAGCATCCTTTACGGAAAGACCATATTTTGGCGTATATTTTTCCATAAGAAATAGTGCTGTTTTTGAATCCTTTCTGGAAGAATATTTTATTTTTACTCCCATTTCTTTAAGCACTTTCTTAATTTTCTCAATTTCACCTTTACCTCTTGACCTTCCTGCTTCAAACACTTCCATTAAACTTACAGAAGCTATAAAACGCAGTGATTTAGGTAAACTTAATATTTCGTCTGCTATTTCTTCATTTTCTCGAAAAAAGTCAATCCAGATACAACTATCAATGATTATTACTTTTCTTTCCACATACCAAACCCTAAAGGTGAAACAATCAACCAAGAAACATAACCAAAAATTTCATTTAAATCTTCCACATTTTGCTGGTGTAGAAGTTCTTTTTCTTTTTGTAAACTTTTGTATATTCTTCTATAAGCCTCGGTTTGTCGTGGTCTTAATTGAGGCGAATTAGAAAGTTTCTTAATTAGTTTTAATGATAATTCAAAATTTTTCTTTTGTGAAAAGTATTCTTTAAATATATTCCACTCTGTTCTTCTAACATTTATTAAATTATTTAATAGTTTCTCTGCTGTTTTAATTTTTTGTTCTGTAGTCATTAATAATTTCCCCTTGGACAAAAATCCTTTTCTTTATTAGTTTGACTCTTATATTGGTCAAGAAAATCTTCCCGTAAAAGTTTATTTTTTCTCATTATTTCTTTTATCCATAAACTTAAATCATCTCTTTCTTTTACTTCTGCTTCCTCAAAAGGGTTTCTACTATTTAATATAATAAGCTTTTTAGGTTCAAATCTTACTGTTCCAAAACACCTTGGCTTTGCCCCTCCAATTTTTATAAAATAGTCTTGATATATTCCCATGGTGTAGAGAAGCAAGGAAAGTTCTTCTTGACTCATATTAATAAAATCAATATGAAACATAAATTTTGAGCCTTTTGGTATTGCTTCTACAAAGCGAGTACCCTTTTCCGGTTTATCAGTTTCAAAAAATGAAAAAGCCTTATGTTGATAAAACTTCCGTTTTTCTTTTGATATCCTTGGTGGAAAAAGATCACCTATTTTTACAACTTTAGATTTAATTTTTTCCACCGGAATTGCATCAGAAAAACTAACCCTACCTTTATAACCAGTAGTGCCAAAAATCCTACACGCTGGACAAAGATTTGGATTTCTACCTTCGTCAAATTTACATTTTTTATACGAAGCGGCTATCCCCCCTTTTTCTATATTTAAAACACAAGAGTTTGAAATTGCCTCTAATACACTCCTTACAGCCCCTCTTATACTAGAACCAGGGATTATAAATTCATTATTACATCTACAAAACGAATGATATACCTTATCTGCTTTAAAATCGTATAAACCTGAACCAACAAAAAGATACTCAGAAACGACCATTATTTGCAAATCCAATCTTCCTGAGCAAAATACTTTTTCTTTGAACTGATCATGTTCAATATATTTTTCTCTAGATCTTCCTATTGTATCAGGATCTGGAAGAGAAATATAAGCAAATGGTTTTGGCTCAGGAGGCAGCCTGTAGGTTTTTTTCATAATATTATACTCCTTAATCTTAATGTTAGCATTATTCCGTTTTTTAAGTATATATAAGCCTTTAATTTACCATCTTGTTTGCCTGTAGGGTAAAATTCAAATTTTGGATTTATACTTTTATCTTTTAAAGAGTATAATTTGAAACTTGTTTCTGCTTTTTCAACTTCGTACTCACAAATAGGTTTAGGTAAAGTACTATTTAGATTTTCAGTAAGAAAAGTTACTATAAAATCATTTCCTGATTTTTCCCATCTTATTTCTCCCTTTTCTGAAAAGGCTCTACCTTTAGATTTCAAATCATCTGGAATATAAGAAAGTGGTTCATAAAAATCTAAGCCTTCAGGAATACAGGTTAAATTTTCATCTAAGTTATCCTTTATGAAATTTTTTAGTTCATTCTCTTTCAATTCTAGTTTATAAATGTAACCTTTCATTGTTAATCATTTCCATCACTTTCTCTATAAATTTTTTTGAAATTTCATTCCATTTATTTTTTGAGTACAAAAAGTTTATGAAAAAAACATCATCTCTTATATTATCTGGTTTACCCACTTTGCAAAAATCTTTATCCACTACTCCATAACTTTTTCTCTCTTCCTCTTCTAAAAATTTTCCAACTCCCCAAATTTCATCTTGAGGTTGTTCTGTTTTTTTAATGAAATCAAATTCTATTTTGTTAATTTCAATATTTACTTCTCCTAAGCCTCTATTTTTTCCGAAACCTATTTTAAGCCATCCTTCTCTTAAAGCATTTAATGCATGAATAATTAGACCTACTTGCCAACATTCAAAATTTTCAAGGATAAGTTTTGTTTTAAATTCCCCATCTACAACAACTTCCGTCTCAAAGAGAGCACCTCTCAAAGCCGCCTGCGTTAATCTAGAAATTGCCACCCCGTGTCTTATTTCAGTTTTTAAATCTCTATCTGGATAGGCATCCATTATAGAAAGCCTTGCTTTCAGTTTTGTATTTCCAAAAATCTTACATGCCTTACAAGATTCCTTATAAAGTCTTTTGCTATCTTTTTCCTCTTCCAATTTTTTTTCCAATTTTTTGCCACAGCTTTCTTTCCCAAATGGATCACATGCCCCCCTTTTTTCTTCACCTAATACTGTCTTCAAAATCCTCTCCACATAACTTCTGAGCACTCCTTTTAATGAAGAACCTGGGACATAGATACATTCACCTCTTCCAGCAATAAATGTTCTTACAAACTGCATATCTGGCAAAGCAGGATTAGGTGAAATTCCACCTGACTTTATAAGAATAGGAGACTTAGGTGAGAGAGAAAACTCTATTTTAAAATGATTAAGTTTGAATTTGTGCATTCTTTTGGTCCTCTAATTTAGTCTTAAATACATTCAACAAATCTTCAAAATTAAGAACATCTTTTTTTGATGGGTCAAAAATAAAATCAACAAGTTTATTTAAATCTATTTTTTCGATTCTAATTTTATCAAGACTTCCCCAGCCCAAACCCACTGAAGTTTTACCTCCTATACCAATTTGTCCTTCTTTCCAGAGTTTTAAAACTAAACAAATTAAACCAACCTCCCAATCCTGCATATTTTCAAGTATGATTTCAAACTTAAATTTTACTCCAGGAGGCACAACTTCATAATCATATTTCATCTTAGATTTAGCAGTACCTGTATCTCTATCTATAGCAACACCATCTCTTATTTCTGTTTTATAAAAGTTCCCTTCGTTCAATAAATATGCATCCTTAAAATATATCCTTGAAGCAAACCATTGAGAACCAAAAATCCGACAAGCAAGACAGGTATTATTCCATATTTCCGCTAAAAAAGCTTCCTCAAAAGTTTTTTCATCAAACTTTCCATTTTTTGTATATTTTTCTTTTAATTCTTTTTTAATTTTTTTTCTTTTTTCATCATTTACACATTGATCTCCTAACGGATCACAGGCCATTATTTTAACTCCGAATTTGTCTTTAAATTTTTCTATGCTCCTCAACATCCTTTCCGTTTGAAATCTTATTACACCTTTTAATGAAGAACCTGGAATGTAAGGTCTATCAAAGGCATCTTTAATAACTGGTAAGTCTGTTCCTATTGGTTTAAGTGATACTCCTTTTCCTACATGAAGTGGAGTTTGTAAAATAATTTCAGCATTTATGAAATATCTATTTTTGAATATTTCAAAATATGAAAACTTATTCATTTCTTAACTCCTTCATCTCATGTTTATAAACAAAATCCCTATACATATAACCTAGAAATAACTTGCTTATTTCGTGCATCACCTCATTTTTGTTTTCTTTATCTATTTCTTCAGCTAAGAATTCTAATTCACTAATTTTTTCTATCAATTTTTCACCCCACTCTCTTGGAATTTGTTTTCTTCCTATTTGATACTTAATGAAAAGAATTAAGGCACTAATAGACTCTACTTGTGTAGCCATATCTAAAATATTTCTAATTTGAGTTCTACCAACCCTTTCTTTATATATTGTCATTTCTTTTTCTTGCTCTCCGTCTTTTTTTTCTTTCCAAGAAAATTCAATTAAATCTTCAGCCATTTCTATAAATTTATCAATTTTTTTCTCTATTTCCTTTTTTGTTTTAAGGCTTAATTTCATACTGGCATCACCTCCTGATGAAATGGATGGCAAACTAATATTTCTCCATAACCTTCTTCTTTTCTTTCACCTATTCCTATTTGTTCTAGTTCTTCAAATTCCTTAAGAATCAAAGCCTCTTTTTGTTGATTTATTTTAAAAACAAAAACACTACCAATTTGTGTTCCTATGGTTGTTTCTTTTGGCAAACCCCATCCAGTAGACCACCCACCGATAAATTCAGAGGTAACAAATTTAAGAATAGGAGTATAGACTTTACCGTTTAAAGATATTTTTAAATTTAATGATGGCAATCCTGTTTCGTCTTTCAGTATAGCTGGTGAAATTAATGTAATTGCAAAATATTTGTGTTGTGGTTTTTGAGGCAATTTTTCTTGATTTAATGTAATTGAAAGCAAATCATTCCAAACTTTTTTTATTTTATTATTAAATTTTTCAAATCTTTCTTTTATATTTTCAATTTGGTTTAATAAATTATCCTCTTTTTCAAAAACTACCCTCCCATATCCTCTTGTAGTAAGACTACCAATTCCAACTTTCTCTACAGCTTCTTTTAATACTTTAATTTTTTCTTCTTCTATGAAAATTTTTCCACAAAATACAACCTTTGGTTTTAAAGCAGTAACACTATAAAGCATTTCTTCTTCAGTGGTTTTAGTTTTTGGATTAATAGCTACTTTTGTCTGAGAAAATTTATAAATTTCTACTTTTTCGTAATTTTTCTCCTTGATATAAAATCCCTTTTCTTTTTCTGCTCTTGCTTTACATTTTTCACATCTTAACAAAAAGGGACATACAAAATTTCCTCCAAGTTTTTTAAGCTCATAATAAACAATCATAGGAATGAGAGTATCAAATATTCCATGTCCCCCTTCACTTAAAAAACCAGGATGTTTTTTACATGTCATTGCTGTAATAGGAAGAGGTAAAGAAAGCAAAGAAGCAAACTTAGAAGGCCTAAAAAAACCAAATCTTAGTTTATTTATAAAATTTTTAATTTTATTCTCTTTGTTCTGGTATAAAAAGTACTCAGCAATAGCACCCCGAACCACAGCACCTGGAATCGCTTCTTTTGTCTCAAGAAAATTTAAATTAGGTTTTATACTGCCTATATGTATAGGTGATTGTGGCGTTATTGAAAACCAAATTGGAGTTTTCATGGCATTAATTCTCTTATTTTCTCCTCTATTTCGTTTTGTTTTATAGGTTGCCCATCTACGAATGCTTCTATTTTTTCACATTTAAACCATCCCAATCCTCTAGATTTTTCTGCTCCAATGGAAAATGCTAATTTCATTCCAAGAAAAAATAATGATGCTATTTTAATTGCTTCTGAAGAAGAATTTAAAAATCCTTTTATTTCTGCAAAAGCTTTCTTATCAAAAAATATAATTTCTGTTGAAAAAAGATTAGCTTCTTTCACTATTTTGGCCTTTCTATAAATACCTACTCCAAATCTTTTTTGAATTTGATTTTTTTCAACTTTTAGTCTAACATCGTTAAAAAACAACCTTGATTTATTTCTTGGTGAACCAAAAGTTTTACAAATTATACATTTACCACACATACTTTCAGGATTACGAGAGGAGCAAACATCAACACCAAAAGCTTTTAAAGCCATTTCTATTTGATATCTCAAATTTCCTTTTAGAAGAGTTGCAGGTATAATTATATATTCATCTTCTTTAAATAACACTTTATCTGCTTCAAGAGAAACTCTATCACTAGTTGAATGATAAGGAGACTGAAAGACCAAATTTAAACCAATTTTAAGTTCCACCACTTCCCTTTCCTTTTTTAGTAAATTCAATCAATTCAATAATATCAACAATAGGTGTTGCAAATAGAATATCTTTAAATAAAGGAATCTTTTTACAATCAGGATTGACACACCAGCAGGTATTATTTAAATTGAATTTTTCAACTAATTCTTTTAAAAACTTTATAGCTTCACCTCCTCTTCTTGCTGTTTGATATCTTAAAAAGTTTACTGATTCAGAAATCCCTTTATTTAATGCTTCTACAAACGCATATCTTTGTGTTCTCGAATATATCTCTTCAAATTTTTCTTTTATTTTCCACAACTCCTTTGCTTGTTTTAAACTATAAGGTTTCATTGTTAAGGAATATGTCAAAATATCTTTCTTAATATAAATATCTTGAATAATTCTTTTAGCGCTTTCTTCTGCAAGATGAGAGGTAAGATAAAGATGACAAATAGCACTTTCCGAATCTGCCTTTTGTTTAGCCAATTTCAGTAAATCCATAGCAAGTTTTTCCATATAATAAACAGGATACTTTGGTTTAGCTATTAACATTCCTATAGAAGCAGTAATTTTTTCTCTACCTAACTCTTTAGCTAGTTCTAACATATTTCGCTCAAAATTTTCCAAAAATTTAATAGCAAATTCCCATGCATATTGAGATGAAATAAACAATGTTACATCATCTCCACCTATGTTTACGATTTCAAAAGCAAGCTCTACCCCAGTTGTTTCATATAATGCTTCATATACAGCATTTTCAGTACCTCTCTTTAAAGAATAAGAGATATGCCTATAACTAGCAGGAGATGTTGCTGTTTCTAAAAGTTCACCAATGTTATTCCCATCAGCATAAATAAAAGCAATATAACCCTTCAAATCTTCTAAAGTTTTAGGAATCTCCTCCTTTTTTTCTTGTAAAATTTTAGCTTTTTCCCTTGTTTTGTTCTCTAACCAATTTGCATATTTATCAAAAAATCTATATTTATTCCCCTCTTTTCTTTTTAATGTGCATACTCTACAAATTTCTTCCTCTTCGTGCTTAACATATTTTACTGCTCCCCTTTTTCCACAATGTTCACATCTTTTCATAATAGGCAAAGCAGGCTCAAAAGGAATATAAATCTTTTGCATTTTTTCCCTTCTCAGTTCAGAAAATAGACACGAAACTATTTCAGAAAAATTTTTCTTTTTTATCCAATCTTCAGAAAAATAACTTTCAAATAACCATTTTGCATATCCTTTGAGTTTAATTCCCCTAAAAACATCTTCAGTGTGAGGTGGAAAACCTGAACAAAATTCTACATATCCAATTGGTTCAGAATATACACAAGTAATAGTAGCTATTTTTGTCTCTTTAAGATAGATTTTTTCTATTTCTTTTTTTATTTTTTTTGCTAAAGATACTGGCACTATTGCTAAAAATGAACCTCCTCCATTGTAAATTATGCACTCTTTAATAAGTCCTTGAGTTTTAAATATTTCTTCAATTCTGGTTGTATTTAACTCATTTAAAATCTCACTTCCTCCTCTTATTTCAGGAAGTTTTGAAGTTTCAAACACAAATTCTTTTACATTATCCACATCACCCAAAATAAGAGCTAAAGGTTTTTCAGCTCCAAATATTTCTTTCTCCAAATCACAAGTAATTTCAATTAATTTAAACCACTCTTCAAAATTTTTTCTCCGATTTCTTTCCATTTCTTCTCTATCAGCACCTGATGCATAAGAATCAGCGAGACAAATTACTTTTTCAAAAATCGTTTTTGGATTATTTTTGATATGATGCTTTTTAATAGCTTCTTTTATTACTTTTACATATTTATCATCTAATTCACTTAATAACTGTTCTTGTTCTATTATTTCTATTGTTTTTTGAACATGCTTTTTATAATCTCCTGTCTTCTTACCATAATCATGTAATAAACCAGAAATTAGTCCTAAATATTTAACCTCATCTTTTTCAATTTCTGTTCCCACAACTCCATAAGCTGTTTTTCCTCTTTGAAAAAGCTCTTCCACCATTGCTACCGATATACCGGCAGTCAAATACAAGTGATCATATAAAGTTACATATTTTATTCTCGTATCTGCAAGTACATGTTCTAATTGTCTAATTTTGTCATCAATTTTTTGTACTATTTGTTTAAATATTGCCAATTTCATCTTATATTTCCCTCAAACACCACACGCCCAAGTGCCTTTGTTGTGATTCTGATTTTGTTTTTCTCAACTTCTACCAACCTATGATGGTCAAAGCGGATAATTCTAACTCTTGCCTTATCCTTTTAGGACATAACCACCTCAACAGGCAAAGGCTGTTCTATACTAAGACTAAGAGTTTTTGTCACATATAATTTTTCTATACCTATTACCTTACCATTTTTATCTTTTTTAAAATTACACCCTCCCCGACTTCCTCACAAAGATATTCATCAGTTGGATTGCCAAACCAGATATCCATTGTATCTGTTTGTTTGTGGTAATGAATAATTACCTTGTCCATATTAATCTCCCTTCTTTCACTTTATCTACAGGGTACGCCGTTATTAAAAAGCCTTCTTTATTAACCCATTCCTGCCTTCTTTATCTTGGGGTCATCCATAGCTTTTTGAAAATTTATGACAAAACTATTACCTAGAGTAATCAGGTGAAATTCTGTTTTCCCCATTATCAATCCCTTATCTAAATACCGTTAAAATGTCAAGAAAAAAATCTGAAGCTGAATCTTGGAAATAAAATTTTAGGACTTTCCCAGATTTTTTGACTTTTTACACAGCCTCACGCTTTACACATATGAATCAGAGAGACCAGTTTAATGTCAAATGTGGAGACCAGACCCCTTTCTTACTTTCTTTTTACCTTTCTAATACCTTTCTAAGATCTATAATTCACAATCAATAATATAACCCCTATAACCCCAGCAATAATCGCCAGAAAGAAATAATAATCTATAAAATGGCGTTCGTTTGATTTAGTATACCAATGAAGAAAACTAAGACAACATAGCCAGATATACAGCCATCCAAAAGTGTGTCGACCCGCGTATTGATTCCATGGTTTTTTCCACCATGGGTAAGTCAATATTCCCAATAACAAATTAATAGTAGTTATAATTCGGAAATATTTAGCCACTATTTCAGTCATCTCGAACCACCTGCCATTATTATAGGATTACATCTTAGCTCTTATCCCATTCCAAAAAGCCATGAGTTCATAACAATTTTGATACTAATAGGAAATCGTCTTCCGTTTAAGCTCGTCAGCTATACGTTCCATTTGATAAATTTTATCGGCCATGGCTTATTGCCTCTATATATAGCCTCATAACGCCAGATTGTGTGGAAACTAACTTTGAATTTTTATTTTCCCACTATTCCACATTATTTGATTACAAATTGGGTTTACTAAACCACTTTTTATCAGTATTTTGCCTCTTTCTCCCACTTTTTGCAA
>Ga0190331_1000007_pt1 | contig 40252 bp, 39 predicted proteins | sample 48720445_MG_FD_161681 | JGI IMG/M metagenome (GOLD analysis project Ga0190331, IMG submission 161681) | Hydrothermal vent sediment bacterial communities from Southern Trench, Guaymas Basin, Mexico - 4872-04-4-5_MG | ecosystem: Environmental > Aquatic > Marine > Hydrothermal vents > Sediment ... | reverse complement strand
ACAATACAACTTGATTTTCAAATGCCAGAAAGATTTAATTTAACATATGTTGACAAAAACGGCGAAGAAGTAAGACCTGTAATGATACATACTGCAAAGTATGGTTCACTCGAACGGTTTTTTGGAATTTTAATTGAACATTATGCTGGAGCATTTCCTCTCTGGATTTCTCCAATACAAGTTATAGTGCTTCCTGTTTCTGATAAATTTTCGTCATATGCTTCGAAAATAACAGATGAGTTAATTGATAATGGAATTCTAGCACAGCTTGATTCAAGAAATGAAACATTGGGTTATAGAATAAGAGAGGCCCAGATGCAGAAGATACCTTATATGGTTATTGTTGGCGAAAAAGAACAGAGTAGCGGAACTGTGAGTTTACGAAGTAGGGAAGGTGAAGAAATGAATGGAATTGATTTAAGTGAATTTATATCAACATTAAAAAGTAAAATAAAAAATAAGGAATAAAAAAAGGGGGTGATACAATCAGTCCAACAATTTTTTGGATAATTCTGGGTGTAGTATTAATGGCTTTGGAAATTGTAACTCCGACGTTTTTCATATTCTGGTTTGGATTAGGTGGAATTGCAGCTGCATTAGTTGCGTATTTCGTAGGAAATACTATTTGGGAGTTAGTAACTTTTATTGTTGTTTCTAGCATCCTTGTTTTATTAACCAGGCCATTGGTCAATAAAATGACAGGAGGACAGCCTAGAAAGATTAATGTTGATGAAATAATTGGTAAAAAAGCTTTAGTAATTGAGGAAATTGATAATAAGTCTGGGAAGGGAATTGTTAAGATTAATGGAGACACTTGGAGAGCATTTTCAGTTAATGATGAAGTAAAAATTAAAAAAGGGGAATATGTAAAAATTTTAAGGGTAGAAGGTGCTCATTTAGTAGTGGAAAAACATGAAAATAGGGAAACAGATGGTTAGTATAGGAGGGGGTAAATATGTATATTTTATTTTTAATATTAATCTTATTTTTGTTTATTTTAGCAGCGTCAGGTATAAAGATAGTCAGGCCATATGAAAGAGGTCTAGTGGAGCGATTAGGGAAATTCAAAAAAGAAGTTAAAGCTGGTATACATTTCATCATTCCTTTCTTCGATCGCATACAAAAAGTAGATTTGAGAGAACACGTTATTGATGTTCCGCCTCAAGAAGTCATTACAAAGGATAACGTTGTAGTAACAGTTGATGCTGTAATTTATTACGAAATTACGGATGCATACAAAGCAATCTACAACGTGAGTAATTTTGAATTTGCTACTATTAAGCTTGCTCAAACCAATTTGAGAAATGTTATAGGTGAACTTGAATTAGATCAAACTTTAACATCTAGAGAAAAAATTAATACAAAATTAAGAACTGTATTGGATGAAGCTACAGACAAATGGGGTATAAGAATAACAAGAGTAGAAATTAAAAAGATAGATCCTCCAAAAGACATCATGGAAGCAATGAGTAAACAAATGAAGGCAGAAAGAACTAAAAGAGCGGCAATACTTGAAGCGGAAGGTATTAGGCAATCTGAAATATTAAAGGCAGAAGGGCAAAAGCAGGCTGCCATATTAAAGGCAGAAGGTGAAGCAGAAGCAATTAAGAAAGTGGCTGAAGCTAATAAATTTAAACTTGTAACTGAAGCTGAGGGTCAGGGTAGTGCAATTAAACTTGTCTTTAAGGCTATACATGATGGAAAACCAACCAATGATTTAATTGCAATAAGATATCTTGAAGCTCTAAAGGAAGTAGCCAATGGAACTGCTACAAAAATATTCTTGCCTATGGAAGTTTCAGGTATATTGGGTAGTATTGGCGCAATTGGCGAGATGTTTAAGAAAGAGAGCGATGGCGGTGAGAGCAAAAATGCTTAAGCTTTTTTTGATTGTTTCTTTTTCAGGAGCCTTGGGGCTCCTGATTTCAATTATTTTCGCCTTTCTAATTGTTTTGTCTAGTTCATTTTTTAAATACGGCTCTTTTAGATTATTTAATGAAATGATGGTTCTTGGACTTGCAATTTTTGGCTGGTATTATTTAAATACAAGTTTATTAAATTTTGTGTTTTTCTTAATTTTATCCATTTTATATCACTTATATAGGATTATTAGTGAAATTTACTCAATTGATGCTCGATTTAGAACTTTGGTTTTGGCTCTTGGTAAAGATAGATTTGAATATGCTGCTTTTTCTTTGAAAAGAGTTAGAAGAAGAATTTTTGGCACGTTTTTTAAATATTTTGTTATTATTTTGACCGGATATTCTGTTTCTCAGTCCTTGCATCCTTTAATAATTGGTGGTATATCTTTAGTTGTTGGAGTAATTATAATAGTTTTGCGTTTGGACTGAGAAAGGGGAAAGTTTGTGAAGAAGAAAAAGATTAGTTTTGAAGCCATTATATTTATCATAATACTTGTATTTATGTTTTATTTAGTAGAAGAAACAATGGGAACAGCTAATTTTTTTAAAACATTAATGGCAACCGCTCATGATCTATTGATTAACACTGTGTTCTTTATAATGGCTGTTGCTGTTCTTACAGGTTCTTTTTCTTCACTTTTGTTTGAATTTGGTGTTGCAGATTTAATAGATTTTTTATTAAAGCCTCTTATTAAACCTCTGTATAATCTTCCAGGCGTTTCTGTAATGGGAATAATTTCCACTTATTTCTCTGATAATCCTGCCATAATTGCTCTAGCCAAAGATAAAAGATTTATGAATAATTTTGAAAAATGGCAGGAACCACTTTTATGTAATCTTGGAACCTCTTTTGGAATGGGATTGATAGTTTCAACATTTATGATTGCCCAAGGAAATAGAATGAGTGTAAATCTTGTGCCCGCGGTTATAATTGGAAACATAGGAGCGTTTTTGGGTAGTATAATTAGTGTAAGAATGTTTTCTTATTTCACAAAGAAAAAACTTGGAAATGTTAAGAAAACTGAAAGATTATATCCTCAAGAGTATTATAGAGAAACTCGCCCTGGTAGTTTCATGGAAAGATTTTTAGAAGCATTACTTGATGGTGGAAAAAGCGGTGTAGAAATAGGTTTAGGAATAATCCCTGGTGTTCTTGTTATAAGTACATTTGTTATGATGATTACTTTTGGTCCAAATGATCCTTCAAAAGGTTATCAGGGATTAGCCTATGAGGGAATACCTGTTTTACCATATTTGGGTAAAAAAATTTTCGTGTTTATTAAAGCATTATTTGGTTTTAATAGTCCAGAATTAATTGCTTTTCCTTTAACTTCACTTGGTTCAACTGGAGCGGCTTTGGCATTAATTCCAAAATTTATAGATTTAAAAATTATTAATCCTAATGACATTGCAGTTTTTACTGCCATGGGGATGACATGGAGTGGTTATTTAAGTACTCATGTTGCTATGATGGATGAATTAGGTTATCGCTATTTAACTGGGAAAGCTATTTTAGCTCACACTTTTGGTGGTTTATTGTCTGGAGTTATTGCTCATTTCATTTTTTTGTTAATATAGCCTCACTCCTTTTCAATTACACAATTGTAACATCCTGTATCATAAAATTAAAGTTTTGTACGTTTTATTGTTTCAAATTTTAGTTTATTATTTATTTGACTTTACTTGAAGGGAGTGGGGCAAGTGGATAAATTAAGGATAAACCAAACATTAAAAGAGCTCTCTCTTAAATATGGCACACCATTGCTTGTAATGGATTTAGAAGTGGTTAAAAGAAATTACGAAAAACTTATAAATAATATTAACAATTGCGTTGTTTACTATGCTGTTAAAGCCAACTCCCATGTTGAAATTATCAATACTTTGAATAACCTTGGTAGTCATTTCGACGTTGCCTCGAAAGGGGAAATTGAAAAGCTTTTAGATTTAGGAGTTTCTCCTGAAAACATGAGTTTTGGAAATACAATAAAAAAGTCTTCAGATATTGAATTTGCTTTCAAAAATGGAATTCGCACGTTTGCTGTTGATTCAGAAATGGAGCTTGAGAAAATAGCTATAAATGCTCCAGGTTCAGATATATATGTAAGAATTAGTACAAATGGTATGGAGGATGATGCTGATTGGCCTTTAACCAAAAAATTTGGTACAAGTGTTGATCATGCAATTCAATTGGTTAAATATGCAAATAGTTTAGGTTTAAATCCTATTGGTGTTAGTTTTCATGTTGGTTCTCAAAATTATAATCCCAATAATTGGCGGGTTGCAATAAGAGAAGTTTCTGTTGTTTTTGAAGAAGCAAGAAGATTGGGTATAAAAATGAAGATGGTTAATACTGGTGGAGGAATGCCTATAAAATATTCAAGAAACATTCCTACAGTAAAAGAAATTGCAAATGTAATTAATCAATCGGTAAAAGATTACTTAGGTGAAGATATAACTGTAATAGTTGAACCAGGACGTTCCATGGTTGGAAACGCAGGGGCAATTGTCTCATCAGTAATTTTGAGAAGTAAAAAAGGCGATGAAAATTGGGTTTATACTGATGCAGGAGTTTTTCATGGATTAACTGAAACTATTCAGAATATCAGATATGAAATATCTATTATTGGAAAGGAAAATGAAAATAAGCAAAAATTTGTTTTAGCTGGTCCTACTTGCGATAGTGTGGATGTAATGTACTATGATTGTGAACTTCCTGAAACAACCACAATTGATGATTTAATTGTATTTTATAATACTGGTGCTTATACCACTGAGTATGGTACGAATTTTAATGGAATCCCGTCTCCTAAAATTATTTTTGAAAATGGTTTATTTGTCAGCAAATCAGTAGAGCACACTTTTGAAGAAGTTTTTGAACAATAGTATTATGTTATAATATATTTGTGTAGTGCCGAGGTGGCGGAATTGGCAGACGCGCATGACTCAGGATCATGTGGGCTTTGCCCGTGCGGGTTCAAATCCCGCCCTCGGCACCAGTCCCGGAATTTCCCGGGATTTTTATATAGATTAGAAAGGTGGAAAAGGTGGATATAGTAAATTTCAGTGATTTAAAATTGACTATTGGTGATGCAAAAGATGTTAGAAATAAAATAATTGAAAAGATTAAAAAAGGCGAAAAAACATTTGTTGTAACATTAAATGCTTCCATTTTGCTAAGGACTTTGAGAGATGCTTATTATAGAAAGGTTGTTAATCATGCCGATTTTGTGATTCCTGATGGTTCAGGCATAGTATGGGCGTTGAAAAGAAATAGAAAAATATTGACTGAAAGAATTACTGGAATTGATACAATGCTATATCTTTGTAACGAATCTAAGAAAAATAATTGGAAGGTTTATTTATTAGGCTCTCAACCTTCAATAGTTGAAGAGGCCGCAAGAAGATTGAAAAAAAAAGGTGTAAATGTAGTAGGATTTCATCATGGATATTTTAAGGATGATAAAATTCCTATCGAAGAAATTGAGAAACTAAAACCTGATTTATTATTTGTAGGAATGGGAGTTCCAAAACAAGAAGAATGGATTTTTAAAAATTATAATTTACCTTTTAAATTTGCTATGGGTGTTGGTGGAAGTTTTGATGTTATTTCAGGTAAGAAGAAGAGAGCACCTATTGTTTTTCAAAATTTACGTTTAGAGTGGTTTTATAGATGGATGCAATCTCCGATTAAAAAAAGAAATGTACCATTAGAAGTATTTAAATATTATTTTTTAGTGTTAAGAGGAAAAATAAAATGAATAAAGTTGAAATTTTAAAAAAATATATTTTTGAGATTGTAAACGCTCCTTTAAATTTGACTGCATTTAAGGATTTAGACCTTGCCTATAATTTCCTCGTTGTTGATAGTTTAAAACCCCTCAGAGAGGAAGAAATTGGAAATAATTTTTTGGACGTGGGAACCGGGGGAGGAGTTCCTGGGGTTTTTATTAGTGTTTATTATGATTTAAAAGGTACTTTAATAGATTCTTCTTTAAAAAAAATAGTTTATGTAGAAAAAATATGCAAGAAATTGGGAATTAAAAAACTCAATTTTATACATGGAAGAGTTGAAGAAAAAAAAGATTTGAAAGAAAAATTTGATTCTGTTTTTGCAAAAGCTGTAGCGGAGTTACGAATATTATTAGAATTGACAGTTCCATTTGCTAAAAAAAACGGTAAAATATTTTTGTATAAAGGAATTAATTATATGAAGGAGCTAAAAAATGCTCAAAATGCTATTCAAAAGTTGAATGTTAAGTTGATAGATGTAAGAGAATATGAAATTCTAGATAGAAAGAGGTTTCTTTTAGTTTTTGAAAAATATGACTATACAGAAAAAATCTATCCAAGAAAGTTTTCAAAGATTATTAAAAATCCATTGTGAAAGGAGAAATGGAGTTGAAAGATACAATAGCTGCTATTTCTACCCCAAAAGGCACTGGAGCAATTTCAATAATAAGAATTGATGGTGAAAAAAGTCATAAAATAGCTAAAAAAATTACAGGATTGCAAGATATTGAATTTAAAAAAGTCTATCATAGATTTATAAAATATAAAGATGAAATTTTAGATGATGTAAATATTGTATTTTATAAAAAGCCGAATTCTTATACTGGAAATGATTTGGTAGAGATATACTGTCATGGAGGAATTTTGGTAACTCGCAAAATACTTGATGTAATTTTGAATGAAGGTGCTCGTTTAGCTGAAAGAGGTGAATTTACAAAACGTGCATTTTTAAATAGGAAACTTTCCTTAATTCAAGCTGAAGCAATATATCAAATTATAGAAGCTAAAAGTGAACTTTCTTTAAAAATATCTTTGGAAAATTTAAAAGGGAAACTAGGAAAGGAAATAGAAGAATTTAGGAATAAACTATTGCGAATTTTGGCAGAAATTGAGGTTTCTATAGATTATCCAGATGACATAGAAAGTGATGTTGATTTGATTCTTAAAGAGTTAAAAGAAATTGATAAATATATCAGCGAAAAAGTTCAAAAAAGTAAAAGAGGATTACATTTAAATTCTGGTATAATAATGACCATTGTTGGTAAACCCAATTCTGGTAAATCAACTTTATTGAATAGATTGCTTTATGAGGATCGGGCAATAGTTACAGATATACCTGGAACAACAAGGGATGTAATAAAAGGAGAAATTGATATAAAGGGGGTTCATTTTGTAATTGCTGATACTGCAGGTATAAGAAAAACAGAAGATGTTGTTGAAAAAATAGGTATTGAAAGAAGTTTGCAAGAAATAAGAAAATCAGATTTAATTTTGTTTGTATTGGATGCATCAACAGGCTTTACAGAAGAAGATCTTTTCATTTATGAAAAAATAAAAAATTATAACTTTATTCCTGTATGGAACAAATGTGATCTTGGGAATAAATTCAATAAATTTGGAGAAGAGTCTGTTAAAATCGCTGCAATCAGCGGAGAAGGACTCAGAGATTTAGAAAATGTAATTTTAGTTAAAGTAAAAGATATTATAGAAAGTGGGGAATCTTCCCATGTGACAACACAGAGACAATTGGAAATTTTGGAAAGAGTAAGTCAATTTACTAAAAATGCATTGAAAAATTTTGAAATTGGATATGAACTTGATATAATATCTATTGATGTAAGAAACGCCTTAGAGGAACTGGATATGTTACTCGGCAAAAAATTTAACGAGGATTTATTAGATACTATCTTTTCTAATTTTTGTGTGGGTAAGTAAAAAAAACACGGGCCTAATTTGGCCCGCATAAAGCTGTGGGGGGTGTATCTCAAGGGGGATAGGGGGGTTTCTCTACGTCTATGTTAACAGATAAAATGTTACGATGTTAGTCCTATCAAAGTTTCTATTATGAACCATTTTTGTTAACATAAATTTACTGAAGAAAAATCTTTAATTTTTAGAATTTCTTTTTTCTTTATTTCTATAGTATTAGACGAATATTTTTAAAAAAAGTTCAAAAAAATTGGTGATTTTAAAATTCCTAATAAAACTTTTATTTACTTCCTGTTTGTTTTGGTACCACAGTTCTGATCCATCTGATAAAGTCTGGATAATTTCTAGTTTGGATATAAATCCTTCCTGGACCTGTGAAATCACAAACAAGGCCTTCCCCGCCTAGAAGTGTAGATTTTATATTTCCAAAAGTTCTAATTGAATAATTCATTGTCTCATCAAATGCAACTATATGACCAGTATCTACGGTAATTTTTTCTCCAGATTCAAGTTCAATTTTATAAATGGCTCCAAAAGAAGAAATAGCAGCCTGTCCATAGCCATTAAGTTTAATCAAGAAAAATCCTTCACCTGCAAAAAAGCTTTTGAATCCACCAAATTTTGTGTCTATATCTATAGTTTCTTGAGCTGCTAAAAAAGAAGTAGATTGAACTAGTAATGAATTTTTAACTTCTACAACTTCTATATCTCCAGGTAAACGGGGAGCTAGTGAAATAACTGAATTTGACTTAGAAGTATAAGTGTTTAAAAAGAAATTTTCTCCACCTAAAAGTGCTCGTTTTAAAGCTTTCAAGACTCCTCTAGTTGAAGTTGAAATTTCTACATCTCCCCTTATAGAAATCATCGAGCCTGGTTCAGCTATGATCTTTTCACCAAAATCCAAGAATACGTTAAGAATACTATATGAACCTTTAAACTTAATTTCAAAATCCATTTTATTCAACCTCCTCTGTTAAATTCAAAACTAAGTATATTTTAACATTAAATAGTATATTTTAATATTTAGAAAAATACAAGATTTAATTTATAATTATTTTTTTATATACAAAACCTTAATTTTTTTAACACTGTATATGTTAGAATAAAATAGGTTAAGAATAGCAATATGAATTAGAGGTGGTTTTTTTTGAAAAAAGTTTTTATTATCATGGCAATTGCAATTGTGTTAGTTGTTTCTTTTGATATTTATGTTAATAAGGATTTTATTAATTTGGATTTAAAAGTGACCAATATAGTTCCGCATGAGATTACTGTGGAATTTGATTCTTGGAAACAATTAAAGGACTATTTTGAAAAGATAGGATACAATTCATTGGAAAAAGTGCCTAATATAATAGTTAAAAGATTTCCTAAAGATTTTAGTGAAGCGCCAGTCAATATTAGGAAAGAATTATTTGTTAAAGTAATGACTCCAATTGTTAGAAAAGTCAATAGTGAAATTCTCAATGAAAGAAATGAAATTATTCATGCTATTAAAAACGATCAATCTGAAATTTTAGATTATTATATGAACAAATACACTGCAAAAAATGTAGATGATTTATTGCTGAAAGTGGATGTAATTCCAGAGAATCTTGCTATTGCACAAGCAGCAGTAGAATCAGCGTGGGGGACAAGTAGATTTGCCATTGAAGCAAATAATATTTTTGGAGAATGGACATTTAAGTCAGGAACAGGAATAGTTCCCAAAAATAGACCAGTTGGTGCTACATATGAGATAGAAGTTTTTGATAACCTTCTTGAATCAATGAGAAGTTATGCTATGAATTTAAACAAATTATCCTTTTACGAAGACTTTAGATTAATAAGAGCTGGTAAAAAGAAAGGCCATCCAGCTGATGGCCTCCTAAGTTATTCTGAACTTGGAGAAGAATACATTAAAATTGTGAAGCTTGTAATAGAAAACCTCCCAATGTTATAAGACAATTATTTTATTTCTATCTTTAATATCTTTTAGAATATTCTTTGTATCAAAAACAAAAGGTACATTTTTAATTATTTTCTTATAATCCACTCCTATTGTATGACCAGCCGTAATTATTGCACCATCCATTTCCTTGAGAATATCATCATTTAAATCAATAGATTCATATTTTCTTCCGTTATGTTCAAAATAAGGGACAAATGGATCAAAGTAATAAATTTCCGCTTTCTTTTTTTCTAAAATTTCTATAACTTTAAGAGCAGGGCTTTCTCTTAGATCCTCAATGTTTCCTTTATAAGCTACACCCAAAACAAGTATTTTAGAACCATTAAGAGGTTTTTTATAATCATTCAAAATATCAGATAATCTTTGAATTACATAATAAGGCATATCATCAGCAATTTGACCAGCAACTTCAACAAGCATGAGGTGTAAATCAAATTCTTTTGCCTTAAATGCTAAATAAAAAGGATCTATTGGAATACAGTGTCCACCGATTCCAGGCCCAGGATAAAAAGGCATATACCCAAATGGTTTTGTAGAAGCTGCTTCAATTACTTCCCAAATATTAACATCCATTTTTTCAGCTACCTTTGTCATTTCTTGTACAAGAGCAATATTAATAAGCCTAAAAGTGTTTTCTAAAATTTTTGTCATTTCTGCCGTTCTAGGAGAGCTAACTGAAAAAACAGGGGCTTCGAGGACATTTTCATACAATGCTTTAGCATGTCGAGTGCATTCTTCTGTTACGCCACCGACAACTTTGGGCGTGTTTCTTGTTTTGAATCTATTGTTGCCTGGATCAACTCTTTCAGGACTAAAAGCCAAGTAAAAATCTTTTCCAATTTCAAGACCAGATTTCTTTAAAATTGGTAAAACTATTTCTTCGGTAGTACCAGGATAAGTTGTACTTTCAAGAATAATAAGCTGTCCTTTTCTGAGCCTTTTTGAAATATCTTCTGAAGTTTTAATAATATAACTCAAGTCTGGTTGTTTAAATTTGTCGAGTGGTGTAGGAACACAAATACTAATAACATCGCAATCTTTCAATTTATCAAAATTTGTAGTTGCTGTAATTAATCCTTCATTAACAAATTTTTTTAATTCAGCGTCATTCACATCACCGATATAATTTATCCCTTTATTAATTAGGTTAACTCTTTTTTGTTGTATATCAAATCCTATAACTTTATAACCAGCCCTAGCTTTTTCTACTGCTAATGGTAGCCCAACGTATCCCAGTCCCATAACTCCTACAATTGCCTTTTTTTCTTGAATTTTCCCGTATAAAGTTCCTGCCATTTTATCCCTCCTGTTTTATTCATTCACTGACTGAATAATTATAACATGTTTTTTATTAAAAGAAAACCGAGTTGATAGAAATGAAATATTTGTTGATATAATATTAATAAATATAATTTTTCTGTAATTATGAAAATGCCTAAAAATAAACATTAATTCATGTTATAAAGGATTATAGAAAAAAATTTAATTTTTTTACTTGACGTAATATCTTAAATAATGTAAAATATTTGTAATCACTTTTTAAAAGAAGGGATATTATGAGAAAACATTGAATTTCTTTATTAATTGTTTTGTTTTTATGCGATTAGTTTTGCAACAATAAAAATAGCCTTAGTTATGTCTAGTACTGGGGGAATTTCGGTTTTTGGAGAACTGGTTTGGTTAAATTAAGAAGACGACTTATAATATTTAATGGAATTGATATTATAAGCAAACTGCCTCGTATAATAAATTTAACAGGTATAGATTTAGTTTCTGAAGGTAGAAGAATATTTCCTAATCTAACTGTTTATGAAAATTTATTGATGGGAGCATATAAAAGAAAAGTTAAAGAAAAATAAAGGAAGCTTTAGAATGGGTGTTTATGCTTTTTTTCACGGTTAAAGGAAAAAACCAACCACCTTGGTGGAACTTTATCAGGTGGTGAACAACAAATGGTGTTTATAAGCAGAGCTTTGATGTCTAGACCAAAGTTAGTTATGATGATATGATGAATGAACCCTCTTTAGGCTTAGCACCTGTTCTTGTAAATGAAGTTTTTAATGTAGCTGGAAAAATAATTCAGCAGGTACTATTGTTTTATTAGTCGAGTAAAATGCTGTTGGTACTTTATCTTATTCAAATTACGGTTGTGTTTTAGAAACTGGTGAAATAGTTTTAGAGGGTTCAGAAAAAACTCTTTTAAAAGTCGAAGATGTGAAAAAGGCTTATTTAGGTATATAGGAGGCAAAAGAATTTTGAAAAGGATTATTTTCTTGATTCTTTTAATTATAATTTTAAGTACAGTTTTTTCTTTTAATCTTTGGTTTGAATTTGAATCTGATATAAAATCATTAAGATTTGAATTTAAAAATCTAATTTTTCTGCCTACGTTTTTTTTGGATAAAAGCATTCAGACTGCTTTTGAAAACAAATGTGATTGCTTTGTAATAAATTTTATCAATGGCATGAATGAAAGTGATTTTTTTCTACTTACAATAGGGCTTGCTGGAATTCAAATTTTTGACGATCCTTATACATCTTTTTCTATCATTGAAAGTGCTGCTATAACTACTTTTGTAACATATACTTTGAAGATTTTAGTAGGCAGAGCTCGTCCAAATTATAACAGTTCCCCATATATTTTTAAACCTTTTAATTTTAAAAATGAATTTAGTTCATTTCCTTCTGGTCATAGCGCTCTTGCATGGGCAACATTTACACCAATAGCTGAAAAGTACAATAAAATATTTTATTTGATTCCTACAGTTTTTTCATTTTCAAGAGTTTTGGGAAATTATCATTGGACTAGTGATGTAATTTTTGGAGCAATTATTGGTCATTTAATTGGGAAGAATTTTTATAAAAACAAAAGCGTGCCTTGAGGCACGCTTTTACATAGTTTAATTATATTGTAAAATTATAGAATGGCTTTTCCTGTTTCCTTATCAAAAATGTGCATTACATTCATATCAAATACAATATCAATTTTCTGTTCTTCTTTTGCTTCTGTTTTTGGATCGACAACAGCTACAAGTCTATCATCACCTGCTACTAAATGTAATATTGTTTCGCTACCTAATGGTTCAACAACATCAACCATTACAGCTGCAGTATTTTCACCTTCCACTGGTGCCATTGCAAACATTTTATCATAAATATTTTCTGGTCTTATTCCGAAAATAACATTTTTGTCAACATATTCTTCAAGCTGTTCTTCAAATTGCTTTGGTATTTTAAGTTTTAATCCACTGGATTTAATCCACAAACCGTTATCTTGAATAATTTTGGAATCTACAAAGTTCATAGCTGGACTTCCAATGAAACCTGCGACAAAAGTATTTGCGGGCTTGTTATAAATTTCATGAGGGGTTCCAATCTGTTGAATGACACCGCTTTTCATTACAATGATTTTATTAGCCATTGTCATAGCTTCAATTTGATCGTGTGTAACGTAAACAATTGTTGCTTCTAATCTATGATGTAATTTCTTTAATTCTGATCTCATTTGAACTCTTAATTTTGCATCCAAATTTGAAAGTGGCTCATCAAATAAGAAGACTTTTGGATCCCTAACAATTGCTCTACCTACAGCTACCCTTTGCCTTTGTCCACCTGAAAGTTGTCTAGGTTTTCTATCTAATAATTCTTCAATACCAAGAATTTTTGCTGCCTCTTTAACTCTTCTATCAATTTCATCTTTTGGAAATTTCCTTAATTTAAGACCAAAAGCCATGTTATCGTAGACAGTCATATGTGGATATAAGGCATAGTTTTGGAAAACCATAGCAATATCCCTATCTTTAGGTTCAACATCATTCATTACTTTTCCATCAATTTTCAAAGTACCTCTGGTGATTTCTTCTAGACCAGCTATCATTCTAAGAGTTGTTGTTTTTCCACAGCCTGATGGACCTAGAAGAACTACAAATTCTTTATCTTCGATTGTAAATGTAGCATCTTTTACTGCTTCTACTTTACCTTCATAGATTTTCCATACGCGTTCAAGTTCAACTTTTGCCATTAAAAAACACCTCCTAAAAATTAATCATCTTTTTCATTGAATATATCTTTAATATTTAATTTTCCAAAAAGCGAGGGATCACCTACATCTAATAAATATAAATCCCATACTTTATCTAAGAAATTAAGAATTTTTAAATATTTTTCATAATTTATTATTACTGAAGTAGGATGACCATTTTTTGTAATGACCACATCATCTTTTTCAGATTCTTCAATCACTTTAGAAAACTTAGCTTTTGCTTCAGCTAAACTGAAAAAAATGAATTTACTATTTGTCAAAATTTCCCCTCCTGACTATAATTATAGTCAAAAAAATTCAAGAAAATACCTGGGTTTGAAATTGTTACATTTGTGAAACTTCAAGTTAACACAAACAATGTAGAATTTGACCGAACGGTCAGTAAAAAAATGGAGGTGTTAAGATGCCAGTTGGTGGTATAAAAGGGATGATTTACAGACAAGCAGGGAAAATCGTTAACAGTGTTGTTCGAAAAGCTGATACTAAAACTTTTTCTAAGATGCTTTATACTGTTGCTGCATTAAGTAAAGAACCTGCAAAAAGCGGTTTAAAAAAATTAGGTTTAATGGCTGAAGAGGAACATCCAATGATTAAAAAATGGATTGAGATCTTCCAGAAGTCCAGCCCAAAGTGTACCGAGAAAATTATAAATAACCTTATTATTAACGAATTTGCGATTGGCGAACCGTTAAGACAAAAAATTATGGAAAAAGAGAAAGTAGTATTGCCAAAACTTGGAGTTATTAGTCCAACTTATGCTTGTAATCTCCAATGTATAGGATGTTACGCAGGTTTATATGGCAGAAAATATGAACTTTCTAAAGAAGAAGTAAGAAGCGTTTTGAAACAAGGTGAAGAATTAGGGATTTACTTTTGGATAATTACAGGTGGCGAACCATTTTATTGGCCATATCTTTTTGAGATCCTTGAAGAATTTGATCAGCATTATTTCATGATCTATACTAATGGTATTCTAGTTAATGAAGAAAAGGCAAAAAAACTTTCTGAACTTGGAAATGCTACACTTGCAATTTCAGTTGAAGGTTTTGAAGAAGAAACCGATTGGAGAAGAGGAAAAGGTGTTTTTAAATCAATTTTAACTACATGGGATAGACTAAGAAGATATGGTGTTCCTTTTGGAGCAAGTGTTACAGCTACAAAGATGAACCACGATACAATTATGAAAGATGAATTTTGGGATTTCTTAGAAGAACATGGTGTTAGCTACACATGGGTTTTCCAATTTATGCCTGTTGGAATTAATCCAACTATGGATTTGGTGCCAACTCCAAAACAAAGATATGAAAGATTCTTTAAAACTGAAGAATTGAGATTGGGTGGAAGGTTTGCGTTTGTTGCTGATTTTTGGAATCATGGATTTTTAACACATGGTTGTCTTGCTGCGGGTGCGAAATATTTCCATGTCAACGCAAAAGGATATGTTGAACCTTGTGTTTTCCAACAGTTTGCAAAAGATAGTATCAGAGAAAAAACTTTACTTGAAATATTTAAGTCACCATTCTTTGAAGCATATAAAAGAATGATACCATATTCAAATAATTTATTCCGTCCTTGTCCAATTATTGATAATCCAAAGGTATTCAGAGCTATGGTTAAGCATTTTGATGCTATACCACAACATGAAGGTTCAGAAAGAGTAATAACTGAACTTGCACCTGAGCTTGATAAGTTGGCAGCAGATTGGAAGGTTTATGCTGATAAGCTTTGGTATGAACAAGGTTATGTAGAAAGATATCCAGTCAATAGAGGAATATATAATTATGAGACAAGAATGAAAAGATATGCAAATAAAGAAGAAGCTTTGAAAGTTGATAAAAAGCTGAATATTTAATCACCACAGGCTTTTATGCCTGTGGTTTTAGAGGTGTAAAAATTGGGTAAAAAATCCAATAAAACAAAACAAAAGATTTTGGAAGCTGCTAAAATAGCTTTTTCAAAAAAGGGATATGATGGAGTTAGTATAGATGAAATTGCGCAACTTGCAAATGTGCGTAAATCTTTGATATATTATTATTTTCCATCTAAAGATGTACTTTTTGAAGAAGTATGGGTTAATTCTATTGACGAGTTAGAAAATGAATTGTTTGGTAAAGAAGAAGAAACAGTGAATTATTCTATGAAAATTAAAAATTTTTTAAGGCGTTATATTGATTTTCTTACTAGTAAAAAGGCAATTTCAGAGCTTATAAGACGTGAAAAAGCAAATGTTTTAGATCAAGAGTCATGGAAAAATGCAAAAAAGAGATATGAAAGTTTCCTTCAGAAAATTGAACAGATGATATCCGAAGGAAAGAGAGAAAAATGTATTAATGAGAATGTTGAACCAGAAGTTGCAACAGAAATGATAGCAACTGTTGATTCGGTACCACGGAAAAATTTATTAAAACGTGTTGAACAAATGTTGTTAAAGGTTTTGTTAAAAGATAATGTTTGACTTTACATAAGGATTTTATGTGGTATAATAACAATGATATAATTTCAAAAAAAGTGAGAGGTGAGGAAAGTGAAAAAGGGAATACACCCTGAGTTGAAGCTTATCACAGTTAAATGTGCTTGTGGTGCTGAGCACAAGTTTTATAGTACAAAGGAAAATGTGAGGATCGATGTATGTTCAAGTTGTCACCCATTTTACAAAGGTAGCGGAGCTGCAGGAGCATTTGTAGATACTGAAGGAAGAATTGAGAAATTTAAAAAGAAATATAATTTAGACTGATAATGTAGTTGGGGGCTTTCGCTCCCTTAAATTATTTTTAAAACCATAGGGAGGTTTTGTATGTATGGAAGTTGGGCAAGTAGTAAAAGGAAAAGTAGTGGAAATTCTTAAATTCGGAGCAAACGTTGAATTAGAAAATGGAGAAAAAGCTTTTATTCATATTTCTAAAATAGCTCCAACGTACGTCAAATCTGTAAGCGATCATTTAAATGTAGGTCAAGAAATTGAAGGAAAGATTTTAGGGAAAACTCGGGATGGTAAGTGGGAGCTTTCATTAAAGTTAGACGAAAAAGTTAAAGATTCCCAAAAAAATACCCAACATGGAAATTCGGACTTTGAAAAGAAATTGGCCAAATTTATGAAAGACAGTGATAGGAAACATTCAGAGTATCGTAAAAGACTTGATAAAAAAAGAGGAAAGAAAAATAGACGATAAATAAAAAGGACGGGTTTAACCCGTCCTTTTTATTATTTTGCAAGTTTTGCTTTCTTTTTTGTTTTTTCAACTTTTTTACATATGTTTGCTGAACACACCTTTTTTTCAATATGTTCTAAGAATTCATTTTTAAAGTTTTCAATTAAAGAAAGTAAAGGAACTGAAAAACTTTGTCCAAGTCCACAAAGTGCTGTGTTTTTAGCAACGTTTGCAATTTCGATTAACTCTTCTAAGTCATTTTCAGTACCTTCAAATTTACTCATTTTTTCTAAGATTGCTACTGCTATTTTGGTCCCTTCACGACAAGGAGTACATTTCCCACAAGATTCGTGTTTAAAAAATTTCATAACGTTTAAGGCAATGTCCACCACACAATGTTTATCATTTACTCCCAGTATTACACCTGAACCTAAACTTACTCCATATTTTGCAAATGAATCATAATCAAGTGGAACTTCAAATTTGTCTGTTGAAATAAAGGTACCAGCTATTCCACCTGTTTGAACCATTTTTAATGTGTTTCCTCCAGCTACACCACCTGAAAGAGCAAGTAAATCTTTTACTTTAACTCCCATTGGTAATTCTACAATACCTCTATTTGAAAGATTTCCAGCAAAACAAAATACTTTGGTACCTGGAGAGCTTTCTGTCCCCATTGATTTAAACCAATCTGCACCTTTTAATATTATTGGAGGAATGTTTGCTAAGGTTTCTACATTATTAATTACCGTAGGTTTTTCAAATAAACCACTTTGAGGAGGATATGGAGGTTTTAATCTAGGTCTTCCTGCATGCCCCTCTAATGATTCCAAAAGTGCAGTTTCTTCTCCACAAACATAAGCTCCAGCTCCAAGTCTAATATATAGATCAAAACTAAAATTAGAATTTAAAATGTTTGATCCAAGAAATCCATATTCATAAGCGTCTTTTATTGCCTTTCTTAGATTCTCTACTGAACCGTAATATTCTCCACGAATATAAATATATCCTTTTGTTGCACCTACTGCATATCCAGCTATTACCATAGCTTCAATTACACTGTGAGGATCTCCTTCCATAATTAGTCTGTCTTTATAAGTTCCAGGTTCGCCTTCATCTGCATTACAAACTATGTATTTTTGGTCTGCAGGAGTTTTAAATGTAAATTCCCATTTCAATCCAGTTGGGAATCCTGCTCCACCTCTACCTCTAAGACCACTATTTTTTATTTCATCTATTATTTCTTCAGGTTTCATTTGTAAAGCTTTTACTAATGCAAAGTAGCCATCTCTAGCTATATATTCGTCAATGTTCTTAGGATTTATTTTTCCGATATTTCTTGTAACAATTTTGTATTCTTTAGGTAGTTCTTCTGTTGTTAAATTTAAAACTTTTTCTTTATCAATTTCTAGTTCTAGTACTTTTCTACCTTTTAATATGTGTTCTTCAAATATTTTTAAAACATCTTCTCGGGTATTAACACTGTAATAAAGATTATCAGGCATTATTGCAATAGTTACACCGTTGTAATTACCAATTGTTCCTGTTTCAAGTACTTCAACAATTGTGTCCAAATTATGTTCTCTAATTAATTCATTTAAATATTTTAAAAATTCTTTGGCACCTAAAAGAATACTATTACTATCTACCGATACAAGAACAGTAATTGGTTTCATATTTTAGCACCCCCTTTAATTTTTCTTAAAATGTTGCGGACTTTTTCGGGGGTGAGATCTCCATAATATTCTTGATTGATCATAATAACTGGAGAAACTCCACAAAGGCCCAAACATCCAGTTTCTTCAAGTGTGAACAATCCATCCTCTGTTGTTTGTCCAAAATCAATTTTTAACTCATCTTTAATTGCTTGGATAATTTCTCGACCATTTACAACATGGCATGGAAGGCTTGTACACACTCTAATAACATATTTTCCACGTTGTTTTGTTGAAAACATCGTGTAAAACGTGAGAACTTCGTAAACCTTGGAAAGAGGAATTTTCAATTCTTGACTTACAACTTCAGCTGCTTCTTCTGGTATAAAGTTATTAGGTATTTTGTCTTGAATTTTATGTAACGTGTAAATTAAAATATCCTGTTCTTCTAATGTTTCATTTTTGGCTTGATGAACAATTTTCTTAATTTCATCTAAATTTATCATTTTTAGCGACCCCCCTTGTTCTAATCTAAAGCTGGTGAAACTTTACTGATTGCTCCAAACCTACAAACTTCTATACAACTTCCGCATTTAATACAAGCTTCCTGATCAATTTCATGAGGTTTTTTGATTTCTCCATCTATACAACTTGCAGGACATACTCTTGCACAAGCAGTACAACCTACACATTTGCTGGTATCAATTACATAACTTATTAAATTTCTACATTTTTTTGCTGGACAAGCTTTATCTCTAACATGGGCAATATATTCATCTTTGTAATATCTTAAAGTTGATAAAACTGGATTTGGAGCTGTTTGACCAAGACCACATAAAGATGAATCTTTAATAATATTACCAAGTTTTTCTAAAGTTTCGATATCATCTTCGGTACCTTCACCATTTGTAATTTTGTTCAATATTTCATACATTATTTTAGTACCTTCACGACAAGGTGTGCATTTTCCGCAAGATTCATCTACTGTGAATTCTAAGAAAAATTTAGCGACATCCACCATACAATCGTCTTCATCTAGAACAATCATTCCTCCAGAACCGATAATTGCCCCAAGTTGCGTAAGAGACTCAAAATCAACAGGTGTATCAAAATATTCTTCAGGAATTACACCTCCACTTGGCCCTCCTGTTTGCACAGCTTTAATTTTTTTACCAGTGGGAGAACCTCCTCCTATTTCATATATAAGTTCTCTTAATGTAATTCCCATTGGAACTTCTACAAGTCCAGTATTTTTGACTTTTCCAGCAAGTGCGAATACTTTTGTCCCTGGAGATTTCTCCGTACCCCATTGTCTGAACCATTGAGGACCATTTTTAATTATCGGTGGAACACATGCAAGAGTTTCCACGTTATTAATATTGGTAGGTTTACCCCATAATCCTTTTTGAGCAGGATAAGGTGGTTTAACTCTTGGTTGTCCACGTTTTCCTTCGATTGAATTTATTAAAGCGGTTTCTTCTCCACAGACAAATGCACCTGCACCAATTCTAATTTCAATGTCGAATGAAAAACCACTATCTAGAATATTTTCACCCAAAAATCCATATTCATGTGCTTGTTTTAATGCTTCAGAAAGTCTTTCAATTGCTATTGGATATTCTGCTCTTACATAAACATACCCTTTATTTGCACCTATCGCGTAACCAGCAATAGTCATTGCTTCAATAATAGTGTGTGGATCACCTTCTAAAATTGATCTATCCATGAAAGCTCCAGGATCGCCTTCATCGGCATTACAAATCATATACTTTTCATCGCCAGGCGCTTTTCTAGCAAACTCCCACTTTAAACCAGTTGGGAATCCTGCTCCACCTCTACCTCTAAGACCACTTTCTTTAATAGTATTAATCACTTCTTCAGGTTTCATTTCTTTTAAAGCTTTATATAGTGCAAAATAACCATCTCTTGCAATATATTCTTCAATATTAAGTGGATCAATTATTCCTAAGTTTCTAGTGGCTATTTTTACTTGTCTCGAGAAGAAGGGGATTTCTTCTTGGGGTTGTGGAACAATTTTACCTTTGTCTCCCTTATACAGATATTCTTCAACAATTCTTCCTTTTAGAAGATGTTCTTCAACAATTTTTTCAGCAGCTTTAGGAGTTAATTTCTGATAGTAAACTCCTTCCGGATAAATTACCATCAATGGGCCAATACTACATGCACCCATACAGCCAGTTTCGACAATTTTTATAGCCTCTTGTAAGTTATATTCTTTTATTTTTCTTTCCAATGCATTTTTTACGCTTTCTTCACCAGATGAAATACATGCACCACCTGCACAAATTAAAATGGTATTTGTAGTTAGGGGCATATTTTAAACCTCCTTATTCTTCACCTTGTTTTACAATCAGATCACCAACTAAATCACCAGCAACAATATGTTGTTTTACAATCCTTTTTGCATTTTCAGGAGTTACATGACCATATGTAACTGGTATTTCACCTTCAATTTCAACTTTTATTGTTGGTTCAACTTCACAAAGACCCATACATCCAGATTGTACTACTTTAATATCTTCCACACTAAATTCATTTAATGCTTCAACGATAGCATTTAATGTTTCTTTAGCACCAGCAGCTATTCCACATGTCCCCATTGCGACTATAATTTTTCCTCTTTTACCTGATTCTCTCATTTTTACATTTTTTAACGTTTCCTCTTTAATTTTCATAAGTTCTTCTAAACTTTTAATTTTAGGCATTATTATCCCTCCCCTTTGTATTTTTTAAGAATACTTGGGACCATATCGGGTGTTACTTTTCCATAAAAATCTTTTTCACCAACAAGAACAACAGGAGCCATACTACAAGCACCTAGGCATCGAACTCCATGAACAGAAAATTTTCCATCTTTTGTGACTTCTCCTTCACTGATTCCAAGTTCATCCAAAAATCTTTCCATAACTCTATCTGCTCCTTTAACATAACAAGCTGTACCCAAGCAGATTTTTATCTGACTTTTTCCTTTTGGTTTCGTTGAAAAGAAATTGTAAAAGGTAACTACTCCATATACTGTGGCAGGGGAAATATTTAATTTATCAGCAACGTATTCTTGAACTTCAGGTGGGAGCCATCCAAATAATTCCTGTGCTTTGTGTAAAACATTAATTAAAGCTCCTTTTTTACCTTTAAAGTTTTGGATATAACTATCAAGCTCTTTATAGAGCTCGATATGTTTTTCACAAGTTTCCAACATGGCCACCTCCTATTCACATTTTAATCCAAAACAATTATAACATTAAAAGTAAAAAAATTCACATATAATTTGTTATTTTTACAAAAACATTTTTTTACATAATTTGAAATTAAAGCTTTTAAATGGAAAAATTAGAAAAATTTGGTAATTTTAATTGTTAAAATTTTTCACAAAATATATTAACTTTTAAAAAGACACACTTGTAATAGACTTACCCTCGAAAGTTGGACAAATAAAAAACATTAATGACTTTTCAAACGACTGAAAAACTAGTCAGTTTTTAAAACATTCTCCTCACACTCAAAAGGTTTAAGTGATTTCTTTTGACATCAATAATTTCCGCTGATAATCTGTGCTGAAATGCAAAAAAAAGATCAAAATAGTTTGTTTCATAATCAGATAACTTCATATTCTAGCAATAGTGTTTAAAAAAGCCTTTTTGTTAAAAGTTAAGACTAGGTTAGTTAAAACAAAATATCTGAATTATTGGTAGTAGAGAAATTATAATACATTGAAAAAATAATCATCTTGATTCATTTTCAATTATTTTTCGTCATTAACCATTAATGTTTATTTATTTCGTTTTTCGAACAGAATTAATACTTGACCAAGGGGGGTACTTTTGTGTATCATAGTTAAGAACAAATTTGAAAACGATTTCATAATTTTAGTAAACTTACAAAGGAGGTTTCATTAGATGTTGTTCGAAGATCCCAGAACTCTGTTGAAAGATGAAATAAAGCAACTTGAGGAAGAAGGTTTTGATACTTCCGAAGTTGTGGATTCTTTAAATTGGTATTTAATAATGAACAGGCATTTTGACATAAATGATGCAAGGTACTTCTTTTATGAAATACTTAAAGATCTTTCTAAAAGAGAAGAATTTGGTTATAACGAACCTTCTGAATGGGAAAAAATTGTTTCTGAAAGTTCTTTTGAAATCTATGAAGCACCAAAATTTTCAGAGAAGGAATTGTTCAATAGAATTTATGGAGGCTTACTTGGAAGAGCTGCAGGTTGTATGTTGGGGAAACCTGTTGAAGGTTGGACAAGAGAAAAAATTCTTGAATACCTGAAAATAGCAGGAGAAGATCACTTGGAATATTACTTCCCAGCTATCGAAAATGATTCTGAAGAATTCAAAATATACTTCAAAGAAACATTGAGAAATAATTTAAAAAAAGCAATCAGGGATGATGATCTTGATTATCCAATTATTAATTTGAAAGTGTTAGAAAAATACGGAACAAATTTCACTCCTGAAAATGTTGGTCATGTTTGGCTTGAAAATCTACCTTTTGGACTGGTTTACACTGCTGAGCGTGCTGCTTATAGGAATTTAGTTATGGGTTTTAAACCTCCAGAAACTGCTACACACATGAATCCATATAGAGAATGGATAGGAGCTCAAATAAGAGGAGATATATTTGGTTGGATATCTCCTGGAGATCCAAAAAAAGCAATTAAAATGGCTTACGAGGATGCCAAGCTTTCTCATACAAAAAATGGAATATATGGTGAAATGTTTATTGCTGCTATGTTAGCAAATGCTTATATATATAATGATCCGAAAAAAATCGTGGAAGAAGGAATTAAATATATACCTAAAAATTCTAGACTCCATGAAGCCATAACGTTCGTTCTTAAGCTTTATGAAGAAACTTCAAAGTGGGAAAAAGCTTGGGAAAAAGTAATGGAAAAGTATGGAGATTATCATACAGTCCATACTATCAATAATGCCTGCTTTGTTGTTTTAGGACTTTTATATGGAGAAAAAGATTTTGGAAAAAGTATTTGTATAGCCGTTGAAAGTGGCTTAGATACAGATTGTAACGGTGCAACCGTAGGTTCTATCATGGGAATAATGCTAGGAGCAGAGCATTTGCCTGGGAAATGGATTGATCCCTTGAATGATACTTTAGAATCGCTTGTTCCTGGGTTCCAAACTGTTAGAATTTCTTTCCTAGCGGAAAGAATTTTGAAGCTTTTAACTAATTTTACAAAGAAAAAAATTAACTAAGCATATAATTTAATTAAGGAACTCAAAAAATTATAAATTTAATTGGATGATATAACGAAACATATTTTCTAATATTAAAAAAACGTTCAATTTTTGATTTTTTTCGAAAGTAGGTCATATAAAAAGACATTATTGACTTTTCAAACAACATGGCTTTGATTGTATAAACAACCTCTTGTCGAGTAGATTGGCAAATTAATTAAAATCAAACAAATAAAGTGCTTGATTCCGATACTCTCTTGGAGTCAAGCACTTTTGTCTTTTTTGGAATCTTGGGATTTTTTTGTTGTAAAAAGATATATATTTTATTATTTAATCCAATATTTATGTGTCAAATCACTTTTATTCAAATGTTTTTTTCTTTGGCCTTTTTCTTTTTAATTTTCCTTTTCCATGAGAAGAGTAATAAGTTTTTTATCCTAAATATTATTCTACTTTCATTGATGCCTAAAAGAAATAAAATTTTTTTGAAAGATATTCATCAAAATAGAATCTAATAACTTCTTTCTTTAGAAGAATACTTCTTAAATTTTTGTCTTTTCTCTAGCAAAGAAACCTCTTTCGTTGGTTTTATTTTTCCACTTCTGGGGTGTATTTTTTGTTTTTCATTCTTGGGGTTCACTGTAGTAAATTATTTTCAATCCTTAAGGTATCAAAATTTTTTAAAAGTTTGATTTTAAGTAATTTTTACTCAAAAAATGTGTTTAATATTTTGTTTTCAATAACTCTACTTTCATCAAAATCATCTAATTGTAAATACCACATCATAGTATTAATTGCAGCTTTTAATGGAATCATTCCAATAATTTCGGAATTTATAACTGGAACACCATAACGTGCAGCTTCACGTTTAATAGTTTCAAATACTCTGAAAATGGGACTTTTCTTGTAATTAGTTAAGTTCATAGAAACTTGAACCATCCCTTTTTCTTTAAGTTCAACACCTATTGCCTTAACATATCTGAATCCACCACTAATGTGTCTTACAGCTTTAGCAATTTTATTAGCAATTTCAATATTTTTTGTTCCGAGGTTTACATTAAATGCAATTAAATATTCTCTTGCACCAACAGCTACAACACCTGCAGTTGGATGGACTTTATCAGGTCCAAAATCGGGTTTCCATTTTGGATTTTTAATTTTTTCAAAAAATCCTTCAAATTCTCCTTTTCTAATATTTGCAAGATTTTCTCTTTCAGAAGAAGTTGCTGATTTCTCATAAAGGTAAACTGGAAGATTTAATTCTTCAGCAATTCTTTTACCAACTCTTCTGGAAATTTCAATGCATTCTTTCATATCTATATTCATAACAGGAATAAACGGAATAACATCTACAGCCCCCATTCTAGGATGTTCTCCTTTATGATCCCTTAAATCAATTAATTCAACAGCTTTTTTAGCCATATCAAATATAGCTTTTTCTATTTCTTCTGGCTCTCCAACAAGTGTAACAACAGACCTGTTATGGTCAAAGTCCATTGACCAGTCAAGAATCTTTACACGACTATATTTCTCAGCTTCCGCCAAAATTTCTTTAACAATATTTTCTCTTCTTCCTTCACTAAAATTGGGAACACTCTCTACTAGTTTCATCTTATCCCTCCTAAATCATTGTAAATTCTAAAATTTTATTGGAAATACCTGGATTGGCAAAAATAAAACTTCCTTTTTCTAATGGATTTGGTTCATTACCGGATAAATTTAGAATTTTACCTTCTGCTTCTTTAACAATCAAGAATGCTGCTGCTATATCCCATGGATTTGCATTTTTGGAAATAAAAAAATCAAATTTTCCTGCACCAACATAACAAGCTGAAATAGCAGCACTTCCTAAAATTCTAATTCTCCTAACTTTATTCTCAATTTTGGAAATAAATAATCCTGTGAAATTGTTTGAAAAACCAACACTTCCAACAGTTTCTTCTAATTTAGTTTTACTTTTTATTCTTAACTTTTCACCATTTAAATATGAACCCTGATTTTTAATTCCGACAAACATCTCATTTAAAACAGGCGAATAAACAACACCAAAAACAGGCTTTTTTTGTTCAAAATAAGCAATTGAAATTGCAAAATTAGGGAGTCCATGAATGTAATTTATTGTTCCATCAATTGGATCAATTACCCACAAATTTTCTGCATTTTCAAAAACTCCCTCTTCAGCTAAAATACCATCATTAGGAAAGTGATTTTTAATACTGTCAATAATTATTTTCTGAGCAATTTTATCGTGTTGAGTGACAAGATCTGAAAAACTTGACTTTTGTTTAACTTCTTTAGTGTCACCCCAATGCTGCATCAAATAATATCCTACTTTTCTTGATATTTTTATAGTCAGATCTAATTTAGTCATTTTCCTTATTTCCTTTCATTAAAAATTCCAAAACTTTTCTTGCAAAAGGAGCTGCTTTTTCTGAGCCACTTCCTCCGTTTTCAAACATAACTATAATTGCGTATTTTGGATCTTCAGCTGGAGCAAATCCTACAAACCATGAATGGGGTAATTTTCCATTTCCTACTTCTGCAGTACCAGTTTTACCAGCTACTTTAATGTCAAAATCTTTAAAAATTGTATATGCTGTTCCTCTTTCTGATAAATCTCCACTCACGCTTGTAACTTCAATTAACCCTTCTTTTACTGTTTTCCAAATACTTTCATCAATATTAACAACGTTAAAATATTCAGTTTGTTCTTTTTTCAAGAGATGTGGAACAGGTGCCTTGCCATTATTTGCAATTGTTACGTATAAATTTAACAATTCTAATGGGGTTAATAAAATATATCCTTGACCAATTCCAGTTATAATTGTATCTCCGGGATACCATAATTCGTTTAATTTTTTTTCTTTCCAGTTTCTGTCGGGAAATAGTCCTTCTTTTTCAGAAATATCAATTCCAGTTTTTCTGTCAATTTTAAACATATCAGCTACACTTTTAATTTTATCAATTCCAAGATTTAAAGCAAGATTATAAAAGTAGACATTACATGAGACACGGATAGCTTTTATTAGATTAGTTTCTCCATGACCACTTAAAAGCCAATCATTATACGTAGCAAGAACTTTTCCGGATTTACTGGTATAAACAAAATTACCTTTACAATTTATCGTTGGTAGATTTTCTGAATAATTTAATAACCCAGCAATAGCAATTAGGGGTTTTATAGCAGAACCAGGAGAATAAAGTCCCATTGTAGCTCTGTTTAATAAAGGATTTTGCTTATCGTTAACTATTTTTCTCCATTCATATGTATCAATTAAATTTATTGATTGCTCTACATAAGGATAAGAAACCAAAGCTAAAATTTCCCCATTTGTAACATCTTCAACTATTACTGAGCCAGGATTATTAATTTTTTTAAGTTCTTCAGAAATAAATTTTTGCAAATTATAATCAATTGTTAATTTTATGTCTTGTCCATTTTCTGGAGGGACTTTTAAGATTTTTTGTTTTATTTTTCCGGATGGAGATATCAAAACTAATTCACTACCGAATTGACCTTTTAAAATTTCATTATAAGTTTTTTCAATACCGTATTTCCCCTCATTACTTGAATCAACATAACCAACCACATGGAAAACATAAGGTGCATATTTTCTCAATTCTTTATATTGAATATCATAACCTAATTTTTCCAATGATATTGATTGGTCTGAAGAAAGTTCCACTGTTCCAGAAGTAATCAATTGATTAACCTGATCTGCACTTAAATAATTTTTTAATTCATTGAAATCGTAGTTTCTATTGTAATTAATAAAAGGAATTTTTATACTCCAAGCAAGTTTTGTTCCATTTCTATCATAAATAATACCTCTTGTTCCTTGAACAAGTCTTGTTTTTTGCATTAACGAATCAATAAAAACTCTATACTTTTGGTAATCTAATACTTGCATTTTAAACAAAGCTATAAATAAAATTGCAAACATTGTTCCAAATATAATTGTTATAGTTTTATTTCGCATAGTTGCTCCTGAAAAGTAAAGTTTTGTTGAGCCTTTCTAATGTTTTTTTCTTTCCTAAAACTTTAATTGATTCAAATAAGCCAGGTGTAACAAGTTTTCCCAAAATAGCTCCTCTAATTGTTTGAAAAACTTTTTTTGTTCCCATATTTAATTCTTCGGCAGCTGAACGAAGAATTTTTTCTATTTCTTCTAATGTAAAATTGGCACTTTTACTGAGTTTTTCAATAGCAGTAGTCAAAATAATTTCTGTTTCATGTTTTAACATATATTTTTTTATATAATTTTCATCATAACTGTAATCTTCAAAAAAGAATGGATATGAAATTTCATATAATTGTTTTAGAGTATTAACTTTTTCACGACAGATACTAATAACTTCTTCAAAATATTCATGATTGGTGTTAGGAATTCTGAAATTTGCAATCCTTAAATAATCCAAAAATTCTTTCTCAACTTTATCTAGAGGACTTCTTCTTAAATGTTGTCCATTAATCCATTCTAATTTTTTATAATCAAAAATTACAGATTTATTTGAAATTTTAGAAGGCTCAAAATTATTAATTTCATCAAACACATTGAAAATTTCTTTTTCAACTGACCAACCAAGAATTGCTAAATAATTCAATAAAGCATCTCTTAGAAAACCGTTCTCTTGAAAAAAACTAACTGAAGTACCTCCATGCCTCTTACTTAAAGGTGTTTTGTCTTCACCCAAAATTAAGGGTATATGCATAAAGATTGGAGGTTCCCATTCAAACGAATTATAAATCAGGACCTGCTTCGGAGTATTTGATAAATGATCTTCTCCTCTAAAAACATGAGTTATATTCATTAAATGATCATCAACAACAACTGCAAAATTATAAGTTGGGTAGCCATTGGATTTTATTAATATGAAGTCTTCAAAAAGTTTATTATCAAATTCCATTTTTCCCTTCAATAAATCATTAAAATATGTTTTCCCTTCTTTTGGAACAATAAACTTTATTACAACTGAATATCTATCCTCATTAAAATTTAAAGGTTTTTCAAAACTTTTCAAAATTACATTATTATTGTTATCGTAGACTGTAAAATAGGCTTTTTTCATAGCAACTAATTTTTCAGCATATTTCTGGTAAATGTCTAATCTTTCACTTTGACGATATGGCCCAAAATTGCCACCAATATCTGGGCCTTCATCCCAAGAAAGCTCAAGCCATTTAAGAGAATTTAAAATGATTTCTTCGAATTTTCTACTTGAGCGCTGAGTATCAGTATCCTCGATTCGTATTATGAATTTTCCATTATTTTTTCTAGCAAAAAGCCAATTAAATAACGCAGTTCGTGCGCCCCCAACATGTAAATATCCTGTTGGGCTGGGAGCGAATCTTAGCCTAACCAATTCAATCAACCTCCTAAATAGTGAGACTCTAAGTAATGATAGCTGTAATAAGAGATTTAGGTACAATTTCAAAAATAGAATCTTTTGGCAAACTTCCGTAAAATTTCGTTTTATCAGCTAAAACAAAAAATGGTTTTTCAAAATAATTTGCTGTTATAGCTAAAAGTTTTGTCCCAATTTTATTTACAATATCTCCATTTTCTAAAACACCATCAGCACTAGTAAGAACAAAATCTGATATTTCTATATATTTATGAATTTCGAAATCGTTAATTAATTTCACATTATGATTCAGATTTGAAACCTTTTCAAATAATTCAAAACCTTCTCCTCCAGGTTTGGATTCTGGAATATAAATATTCATTTTGTGTTGGGATTCCTTAAAAAAAGAGAATAATGTTAAACTATTACTAATTGTAACTAAAGAAGCATCAAAATTAAAAATTTTTAAAGCGTTGTCAATTGTTTCTTTTAACGAATTTTTAAGTTCTTCTTTAACTTGTTTTATTGGTGTATTTTGCTCTAACTTTTTTTCAATCCATTTTATTACGCTCATATCAGGTTTTATGAAAGCAAAATCTTTTATAAGTACTTTTGCTATTTCGTAATCAAATGATTCAAATTTGTCTAAAATCCAATTTGCAATTTCAATAGATCCTTCTTTAACAAGGTTCGCAAATTCATTAATTAAAGCCAACCTGTCCATATTTTTATTTCCTTTCTTTTAAATTTTTAAATATAGACTTGAAGCTTCTGTAAGAGAATAGCTATCAAACATTAAATCACTTTCTGTGAGTATTCTTTCAATTTTTAGATTTTTGTTTCCATAAGCAAAAAACCAGCTTTCGTATTTTTTGGGATAGAAAACCTTTTTAATTTTCAGTTTTTCTATTAATTTTTTAATAGCTCTAGTTTTGACCATATCACCAAAACTTGGGTGATAAGGTCCAGCAACAATTTGAGATTTTTGAGATTCTGGAACAAAATAACCTAAACGAATAATTAATACATTTTTAGCAAGTGAAAGAATTAATTGTTCAGAACATATATCCACAGCATCTTCAATTTCTAAAGGTTTAAATTTACCTAAAACAAAATCTTTTTCAAGTTGTGTGTTTTTAAAAATAATTGTTGGATGAATTCTAAAAAATTTTACATCTAATTCTATGAGTTTTTTTAAAGAATTAAAATCTTTTTGAAAGTTATCTTCCGGTAATCCTACCATTAAATGAGCAGAAACAATAAATTTTTTTTCTAAAAGAGTTTTGATCGCATTGATGTTATCATTAACAGTATGGCCTCTTAAAGATGCTTCTAAGACATCATCATACATACTTTGAATTCCAAGTTCAACAGTTTTTACATTGTAGTTTTCAAGTATTTTAACAACTTCATCATTGATTTCATCTGGCCTTGTAGAAATCCTAATTGGAATATCAGGAAAATATTTTCTTACAAAACCTAAATATTCAATTTGTTTTTTCAATGACATACCTGTAAACGTTCCACCATAAAAAGCAATTTCGGATGGAAGATTATGTTTAAAATATTCAAATTGATTTTTTAGATCTCTGAAAGAAGGCATTTTTTCCCCAGTCATCGAAAATTGGTTGCAAAACTTGCATCTGTGTTTACAGCCAGCATTAGGGAGAAAAATAGGTAAAATCACGAGAGTAGTTCCTTCACCACCTTGCTAACCAAAGAACCATCTGCTTTTCCTTTAACTTTTGCCATAACTTCTTTCATAACTTTACCAAAATCTTTTGGAGTTGCATTAATCTCATCAATTGTTTTTTTGACGATTTCTCTTATTTCTTTTTCAGAAAGCATTTTGGGAGCATATTCTTTTAAAATTTCTAATTCCTCTTCTTCTTCTGCAGCTAAATCTTCACGATTAGCATTTTTATATGCTTGTATCGATTCTTGTCTTTTTTTCATTTCTTTTAAAATAATTTTTTCAACTTCGTCATCGGTAGCAATTCCCATTTTCTCAACTTCAAAGTTTTTTATTGCAGAATTCAATAATCTAAGAACTCTGGTTTTTATTTCATTTCTTTCTTTCATTGCCTGTTTTAGATCTTCAGATATTTTTTCTTTTAACAATTTGATTACCTCCTTTCAAAATTTTTAAATAAATTATTAGCAGCTTCAAAATTGGCTTCTTTGTTGTATCCTCCTTCTTGTACAAACAAAATAGGAATATTGATAGCAATCAATTTTTCACCTATTTTTTTAAAGGCATTTCCATCGAGATTAAAATAACCCATATGATCATCAGAATGAATGTCATATCCTAATGAAACAATTAAAACTGATGGCAAGAATTTGGAAATGATTTCTAAGGCTTTATCCAGTGTAGGTTCATATTCTTTCCATGTTATATTTCCTTTTAAGGGAAAATTAAAATTAGTTCCAGAAGCTTTTCCAGTCCCTATTTCATCTTCAAAACCACTAATCCATGGAAAATATAACTCAGGACTTCCATGAATTGAAACATATATTATATTTGGATCTTCATAAAAAATACTTTGAGTTCCGTTTCCATGATGAAAGTCTAAGTCCAAAATGCATATTCTTTCTTTTATAATTGAAAAAATATATTTTGCAGCAATTGCAGCATTATTGAAGTAACAATAACCACCAGCCAAATTACTTGTTGCGTGATGTCCAGGCGGTCTGGTTAAAACATAAACATGTTCTTTGTTTTTAAGAAGTTCATCTGCACCTGTAAGGGTGGCATAGAATGCATTAATTGCCGCGTCGAAAGTGGAGAATGTGATTGGGGTACCTGAATCGAGAATTCTATCTTTGAGAAAAACCTCAGGCAAGTATTCTCCATCTTTTGCCTTTTCAGAAAGTTTTTTTAAATGTTCTACATACCATTTAGGATGAACAAAATATATATAATTGAGAGGGTAATCTTTTATTGAAATCTTTTCGTGATTAGTTTCCATGTATTCAATAACTTTTTCAAATCTCGAAGGAATTTCAGGGTTTTTAACAATTTTTCCGTGATCAATTTCTAAAGTAGGAACATAAAATTCGTTAAGTTGGGAAATGAATTTCATATTATTCCTCCAAAGTTTTTATTTTGTTGACTCTTCTTTCGTGTCGGCCACCTTCAAAAGTTGAGTTTAGAAATGCATCCAGAATCCATGTTGCTAATTCAAAACCAATTAATCGACCAGGTAAAACCAAAACGTTGGCATTATTGTGTTTTCTTGCTAATCCGGCCATTTCTGGCATTAAACAAAGAGCTGCTCTAATTCCCTTTATTTTATTTGCCGCAATTGACATTCCAATTCCAGTTCCGCAAATCAATATTCCAAAGTCAACTTTATTTTCATTAATTAATTTTCCAACTTCAATAGCAAAATCTGGATAATCAACACTTTCTGAGCTATTAGTTCCAACATCTATTAAATCGATTTTTTTAGAAATAATATGTTTTTTTAAAGATTCTTTAAGTTCAAATCCTGCATGATCAGAACCGATTGCAAGTCTCATTTTTCAACACCTCCATGAATTAATTATTCGTAAATTCTTATAATGCCAACCAACTTTCCAATAACTCGTACTTCCTTAGCTGAACAAATTATTGGTTCCATACTTTTATTTTCTGGAACTAATATAACCTTATCATCTTTTAAATAAAATTTTTTTAAGGTAATCTTATCTTGATAAACAACCGCAGCTATTTGGCCATTTGAAACTTTATATTGTCTTTTTAATATTACAAAATCACCATCTAAAATATGGGCATCTATCATACTATCTCCTTCGGCCTTCAAAGCAAAGTAATCTCCAAACCCCTTAATCATTCTTATGGGAATTTCTATTTCTTCATCAATTTCCTCAAACATTTCAATTCCTTGACCTGCAGCAATTTTTCCTTTTACAGGAACACTTATACTTTCAGGTCTTTTAGTTAAAGTTATAGAGCGCGATCTATTTGGGTTCCGAGTTATATATCCTTTTTTCTCTAAAGCCAGCACATGAATATGAGCTCCTCTTGGTGTAAGTTTAAAATGTCTTGCGATATCTCTAATGGAAGGAGAATAACCATTTTGTTGAATAAAAGATGTAATAAAATCCAATACTTTTTTTTGTTTTTTAGTAAGATGTTGCGTCATACATCAAACACCACCTTTGTGTATAAATAATCATTAATTTTCTCAATTTTTAATTTATGATATGTTAGAGCCTTAAATTTTTCGCCTTCTAGTTCTTTGTAAGAGCAAAATTCAGTTATGTAAAAATTATCATCTTTCCAAATTTTCACAGGGAAATATCCTAAATCAATCGCAGCAATCCAATCATTTACTATATCAAAAACACCATCCTCGTCCTCATTTATTAAATAATTTTGCGCCGATTTATTGTCGCAATTAATGTTTTTTGGCTTATAATTTTTCTTGAGTATTTGTAAAATATCTTTTAAAAGTTCCTCGAAACTTTTTGCTTTAATCTCAAAAGCTACATCAGCCGTATGATTTATTTCTTTGAACATTATTCTCCATCCTTTATTATTGCGAAATCTGCTATTTCGTCTCCTTCAGCAAGGTTAACCAATTTTACCCCTTTTGTAACTCTTCCCAAAACATTGATTCCAGAAACATTTATTTTCAATGTCATTCCATTTTTAGTAAAAATCATCATATCTTCATCACCATTTACATATGAAACACCGACTACCATTCCGGCTTTTTTAATATCTGAGATATTTTTAATCCCGGTACCAGCTCTTTTTTGAATTCTATATTGAGAAATTTCTGTTCTTTTTCCATATCCCAGGTTTGTAACAGTAAGAATATATCCATCTTCGCCAGTAAGTAAGGCTGAACTAACGACAATATCATCTTTATGTAATTTAAGCCCTGTCACTCCTCTAGCGGTTCTTCCCATCGTTCTTACATCTGAAATAGGAAATCTAATACTCATACCATTTTTAGTTGCAATAAATACTGTTTGATTGTCATTTTGAATTTTTAAAACAGAAACTAACAAATCATTTTCTTCAAAAGTTATTGCTCTCATTCCTCTGGAGTTAATATTTTTAAATTCTGAAAGCCTTGTTCTTTTTACTTTTCCGCATTTTGTAACAAAAAATAGTTCACCATCAAAATTATCGACTGAAAGAAGAGTTAATATCTTTTCATTTTCGTCAATGTTTATGTATCTTGCAATTTGTTTACCTTTGCTTGTTCTAGAATTTTTTTCAATTTCATAATTATTTAAAACGTAAACTTTCCCAAATGAAGTAAAGAATAAGGTTTTTCCATGTAAGTGTGTATAAATAACTTCCATAATAGCGTCATCATTCATCAAAGAACCGCCAGTAACTCCCTTTCCACCTCTTTTTTGAGTTCTAAATTCTTTTAAATCCATCATTTTAAGATAACCTTTTTTTGTTAGAGTGATTACAACATCTTTATCTGGTATCAATTCTAATTGGTCAAAATCCGTTGTTGCTTCTTCTTTTGAAAGAATTATTGTTTTTCTTTCATCACCGTATTTAGATTTAATATCGAGTAATTCTTCTATGATTTTTTCATAAACCTTGTTATCATTTTCTATAAGTTCTTTTTCTATTTTCATCTTCTGGATCATGTCTTCGTATTCCTTGATTAAATTGGATAATTCCAATTTAGTTAATTTTCCAAGTCTTAAATCAACTATTGCTTTGGCTTGTTCATTAGTAAAACCAAACATTTCAATTAATTCTTGTATAGCTCTGTTTTGATCTTCACTGCTTCTAATTACCGATATTACAGTGTCAATTGATCTTGAAGCTTTAATTAGCCCTTCTAAAATATGCGCTCTTTTTGAATACTGCTTATAGTAAAATTGTGCTCTTCTTCTTACGACTTCAAATCTATGTTGAACAAAAGCCCACATTAAATCTTTTAAATTCATTAAAACAGGTCTTTTATCTTTATCAATGACTAATAATTGAGAATGAAAAGAGGTTTGAAGTTGAGTGTGTTTATATAAGTTGTTTATAATTATTTCTTCATTTACATCTAAAGGTATTTCAATAACAATTCTCAACCCCTCTTTATCAGATTCATCGCGTATATCTTTTATTGGAAGATTTGATCTTTCAGCATATTCAACAATTTTTTTAATTAAATCTGCTTTGCTTATAGAAAAAGGTATTTCAGTAATTACAATGTTTTTCTTTTTCTTTTTTTCTTCTACATCAACTTTTCCTCGGATAATAAAACTTCCCTTACCAGTGGTATACATTTCCCTAATACCAGCTTTACCAATGATTTCACCACCAGTAGGAAAATCAGGTCCTGGAATATATTCCATAAGTTCTTCAATTGAAATTTCGGGATTTTTAATTAGGGCAACAAATCCATCAATCAGTTCATTTAAATTATGTGGTGGTATGTTGGTTGTCATTCCAACAGCAATTCCAGAAGAACCATTAGCAAGTAAATTAGGAAATTTTGCTGGTAAAACTTCTGGTTCTTTTAAACTGCCATCAAAGTTGTCCATCATATTTACTGTATCTTTATCTATATCTTCAAGTAATTCTTCGGCAATTCTTTGCAATCTTGCTTCTGTATACCTCATTGCTGCAGGTGGATCTCTATCAATCGAACCAAAATTTCCTTGCCCCTCTACAAGTTTATATCTCATTGACCAATCTTGTGCCATCCTTACTAAGGTATCATAAATTGCTGCATCTCCATGAGGATGGTACTTACCCATTACCTCACCAACAATACGTGCGGATTTCTTAAAAGGTTTTGTGTGGGTAACGCCCAATTCATACATGCTATATAAAATTCTTCTTTGCACGGGTTTGAGGCCATCCCTTACGTCGGGGATAGCTCTACCTATAATAACACTCATTGAATAACTTAAATAAGATTCTTTTAATTCTTCTTCAATAGGTCTATAAATCTCCATTTAATTCCCTCCAAATTATGAAATCTTAGCACCGGGTTCTATATCATTATCAACGGTTAATAAAGTGAGTTTGTCATTAATTTTTGCTGCTAGCAACATACCTTGAGATTCTACGCCCATTAATTTAGCAGGTTTGAGGTTCGCTACAATAACAATTTTTTTGCCAATTAATTCATTTGGATTGTAATATTTAGCAATCCCTGCAACAATTTGTCTTTTTCCAAGTTCTCCTAAATCTATTAACAATTTTATAAGTTTTTCAGATTTTTTAATTTTTTCAGCTTCAAGTATTTCTGCAACTCTTAAGTCAATTTTCTTAAATTCATCAAACGAAATTAGAACAACACCTTCTTCGGTATTTTGTTTTTGTAAATCTTGTTTTTCCTTTTTAACAGCAATTTTTTCAAATTTACTTAAATCAATTTTATTAAATAAGGGTTTCCCATGTGTTACTTTTTGACCAGACTTCAGAACATTCCATTTTTTTTCAAATACTTCTGAAGGTTTCACATTTTGTGAAAGTCTTTTATATACCTCGTTTGATGAATCCGGCATAAATGGCATAAGTAAGGTGGCAACTCTCAGTATAGCTTCAAGGGTATTATATAATACTGTAGCTAATCTTTTTTTATTCCCTTCTTTTGCAAGAATCCATGGCTTATTTTCATCAAAGTATTTGTTTATGTTGCCTATATAGCTCCATATCTCTTCCAAAGCATAAGTTAATTTAAATGAATCCATATATGCATAATATTTGTTTAAAAGATTTTCAAAGTGTTCGATTAAGATTTTGTCTGTTTCTAAAATTTCTTCTGGTTTTGGGATGATTGAATCAAAATTTTTAACAACCATTGCAACAGTTCTATGTAAAAGATTCCCATAATCGTTTGCAAGATCAGAATTTAATCTTTGAACAAGATTTTCTTCAGAGAAATCTCCATCTTTTCCAAAAACAATGTCTCGTGTTAAGTAATATCTAATAACATCATTGCCATATTTTTTAACAAATTCTCTAGGATCGATAGCGTTTCCAAGAGATTTGCTAATTTTTTGACCATTCACTGTTAGCCAGCCATGAGCAAAAATTTTCTTTGGAAGTGGTAATCCAACAGACATTAACATTGCTGGCCATATTATACTGTGAAATCTGTTTATTTCTTTTCCAATTAAGTGAACGTCTGCAGGCCACCATTTATTGAAAGTTTCTTCATCTCTTTCATAGCCAATAGCAGAAATATAATTTATCAAAGCATCAACCCAAACATAAATAACATGTTTTGGATCGTTTGGCATTGGAATTCCCCAATTAAATGTTGTTCTTGTTATTGAAAGATCTTTTAAACCACTTTCCAATATTTTTAACATTTCATTTTTTCTGAACTCGGGTTCTACAAAATCTGGATTATTTTTAAAATGGTTCAATAATGGTTCAGTGTATTTAGAAAGTCTAAAAAAGTAGTTTTCTTCTTCAACAAAATTTAAAGGTCTTCCACAAGAAGGACATACTTGTTTTTCATTTTCATCAATTTCTATTTCTTCTTCGTTCCAATAAGTTTCACAGGGTACACAGTACCAACCTTTGTAAATTCCTTTATAGATATCTCCATTTTCAAGCATTTTTGAAACAAAGAGTTGGACTGTTTTCATATGGTTAGGATCAGTAGTTCTGATGAAATAATCGTTTGTTATATTTAAATCTTCCCATAATTTTTTAAATTTTTCAGAAAGTTCGTCGCATAATAATTGAGGATCTTTTCCTTTTTCTTTTGCTGCTTGTAAAATTTTCTGCCCATGTTCATCTGTTCCTGTTAAATAAAATACATCATATCCTGTTAATCTTTTATATCTAGCAATAATATCTCCTATAATTGTTGTATATGCACTTCCAATATGGGGTTCTGAATTAACATAATAAATAGGAGTTGTGATATAAAATTTTTTCACATTTTCCACCTCCGAATATATTTTTATTCCTTATAAAAATTATATCATATAATTGGTATTTTTAATTTGAATGAAACATTTGTATAGTATAAATTTTTTGTAAATTTTTAGGAAATGAAAAAACTGTTTACTTCAATAATCAAAGAATTTTGGAAAATATCGAGATTATTCTATAATGTTTAGTTTTAATAGATAAATATGAAGTTAAATGAAATTTAAAATTATTGGTATAATATTTATGATTCCGGTATCAATACCGGGAACGTTAAAAGAATTTTTTTTAAGATAAGGATGGAAAGTATGAAAAAAGTTTTTTTAATTTTACTTATTGCTAGCATGTTAATTGGTTTGTTTAGAGTTGTAAATGCTGTAAGAAAAAGTCACTATTTGGTGTTGGGATCCTAATTTTAATGTTGCAATCATGGAGGAAGTTTCAAATCGTTACCAAAAACTACACCCTGATGTTGAATTTGAAGTTGTAAGTATGGCTAAAGCAGATGTTGAGCAAAAACTTAACACAATATTAGCTTCAGGTGTTAAGAGAGGGCTTCCAGAAATAGTATTAATAGAAGATTACAACGCACAAAAATATTTACAATCTTATCCTGGTTCATTTGCCGATTTAACTAGGGAATTTAATTACAAGGAATTTGCTCCTTACAAAGTTAAGCTTATGACATTAAACGGAAAAGTTTATGGAGTTCCATTTGATTCAGGTGTTGCAGGTTGGTTTTATAGAAGAGATTACTTTGAACAAGCAGGTATAAATCCAGAAGATCTTAAAAATATTACCTGGGATGAATTTATTGAAATAGGAAAGATTGTCAAAGAAAAGACAGGAAAGTACATGATTTCAGGAGATCCATACGATGGTGGATTGATGAGAATTCTTTTACATTCGGCCGGAACTTGGTATTTTGACGAGAAGGGAAATCCTAATATTGCAAATAATGAAGTTTTAAAAGAAGCTTTAAGAATTTATAAAGAACTATTTGGTTCGGGGATTTCCAAGGAGACTTCTAGATGGAATGAATGGGTAGCGTTATTTAATAATGGCGAAGTTGCATCTGTTATAACTGGAGTTTGGATTATAGATTCAATTAAGGCTGAAAAATCTCAAAGTGGAAAATGGTGAGTTCTACCAGTCCCAAGATTGAATTTACCTGGTTCAGTAAATGCTTCCAATTTAGGTGGCTCTAGTTGGTACGTATTGAAAAACTCTGAAAATAGAGATATGGCAATTGATTTCTTAAAAGAAATTTATGCTAACGATATTGATTTCTACCAAAAAATCTTAATTGAAAAAGGGGCATTTGGTACATGGTTACCGGCTCAAAATGGATATGCATATAAAGCTCAAAATCCGTTCTTTGGTAATCAAAGGGTTTTCTTAGACTTTTCTGAATGGTTGAAGAAAATTCCTTCTGTAGATTTCGGATTGTTTACCTATAAAGCTGATGCTGCAATTATGGGTGTGATGCTGGATGTTTATAGTGGAAAATTAACAATTGAAGAAGCCCTAAAAAAAGCTAAAGAACAATTTAAAAACACTATAGGTTATTAATAATACAATGGAAAGTCATTTAATGGCCCTCTATTTTTATTCTTTGAAGGAGGTTGAACCAAAAGATGAAAATCGGAAAAAGTTATAACTTGTGGGGGGGATTTTTATTAGTCTGGCTTTGATTGGGTTGACGCTATTTATTCTTTATCCAATAATTTATTCCTTGTATTTGTCTACGTTTTCAACAGGAGGTTTTTTAAAAACGTTTGTTGGTTTTGGAAAGTATAAGAGATTGTTTCAAGATAGAAATTTTTTACTTTCGTTAAAAAATATCTTTATTATTTTTGTTGTTCAAATTCCAATAATGCTGTTTCTTGTTTTAATATTTGCTTTCTTGCTTAATGACCCAAAATTAAAATTTAAGAGTTTTTTAGAACAGCATTATTTTTACCTGCAGCAACGTCTTTGTTTGCTTATACTATATTATTTAAAATGATGTTTTCAACAGATGGTTTGGTTAATAATGTATTATTGGTGCTTGGAATTATAAAACAGCCAATTGGATGGTTATTAGATCCTTTTTGGGCTAAGATAACTTTGATTATAGCAATGACATGGAGATGGACAGGTTACAATATGATGTTTTATTTGGCTGGTCTTCAAAACATTCCTACCGAAATATATAAAGCTGATGAAATAGATGGTGCCAATAAGAGGGTTCAATTTTTTAGAATAACAATACCTTTGTTAAAACCAATTATATTATTTACTACTATTATGTCAACAATAGGTACCTTACAATCATTTGATGAGCCAATGAATTTGGCTACTGGAGTTGTGACTGGTTCAAGTGTAGG
>Ga0190331_1000006_pt1 | contig 42076 bp, 60 predicted proteins | sample 48720445_MG_FD_161681 | JGI IMG/M metagenome (GOLD analysis project Ga0190331, IMG submission 161681) | Hydrothermal vent sediment bacterial communities from Southern Trench, Guaymas Basin, Mexico - 4872-04-4-5_MG | ecosystem: Environmental > Aquatic > Marine > Hydrothermal vents > Sediment ... | reverse complement strand
TAAAAGGTTCTAATAGTGGAACGCCAGATATTTATATTGACCGTTTCAGTGTTACAACAGGTAACGAAGCACTACGAGTAAATCAATACTTGAACTCATCAAACATAACGCTAGGAAGCGAAGATGTCACAGCAGATTCTTGTTCTTATAGTGGTAGTGGTACCTGGAATATTAATTGCAGTGATAACTGTAATATAACTAGTACTAATGTTCTAGGCAACGACGTAATTATAAGCGGCAATGGCGTTGTGCGAGGTCTAAGAAACATTACTAATACAACACGTATAAGATTGGAGGGTGGTTGCGTTGGCAGATGGTAAATATATTTTAATAACAATAATATTATTATTAATTATGAACACAGTATATGGGCTTGACGTATCATCTTCTACATATTTTAATCCATCGCGATCAAATGTAACTTATCATTTTTTAAATAACGTTACTCTTTCAAACATAGAAATAACTAATACGTCTTTGATCATTAATAATAATACTAATATTACAATACTTGCAAATCAGAGTATAAATATTACGATAATGAGCGTAGCATCAGAGTACAATATTTTGAATGAAACGAATGGTTCTGAGTATTTTATTTTAAATATTAATAATGAAAATAAGATCAACGCGTCGTATATTCTATATAATCTTTCTTCTAATATACCTTCTAATATTATAATTGGATTACAAAGTATTTTTGATACGGGTGATCGAAGACCCACATTTAATTTTACAGTGACGAACGATCAGAATTTATTATCAAGTTGTGTATTATATATAGATGGTATAAGTGCGGGTTATAATAATTCTGTTATTAATAATACGATTACTCAAATACGATCGAATAGAAGTTTATTATTGGGTTATCATACTGCGTATATTAATTGTACAGATAATACATCTGCTATTAATAAAAGTAATATTATAAGTTTTAATATTATTACAAGTGATACGAGTTCGGGTAGTCCGGGTTATATTATTATGTCAAAGAAAATAAAATGCGATTTGAGTTTTAACACTCGCGAAATCGAATTGAATCCTGATCACAAAACACAAGAATTAATAATAACCAATAACGAAAAAAGCACAGATGAACTCGTGTTCCCATTGATTACTAGTAAAACAAATATTGTTTCAATAAAACGCAATAGGATGAGAGTAATTTATGGCGGCATGGTAATCTATACGTTTTCGCTAATAGAAAACATATCTAGTAATTATACATATTCCGAGAACATTTCAATACAGCCACTCGGTTGTGTACCCGAACAAATAGTGTTAACAATCAAGCAACCTAAATGGTATAATGTTGAAACGATCAAAGACAAAATAATTCGATTCATAAATGATCTCAGAAATGATATTAATCTTACGTCTAATGTTCAATCAATCATAGATCTGAGTAATAATAAATTACCTATTACTATTGAAAAACGCAAATTTAATATACCTGTATGGATATTAATCGTTTTGTCAATGTTTATATCTATTTCTATTATAATAATATTATTGACTCGTAAGAAAAAACTATATAGTTAATAAATACCAAACAATTATGCTTATTACTGAAAATATTATTGTGTATATTATATTATTTATTCTTTGAGTTCTATCAGATAAATCAACAAAAAACAATGTTAAATGCGAAATAATAAAAATTATGTAAAAGACAAACGAATTTAAATCAAATTTGTTTAAAATAAACGTGAAATAATATAAATTATATAATACTAGACCCAGAATTATTGATCCTATCATAACGAAGAAATATGTCAAAAATACGTCTCCACGAACGAGTTTTAAACGTTTATTAACCGTATGATGGATTATTAATGAACTGATAATGATCGTTAAGAAAACGAATAAACTAATAATCGATAATGTCATTTAAACACCCCTCTAATATTCGTCGCTAGTTTGCGACCGATACCTTTAATTTTCATTAAATCATTAACATCTAATTTGGGTAGTTTATTATAATCTATTGGTACTAATACTGGTCTATAATATTTTTTTAATTCTTTACACTTAGAAACACCCAGTTTTGGTACACAACTCAGAATATTAATAATAATATCGTCTGTAGTCAATTTTTTACGCATAACGTGTTCTTTACACGTTGTATCTTTTAATTTAAGCGCTATTTTATTAACAATATTAGCGTATTGATGATGATTCTCAACAAACAAAATCTTAGTTTTAAATTTAACTGCAATACTACACAGACCACCAAGATATGCGTTCAGATTAAATTTTATAAAATAATGTTCATAAAGAGTCTGTAATTTACCGACAATAATCAAGAATGAATGATCATAATTATTTTCCATATTAATTAATTGTTGCCATAAACGATCACGCATTGAAATATAAAAATCTTCTACTGTTTTTCTCTCAATAACACAATTATTAATTACAATATCACCCACAGCTAGATATGTTTTTTTATAGGGTATTCTATGTTTATCAAAAATTTTAAATATCATTTCGGGTTCTCGTGAATCGATTTTTATCATTTTTAAATTTTTCGGTCGAATCTAGTATTTCTCTGGTCAATAACCGAAACATTTAAAAACGTTAGTAACGTTTAAATGTTTCATTTTTGAAACATTAACTATATATCAGTAATAACAATTATTTATAAAACGAATTATAAAATTTACATTTACCTCTACACAAGCCCTCACGATATAATGTTTCGCATTTAGGGAAAAAATCATCTCTTTGACTAAAAACATAATCTAATAATTTAACTTTCTTAACGTGCTCGTAATTATTACGCAGATTATCAGTTCGCGGCATTTTACTAAAATATTTTTTAAAAATCTTGTCAACATGACGTTTTGAATACCCAAGATCGCGCAAGTATAGACCCGCATACCACCGTGCTTTCCAAACGCCTTTTTCGGGATTAGTCAACCATTCACGAACACAAGGTAAGAAATCTTTTAACATATCATCGTTAATTTTATCTTCAGAATAATCATATTCAGGGAAATCAAATTCTTCATTGTCACTGAAATCTTCGAATACGCTAACGTCTAGAAACCCCGTATTATAATACCTAAAATTGAAGTTTTGTCGAGCAGCGATTTTTCTGACGTACGAGATCCCGTTCTCAACGTCTTTCTTTGTTACTGGAATACAGTACAGTTTCCTACTTACATCGTATGTATTAGGACACCTCGCAATGCGTGCTATATCACCAACACAATGAATATCTACATCGCAACTCTTACTATCGCCAATAGTCAAACCACATTCATCGCACACAAATTTCTGTGCATTTTTTAAACACTGTTTCTTATTACGAAGATTTTCGTAATTCTTAGTAAAAATATAAAACCAAAAACCACGAGTAGAAAAAACAATTAAATATCTATAATTATATTTATCACAATATTTATACAATCGTTTTACAGCATCTATAGAATTATCAATATCAAACCCTATCTTATCAATCATTGCGAAATTATTATAATCTCTATTAAAACCACAATTATACAACGAATAATAAATACGATTTTTAATACCATTGTATTTATTAAGAATTTCTATAAATTCTTGTAAACTATTACAAATAATTCTTTCGGGGAATGCTATTTCTCTAGGCCAATAACGTAATAAATTAATCATTTTTACTAAAATTCTTGTAACCTTGTTTGATCTGTAATATTAATATCTGCGATATCTAAAAGTGTCATTAATTTATCGTAGATTAATTTATTAATATACGTTTTATAATCAATCTCAATATTACTTATATCTGTTTTACGATCAATCATTATAACATTAACAGGTTTATTCATGAAAACGTTAGGTTTACCTTTGATTCTCTTCACGTATAATAATCGACCAATATTATCTTTAGAAAAATTAGTACTGAGATATTGATTTGAATACATAGCTGCTCGTACTTGCATTGGTATTGTCGTTGTGTATTTATCAAAGTCTTTATTTATACTAATAGATATACCTAAATCGAAAGGTTTCTTAGTCTTGATATCATCCATTATTTCTTTAATATATTTTTTTATTTCTGTGCCCGTTTTTCTCTCTAATATCATTCTATAAATATTATTTAAATATTTTTTCAAGAAATATGGAGTGTCTTTTCGCATGATTTCAAAACCACGCGCGTATATATAATCGCAATACTGACCGTCATCATAAATTACTTTACCGCAATATCTTTTTTTAACTCCTCGGTCTTGATATTTCGCTTTTGGTAATATCAACGCTTCAAAAAAACGTTGAACTTCAAAACGTAGACTATGCTCATACACATTAAATTTTTCTTTCATAATATTACTTATAATATCATTTAGATTATTACATAAAGTATAACAATATCTAATTTTTTCTTTTAAATCAAGATTATCAATGTTTTTAAGCGCAATAAATATTGAATCAGTATCACTGTATATTGGTAGATGACCCAGTGATTTGACTTTTTTAATACATTCTTGTATTAAAGTGCGACCAACAAACGTAATAGCATTCGCGACATCAGGATTAAATAATCTAAAACCTTCATAGCCCATAGTACCATAAAGTGAATTACATATCTCTTTATATCTATTCTGTATTGCATCAAAGCGTTTATATTCAACACTATCAATAGGTTGCTCATCACGTTGTTTCTTTATCTTATTTCTAATATCAATAAGTGACTGCATACAACTCGGTATCAGACCAATTTTTTCTTCTTTTGACTTAAAACGATATTTATTAATAATAATCTTACCATTAGGATCTAATGTATCGGGTGATATATTACAAGAAATATAAATATTAGGATACATCTGTTTAAAATCTATTACTAAAACATCATTATAAAAACCAGGTATTGATTCCATCACAAATGCGCCCTTAATACGAGCACGTTCTTTGCGTCTCTTACTAGGAAATACATATCTATCATGATAATATTGTAATAAATAATAATCAACAACTAAAGAAACCTTACGTATATCATCAAGATCACAAGGAACAACATGTTGAACTAATAAAAAATAATCGAGTAAACCTCGAGCTTTATCAATCTCGTGACATAACTCAACGTCTTTAATATTATATTTAATAAACTCATTAGGTCGCTCTTTCCACGCTTCAACAATATCACCAATATCGAGCTTAACATTCTTATTAAGTGTAAACTCAGCAACGGTCTCTAAACTATAATCAGAAGGTCGATAATATATAACTTTTTTATACATTTTAATTAAATCAAGAATATAAGTACCAAAAATCTGAACAGTCTCTCGTTCTTCAAATGAATCATATACGATAAGTGTAATATTCAATTGTGACAACCTATTAATATCGAAATTTAATCTTTTTAAACGATTAACAATATATGGCATATCAAATCGGTCAACATTCCAACCCATTATAATATCTGGCCAGTTTTTCTCAATGTACCTAATAAAATCTTCTATCATACCTCGTTCTGTTGGGAAAACTCTATATATTACGTTATTATTAGATTTATCTATTAATTCTTGTTTCTCATGCCAGACAAAAATAATATATTTCTTAATAAAACTATCCCATATACAGATACTTAAAATGGGTTTTGGCGCACTAATATCAAGACAGTTCTCTGTCTCAATATCTAAATATATATATCTATAATTGCGCGTGAACTTTATTTTTTTATCAATAATAAAACGCGATACAAATTTAACATCGTCTTCATACGTAATCGCAAACCTATCACGATATTCTTTTAACGCTTTAATATTTCTAAAATATAATTTTTTTACATCTTTGCCATCAATCGTTTTAACATTAACACGTTCTATTTTAACAATATCATGATTAATATTAACACTAGTATCAACAGGTACATAAAAATATGGTAAGAAAGTCTTTGGATATTTACGAATAATACGGTGCGAGCCCCTCCTGAATACACCATAAATAAGGTTTTTCCCAAAAGAGTTAATACACTCTATTTTAACGCATTCGTATTTTTCACTCATAAATATGAAGAGATCCAACAACATAATATAATATATTTTTTTCAATATCGAGTTTCTTAGCAATCTTATTCGCTATATAATTATAAACATTTAAATCATTAATCATCTTGTTCTCAGCATCGACACTTCTAGCAAACACGATCATATTTAATTTATTATGCCGTATTAATACCTGTATCGCAACCGTACAATGCATGTGATATCTATTAAACACGGGTATAATAGCACGTCTAGAAGTCTTATCTTTTTGTAACTCACGAATAACCTCATTTAAATGATATTTAATACCACGATAATTAGGGAACACAGACCTAATATTTATTCTAGTATTACTATCTAATTGATCAAAAGGTATTATATTAACATTACATATACTCTCAAACGTAAGTCTATTAAGACGCTTAATATACGTTGTATTATGATTACTTAATAGTTTCTTAATTATCTTCCTAGCGATTTTTTCTGTTGTCATTTTATTGAACCGTGAAAGTATCAAGAACTTGAAGTTGTTTGGGGGATCAAGGATCAATGATACTCTCACGACTGTTCAAATAATTCTTTATCTTTATCGTCTAATTTATTGTAATCAGTCTCAGTATAATTGATCCATTCATTAGGTCTTTTTATTTTAATATTTAATTGTTTCTCTAATTCGTGTATATCAGTACATGATTCATTAAACGTTGCGTACTCTGTACCCGCTGGGTGTCTACCACAACTCGCAAATAAACAACCAAATGCGTTACTCAATTTATATGACTTACTATAATCACATTTCTTACTATAATCACATCCCGGCCTAAGATACTCAGCTAATAATGGGAACTTCTCTCTTATTTTCTCACGTATCATCCAATGAAGACCAACAATGAACTCCTCCTCACAAAACTTCATGCGTCTTCTACACTGACCCTGTAACGCAAGATAATTCATACTAAAATGATAACTGTGATTATAACACATAGGCAATACAGCCCTAGCGAGTTGCCAACTACCCTTACCCTCATTAATTATCATCTCGTATAAATTTTTTATATCTGTCATTACGCTTCTAAAAAATCTACTTTCAGAAAACTTATCAAATAATTTAGTGTACAAAATAAATCGTGTGTCAAGCTTGTTATTATCGCGGCTACCAATACTAAAGAACGCTGCTCCTACTCTAGCTCGTGCATGCTGATCAAAACAGTGTCTAGGTACACCATTAACTCTGAAAGTAAAAGTAACACTCTCTAACGCGTGCGGTAATGTATTACCAGTAATCGCAGCTAAGACGACTTTAAATCTGTTTTCAGGTGTGAGTTTAGACCATTTGTACTCATATTTATCGTCGCCCCACGTCGCTGTAGCAGCAGCAACAATAGATTTATAAGGATTAACATTGAAATCAATCAAGTCGATCTCTAATTCTTCACACCCGCGCACAAATCTTACAGTTTTTTGTGGTTGCATAGACGGTAAAGTACCCATAGCAACACGCAAATTATCTATATCTTTATTTTTCAATTTCTCGCACCTCCGATTCAATTTTATACGTTTTATATTCTATACATAATATAATATAATATATAATACCCATTACTATACTTAGAAGAAACTCGAAAAACGATTTTGTTATCAAAAAAAACACCGAACAACATAACAACATAACAAAAAGAACAGCCCAGAAACACGACATTGTCAATGAATTATTTAAAAACTCTTTAATTTTCATTTTTCTCACCCATTTCAATCTCTTTTATTTTATCAACAATTAATTTAATACATTCGCGCGCTGTTTTTCTACCAGTATTAATACGTATTTTATTATCATAATAACAAATCTTATAATAATAATCGTAATACTTACGAAGATCTCTATATTGTTTATAATTAATAAAATCATCAGGTCTCTTTGAAAAACGCTTTTTTGAAAACACTATATCATAATATACATATACATATAAAGGTTTAAAAGTCTTATTAAATAATTTATCAATTCTGAAAATTTCTGCTTGATTAATAACTCGATTAAATAATAATCCATACACAAAAGTTGATGCTGTAAAACGGTTAATCGTTTGATGTTTATAATTAGTTTTTTTATGTAATAATTTAATTAAAGTATCTTTCCCACTAGTATCAGGACCCTCAAATATTAATATCATATTATATCACCCAACTCTTCATTTTTTACTATCGCGTCGTAGCATATTCAAACGAGCATACAAACCCAGTTTTAATATTCTAAGTTTTTTATTAATTTCTTTACGTTTATTCTCATACTTATATATATCATCATAGATATTAATTATTTCGCCTATTAGTTTTTTCTTAATTTTGGGCTTCATTTTTATCTAAATATTTCTTTAATTCTTCAAATTCTTTCATGTATTCTTTATAGTCACACCCACGTCTTACGTAATAAGATGGGTGTGATACTGCATATAATATTATAAATTTACCAAAAAAGAACGTTGGTATAATTTTATTTTTACACTTAACATTAAAATAATCTCTAGTTATTTTACCAATTAATATCACAACATCTGGGTTCACATAATTAAATTCGCGTTTTAAATGCGGGAGACAAAAACTAATATACACAGATGGATCTTTATTATTCTCAGTACTACACTTCACAATATTAGTCACATAACAATTACAACGACCAATACCAATTTCATCAATCGCTCTGAGAAACATTTGATCATTCATGCTTGATGTTGAAAAGACTTGAGTATCAGAGCCCTTACGATAATACGATGGATTCTGAGCTATACAAAAGAATTTACGTCTATCAAAATTAGGAACATCTATAGGTCGCCATTCGTTAATCTTTAATTTAGACAACTCACATTCAGTACAATTCCTAATTTTTTCTAATATTTCAGTTTTCATTTTTTCTGTTTTAAATATTCTTTTTTTAATTGTTTTATTAGTACAGTTCTAGATTCAATAAAATTACATATTTCATTTAAATTCTTACAAAATCTCCATCTAACACCCTGAGGCTCATTATTAGGATCAATTGTACCTAATAATAACCTATTCGTACATTCAACATACCAGCGCGTTGATTGTTCGTCTTCAACGTATCTCACTATAAATTCTGGAGACATCTTCGTTGTACTCAACTGTATATTATTTTTACTTTTACTTTTTCTATTACTCATTTGTTACCACATTTTATATTATTTTTCATATTTCAAAACCTCTAACAAATCATTAATCCTCTTCACATTCTTATTAATTTTTCCCTGATTATATTTATTATTTAATAAATAACATTTAAAACCAAAATCACTAATCTTATTCGCGATATATCGATTGTCTTCAATTAAAAACTTTAAATTCTCAACATCAGTCATTGCTCTAACATATTTATCTTCACCCCAAATAATAGCGTCAAAACAGATCTTATTTTTTAACAACCAAATAATAGTATCTCTAAATAAACACTTATGACGTCTCATCGGCCTAGCAGTCATGATAACTATCTCGTAACCGCGTTTCTTGAGCTCTAATGTTAATTTACTAGCATGTTTCATTGGTGGTATCTGTAATTTCACACCAGACACGCGATATCCGATTTTTAAATTACGATAAACATTATACGGTACAGTATTTTTAACTCTATTAAGATCTCTAAAATTGGTTTTTAAATTCTTATTAACATATTTGATCCAAAAAGGTATTGAATTCGCTAATACATCATCTAAATCAAGCGCACATACTTTTTCATTTTCTTTTAATTTCCAAATATTATAATAATTCATTTTTAACACGCCATATCTTAGTTAATGTGTCTTGTATTTTTATACCGTGTTCCCACTCAGCATAACGACCAATAAAAACACAATCCTTAAACAGTGTATTTCTTCTAATTTTATCAGTCTCAGATAACGATAATATCTGTGCGTTTTTTATGTGAATAATATCTTTTACATTAATATCATGATTCTCACATTCTTTTATAATTTCTTCATCTGAATATTTATCAACAAAATCAATACAGAACAAATTATCTTTTATCTTAGTAATACGGTGAAATAACTGTTCATCGTCAATAAAATATAGATATGAATAATTACCAAAAAATTCGTTAACAACAACTGATTCTCCAATAACGTATTTAATACCAATATATTTTAGACTAAAAAGATTATAAAACGAACCATTATCAAATATACGCAAAAAAACATTAAACGGAATAGTAACAATTAATTTATCGTATTTTAAAGTCTCGTTATTGTCTAGAACTAAAATACGATTGACGGGATCAATAGACTTTACATTATGTTGTATATGTAAAGATTTAATATTATTATATAATTTATTAATTAATTCGTTAAAATCAACATTAATAGCACAGATAATACTCTGATTATCGCTCATTACACTATTAGGAACACTAAACGAATAATTTAGGTCCCGTGACTTACAATAATACATACGTCTACATTCATCATTTACATCATCTAATATTACGCCAGTCATGAAATATCCAATTCTATGTCTTTTAATATCAAGTTTACCACCATTATAATTAAGATCTTTTAACAGTATTATATTAGGTTCTAAGAAATGTAATAATCGCGGACCTAGACTATACTTGTGTGATAACTGACCACCAATATTTTTTGAAATTAAAGGTAGTTTCAAATAATACGCCGCTAATAAACCAGTAATTCCACCACCAATTATATATGTTTGCGGTTTCATTATTATTAAACCTCTAATGTTTTATTAGTAATATCAAATATTCTACCAGTAGGTAAATTCTTTAATTTACTAGACACAATCTCAGCTAAAAAACGCAAACGGTCTTTCTGTCTTTTAGTATAAACATGAATTACAACGTCAGTTTCCCACATCACAACATCAAACCACTCAGGAACTTCGCGTTTAGTAATTATTGTTCCCTCATCAATAATTTCTTCAATCCTAGTATATGTCGTATATATTACTCCCTTTTTAGCGGCTTTTAACGCTTTATTATGAAGTTCTTTTAATATAAGACGGCGTTCTTTCCAAATATTAATATTCGGAATACCCTGAAAAGGTTTCAGATTATGATTACTTCGCATTACAAACTCTGCGATGCGACTAAAAACCTCTAGACCATCTATTAATATCCAATCTTGTTTTGTCTTCTCAAGATTCTCTAATAAAAACATTGTATATCTATATGTTATTACACTAGACGACAAAATATTATTAAAACTCTCATCAAAAAAACGAATAGCATTATAAACTCTTATCCTATCATCGTTGTTATACATGTTTTCTTTGATTATTAAACTCTTATTATCAAAACAGATAACTGCTATATCACCTGGGAAACCCATTGCTGTAGTAGTTTTTCCTTCACCCTTTTTACCATAAATTAAATAGATCTTTTTAGCTGTAGACTTCGCTTCTTCAAATTCAAATTTTTCTTGTTCTGTGTTACTAAGTGTTTCTTTGTGTGTTTTTTCGAGTTCTTGTAATTCTCTTTCTTCGTTCCATCCCATATTATTCACCAATTAACATCGACATCTTTTTGTTCATTATTAACATTCTCAGTATTAGTATTTTCTATTACTATTTTTTGTGGTTTTTCTTTAATTAACCACTCATCACTAGCATACATACCAAAAACATTTATTACTATTTCGTCTCGTTCCGTATTATAATCAGGTCTACCAATTACAACGAGATCAATTGTTCCTTCAGAGAAATCGAATTCTAAATCTTCAGGTACCCAACACGTAACAGTCTCTATTTTATCAGGATCAGCATCAATCGCTAATTCAGCATCATCTAATTCCATTTTATTACTTACACCCTCAGCAGTAATTGAAATACTAGACACATTACCTTTAATAATAGCTATTCTATTACGATCATCCTTGTGTTTCTCATACCATTCTCTTAGATCAGCAAGGTTTACTAAATAATTTTTTAAATATTTCTTAGCTAATGTAATGAAATCAACACGTTTATCATCAATAACCTTAAATTCTGTAACATTAGCTTGATTCAAAATATATAAATTATCAGTAGATTTCTGACTCTTATTCGCTCTAAACTCAACTTTACAGAACATCGGTGTCTCAATATTTATTTTATCGTGTCTTAAATTAAGGAATGCTAATTTATAATCAGTATCATCAGTGTGTTTAGCTAATAAGAACACAGTCCTACCCTTCGCTTCGTCAAGAATGATTTTCTTTCCTTTTTTCCAATCGGGTTCAAGATATAATGGTTCTCCATCCTCGTTTACATAACCGTCTTGTACAGCTTTTTCAGGATCCTCTTTCCAAAGACGTCTAGCTTCATCGTATAATTTTTGAGCGCCAAAATCAGTAATCCTGTCTTTACCTATTATTATACCTTCAAAAAACTCAGCCCGACTTTTCAACTGTTTTTTAAGAAGAGCTCTAGCACGTTTAACAGCAGTAGTCTCAATTTCGCTCTCAGGTATATCTCGTTTTTTAATTTCTTCAACTGATTCTTTATATAGTGCTTCGAATTCCTCTTTTTTCATACCCAACTTTTTCTTACACACATCAAAAAATTCTTGTTTGTTCATGTTTATCACTCCTCATATTTTTTTAATTGTTCTTCAATTCTCAAACTCGAAAACATAAAACGAATAGCGTCACCATAACTGGGATCGCTTTTACCTTTACTATACGCTAATAACGTTTTTACTTTCTTTAATAACTCCCTAGACTCCTCATCAATCCAAATTAACGGCATTTTCTATTTAACTAATTGTTCCCACAATTTCTCGCGCCTAGCTTCACGGCGCTTACGATTATTATAAGTATCTAATACTTCCTGTCTAGCCTCTTTTTTAAATTTAGCTAAAACATTATTAATTTTTAAACGGCATTTTTTACACAAATTAATATTATCAATGTTATTAAAAAATTTTCTATGTAGTCTTTCAATCGTATATCTATCAAACATTGAACATTCAGAACAACAATATCTTTGTGTTTCTATTTTCGGTACGAATTCTTTTTTACACCATTTACATTTATATTTTATCATTATATCACCATTTAAATAATCGAATTTATAAACTTTTTTATTTTATAATATAATATATTATAATATATATATTGTATTATATATTTAATCGTATAAACTTAGTATTTTTAAATCCCTGTTCAACAACTAAATAATTTCTATTAATCGCAGTATCAACATAATTTCTAGCTTCAGATTTACTACAATTAAGTTTAACAGCGAGTAATTGCACTAATTGAGTCTTAGTCATGGGTTCCTTAGCTAGTATTTTAATCATATTAATAGCATTAGTTAACATCCGTTCATCACGACCCATACTCAACTTATTAACAACAGTATTAACACATTCTCTAATAATATTAATACCCTGAACTATATGCCGCTTACGAATAACATTATCATGTTCTAATAATGCGTTAATACCACCAATTTTAACACTCAAATCGATTATTGTTTGCGAAAAACCCATTAGTATTCTAAGTTTATCATCTTTATAAACTTTTATAAGACGATGAAACTGTTTATTATATTCATGCAACGTCTTTATTGCGCCATCATCAAGTGTTAATAATACTTTTTCTCTATTATAAGAATTTAATCTATCAGCTAATAATTTAAGACGAAAATGATATTCCTCTATTGTTTTAGGCAAAGACTTATATAATTCAATAATGTCTGATCTAAGATTTCTGTTCTCACTAAGAGTCATGTCTTTTAAATAAATAAGAATACGCTGAAAGAAACCCTGATCTAATAATATTGTATCTATTTCTTTTATGAAATACGTCGTAGCGAATAAACTAGCATGACATTCATACTCAACAGCTTCTTTATGCGCGAGTTTTTTACGTACTTTACCCGGATCATCAAGCGCTTCTTGTAAAATCAATAATAAATCTTCAGTCATCACAGATCTACTAACAATCTTCTTAGATTCCTCGAAGAAAATAATATCAAAATTACCAAGATCGCCCTTAATAATAGGACTAATATAACCTTCATCACCCACGTCTTTCTTCTTCTCAATATTACGTTTCTTTACGTCTTGATCAATCGTACCAATAAGACCCGCGTCTGTAAGTGTCGTAATCTTAGTCCATGTAATACCCAATAAATTACATAAATCTTTCATGGGCTTAATAGTTTCGCCCTTCCCAGAACGCATGTTTTGTATCCAAAAGAAATGTAATCTAAGAGTTTTTTCTGTACCACCAAAAACAATCCGAGATTTTTTAAAAAGTTGACTTAATAAAACATATAAACTCATTATGATCGGAATGTCACTACCAAAATCAGCAACACCCATACGTACAATATCAATATAAGCTTGTTTTATACTCTTTTTCTCTTCAATTTTACGTATTTTATCGTAATCCATTAGAAAAAAATAAAACCAAAACGTTTATAAATATTATTAATACGAGAAATATATTAATTTATATATATATTTAAAAATATATATTTAATAATAAACATTTAAAAATATAAAAATTTATAACTGTTATTACTAAAAAAGAATAAAAAGAAAAAGTTTTATTTAGTAGATTTTTTGGCTCGCTTTGTTTGTAATCGCTCTTTTAGCGCTTCTGGATCTAATGCTTTCATTATCAGTTCTTGTCTCTTTTTCCTTGAGTAACCCTTTATTAAATCAAATAAAACAACAAAGAATGGCTTGCCAGCTTTATTAAGCGCTGACCATTCATACATCCCACACTTAGCTCCTCGTTCCTTAGCTGTAGCATTAACGCCACTAGCACAGAAGACTCTCTCGTCTGGTTTCAGATCTTTCCTGAAAACAACACCTTTTTCTTTTCTTAAATACTCTTCATAACTGCCATACTTTTCTATTCTCTCAGCTATTCTTTGTTTTAACGCGTCGTTATTCTCAGTCCAATGACCCATTTTAATTACCTCCGATATTTTATAAAATCAAATTATTAGAATGTATTTATAAATATTATTATACTCTAAAATATATATTATAGAACAATATTATAAGTTGCGAATATTAATTTTCTTGCGTAGTTCACTATCAATATTCTTATTTATAAATTTATTAACTCTGTCACTACCAATAATACTAGCAATCTGTAATTTTAATTCGGGTATCATCCTCTTCCTAAAATCAGACATCTCAAACTTATTACAACAACTACAAGCATCAACTCTATCTTTTTTAAGACAACAATAGCCCTCTGTAATGTTATCATTGATTAAAAACATGTAATGTTTACATCCTTTACACGCAGGTATTAATAGACTTATTAGTTTCTGTTTTAAGAAACTAATACCCTGAGCTTCTAGTTTATAAAACATTTAACTCACCTCATTATATATGTAAATTTACATATTTATCATAATTAATACTTTTAAGACTATCTTGTGTGCTTGGTACTCTTTTAATATATAATCTTTTCTTACTACGGTAATTTTCATTATTATATCCCAATTTACGTGCGCGTCTATAGTCTGTACTTGAAGGCAGCCGTTTAAATATTTTCTTGAATGCACGTGCAAAACTAGATTTACTATGCTTTACCATATCTATAACAGCGTTCAATTGTTGTTCATATTCTATTTTTGTTAGTTTTTTATGTTTTCTATGTGTTTTTTTATATATTTGTGTTATTATTTTTGTTTGTAACGTATTATTATTTGATAATTTCTCATATTCTAAGAGTTCTTGCACTGTACTAAATTTATATACTGTGTTCCCAACACGTTTTTCTATCATTTATACCACCTCTTTACCACACCAACGGCAGACCCATGTGTTTCTTATAGATGGAACATGATAAGTCTTCGACTTACAACGTTCGCAATAAATAATTTTATATTTTTTCTTCATCTTCTCGCCTCTCTGCTTCTAATTTGCTTATTGCTTTTTTCAGCCATCCTAAAGCGATGTGTAAGTCACCATACCCATGTCTATGAGCCACTATAATCCCAGCAACCCTATATCTATTATCCTCGCTGGGTTCAATCACGATTTTTTTCTCGTCGGGAAAAGAGTTTTTTGATATTATTAATTTCATTTTTCCACCTCGCATTATATTTTTTAACCATTTCAGTATACAGTAAGATACGAGAGTATTTAAATATTTTCATACACTAGTATATATATTAGAATATATATATTACCAATAATAACCACAAATCGGACCCGCAGGGAAAAAACGAACACTCTTCTTAATATTCATAGGAATATGAAGATACGCAACATGTTTAACGGGCTTATTCTCATCATCGTAAAAATCCCAGTTCTGACGTATCATCTCAATAACATCACTCGGAAAAATATCGATATCCTGGGGGTTCTTAAGATAACCAATAAAATGATCAGTACACGCATCAAAGATCTCATCACTAAACTCATTAGGATTCTGAACAGCAAAAATACTATTAAAACCAAAAGAACGACCGAAATTAATCGTCTCTAATACCTTCGAAACAGCACAATTATCACGAATATTATCAAGATATAACTGACAGTCATCATAGATATTAATTTTCTTTGAGAAATGTTGTTCTGAATAATACCATTCGTTTTCTAATAATTTCTGAATTAATAATCTCTGATACTCTCGATCCCGGCGCATCAATAAAATTATTGGTATAATTTTTTTCTTCCAGTATTCACCTATATTCAATAATGGGTAATTCTTAGCGTTAAATATCTTGTCTATTATTATTCTCCCTAATCTTAGATTCAAAGAGTTCTTAGTACTGAGATGAGCTTGTGGATCACGCACGATCTGTTTTCGTAGTTTTTCAAGATTAATCTTTTTCATTCGATCAATATATTTCTTCACAACATCTACACCAGCCGTTGTCAAACCAAGCAAGGTCTGCCATTCTTGTGGTGTTCTAACACTAGAAATATCAAGTGTGAACTTACCTTTTATCTTATATTTTTTTAATTGCGCTTGTAATGTCTGATCGTGTTTGTTCTCCCAGATATAACTGGGACAAATACCGTACGTATTTAACTTCACAGGTTCTTCCTTGAACATTAACCTACTGCCCTTACCCATATTCCGTGATAATAAAGAATCATTGTCTTTTCCTTCTATACAACATAAATCATATCTGTTACTCTTCGCAAAGTATGTCATTAAACGCAGTAAGAACACTGTTTTATAAGTGCCCGCGCTACTACAAACACTCCAATGAAATTCCTCTGGGAATGGTATTGAGTACCAGTCACTTAGACTCTGAGAATTTATATCACCCAGTTCATCATATCGTTTATAAGTACCCAAATAGATACGACGAGTTTTAGAGAACCAGTCTTCTAGTTGTTCCTGATCTTTTAGACCATACAGAGTTTCAATTACGTCAAGTGTATCAACCATTTTGTTTTTTTACACACATATAATCTATCATAACTTATATCTGGATAAACGAATTGACTATTCACCTTTCGCTATATTATCTTTATTAAATTTAGTTCGCGCCATTTTCGTTCTCATTATTAATTGCTTCTTTTTTTCTTATTACATCTAACCAATACCTATAAAATTCCATGCCCATTTTTTTACTAAGACGAATATAACGCCGATACGGGTTTCCCGTGCGAGAATGCACAACAACAAAACTATTATGTAATTTATATATACCTCGTTTTATTGTGTATTTAGAACATTTGTATTTATCACCATATTTTTTAATAAGTCGTTTAATAAGACCCTCCATTGTAACACGTCTAATACCATTAACATATAACTCACATAAAATAACAAGAATATTCTTAATTATAAGTTGTTCTTTTCTATTTCTCAACCATAACCACGTACCTTCAATACCTTGTATTGCAGGACAACAACCCAAACCCAATAGTTTCTCAGTAGCAGTAAGTTTAGCAACACGTTCTTTAGCAGATAATTTTTCTTCAATCATATTGATCACCCTATTTTAAATATATTAATTAATGATTAAAAATTTTTGTCATTAATTATAATTTTTAAAATCATAATCATTTTATTAAAAATTTTAGTTTTTGATTATAATTTCGTAACAATGATTAAAAATTTTAATCATTAATTGTGTATATCGAATTATGAATACATAAGTGGTATCAAACAGACATTATGAAACGCCCTCTGAATTGTCATTTTTCATATATCTCAATCGTTTTACTTTATATAACCCGCGACGAGCACACCTAATCGTCGTCAAATATATCAAGTTTCTTCTTCTCATAATCAACACTCATTTCTGTTTTTCCCCGCTTAGACTTTTTACTGTTCTTTTCAACTTCTCCATTAATCTTCTCAACAGCCTCTTCAGCGTCAACAATGTCTTCTTCACTCACACGAATTTTCTCTTCTAAATACTTATCAATAACACTCTTAATATTAGTAGCCCACAAATTAAGACTACGAATATCAGTAATCATGTTATTAATTTCACTCTCTAATTTTGTCTTTTCTTTCTCTAATTCTCTTATTTTTTCTTCTGATTCTTGATTCTTCACTTCCATCACCCCGACTTTTCTTTTATACGAATTCATCGCAGTTTTATACCTATTAAGATTCAATAATAGATCAGCAGTTATTTCTTTAATGCGCTTTTTAATATTAATAATAATCTTATCAATATCATATAATAAATCAACAAAGTCTCTACAAATCACGTCTTCGTAACCATCAATTAATTCGCCACTCTCGCCACTAGCAATAGCTAGGAACTGACGCATTGATATCTTTTTAGTGCGTTGAAACGGATGTCTCACTACTAGATCCATAATAGATAATTCTTTATCAACAAATCTCAGTAATATATTTATACTCTTTTTTTCTTGTTCCTCAAAATCTTCATCATCACTTATTTCTTCGAATTCTGGTAGATCTACTTCGCTGTTCATTTTTCGTACCTCTAAATTATTTTATTTCTTTTTTTATAAATGTTTCTCTTAATCGACCGCACCTACTACAACACAGTGTCTTATCCCACATCCTATCATGACCACAATTAGGACAAAAATCCTTTGTAACAATGATATTCTTTCTATTAGTCTTAGCCATTTATATTACCTCATATTAAAGGTCTCAACGGTAAAATAGACTCACCCGTAGTATAACCATAAATTTTTTGTCTCATACGACCCATGTGTTCAGCAGTTTTTATCTCAGCTTTCTGTTTTCTATCTTCGCCCTTCAAATCAATAAGTCTCTTCTGTACTGAACTATAAGCAATCTTTGCGAGTCTCAACTTCATCTCAGCGAGTTCTTTCGCAGTGTACAAAGTATTATTTACTAAACTACTATAACCCTCACCATCCATATTAATATCATAAACTCTTAACTCAATAGGATTATTAAAATTCGTAAAAGTATAAGACTCATAATGTAAATTATCAAAATTAATTAATTTAGAGTGTAATGGCTTAAATCTTTCTAGTCTACCAAATCTCTTATAATAATACTCACCATCATCTGATTTTTTAATTAACATTAACTGCGCAGTTATTTCTTTTTCTCCACCTCTAAACAACGCTAAAAACTCTTTAGACATTATTATCACCCCAAAATACTCTTAATACCAAATTTGTTTCTTCTTATAAAATAAGTTATAATTAAAACTATAATTAATAAAACAACAATAATAGAAACAATAATTCGCGTTTCTCGTTTCTTTTTATTAGATAATGCAATTTCTTTAAGAGCCTGTTCTTTTAATTCAGGGACACTTGGCATCGCATTCATTCTAATAATTGTTTTATTAATTTCTTTTCTTAGTTCAGCGTTTTCGCGCCGTAATAAATCGTTTTCAGTCGTTAAATTTGATATTAAAAGGTTGGTATTTTTTATAAAATTATCGATCTTAGCGTCGATATTTAGAATTTTTTGATTAAACGCTCGATCTACAATTATAGGTACTCCGACTTCTACTGTTCGGTTCTTGTATTTAACAACTGTTTTATTAGCCTCCATTAATTCTTGTAAGCGTCTTTGCCACATCTCATTCTGCCATTCATAAAATTCTCTTAATTCTTCAACACTCATGTTTTCAAAAGTTCTATTCCAGACATACTCATATTTTTGTATAACAACTGGAGCTTTTTTAACTACAATCTCAAATGTAATATTAGCTGACTTATTAGCAGCAGACAAAGTAACATACTTAACATATTCACCCACATTAAATGTTGAATCTAATTCAATATAGACTGTGATCACACCCATACCTTCAGAATTCAATGTAATATTATTATAACTACAAATAATAGGACTCTGACATTCAACGTGAACAACGCCATCAGGTTCCCCTCTTACATATAAAGTCTTATTAATTTTCCAGGGTAGTTCAACGTCGTATACTATGTATTTAAAATAATCTCCTGAATAATTAGTGAATTCCCATGTTACATTGTATAATATACTTTCATTTCTCATAATATAAAATTTATAAATATAATACAATGAAATATTATAAGATAAATTTATAAATGTAATATTAGTCTCATAAATACCAAAAACAGTACCCTGAGGAATACTAATATTATAATAAAACACTCCATAAGAATGAGAAGGGATTACAATACTATAATTTGAAATATCGATAAACTGTTGATGTATAACATGTAAATCAACAGTATAATTGCGTGTGTTATTAAAAGTAAGATTGCGATATAGAATTAATGGTAATTCAGATTCATCTAAGTCTATACTATGAATTTCTTTACCTTCTTGCGTATAAACGTCTTCGTGATATGCTTGTACGAAACACACGCACAACAACAATACTAATAATATATATTTTTTCATTTTTAGTATCTTCTTCTCCTATATTTTTCTTTGAGACGTTTTAATCTACGGCGTTCGCGTTCACGCCACTTCTCGTACTCATATAATTCTCGCGGGCTCATACCAGACACACCCTCAACGTCTTCTAAATGTAATTCACTCATATCCGATGATGGTATACCCGCAGTCGAGTAAGGACTTATCGTTCTAGGTAATACTTGTGAACCCATTTTTGTTCGTATTTGAGTAATAGCTTCAGGATCTAATGTCATCATTACTTGTAATAATTTTTCCTCAGCCTCCTTATAACTAAAAATTGGGAAGCGTCTCGGAGAAAATATATAATCCATATAATTAAAAATACTCTCATGATAAAATTTATCATAGAATTCGTTTTCAATCTCAGCCTCGCCAGCACTAACAGGTACTCTATAAACATATAATCCGCTTTCATACCCATTATTTATCTCAGCCTCTAATATTACATGTTTAGTACCTATAGAAGTATAAAACGCTCTTTGAGACTTGAATACAACGTCATTATTAGGTAACACAACATTACCCTCATCATCTATAACTGCAGGTATATTATTTTCTTTACAAAACTGTTTCTTTAATATATTCTTTACTTTTTCTAATGAAACAGTCTCGAACATACGAATAGGTTTAGGTTTACGAGTCAATAATAACACAACAGCAATAACTAATAATATTACTATTAAAATTAATAAATAAACCCAGGGAGAAGTCTTATAAACCGTTTTAGTCTTAACATGCTGTTCTTTATTAATTTTATTATTAGTCTTGTTCGAAACGACGACAACAGTGATTATTGTTCCCATAATTAATATACAAATAATAATTAGCGCTACCCAAAATTTCATATTAGTAACCTCGAAATAAATTTTCTATGAAAATAAATAATTCTTTTGTGTTTAATCGTTACCATACTTAGTATCTCAGAGTTACATAATCTTTTAATAGCATTAGTAAGAGTATAAACACCCATGTTAAGTTTATTCGTTAAATAACGATTTGTATGATCAATACACCCATGATTCATTAACACGTGTAAAACAAGTATGAATTCAGAGTTTTTAAGTGTGTATAATAAATAAGTGTTTTGTAATAATTTAATTAATAATCTATTTGTTAAATCATTATCTAATTTAATAGTTAATATTAAATCTTGTATTAACTCATTAGTATCTTGATTTATACGTCTAGTTATCTCATTTATTTTTTCTTCGCGTTTTGTTATTAATTTTTCTATCATTTCTCAGTTCTTAGTTGTTCTAATTTATCAATGAACTTTATATATTTAGTTAAGTCCTGTTCTATATTATCAATACATTTTCTACACAGTGTATATGTTTCTGTACTATATTCTTCACACATATCGCATTTACTAGCATATTTTTCATTACACATCGTTTTTCACCTCATCTTTTATAACAAAATCTAGTGCTTCTATTAATTTTTTCTTTAATTCTGCTTCTATCCTGTCTAGTTCTGAACGACTTCGCATTTTCCAAGTGTTAATTTGGGTTCTTCTTCAAATTCTATTACTACTTGATATTTATTAGTAAATGTTGCTGTGTCAAATAGAGTTATAATTTCTATTATTTTACCTATCATTTTTTGAGTTCTTCTCTAAACACAATATTTTTACTACCTATTATTTTAGCTTGTATTTCAGGCGTAACTTTTAGATAAATATCTCTAGTAATAGAAGTATTACTATGACCAAGTCTTGCACTTATAACTTCTATTGGTACTCCCTGTGATAATAAATATAGCGCTAAGCCGTGTCTGAACATGTGAGGGTGTAGATTATCTATGTTTATTAGTCTACCATATTTTTTGATATTTCGTGCTGCATGTTGTTGTGTCATATTGAATAATAATTGATCTTGTTTGATATTATATTTCTGCATGTATATTAATGTGTTTTCAATAAGATCGCTCTTTGAATCTATGGGTATGTCTAGGTATTTACGTCGTTTTTTAATATATACTTTTAATATTCTATTACTCTGATTGAAATTCTCATATTTAATACTGAGACAATCAGAAATTCTAAGACCCGTTTCCCATAAATAGTCTATTAATAATAAATCTCTATCAATAGTAAATCTTCTGTGTCTAGTTAAATGTTTATTATAATAATTTTTAATACATTCTCTTAATTCAAGATATTTTGCGTATGAGATATAATGAGGTAATTCAGAAACGTCTTTAATTAATTGTGTGTCTTTTTTGTATATAATAGATCTAATATTAGAATTTTTGTTCATTTATACCACAATTTTGAACATTTATATATTAATAATATATCAATATTCGCGTACTGATATTATGTAAATGAAATAAATAAAATATAAAATTTCATTTTCAGTGTAGTTGAATTTAATTTAATTTAGTTTTTAAATGAATTTATATTTAAAAACTTTTTTATTACGTAATATATATTTTGTAATATATATTTTAGAATTTATATAATAGAAAATATAAATCATTTTCTACGAAAAGCATTATTTTTTACATAGATGTTCGCACATAGCGGAATTTTTAGACAGCTAAATGTATAAGCATGATATATACTACATGTCTCTAAGACGTGTTTGTATAACGAGACATTTTAAACTTTTTATTCTATATACAGTATTTAGATACTTTATTATATTATTATATATTATTATTATATTATTATATTATATATAAAAACCTAAAATTCTTATATATACGTATATATATTATATATTAACGGTATAAGTATAAGGTATATAATATATTAATAACAGAAAATTTTAGAATTTTAGAATTTTAGATCAAAAAATTTAAGTATTTTATAATTTTTTGTTGTGTCGCGATTCCTAAAATGTCTAGAGACGCGTACCAAAAACGTATACTACTGAGTACGTTCTAGAGAAACGTCTTTAATATAATAAAAGTATTACGAGATCCCTAAAATGTCTCAGATTTTAAAAGTTTCTCTACTTGAGATTATACATGTGAAATTGGACACTTTATTATTGTTAAAAGCGTTTTAACAAGATGCTTATTAATTATTAAAAGTGCTAGACTGTTTAGTATATACAACGGCGTTAGCACTTTAAATTATATACTTGCATCTAAGACACAAGTATATACTCATGTACACTGCATAGTATTATACTAAGATGTTTGATGAATTTCTCGTCTATATATAGAACTTTTTTATATATAGAATTAGATACTTTTATATTATTAGATGTACAGAGATAGTAGTATTATTAAAAGTATTTTTGTATATATTCTAATATATATATTCTACAATAAAAATATTTATATACTCTTGTTATTTTTGTGTATACTACAATGGAATTCACACGTATTATAAGTAAAATGGGCGATGACTTGATAATTAAAGTACCTCGTAGATTACATCAAGTCTTCTCGCGTGGGTCTACTGTTAGAGTTGAACTAGTGAGTAATAAATACTGTAATGTTAAGTGTAGTAATTGCGGGTCTTTTATTAAAGGTCTGAGTTATAGATCAAAAATTACAGGGAAGCCTTTGTGTTATAAGTGTTATACGAATGAGTGTGTTAATAAAAAAGATAATGGTGGTGTTGAAAAATGCAGCTCTTAAAAAGACGTATTATATGTAAAGAACAGATACAAATAGAAAATGATAAAGAATTACGTGTTGATATAATTGATGGTTTGAGAGTGTCATTGAGAGTTACACTAAAACGTAATAATAAGTACCATGATGATATTGTTATTAATTTGACACGTAATGAAACTATTAAACTGTGTAATGTATTTAAGAAAATATTACGAGGGTATATTAGTAACGATTAAGTGTCTGGGATGCTACTCTGACTTACCATGGGAGGAATATTAATAGCACGATACGTTCCCACTTAATCGTTATTAAGTCTAGATGAATTAAAGAGAGAACGCGGTGGAAATTATGAAAACTGATTATGAGCTTTGTAAATGGAAAAAGCACATAAACGACTTAATTGAGCAGAATCCTGGCTTGGAAGAAAAAATAATGGAATACAAGGATAGAACCATGCTGATGGCTTGTTACATGTGTGATGGTTATAATCAAGAATGCGGAAGCTACGAAACAGAAAAATGAAATTCAAATGTAAAGTTTGTAACGGAACAGGATTAATAGAAAACCCGTATTTTGAGGTTTGTGCAAAGGATAAAGAGCTTGGTGTTAAAGAAGGGGATTGTAGGAATTGCCCTGAATTTGTTAGGGGTACTTGTAGAGAAGGAGAATTTACTACGTGTCACAATTGTGATGGGAAAGGTCATTTAATAGTTGACGAAGATGTTTGGGAGAAAGTAGAATAGGGTGTGAATGGTAGTTGAAAAAAAAGTAGGTGGTAAAATGGTTAAGTCCGAGTTGTTAGATTTGGGAAAGTTGGAAGTGATAATAAAAGATAAGAATGGTCAAGAATATGCTTTTTCGAAAAAGAGATTTTTTGAAGTATTGAGAAAGAGAGGGTTGTTAGAATTATTAGAATTTACAGATAAATTAGAAGTTGAAGTAGATAATTTAATTATAGTTGTCACGAAAAAGAGTTGAAAACAAAACGAAGAATGAAGATGGAGGTTGTTAATCCTTTGGATTTGAAACCAGAGGATTTACATAAATGGTATTTGGAAGCGACGAAGGAGTTAAAGCCAGAATCATATAACGAGAATGCTCAGAAACCTTATAATGAGTTGACTGATGAGCAGAAGTTTATAGACGAGTTTATTTGTGAAAAAATAAAGCAACGCATTAGGTCTGCTTGTATGTTTTATTTGAAGTATAAGGATAAACCTGAATTATTGGTAAAGGAGCGTCCTGATAAGGCAATGATAGAAATAGATTATGATACTGCTGAAGATATTGTAAAGGAAATTCATAGGATTATTGAGAGGTATGGGAAGGTTGAAGCTCAAGCAACAATAAGGCTAAAAATAATAGAATATAATGAGTGGTTGTTCAGGCTTAGTTTCAAAGATGTTTTAGGAGGTGTTGATAGACGATATCACCTCTATTAATTAAATTCTCAATCTTTTTTTTACAATCATCACAGTACATGTTTTTGTCTTTGTCTTTCCACTTTAAAGGTTTCTCAGTACTTTTGCATAGATGACAAGGCATAAGAACACTATCGATTAAAGGTTCAAAGGATACCAATGATACTGGTGATATCGTATTCTTATTTACCTTATTCTGTATAATATAAGGTAAGTTTTGGGTATCATTGGTATCATTGGTATTACTTATACCCAAAATAAATATACCTACTAAAAAATATACTAATGTTTCTAAATATAATAATTGTAATAATTGTAATATCTTCATTTTAAAAATAACCTCTTTTCTGCAGGTTTCGATCCGGACACTACCTTAAATATACCTTCTTTTATCATTTCTGGAGAAGATATTGCGTTTATAGAGAGATCACACAAATAAGTGAAAATATTTTTATGACATTATAATTAATAAGATTTGGATACTAGATTACATCTTGCGAAGATCTGGGTACTAAATTACGATATATATTTATAAACTGTAAGGTATTATTATTAATTATAAAATGGGAGTGTTAAAAGTTCTGTGTGTTATTGATGTGTGCCGCAATACTGTTAGCAGTGCGAAAGTACGCGTCTAGATACGCGTGAGCTAAACACACTCCCAAGATGACGAGGTGAAATAGATGGGTAGAAAACGAAAAGGTGGTCTTAGTACCGGAGCCGTAGTAGGGATATTCTTTGCGTTTGTCCTACTGGTTCTGGGAATGATGTGGATATTACGACCACAAGGTCAGACGATATTAGGCGTAGGAATGACAGATACGGGTGGAGAACTCGAAATCAAAGACAGAACTCAGAGTTTAACAGTGACGCTAGATAGTTTTACGTACCCACCCGATAGTGCGTCAGTGACAGAAGTATACCCGACGTATTGGGTAGTGACAAGTGATGGTAGTTTCAGAGTGAATGGCGCAAAAGCGAATACGACTTCTAGTGTACTAGACGAAGTATTAAGTGTGTATGGTGATGACTCTAGTTACTATGTTGACCCGGTATTAGACGTAAAAATAACTGGTAATAACCAAATAATAGAGACTAGAGCGTACCCAATAGTGAGTGATAGTAACTTAAAAGTTACTTGTTATGACAACACTGGATCAACAGCACTAACAGCAGAAGCTAATGCTAATAAAAGCGGAACAATTGATTACGCTGGGCCTGACATGGGTGCAGACGAAGACTACACGTTCTACTGTGTATTAAAAGTTAACTCTGCTGATAAGAGATTCCAATTCTGTGCGCTTGGTACTGGATATGAAGGCGATGCAGATGAGTTTTACCCAGTATGGGCATCGTACAACGGAGAAACTTATGAGTTCGAAAAATCGAAATTACATAAAGAACTCAAAGACGCAACAATAACAACATACACAGACTCGAATGCTTCAAAGACTGCTGATTACGATGAAGTATGGAGATTAAAGGGCGTAGACGCATTAATGATGAAGGAATGGGAAGAGATCAAGATTAAATTCATTGGTAGCGCAGACAGTACAGGACTGGATGAAAACACAGGTGACTTATTCTTCTTCCAGGCTCTAGACTGCTCTTGGGAGAAGGGCGATGATAACAAATTGTACTTTGACTACTATCAACACGACAAGAACGAACAACATAACACAGTCGGCCTTGCAGAACCTGAGACTTCACCATTTGGACTTACAAGTGGTGTTGTAATAGAAGGTCACTAAAAATAAAATTTTTCTTTTTTTATTTTTTTAAAATGAAAACGACAACGATAATACTAATAATTATTTTCATACTTATAATTATATTTGCTGCTTATTTGATTTATACTAAACAAACGCAGTCAATATCACCGTTAATGGGTTTGATAACATGACGTTTAAAACTATTAATAAGAATTATAACTTGTTATTATTTACACAGCTCGTAATTATGATTATCGGTATTGTTTGGTTAGCGTTGAATAAGATTGATAGTGGTCGAATATATGTTACAATTCTTTTTGCTATTACTAGTATTATAGTGTTAATGTTATTATTTATACGAGAAGATGATAAACGAAGTATTTTTAATTTTATTAAGATGCCGTTTCAACAGAATAATAGTGCTGCTGGTATTGTGTATTTTCTTGGTTTATTAGTGCCTTTAATATTATTTCTTATTTTTAGTTTTAGTACTAGTCAGTATTTAGTGCCATTAGCTGCTAGTAATATTAATCAAGAAATAGATGTGACATATCAACAACTCGCAATACAAGCTGATCCATTTTTTAAATTCTTTATCACAGTATTTACAGCGGGTAGTCTAGAAGAATTCGCGTTTGGTTTCGTCTTAGTAATCGCGGGTGGTCTCATAACAATGATGTTTGTTGGTAAGAATAAACTACTTGATTTTGGTCATAATATTAATAAACACTTATACGCATTGGGTGGTTTTATGTTCTCTGTATTATTGTTTATGGGTGCTCATAAATTAAATGCTAGTTATACGTTATTGACAATGTTTATTATAAGTGCGATATTTAGATTTTTATTAAACTTCTCAATATACTACGTTGGACTGGGATTAATATTCGCGATTGGGTTTCATCAAGCGAACAATTTTATTTATTTAATTAATGAGTACGGAATGTCTTTTGTTAAAGACGCATTGTTTTCTACTGGTGGTATTATTATTTTGATTTATTTGTTGTGGGTTATTGCTATTATTATTTATGGTTTTAAAGATGGTATTAAAGGGTTGAAGTCTGATATGAAGAATAGGAGTTTATTAAATTTGTGAGATGGGAGACTAAAAAAAAAAAGAAAAGGTGATAAAAAATGAAATTTGGAAAAACAGTTTTAGTGGGTCTTAAAGGGCTCGTTGTGAGTATAATAACAGCGCTAGTAGTAGGGATAATAGCTATAATAATACGCTCAATCCCGTTTATTGGGCTTGTAGTATTATTGAGCTTGATATTAATAGTATTTAATTTGTGGTTGTGGGGCTTAGTAGCTAATAAGCTCTGGAGATGGAAATAAATGGGTGATTTATAATGCCGTGTTATAAGAAACGAATACGCGGATTACATAAAAAGTATTTTTGTGTTCGTTGTAGACGTTTTCATTACACAGACTCTGATATAGGTATAGGACATTATAGATATCGAAGGTAAACATGGGATACAAAGCAGTTACTGCTGGCTCGAAAGCTAGTGGTTTTTTTAGCGGATTAGGAAGATTTATCGGTAACGTTTTTTCTCTTATTATTACTAGATGGAAGATTAGTATCCCATTAATTTTGATTCTTACAACTCTTATTAGTACTGCGGGAGAAGCTATTGATAAGAAGAGTTTTGTGCCTGTTGTTAAGAATGTGGGTGAGAGATTCTTTTCTGTGAATCACGCAATATATAAAGAAGCTAATAGAATAATACAAGATAAAGGTATCTATGTGAAGAGTTCTATAGAGAAAAAGGGTAATTGGTTTTATGATAAAATATGGATACCTATTAAAAAAGTATTAGCGACGATTGGTAGTATTTGGTCACTTATTATTAATCTTGTTATTTTTGGTTGGTGGATAGCTATTTTGTTGTGGTTTGCGGGTATGATTACGAATAATGAGAGTGCACGGCTTGGTGTTTGGTTAGTCGCGGTTGTTTTGTGGTTTGCGTTGTCTACTGTTTATGCTAGTTTGTTTATTTATCCGCAATTAGAAGCTGAAACAGGACAACAAATACCATTAAAGGTTAAATTGAATCCGTTTTCGGGGCTGTTTAAATTACTGGATGCATTTAAATATTTTAAGCCTATTGTTGATATTATTGATACAGAATCGAATAATAATGAGATCGCAATTAATAATAGTAATATCAATGTTGATTTAACGATATAGGGTGAGAAAATGATTAAATTAAAAAATATTAGGTATGCAACTGTTTCAGCATCGAGGTCGCTTGATAAGTTTGAACAACAACAGCTTGCTAGGTTAATAGAGAAATACATATTGTCGAATTATAGTGTTGTTTGTGATGTTGAAGTAAAATAAGTGGTGATAACATGCCGAGAACTATAAGGATAAAACTAATTGCGTGTGATACAAAGCGTTATGTTAAGAGTATTTATCGTCAGGTAAAGAGAGTTTCGATGTACGATTACTGGGTTAAAATTAAAGGCCGCTGGGTTAATATCCCTCCATCGTTGAATTGTAGTATTTTTACTGAAGATGAGATAAAAGAGATAAAATGAGGTGATATTAATGAAAAAGAAAACGAAGCGTAAATTATTGTTTTGGAGTGTTATAATTATTGGTGGTTTTGCGTTAATTGTATTGGCTGATGCGTTGTGCGAAATAATACGTAATGCGCTTGGTAGTAATTACTGGATGTTTTGGGGTAGTCTTGGAATAATATTAATATTATTGATTGTTGGGTTTAGAAGAAGAATAATGAAATTGGCGGAGGGTCAGTTGGGTATGTGAGGTGATATAAAATTATTGATACTGATTTTGTTGTTGTTAAAGAGAACATGTTAAATATGTTAAAGTATTCGAAACAAGAGTTTAATAAGTATAAACAAACGAAGAATATTATTTATTTACAACAAGCAGGTGAAAAACTTTTTAATGTTGTTGAGAATTATATTAGTTATATTAATAAGATTAGAATAGAATATTTCAAACAAGCACGGAGTTTAATAAAACAGAAAAACTTGATTAAATTATTATATGATGCTAGAGATTTACATCGGTTTTTTTATCATGGTGTTAATGAAATGTTTGAACAAGACGCAAAAGAATTATATGAGAGCGTTTTACGGCGTGTTGAAGATCGGGTAAAACGAATATAAAAGGGTGATAAAATGAGAAAAAATATTAAAGCGTGGCTTATAATAACATTAATTATAGTTTTTTTAGTAGTATTAACGATTATTGTTCAACCGTTTGCGTTTATTTCTACTAGTCGCGTTACGTCTAAGAGTGAAATTAAATGTAATGAAATGCTTGCTGAGTTGAGTTCGCGCGAGTTGCCTGAGGGTCAGAGATATGATTGCGATGAGAAGTGTTGGTGGCGTTCACAATGGGGTGGAGAATGGATTGGAGAATGTAGAGTAATATATGATGATCGCATGACTAAAGAACTGTGTGCGTTACCCGGTTATGATAAGTCTAGTAAGGGTATTAAAGGCGCGTATCCGCTTTATGATGTTTATTATTTTAACGAGGATGAAACAAAGTGGGAACTTAAAGAAGGTTGTGATTATAATGAAGTATGTCAACAGGTTACTAGTAGAACAGCAATGTGTGTAAAAGAAGAAGAAAGTTGTACACCCGAATTAATAAAAGAATGTATGGGTGTTGATCTTATTGCTAGGGATAGTTGTACGGGTAAATATGTTATTCTTAAAAAGAATGATCCTAATTGTGGTTACGTTGAACCTATTAGTAATGAAATTGATGATAATATTATAGTTAATGAGACGTTTAGTGGTGGTGAATGTGTAACTGATGAAAACTGTGATGTGGGTCTTGTATGTATTGCGGGTTTTTGTTTAGAACCAGATATGACTAGTATTGGCGGTGGTAGTGATACCACGAATTCGTGTCTTAACCCTGAAACACCATTGAAATTCTGTGAGTGTTATCCTGATCATTCTTTCTGTAAAGAAAACGATATGAATATAAAAGTATTTTTTGCGAAATATAAATTATTAATTATATTGAGTATTATTATCTTGTTATTATTAATTATTGTTGTTTTTATACCGTCTAGTAAAAAAGGTAAGTCTAGTGGGGTGAAGAAAAAATGAAACGAAGAAAATCTAAGAACAAAATTATTGTTGCGTCGTTTGTGATTATTGTGTTATTAATTATTATTGTATTAGCTAATCAGTTCGCTATAAGTGATATCAAAGATTATGATTATGTTGTGCAACCCACTCATGGTATGTTAAAATGCGAGCCTATTGGTGGTGAAGTAAAGAGTGATGAAATACCATTATACGAGTCGGGTCGTACGCATATTACATGTGAAACTTTTGGGTCTATAACAACAGATAAATGTAAAATTTATATTAGAGTGCCGAAACTTGGCGCTTTTGATGATGTTGATAGAATAAGATATAAATTTAATTACGAGGGAGAACAAAAAATTATTATTGATTGGTCGAGTGATGATAAAGTGTATTATTTAGGTGATATTAAACCGGGTCAGGGTCAAGAATTAGAATATTTATATTATGAGGATATGGGTTTATTTAATCGTGGTGGTAAAGAAGGCGCTAGTTTCTACGCTGAATATAAGCCGTTTGGTATTGTGCGTTATGATACATTACAAGGATACGGTGATGTAACAAAAGATAATTGTATGATACCTAGTAGTTTAAGAAATAATATTATAAAATTAGCATCTGATAAAGAAGAATATAAAAACACTGGTTATAAAACGAGTCTAGAACCTTATGAGAAACTTGATTATCTTTCTAAATTCGTTATTATTCCTGATTTTAATCTAGAAGAATATAATGATCAATTAGTATTTTGTGAACACTTGAATTTTGGTAGTACAGCATCTTTAATAGCTGCTGAAAGAATAGTCACTGTTAATGGTAAATCGTATGTTTATCCTGATTATTCTAATGTTGTAGCTACTAATCTTGTTTGTTGTAATGGAGAACGAGTTACTGATATGGTATGCGAAGATCATAAATGGGTAAAATTAGGTGAAGAGAGTTGTAGTATTTTTAATCCGTGTACTCAGCGTCAAGAAACAAGAGCTCTTGATAAACCCGGGTATACGTATCATGAGGAATGTATTAATGGTAAATGTGTAAAGAAATATACGAAACGCGAATGTACTAAGAACAGTGATTGCGAAAGTGGTATTTGTAGAGCCGATTGGACATGTTATGACCCTGAAGAAGAATTTTGTAAGAGCGACAATGATTGCGCCGAAGGGTTTTATTGCGATAGTACGACAGGTCAGTGTATTCCTAAACAAAAAACAAATAATATTGTATTACTAATTGCGATTATTATGGGCGTTATAATATTAGCGCTTATTATTGTTATTATTAATAAGAAAAGAGCACAGAATACGGGTGTATAATTTGATTTTATGGGATTTAATTAAATTCAGCTGGGAATCACCGATGACAATAGCTATTGTTATTAGTGTTATTAGTATAATATTATTGTTATTATATATTTTTACTGCGGGTGCTATTATACCGGGTTGGCTCGATGAAATGCGTGTTTTTATTGTGTTGTTAATTATTAATTGTTTAGTGTGGTTGTGGGTGCTTGGGCGTAAATTGTTTAGTAATACTGCGATGCTTATTGGTATTCCTGAAAATTATTTGTTAATTGTTATTATAGGAATAATAATACTAGTTTTATTATTTATTGCTACAAACCCTAAAAAATAACGAGGTGTTTATTATGAAGAAAAAAACTCGTAAAAAATTAACGATTATTTCTGGTATATTATTGATTATTTTTAGTATTATTTTGATATTTAATAATTTTACGGCGCGTTCTATTATTGATAGTGGTTCAAGTTGGTCGTTTTTACCTACTAATATTACTGTAATTTTAATTATTGTGTGGTTGTTTTTGGTGGGTTTTTTTGTGTGGGGTTTGCATGAGGGAGAAAAAATTAGATGAGGTGCTGTGAATGAGAAAGAAAAAAAGAACACTTAGTATATTATTTTTAGTTTTAATATTATTAGTTGTGTTTAGTATTTTCTTTGGTGGGTATTTATTTAGTTTATCTGGTTGCGATACAGGGAATTTCTCATTTAAAGGTATAAATATTGATTATAAAGTGTGCCCGAATATTGGCAAGAGTACAAAATCTTGTGGTTCGGGAGATAGATGGATAGGTATTAATAATAATTTAAATTATGATGAAAATGAGATAAATATTCAATCTGATGTGTTTCAGTATCGTTGTAATGTTGTTAATGCTTACGTTATGGGGAATTATGAATTAGTTTTTGATATTGATATGAGTAAGGTTAAAAGAATTGATTTTGAAGGTTATATTAAACATTATAAAAGATGTGATGATCATGGAGATTGTAGTTCATCGTCTGTGAATATTGGTATTAAAAAAATATTAGGTGATAATAAGTATATTTATGATTTCCCTTTCTCGTATAGTTGTGATTGGAATTGTAATGTTTATACTAGTAGTACGAGTTTTAGTCTTATAAAGAGTAGTTCAGGTTGGGTTTTCAGAGATTTAGAGGGTCATGTTAATACTGTTGATGTTGATGATGATGGCAAGCTTGTTTTCGTGTTTAGTAGTAAAGGTCTTAAGGCTGCTACGGGTACATTAATAGATTTTGTATTGACAGATATACATGTGGAATATGATATTTCTGTTCCTGAAAAGCCTAGTAGTACTAGTCTTAAAAGTATATTATTAAGTATTACTGATTGGTTCATGAGTTTATTAGATAAACTCAAACATAATTTTAGTTTTAGTATAACAGGATCAGAGACTGTTAGTCCTGGTAGTATCGAAACTTATCATATTGAACTTGTTGCAGATACTCCAATTGATACTGATTACACAGACGGTACGTATCAGGTAAGGTATTGTAATGCGGGTCTTGTTGATAGTGCAGGTAATATTTTATCTGAATTAGGAGCTAGTGAAACTACTAATACTTGTAATATGAATTTAACTATAACAGTTCCAGACGACGTGCGTAATTATGCGATTGTTGGTGTTATGACTGAGTTTAATGGTGTTTATAATTCAGAGACTAAATTGTGGGAGTGGTCTGATGAAACTGTTATCAAGAAAGAAGCTCTTAGTCTTACGAGTAAAGCGCCCATACCTGTTTATAAACCCGTTAGTAGTCCTCTAAGTAGTATTATCAAGTTTTTTGAGAATATTTGGAATTGGTTTAAAAATTTATTTTAACGAGGTGGTTTTATGAAAAGAAAAACTAAGCTTGAAATACGGTTCTGGATAACATTATTTATTGGTATATCATTCTCGTACTTTGTATGGTTATTATGGAAAAAATTAACAACATGGATCGGCGATAGTATTATCGTTTTAATTATTACGGGCACTATTGTATTATTAGGCATATTATTTGGTTTTTTTAGTTTTAAGCGGATTGCTAAGAAGTTTACAACGTAACGGAGGTGAAACAAATTGAAATTAAAAGTAGGTGTTGACGGATGGAAAGTTGCTAGTATGGCCTTTTTGGTCGTGTTGTTAATAACACTGTTACAGAAATGGCGTATTGTTGACTTTAGTTCAGAAATCGCGAATATTCTAGTGATGTTTGCTGCAGTGTTCTTATTTGTTGAGTTGACTAGAGAGAAAAGTAAAAGAAAATTAGGAACATACGAGTTAATAGGGCTATTATTAGCAGGGGTTGTATTTTTGACGTCAGTACTAGCAATTGTAGGAGTGAATTTAGCATTTATGGCGCCATTTGAGGGTTTCGTACTAGCAGTATTATTTGTGTTCGTGTTAATAGAATTATTTAAGAAATAAAAAATTATTTTTTATTTTTTTTTGTGGTGTTATTATGAAGAAAAATAATACGTCGTATAAAATAATAATAGTATTACTCGTATTCTTGTTATTAGTTCTTTCTATAATGTTATTAATTGAGATCAAACCACAAAATAATATTGTTGATATCGTTGAAACTAATAATGTGTCTGTTTTTATGAAAAAAGACGTTTTTGATGAGTTAAAATATCGTTATTCAATTAATCATATTGAATATATGTATTGTATAGATGGTATTATCACTAATAATTCTATTATTATTACGCATATTACACCTGTTGTGCCGCGTAATGTTTCTGATAGTAGTTTAGAGTATATGAGTTCGGATTGTAAAGGTTCATTAGGGACTCTTCATAATCATCCAACTTCGAGTTATTGTTTGCCGAGTTATCAAGATGTTTATAGTTGGGGTAGAACTCACGATTTGGGTTATGTATTACATATTATACAGTGTAAAAAAACGTTTTATGTGTTTTTAGAGCCTAAATACGGGACTAAAATTCATTCGTATAATAAGGGTATAAAAATAATATAATGAAAATGAGAAAAAATATTATTATTAGTATATTATTATTTGTGTTATTATTTATAGTAATACAACAGAGTACGGGATTGCGTGAGTATATTATTCAGAGTAATTCTGTGTTTATAAATAATACAAAGGGCTTTATTAATGTTTCTCCTCATACGATTAATAAATCGAGTTGGGTTTATTCTCAGCTTATGAGTAATAGTTTTAGTGGTAATATTGACGTCTGTTTCGGTGTTAATAGTTCTTATATTAAGTTTAGCAGTTTAGAAAAACTTGATGATGATGGTAATTGGTCTCGTATGAGTATTGATAATATTATTAATTATAATTATGATGGTTTTAATAAGTGGTATTGTAAGAGGAATATTTCTATTGTGGCTGGTAAGCTTTATCAGATAAGGTTCTTAGCATTATTAAAATATGTGTGGAGGGGTCATGTTGAGGGTAAGTATAGTGTTGCTATGAAGCTTAGTTCTGATTCTATTCACGAGGCTATTAGTTCGGGTCGTTTCATTTACTTAGATCCTTGGTATAATACGAGTTATTGGGATTATCAAGAAACCGCTGATACTTTTACGTTTACTGGAGACTGGGAATATTATCCTACTAATGCTGATGATGGTAATTGGAATAGTTTTACACGTGATGATAATGATGTTGATGGATGGAATTGTGTGTATGCTTATTTTAATGTTTTGTCACGTTTTACTAATCAGAGCAAAGTTAAATATAGAATAGGCGTTTTAGGTATTAAAGAATATAATATATCTGATACACCGGGTTGTTTTAATTATTCAGGGCAAATACAATTAGAGTTATGTAGTAAATATGAGGCTTCTAATCAACGGCATTCTAGAATTGCTTGTAATAATGGTACTTGGCAAATCTTTGATTCTGATATGCATTATGGTACTACTGCGTCTCATACTTATATATATGAAGTTGCTGTTAATTGGAGTGTTACTAACTTTGCACCAATTATTAATTACAACGTTACAGTACCGAGTCTACCCGGTTATGATGATTTCTTTATACAAGTAAATGTTTCAGAACCAGACGGCGATAATATTTCGTGGTGTAATTTTACTGCTATTGCTCCGAACGGTAGTATTGTATTGAATAATATAATGGGTACTCGTTATAATAATACTTGGTGGAATAGTAGTGTTATAACTGTTGTTAATCATACGGGTCATACGGGAACGTGGAATATTAGTGTTACTTGTGCTGATAATGCTCCGACGAAAGCGTATGGTGGCAAGAATTGGAGTTTTACTATAGTTGATAACGTTTCTCCTGTTGTATTATCTAATGTTTCTATTCAGCCAAGTATTGCTTATTCTAATGATACTCTTAATTGTAGTATTCGCGGTAGTGATAATTTAGAAGTATTAAAAGCTAATATGACTTGGTATGTTAATAATAAGAGTGTATTAAACGATACGAATAATTATTTAATTAATAATGTTACGTATACTTTTGACGTATTAAATTCTTCGTATTTTAATAAGAGTGATATTGTGAGTTGTAATGTTACACTTTACGATGATTCTGGTAATACTGTTATGGATCAGTCTAGTATTACGATTAGTAATAGCGTGCCAATTGTAGAAAACGTTACAATTAGTCCAAGTCCTGCTAGTAGTTCTGATGATCTTAATTGTACTTATAATTATTATGATCTTGATGGCGATAGTATGGTTAATGCTTATTTTAATTGGACTATTAATAATGTACTTAGTAGTGTTCATACTCAAATTCTTGGGTCTGGTAATATTAGCGCGAATGATGTTGTTTATTGTAGTGTGAAAGTAAGCGATGGTGATGATAATAGTACGTGGGTTAATAGTCCGAGTATTAATCTAAGCGACTCTGTGCCACCGATAATGTCAGATTATAAACTTGACGTAAAATCGGGTTATACGGATGAGATTCATCATATTTTTGTTAATTGTACTGATGTTGAAAGTGGTTTAGCTAATAATTATCCTAAAGTAAGTTATGTTGATCCGAATGGAATTACACAGGGGAATTTTACAATGACATTAGTAACGGGTGATCAATATCGTTATTCAACAACTTTTAGTATTGTTGGTATGTATACTGATTTTAAATTTTATTGTATGGATGCTCAGAGTAATCTTGCTAGTAATACAAGTACTGGATTAACCTTTACTAGTAGTACAAGACCTACACCTACACAGACTGGAGGCGGTGGTGCTGTATCTGTGAGTAAAAAAGACTGTAATATTACAATTGTGCCAGATCGAATAATGATATACGAAAATACTAATATTGAAAAATTTGATATTATTAGTAACGAAGAAGAAACAATTGTTATCACGTTTGTGTTAGGAGAACTAGAAAAATATATTAAATTAAGTTTTGTTGATGAGACTCTTGCAAGTTATTCATTAATTGAAGTAAGTGTTTTACCTGCTGATGATCTACAACGCAATATTACTTTTAACGGGACTTTAATATTAGCGAGTGATAAATGCTATGATATTTCTGTTCCTATTATTATTAATACACAAGAAAAAGCTAAAACTAAATTACAAACAAATATTTTGACTGAGAAATTGTTCGGTGTATCTATTGGCGGTACGTCAATACCGATAAATTTATTAAGTCTTATAATTATTATGTCTATTGTTATTGTTGTTGTTTTATTTAAATCTAGGAAAATTCGTGATTTGATCAGAGCGGGTGCTGTAGGTTTAATAGTTTTTAGTATTTTATTAGCAGTTGTTATGTTTATATCAATAATGTTTAGTATAGAATAAAAACGATTTGAGGTGAAATAAAATGAAAAATAAAAAAATGTTTTTGTATTTTATCGTAGTTGTGTTATTAATCGTTTCTGTAAGTGCTACAGTGCTTAGAGATACTACGAGTGTTTTTAGTGGTGATGTAAACACGACAGGTTATTATCATGGTCAGCCTTTGGATGGGAGTATTGGAAGCGGCATTATCTGGTGTGATGATGTTAATAGCGAGGGAGATGTTAATCTGAGTATTAACGGTCTTAATATTACATATCCTGATATGATTGTTAGGTTAGCAAGGTCAGATAATGTTGTTAAGTATTGTAATATTAGTTCTGATACTATAACCATGCCAGAAAACACCCATCTTGTTTTCTATGTTGATAACACTTGCATGGTTAAGAACACGTCTTTCAATAATTACATAACTACTGATTTGAGTCCGGGTGGATTAGCTGATATTTTTAGTGCTTACGCTGTTAATGGTGTTATAGAGATGTTTAAAGGAGCGACGGTAAAGAACAAGGAGGAGATTAAGACTCGGAAGTCCATGTTCAGAACCGCTCATCTCAGAGTTTATTCTGGTATGAACCTGGATTTCAACACGGTTTTTCCAGAAGTATATCAGTATGGCGGGGAGTATTTGTATGTGAGGACTCTTGTTAACACTTTAGCTCGTAATTCCACTGTTGACGGTATTCATCTTGTCAGTCATATCAATGGCAGCTGGGACTACGTCACACAGACGGGTATTAACCTCACTCACTGCGATAACACTACTGACTTAGTGCAATGCCCTACTAACAAGTATAGAAGGTATGTTATTTATACTATTGGGAAGGATAGCACGACACAATTACATCAACTCGCTCCCCTAACCACGGACACGACTTATAATAATCTCGGTGACTGCTTAGACATAGTTAATAATCCTATTTCTTATACTCTTCCTTCTGAACACGAGTACTTGGCTGTACCGACATATATTTATTGTGGTTTGAGAGACGCCAATACTTGGGATGATGGCTGGATTGATATAAGAGGCGGCTTAGTCTCTCGTGGTGCTGTTCAGGATTTGAGTAATTATTTGTCTTATGACGGTTTGACAAAGAATTGGGATCAGGGAAATTATAATTTTACGAATGCGAATAGTTGGTTTCTGGGATTAATTAATTGGAGTAGTATTCAGAACAAGCTCATAAGTAGTATTAATAATGTTTATCTTTATCTTAGCGGTTCAACACTCTTTTTTAATGAGTCTAAGCTTAATAATACTATTGATGCTAGGGATGATGATACGACTTATACTAATAGTTCACCAATAACATTATCTGGTACTACTTTTGGTTTTAGTTTTTGTAGTGCAGGTAATTCTTATGTTGGTAGTACTTGTACTGATATACTTACTGAGTCTGAGCTTGATAGTTTTGCAGAGCTTAATACTCAGATAAGCGATGCTAGTCTACTTAAGAGTGGCGGAGCTCTTACTATTAATAATATATGTGAATATGATGGTAGTGGTATTGATTGTAATTTAGCGAAGGATAATAGTGGTAGTTGTAGTGCGGGTGCTGTGTGTCTTGGTGGTCATACTCATCCTGCTAGTGAAATAACTGCTGGGACTTTTGGTAGTGGTAGTTATATTATTGATACTAACTTGACCGTTGAGAATCTTCATTTAGAAACAGGTGGTCTAGCTATTAGCGAAAACTCAACTTGCAGGTTTTTATATAGCCCGAGCGGAACAACGCGGCTCGAAATATGCGATTAGAGAGGTGCGCGAAAAATGAATATTAATAAAATAGTATTTGTCTTGTTATTACTTGGCACTTTCATATCTATGAGTCTTAATGTTAGTAGTAGCGAGAGTTGGGTTATTCAAGGTAACAAAGTTTTTATTAATGATTCTCGTGTTCTTCTCAGTGCTGATCCTCATACTATAAGAAGTTCTGGTTATGTCAATGAAGAATTAATTAGTAAAGTCTTCTCTGGTAATATAACAGTTGTTTATGGTTTTGATACTGATTTAGTCAAACCAAAAAGCTTAGAATTATATTATCCTCGCAATGTTACAATCGAAAAATCTTATACTTGTGATTACAATTTTAATTATACTCTTAATCCCAAGTATGCTTGGTGTTATAAGACGGAACAAGTGAATGTTGGCACTAATAGTAGTCCTGAGTGGGTAGAGCGTAATGTTACTGTTTTTGAGCACAGCTTTGATACTGGTAATATTAGTTCTAAGACTATTTATTGGGCCGAGACTCATTACGAGGATTGGGTTGATGTTTCAAAGAAATTTAACAAAATTAGCTATGATTATGGAGGCATGAATACTTGGTATTATGCGAGTGGTATAAGTGTTGAAGAGGATGTGTTATATAGGACGAGGGTTTATCTTGATGTTATTCCTCGGATTGGTAGTTTTGGAGGTAAGTATTGGCGTTGTGTGATGCCTTCTTCTTATGGTAAGGATGTACGTCAAGCTAATCTTGATGGAAAGCTTTACTGCTTAGACCCGTGGTGGAACACCACTTTTAAACAAAGATACAATATCACGATTAATAACACTGATGGTATAAGTCATGAGAACGAGATTATCAAGTTGAACATATCGGGAACGAGTTGTGCTGTTCTTCCTAATAGTACGAGGCTGTATGATGCTGGGACGAGTACAGAAGTAAATTTTTCTTTCTACAACGCGAGTAAAGAAGCAATAGTTTTTATTATGAATAAGACTGTGGCTTCTGGCGGTATTAACACGGATTACGCTTTGTATTGTAATGCTACTGGTGTGAGCGAGGCTAATACTTCTTTGTTTGAGGGGGAGCGTGGTTATAGTGATTTTGAGGACTCTTCTCTGCTTGGTTGGACTACTGATTATACTAGTATTAGTTCTTCTTATGCTAGTGAGGGTAATCGCAGTCTTTATTTTAATGATAACGACCCTTCCAGTCAAACTTTTGATTTTTATGATCTTTCTAATGTTGGTAGCTATGAGATTGAGACGATTATGTTTGACTTTATGATAGAAGGTGCTACAGATGCCGCATACTTCGGTCTTGTTGACAGTATGTCAGTTAATACGTGGTATGTTATTCAACGGTTTTCTATACCTGGTGATTTTGAGTATTATGATGGGAGTACATACCATACGCAGTTCGCTGTGAGTGATAATGTTTGGTATAGTGTGAGGGTTGTTGTGAATTGGACTAGTGACACGGCAAAGTATTGTTATCAGGAGACGGGTAGTAGTGATTGGGTTTGTGATACCGATAGTTTTTGGAATGCTGGTAGTAGCACAGACGCGAACTATTTTGTGATAAAAGGTTCTAATAGTGGAACGCCAGATATTTATATTGACCGTTTCAGTGTTACAACAGGTAACGAAGCACTACGAGTAAATCAATACTTGAACTCATCAAACATAACGCTAGGAAGCGAAGATGT
>Ga0190331_1000004_pt1 | contig 47550 bp, 37 predicted proteins | sample 48720445_MG_FD_161681 | JGI IMG/M metagenome (GOLD analysis project Ga0190331, IMG submission 161681) | Hydrothermal vent sediment bacterial communities from Southern Trench, Guaymas Basin, Mexico - 4872-04-4-5_MG | ecosystem: Environmental > Aquatic > Marine > Hydrothermal vents > Sediment ... | reverse complement strand
CTAAAAACTAAAAACATAATTTCACCTCCAGGTTGTCAGGTCAAAATTATTATACACTATACCAAATATTTTTGTCAATACCCCAAAAAATTTTTACTATATGTTAAAAAATTGGTAAAATATCAAAAATTTTTTATTGGAATAATAATTGGTGTTTTTGAATTTAGAATTAAAAAAACTTTTTTAAGTTGTTTAACAAAAATATCTTCCAAAAATAAAAAAGTTTTTGCAAAAGCAAACACAAAATTTGATATCTTGGAGCAGCTGAAAATGTTTACTTAATTGGTAAGGCATTAAAGGTGGAAAATAAACTTACAAAGAAAAGATTAACACTCTAAATTAGTAATAAAATTTGGTATACTTAAAACAAACTTATTCATTTAAATTCTATTTATTGAAAAATTTATTCTAGAAAAGATAACGAATGATAGAGTATAAACATGCAATAGAAACTAATATACTTTCAAACAAAAGTTGTACCAAAATAGTATTCATGCTGTAGTTGTTGTAACTAGCCTAACAATGGTTTTACTTCCTCTAGCCGCGCTGTATTTATTTCAATAATAGAAGTTGATAAAAGAGAAGAATTTGCAAATGAAGGTTTACAAGTGCTAGATAATCAATTAATTGAACAATGAGTAGATTATTAGTAAGTTTATTAATTGTGGGAAGGAAGGACTTTTTAAAATCACTGACAATCAAAATGTTGAATTTGCGTACAAAAGTTCTACAAATCATATAAAAGCTTTTATAAGCCAACTATCTAGATATAACAAGATGTGAACCAAAATATACTTTATTGAAGAATTCAATAAAATTACTTCAAATTAGTCCAAATGAAAGAATAGCCGTCGACACAAAAAACAGGTAGTTCGTATAACGAAACACCTTTTATTTTCGAAAATAAGGCCCATAATTCTACCTTTTCTGATAAATTATATATCAAAGAAAAACAACGAGGAAAAAAATTGAAAATACAGGGCTAATTTCTAAAAGCTGCATAAATAAAGGATTTCCGGCATCGGATTTTTGCATTATAACTTATATTATGTTGCGTTAAGCTTAGGAGAGGTTTTTGAAAAAGTAAAAAAGGAGAAATTTTAAAAATTTATAAGAAAATTTTTGATTTTTTGCAATAACAAAAATAGAAACTCTAAAATGTCTATATTATTTAGTAAATCAATGTTTTAACCTTATGGATCACTAAAATGGGAATTTCATACTAATGAAGATACTGACTTTTCACCATCAATTGGTTCAAATGGCACCATTTACGTAATAATACGTAATAAGTTGAGATAACTATTTATATGCAATAGATCTTGATGGATTACTAAAATAGAATGCAGATTAACCTAGAATAGTTGAAAAAATTTTATCGATCAGACTAATAGAGGCATGCCCTTTTTCTAGTTAAATTAGAGATTTGTTAGTGTATTACAAAGAAATAATTGAGAATCTCAAGGAATTGAATCAAGAAACAGAAGACTTAGAAGAAATTATATTATACATTTTGCAAGAACTTTCTGTAAAAAGGAAGAAATAATTGAAATTAGGAAAGAAATAGGAATATAATCCATAACATTTATATGACCAAATATATGCCGCTGTGTTGAGCAGATTTTGCCAAATCTCGGAATGCGGAGTTATTTCTTTTGTTTGCACACCAGACAAATATTTTCTAGTTTTTGGTAAGATGCATTGTCGAAAGATAACGGTTTTCTGGTTAGCAATAATTTACCATAAGTGAACAGATAGTAATTAAGTCGCAATTCTGCTTCAACTTTCCATATTTAATTGTGCAAATTCGTTCGAAGTTATCTGAATTGAAAGTGTAAATCTCGTCAGTTGGATGTTTTGAGGGTAAAAATATGCTATAGTTACTGTTTAAGTGGAATTCTATTAAAGTTCCTTCTTTACTTGTCATTCGAATTGTTTTTGAATGTTCTGAAAAAAGGAAGGTTATTGCTAAAAGATATACAAATAAGAGAGAAGCCTCCAAATCAACATCAATGTCAACTAACCAGTGATTTTTTCATCAAGCAATATTCAATATTACCATTTCTGATTTATGTTATAATAATTAATGATGTTAAATATCAAAAAGGGGGTTAGATCATGAAAGTTCTTCTGTTGAATCCACCAAATACTGGGTACTATTATAGACTTGGTGCTTTTTATCCGCCTTTGGGAGTTGCTTATCTGAGTTCGATGTTAAAAAGAGCCGGGCATCAAACAAGAATAGTTGATATGAATGCTGAAAAATTTGATCTTAGGAAAGAGAACTATGAGGATTATGATTTAGTTGGAATATCTGTGGATACAGTTAGATCAAATATAGCATACAAAATTGCAAATTGTATAAAAAAAAGAAGTAAAAACACCATTGTAGTTTTTGGAGGTCCACATGCAAGTGCTGAAGTCAAAGAAATACTTAGAAACAAAATAGCTGACTATGTTGTAATTGGTGAAGGAGAAGAAAGTTTCTTGAACTTGGTTGAAAATATAAATAATAAAGAAATGTATCCAGAAATTCCAGGAGTTGCTTATCTGAAAGACGATGAATTGAAAGTATTCCCAGGAAAATTTATAAACGATCTCGATACGATCCCCTTCCCGGATAGAGAAGGTCTTCCATTGAAAAATTATAAAACAAAGTTTGATGGTAAACCCGCTACAAGTCTCATAACATCGAGAGGATGTCCGTTCAACTGCGAGTTTTGCTCTGCTTCTCAATTTATGGGAATTAAATGGAGGAAAAGGAGTGTTGAAAATGTTATCGAAGAAATAAAACTGTTGGTAAAAAAATTCAATTATAAATCATTGATATTCTTCGATGACAACTTTACAATGGATCCAAATAGAGTAATAAAAATATCAGAAGAAATATTGAGGAATGATTTGAAGATAAGTTGGTGGGCTTTCTCAAGAGCGGATGAAATAATTGGTCATGAAGATATGATAGATGTAATGGCAAAATCTGGTTGCAAGATGCTCTTTGTGGGTTTTGAAAGTGCTGACGATGCTATCTTAAAAGAATACAACAAAAAGCTGACAAGTTCTATCGCAATGAGTGTTTCCAAAATCCTCAAAAAGTACAAGATAGATCTATTCGCTAGTTTTATATTCGGTGCGCTTGGAGAAACCGTTGAGAGTATAAATAAAACCTTAAAGCTTGCTAAGAAGCTCGGGGCAAGCATTGTACAATTTTCAATATTAACGCCTTATCCCGGTACAAGGCTTTTTGAAAAATTGAAAGACAAACTACTGACAAAAAATTATGAACTTTACGATGCAACGAATTTGGTTTTCAAACATCCAAAGTTTTCTCAAGACGAATTGAAAAAAATATTCACAAAAGCATATTTTAAGGTTTATTTAAATCCACGACTTTTATTTAAACGTGGTTTGCCATTTTTCTGGAGGCTTATGACTACCAGACATGTCAATGAAGAACTGTTCAACGAAGCTGAGTGTAGGATATAAAATTCCATTTGTAATACTAACTTTATTGGCTGCTGAAAATTATCTTAGCCGATTCGATAGTATGATGTTTTGTGTTTCCTTGTCATATTCTTAAATTATATTTATAACATGGCAAAATTTGATAAAACACGCCCTTATTCTCCTTTAAATGCTTTTGTTTGCTATTAAAATGCTTTTCCTATGTTTATTGAAGATTAATTCTTATTTGCTCTTACTGAAATTCCCTGTCGTATACAATCACTAGATAAGTAGAATATTTAAGAAAATAAATTAACAACTCCGCTTGATTGTAATTATAATAACAGGCGGGGCTTTGTATTCATATGTGAATAAGTATTCTATATATTTTTGCTGTTTCTTTAAAAGTTCAAAATTTTTCCAGATTCTTTTTTTAAGAAAAGTTAATTTAAAAATGATCGAGCACTTATAAAGAAATTTGTAGATAAGAAAGTTCGTGAAACAAATTACCTTTTATATTCAAAAATAAGCCTCATTAAAGTTAATCAGATGTACAAAAATATATCATATACGAAGAAATGGCCTTAAAAACGAAAATAAAAAGAGCATCCCTAAACCCGCATCAATAAACGATTAAATAGGATAGTTTTTATTATAAGAAAAATTTTTAAATATTTTTGATAAAAAATGTGAGATTTATAAAAAATTTATTTCTGGAATTTCAATTTTCGTTTTCGCCAAAATTTAAAAATTTTCTTGGATAAATTTTTGAAATTTCATCCTTTTTCTTCTAAAAAATTCCTTCTAAGCATAATGCAATATAAGAATGATTATATTGCACAGGGAAAATTAGAAAATTTTCTGTTATTTTTCCTTTTAAAATAAAAATCCCAGGATTGACCCTGGGATTTTTTCTATAATTGAGTTTTATACATTTAAAATGCTTTCAATGATTTTTTGTAAACTTTCTAGACTATAAAATTTCTTTCCAATCTCAAAATTTTCGTTAACTATTTTTTTATATAATTCCTTGTTGAAAAGGATATTAAATAATTCTTCTGCTGCTTTCATTTCTACATCTTCTTTTACTCTTACTAAAGAATTTTTTATTTCATAACTATTTCCAAGGCTAATAAATTTTAAGCCAGATTTTTTGATATCTTTTTCAAATACTTTATATTCGAATAATACAATTGGTTTTTTAACAATAACTGCTTCTAAAAGCTGATTTCCCCATCCTTCAAGGATCGATGGGTACGTAATCGCATCTGCTACACTGTACAAATTCCAGAAACTCCATACATTCTTTTCAACATTTGGATAAAGATTTACCGTATGAATCCCATATTGAAAAGCCATATCTAATAACTTGTATTTATAGTTTTTGCTTTCACACATTCCAGAAAAGGCAAGTACGATATCTCCATTAAATGTTTTTCCACTATATAACTTTTTTCCGATATATTTTTTTGATAATTTTGACATTTGGTGAACTAATTCGATAGCAAGTTCAATGGCTTTTCTTTCTGTTATTCTTGTTGCTTGAAGTAAAACTATAGCATTTTCTGAAATGTTATAAGCACTCCTAATTTGCAAGTTTAATTCTTCACTTATAAAAGGTGGTTCATTGAAGTCCATTACATTTGGTACAATTGTAGAATCTACACCTTTTTTTGAAAAAAGCGCTTCTTTGGCAAGCGAATTTATCACAACATGCTTTATGTTTTCTCCGATTGGTGGGCAATATTGATCTAAAAGATTTTTAATTTTTTCATTTGTATAATTCAAAAAATACTCTCTTTCCCACCAAAAATCATGATGATGTCCAATAAATAATTTTTCTGGATGAGATTTGGCGAATTTATAAAGTGCTATTGCTGATGGTAAAAATGCTCCTAAAGACCATATGTTGTTTGGAATAATAATATCATATTTTTTTAATTGTTTTTTGATATCGTTGTAGATTTTTCCAGATTCATCAATAATTATTTTTAATAATTCATCGATAGTATAGTCTTCCAATTTTTCAAAAGCATTTTTATTTATCAATTTATATTTTGAATTTTCAAAACCAATTGAAGGGATTACAACATCAACACCTTCTTTGTTATTTCCTGCTACAATGTCTACAGAATGTCCCATTTTTGTTAAGACTTTTTTCCATTTCTCCATTTCAAGAGAAACACCATCCATTAATCCAGCTCGATAATGGACTAAAGCAACTTTCATTAAATTCCCTCCAATCATTTTTCTGAGTAAAGGTAAAAAAGAATTATTTTTTTACTACTGGCACTTCATTATAATTTAATCTTTTAAAGTACAAGAATTTACTGATCATTTGAGTTTGAATATATTAATACATTACATTTGTTAAATATATTTTTTCTGCATTAAAGCAAATAAAACCAAAAATCACTTTTCACTAAAATGTTTAAACTTACAGAGCATACAATAAAATTACAAACCAAGTATATAAACATTGGATTTTTAAATACTTTCATTTTCTGCATTACACATTTGAACTAAATAATCATATGTTCTTCGTTTCGCTCTAATTTGGTTGTATTTCCAGAATATATTTTTTATTTCATATGGTTTTTTCTTTAGTAATAACAATGATATTTTTAATTCCATATATTTTCTTTCTAGTGAATATAAATTATGTTTAAGTTTTATTTCTTCGCATTTTGTCTTGCTTTCTCTTATTTTAAGTTTTATATTATCGATTTGTGTCTTTATGATTTTCATTGCATCTTTAATTTCTTTTAATTTGTTTCTATCAATATTATTATTTTTCTTTTTCGAAAATGGAAATGAAGGAAAATCAAAAATTTCAACTTTAATGTTATTGGAATTGCTATTATTTTCAACACTTGGGAACTTAAATGCGATATCTTTAGGAGGAACAATTTTTATCTTCAAAGGTTTTAGCCCATTATATGAAAAATTGAATGGATTGTAAATTGCAATTTTTTTGTTTGAGAGAATAACCCAGGGGTATTTTATTTCCGCTAATTGAATTTGGTTTAAGTCAGAAGAACTATTTGATTTAACATTAAATAAAATAGGTGGATTGTCAAATAACATAAACCATTTATACAATTCTTCTAAAGAATTGTTAGAGTTAAAATAAAAGCCTAGTTCAAATTCAAAACTTTTATTTTCTAAAGAAGCTTTTGGAGTATATATTAAAGGCCCTGCATCGCCAGAACGTCCAGGGACATTTTCTTTAGCAATCCACTCAATAGATCTTAATAAAGTAATTTCAATTCCCTGATTTTTAAATATTCTATACTCTCTTAATCCCTTTGTAAAAGTGGAAAAAATGTGAGTAGTATCTTTGTATCCTACAAATCCTTGGAAAGGAAAAATGGAGTTTTGATTTGTTTCTCTAGCTGCAAGTAATATTTCAGATAGTTCTTTTGGAACTTTATCAGAAAAGTAATCATTATCGATATTCTTTCTTTCAACAATTTCAAAGGGCATTCGTGCAAAATGATTATTAAACTTGTCTCCAAACGATAAAAATGTTAATACGTAATTTTTCCCTTTTTGAATTGTTTTAATCTTCCATTTAATTATTGGTGTTTGATCAAAAATAACAGTTTCCTTTGTTTCAATAGAAACCTGATCATTATAAATCTTTCTCTTAAAACTAATTACCAAATTATGTTCATTTTTATATTTAATTTTAATATTTCTAATATTAATTGAATAATTTGAATTTTTCCTAAAAGTTGAATAAGTATCACCAAGTTCATCGTATAAGAAATATTTTCCAATAGTAACTTCTTTCTTCGAATTAATATCTTTATAACGAATTTGAAAGGTTCCATTTTTTTGATCCATTTTTGCTTTATAATAATTATTTTCCCAATAGATGTTTTCATCTTTTATTTTTTCAGTTTTCGTAATTTTGTATGCTTTAACTTTATTAATTGAAATTCCATCGGAATTTAATAAATAACAATACTTGTCATTACTATACCAAACATCATATTTGTAATTTGATAAATTCAGAGCATAATCACCACTTGGAAGGGCTAATCTTTTTGCTAAATTATTTAAAGAATTTATGATTAATGATTTGGATTTTCTAGAAATATTATAGAATTGCTTTTCCATGCTTTCATGAATATAGTCTATACCTACTCCACAAATGTTATCATGTATTAAATTTTTTATGTATTTTTTCCATAAGTTTTTTGTTTTAACATTACTTTCGGAAATAATGTTTAAAAATTCTAAAAGATTTAAGAATTTTTCAGTAAAATAAGCTTGTAACTTAAGCTGTACTCTGGTTGATAAAGTGCCTGGAAATGTACAAGCATATTTTCCACTAATTTGTTCTCCATAAATATTTTGCTTTTTGAAAAAGAAGTTATCATTGAATAATTTTTTTGGTTCACTCAAAAAAGCATTACAAGATTTGATAAATCTTTTGGGATTTTCTGGCTTAACATCGAGATCATAACCATCTAAAAGAGGAATATTTTTTGAATATGAAAAGCTTTTTAATTTTTTAATTTCATTCATACATCTTTTATCAGCTATATCTCTGGTTGAGAAAATGTTATAAAAGTTTCTGTAACCACTAATAAGCCATATTGTTTTTAATGTTGTACCATCGCTTCCTACCCAAGTTTTTTCTAAATTTGTTTCTGAATTTACTCCACGCCAAATCACTGATTTATTAATTCCGAATATTTTTAAAATTTGAGGAATTTGCCCAATGAACCCAAAGTTATCAACCATCCAAGCAACAGCATCCTGAGTAGAAACATTCAAGTTTTCTAAACCAAGTAATATATTATTTAATATAGAAGATTCCCCAGAGATTCTAAAATCGATTTGAGCATAAAGAGGACCTACAAGAATTTTTTTGGAATCAATTAGATTAGTAATTTTGTTTTTTAATTTTTTGTTTTTGCATGTTTTTAAAAAATCTTCTAAAATTAGTGTTTGACCATCCAAAACGAATTTAAAATTAGGTTCATTTTCTTTTTCAAACAAATCTAAGAGATTTTCAAAAAATTTGCACAGCCAATCATTAGTAACATCATATGAAGCAAACCATTCTCTATCCCAATGTGTATGACAAATTATATGACCTTTCAAAATAACCTCTCCTCAGTATCAGGATCAAAGAAATGTAAATTGCTAATGTCAACATATAATTTTAATTCTTGTCCTTCAGTTAAAATAACATCATAGTGAAGCTTTGAAACAAGCCTTTGCTTACTTTCAGTTTCTACATGCAAAATAGTTTCAGGCATTAATCTTTCCGAAAAATATAATTTACCGTTGATAATAATATGATCTCCTTCTAAGGGTTCTAAATCTATATTTTCTGGTCTTATTCCTACTATAACTTCTTTTTTATTATATTTAAAAGGCAATTCAAATTTTAGAGATTCAAATTGTGCGAATTGCTTATTACCTTCATTTATTACTTTACATTCAATGAAATTCATTTGAGGGGAACCAATGAAACCAGCCACAAATTTTGTGGAAGGTCTTTTGTAAATTTCCTCAGGGGTTCCATATTGAATAATTTTTCCTTTGTTCATTACTGCTATTTTATCTCCCATTGTCATGGCTTCCACTTGATCGTGAGTCACATATATGGTAGTTACTTTTAATTGCTCCTGAAGTTTCTTTAATTCACTTCTCATTTTGACTCTCAATAAAGCATCCAAATTGGACAAAGGTTCGTCAAGTAACAAAACTTTTGGATTGTGTACAATAGCTCTTGCAACAGCAACACGTTGCCTCTGACCTCCCGATAATTGTGATGGATATCTGTTTACTAACTCAGAAATATTTAATAAATCCACAGCCCATTGAACTTTTTCTTGTATTTCTTCTTTTGGAATTTTTTTCAATTTTAATGGATATGCAATGTTGTCATAAACTTTCATATGTGGCCATACAGCGTAACTCTGAAAAACCATTGAAACATTTCTATCTCTAGGTTGTAATTTACTGATTTCAACATTATCAAAGTATATTTTTCCATCGGTAAGTTGTTCTAATCCTGAAATACATCTCATCAAAGTGGTTTTTCCACAGCCAGAAGGACCCAATAATGCAACAAATATTCCATCTTCAATTTCAATATCTATTCCATCCAAAGCTTTTACATTTCCAAAATATTTCTTAACTCCCTTAATTGTAATTTTTGCCAATTTGATCAGCCTCCCAAAGTTTATTTGAGCGAAATACCCCAAATTGCAATCAAGTATTTTCTTATAATAAATATAAATATCAAAGCCGGAATAGTCATAATAGTTGCCATTGCATACTTTAAATAATCAGGTGAAGCCATTGCAGTACTTAGTATATGAGCAGGTAAAGTACGATTTTGTATTGAGAGAATTGATGCTGCAAATACTTCGTTCCAAGACATGATAAAAGCATAAATTGCTGATGCAGCTAAACCTGGCAAAGAAAGAGGTAAAGTAATTCTTATAAATGCACCAAATCTTGTCAATCCAAATACCATAGCAGCTTCTTCATATTCTATATAAACTGATGAAAAAATGCTTGAAGTAATGATAACCGTAAAAGGTAAAATCATTGCAGCGTGTGCAAGCGCGACTCCTAAAGCAGTATCTACTAGATTTAATCTAATATAAGTTGTCACAAGAGCAACTGAAATTACTATCAATGGAATTGATCTAGTAAATAACATAATGAGTTTTACTGTATCTTTCCCAGGAAAATAGTATCTTGCAAGTGCATAACCTGCAGGTATACCTAATAAGAAAGAAACCGCAATAGCTATTAAAGCTACTTGAATACTAGTGAACAATGCTTTAAGTCCACCTAAAGTGAAAAGTAATGTTTTGATATGTTCAAAAGTAAAATGAGATGGAAATATTTTAGTAGAATCGTAAAACTCAGAAGCTGGTGTTAAAGATGCAATAATTGAAAGAACAATAGGTCCTATAAAGAAAAATAAGATTAAAAGAAATAATAAAATATAGATTGCTTTCAATGTTATTCACCTTCCTCCAAATGCTTAGGCTTGAGAGTTTTAAGATAGAACCAACCTACAACAAAAGTAAGTAGTGCAATAATCAAAGAATATGCACTTGCCACATTTTTGTTGTTTCTAAATACATACCAATAGTATGTTTCTCCTGCTAATACAGTTATATCTCTTCCAGCTAAAATCCAAACCACGCCAAACAATTGAAATGCAAAAAGAGTTCTAATCAATAATGCGGAGAGAATAGCAGGTTTTAATAATGGTAAAGTAATTTTCCAAGTTCTTTGCCATGCACTAAAGCCAAAGATCTCAGCAGCTTCTATATATTCTTTGTTAATTGATTGAAGACCAGCGAGTATCATAATAAAAACCAATGGTGTTGCTCTCCAAATTTCAGTTAAAATAATAACAAAAAGTTCTCTGCTTTTAAACATAAACCCAAAGAAGTAAATTGGTCTATCGATTAAATTAAAAGATATAAGAAATCTATTTAAAAAACCATTTGAAGAAAATATTGAATAACTGATAAGACCTGCAGTAATATCACTTAAAGCTAAAGGAGTAGTAATTAAAAATATCGTTAATTGATGACCTCTAAATTTTTTATTAACGAATAATGCTAATAGAATAGATAGGGATAGTTGAATGGGAATAATAATTGCAGCAAGTAAAAGAGTATTCAAAAAAGCAGTTCTAAAATCTTTAGAAGACAACAACAATTTAAAGTTTCCAAAAGGACCTTCAGGACTCTGCAAAGCTAATTTTGCAGTACCAAAAATTGGGATAACGATAAACACAAAAAGATAAATTAAGGAAGGAGCAATTAATAACCAGTATTTAAGATTTTTGTTTTTTAGAAACACTTTACCCACTCCTTAGTTTCATTTTAAACGAATGCAGGTGTTTAAACACCTGCATTCGAAGAATAATAACTAAATTATTTTTTAATTATTGAATTGGAACTCCAACTTCTTCAAAAATACCTTTTAACTTTTTAGCAAGATCGGGTAATACACTAGCCGGAGATTCTTTGTAAAATACTATTCTAGTAAATGCATTCCTATAAGTTTCGGTGAATTCTCCACCTTTAGAACCTAAACCAGGAATGGTAGCAATAATTGAGTCAGGGGCTGATGATTGATTTAAGACACCCTGAGCAAGAATTTTAAGTGCGCCTTCGGGAATAGCGTTTGAAGCTTCTTTGACAACTGGGAAGAAACCAACATTTTGAAGAATAGCAACTTGTGTCTCAGGAGAAGTTAAGAATTCAATTACTTTAACAACCTCATCTACATTTTGAACACCCTTTGGGATAGCTAATCCTGCCATTACTAAGATATAACCTCTACCTTCTGGACCTCTTGGAACAGGTACTACAACAAAGTCGTTAGGACGTTCAACAATTGCTTGTTTTAATCTTGCAGTATGATCCCATGCAATCATAACTTCGTTTCTCAACAATGGTTGATCCATACTATCCCAAGTAGTACAGGCAGGATGGACGTAATTGAATAAAACCTGGAGATCTCTCCACATAGTGTATGCTTCGTCACTGTCAAATTTTGCGGCTTGGAAACCCGTATAGGATGGATAAATATATCCATGTAAAAATCTATGCCACAATCCTTTTGGCCCAAGCGGAAATCCTAATTGTGGAGTTTTTGTTTCAACCATAAGTTTTTGTGCCCAATTTATTAATGCTTTATAAGTCCATTTTTCTGTACCATTAATGACATCATCCTTACTAAGACCTGCTGGTAAGTATTCAAAAGCTTTTTTGTTGATTGCCATTGCATAAGTTGCTTGTAACCAAGGAATGAAAACTTTTTGATTTTTAAAAGTTGAATATTTTTCGAGTGTACTTAAAAAAGTAACTCCTGGAATTTGTATATCTGATAAATCTGCAAGTAAACCTTCAGCAGCGAAATTATACAAATTAGCTTGTAAGTCAGCAACTAAATTAATAGTGATTTTATTAGTTTTATGTTCAGCTTCTAATCGCGAGAGTAAATCGGGATATTCAAAATTAATTAGTCCAACATCAATTCCAGAAGATTTTGAAAAAGCAGCGAGCTGATTAAGCAGAAATTCTCTTTCAGCAGCAGGTGTCATTTGCGTGGAACCAAAATTTACTTTACCGAAAATAGGAACTAATAACATAAGAATTAGAAATAAAACAAAATATTTTCTCATAAAATCCCCTCCTTTTAGTGTAGTAAACACCATTAGAATTGTACCATTAATTAAAAATAAAAATAAATATCATATACATCGATTATATGGAAATAATCTCCATTAGAATGAAAAAAAAGGAAAAAACTTTCTCAGAGGTGAATTTATCTTTTTAAATTATAAAAGTTATGTGAATAAACAAGAAGAAATAAAAACGAATTTCAAAAAAAACTTATTAATAGATCTTATATTAGATAGAGAACAAAATACAAGAAACTTGCTGAAATAAATTTTGAGCAAACAACTTGTTAGTGGTGTTTTTTTGTATGATATAATTATTGTTGAACAAACATAAATTATAAATATTTTTCTGCACAGATTTTTTACTACTAAAAAACTTAACTAATTCTGATATAATAAATTCAGGAGGGATAACATGCCTGTATTTCTTAAGAATGAAACTGTTTTAATTACTGGTGGTTCATCAGGAATAGGTGAAGAATTTGCATATCAATTAGCTGAAAAAGGTCTTAATCTAATTATTGTTGGAAGAAATTCAGAAAGACTTGAGAAAGTATACAAAAATACAAAACGTATTAACGAAAAAATATCAGTTGAAATAATTAATTTTGATCTTTCTCAAGATATTGATTTATTTATCGATACTATTAAATTTTTTGATATTGATCATCTTATAAATAATGCAGGATTTGGATTGTATGGAAAATTTGTTAATGGAAATATTAATTTATACAACAAAATGATTTCAGTAAATATTAAAGCTTTAACATTATTAAGCTATTTCTACTCAAAAAAATTTATCGAAAAAAATAAAGGTGGAATTATTAATGTAGCTTCAGTTGCGGGATTTTTTCCAATTCCTCATTTTGCTGTATATGGTTCCACAAAATCGTATGTATATAATTTTTCAATGTCTTTATGGGCAGAACTTAGAAAGTTTAATGTTCATATAATGTGCCTTGCACCCGGAAAAACAAAAACAAGATTTTTTGAAAGGGCAAATATGAAAAATAATCAAAAACTAATGAGTGTAAAAGATGTTGTATATGGAGCAATAAAAGCATATGAAAAAAATAAACCTTTGTATATACCTGGGATTTCAAATAAGCTTACATATCACTTAATAAGGAGGATTTTTTCTGATAAGTTTGTTGCAAAGCTATTAGAAAAGACTTTTTAATATAGTGATATTTACATTCATGTTGAACAAACATTATTAATTTTCTGGTTTTTATCCTCTATATAATATATATCTACGCAAGATTATTTTTTTCTTTTTTATATGCAATATAATAACTATTATATTGTATTTGATTTCATATCATTAAATACTCATTGTAAAACTTATCTATTAGCTGATGCAATCAAGCAAAACTAAAAGTAAAATTTCAATTATTTAACAATCTTATGATTTTCTCTTTTTATTTGAAATGCTTTAGCTTCTTATTTCTTATGTTTTTCATACACCAAATTTTTGCTATATTCTACTTAACTTTCCACTTTTCATTTTTACCACTCAAATAGATTATACTTTGATCACACCATTTCTATTTTTTAATTCCTCATCAATACCATTAAATTTAATATCCCCTTATAAAAAATTTATTAATAAAATTTTCTATAAATGATATTTTAGCTTCAACCTAATTTTTAGTTTTAATTTTAAAAATTTTATATAATTATGATATAATAAGTTGATAAAATTTTACTGAATAAATTTTATAACCATATTATAACGGGGGTGATTATCATGAGAAAAACATTTTTACTATTACTAGTTCTTTTTAGCATGATATTCATTCTTAGCAATTGTTTTAAAAGCGCAAGTCCTCTTAACAGAGAACCTGAATGGAGTAATATTGCTGATCAAACTGTTAAAGTAGGAGAAACTTTACAATTAGATTTAACTCAGTTCGTTGCTGATCCTGAAGGTGGGAATATCTGTTTATCTTTAGTGACAACTGGAAAAGGTTCTATTGACAATAATGGTGTTTATACTTGGACGCCTGGAACAAGTGATATAGGAGTACATCAAATTACTGTAAAAGCACAAGATAATTTCGGAAATTTTGCTTCAACTACATTTAAGATAACAGTATACGGAAATATTATTGTTGCCGCTGGTGGGATGGATGGAATTATATTAATTGATGTTACTAATCCTGCAAGCCCTATAATGATTGGAAATTTTGATACAGATGGGTATGTAGAAGATGTTTATGTATCTGGCAATTTTTCTTATGTTGCTGATGGGGATAATGGATTATTAATAGTTGACATTACCGATTCAACTAATCCTCAATTGATTGGTCATTTAGATTCTTTATACCATAACAATAATGCAACATTGGGTTATGTATATTGTATTTATGCTTCTGATAATTTTGTTTATCTCACAGATGATTATAATGGATTTGCAATAATTGATGTTTCTGATCCATCTAATCCTCAATTGATTGGATATTTGGATGTTATAGGCTCTGTTAAAGACTTCCAAGTTTCTGGTAATTATGCATATGTTTCAGATGAAGATTACGGATTTACTATAATTGATATTTCTGATCCAACTAATCCTCAATTGATTGGATATTTATACGATTTATCTGATGTTTATGGTGTTTACCTTTCTGAGAATTATGCTTATGTAGCTGAAGGTGTAAATGGTTTAGAAATTATTGATATATCTGTTCCAACTAACACTCAACTTGTGCTTAACGTTGATACCTATGGACATGCTGAAGATGTCTATATTTTGGACAATTATGCTTACATTGCTGATGGTGAATATGGGTTAGTAATCATTGATATATCTGAAGCAACAAATTCTCATATATCTGGATATTTGGAAATAGATGGTTATTTAGATAATATATTTGTTTCTGGTAATTATGCATATGCTATCGACATTGAAAATGGATTACAAATAATTGACATTTCTGATTCAACTAATCCTCAACTTGTTGGTTTTTTGAATTCGAATAGTGATGCTTATAAAATTTACATTTCTGGAAATTATGCTTATGTTGCAGATTATTACAATGGCTTAGTCATAATTGATATTTCTAATCCATCTAATCCACAAAAAATTGGGCATTTTGATACTCAAGGTTATGCATTAGGAGTATATGTTTCAGGAGATTATGCGTATATTGCCGATGCACTAAATGGAATAGTAATCGTAGATATTTCTGTTCCAGAAAATCCACAGTTTATAAGTGAATTTGATACTTACGGATTTTCTTGGGATGTTTCTGTTGCAAATGATTATGCGTATGTAGCCGATTGGACTAATGACTTAGTAACTTTAAATATTTCTGATCCTTCAAGCCCCCAACTATATTGGAAGATTGATGTACAAGGATACTTAAACAGTGTACATATTTTAGATGATTATTTATATGTTACCTGTTATACAAGTGGATTAGGAATTATAGATATATCTAACCCTTTAAATCCAAATGAAGTTGGGCATTTTTATCCTGATGGTATTTCAAATGATGTCCACATTTCAGGAAATTATGCTTATCTTGCTGAACATAATGAAGGTTTATTATGTGTAAATATAACTGATCCTGTGCATCCTATAATAGCTGATAGTTTTAAAACTGGTTTTGCTGCATATGGATTAGACATTTCAGGAAATCATGCTTACGTTGCTGATGGAGCAGATGTTGTAATTATTAATATTTCTAATCCTTTTAATTTAGAAGAAATCGGAAAGTTAGAAATGGGCTATTATAATTTCTCCGCTTCTATAAAAGCAAGAGATATAAAAATTTCAGGAAATTATGCATATATTGCTGATGAAGAAAATGGTATAGTTGTTATTGATGTTTCAGATCCTACAAATCCAGTTATAATAAAAGATATATTTTGGTTAAATTTAAATAAATTAAGTGGAATGTAATTTTAACTAATAAAATGTTGAAGTTTTGAAATATCGTTTTTAAAGAACTTCCATAATGAAAAAATGGCTTTGGTAATTTATCATTTACCAAAGCCATTTTTAAAGTATTATTATATAATTTTTTCAGTTAATTTTTTGTGAGTTCCAAAAAGCGGTTAATAAAATTTGTTATTTCAGATATACTAAAATTTCGTGAAAATCTTGCTAATTCTTGATTATTTTCATCAATTATCAATACCGTTGGAACTGTCAAAACTAAATGTTGACCGGCAATTTCGGGTTTCTCCAGAACATCAATCACTTCAAATTCCAATGAATACTTCTCAGCGATATTTTTTACTTTAGGATAAACAGCTCCGCAAACTGAGCATTTGTCATTTTTAAAATACAAAATCTTCATTTTTTAACTCCTTTTTTCTTTTTTTCATACTCTTCAATAATTTTATCAGTTTTACTTTAATAGTCAATTTCTTGATTTTTAAATTTTAAATGTTATAATCTTATTGAGAATTATTTTCAAAAGGGAGGATTTCAATGACTCTAGATAAGGCTCCGGTTGGATCAAAAGTTAGAGTAGTTAATATTTCAGATTCACCAATTAAACATAGATTGCTTGGAATTGGTATAATTCCTAATTCTATTATTGAAGTGGTTCATTCATCCCCAATGGGCGATCCAAGAGTATATCGAATCTTTAATAAATTAATTTCTTTACGACATTCTGAAGCTTCAAACATTGAAGTTGAATTACTTGACGATTATATTCCACTTTCCCATGCTCCAGATGGAGAATATGTTATCACATCATTTTTGGGTGGTTTTAATTTTAAGAAAAAAATGTTTTCATTTGGTCTTCAAATTGGTTCAAAATTAACTGTTAAAAATGGTGAAGTTTTTCATAACAATAATAAAATTTTTCTAGGCCAAGGAATGAAGAAAAAAATTCTCCTCAGGAGGGCATAAAATGGTAATCACTGTTGGACTTGTTGGTAATCCTAATGTAGGTAAAACTAGCATTTTCAATAGATTGGTTGGTGCCAGACAATATGTTGCAAATTGGCCTGGTGTAACCGTTTCAAAAATTGAAGGTGCAACTACTTGGTTAAATGATACTATTCATGTTATTGACCTTCCGGGTACTTATTCTTTAACATCACAAAGTACAGATGAGAAAGTTACTAGAGATTTTCTTTTTTATACTCCTCCTAATGTAACTGTTTTAATTGCTGACTCAATTAATCCTGAACAAAGTTTTTATTTACTTATTGAATTGTTAGAGTTAAATTCGAATGTTATTTTAGTTATGAATTCTATAGATGAAGCTAGAAAACTCGGAATTAAAATTAATAAATTCGAATTACAAAAGCATTTTGGAATACCAGTTGTCTTTACTTCAGCTAAAACTGGTGAAGGAATAGAAGAATTAAAAAACTTGATTGTGGAAGTTGCTAGAGGAAAACATAGTAAAAAAGTTATTTTTAACTATGGGAATCTTGAAAATCTTATTTTACAAATTGAAAAAGATATTCCTGATAATCTTTTTTCTAACAAAAGATTTGCTGCTTTAAAATTTTTAGAAGGTGATAAAGAAATTAAAGATGACCTTTCTTCTCATATTAACATTGAGAATTCAATCATTGAAAATGCCTCAACTTTAATCCCTACTATTCGTTATTCTCATGTTGAAAATATCATTAAAGAAGCATATTCTGGAAAATCTTTAAATTATCAAAGAACTATCAACGATAGAATTGATCATGTTCTTACTCATAAATATTTTGGTATTCCAATTCTTTTGTTAATTATGTATCTTGTTTTTAAGTTTACTTTTGACATTGTTCAACCACTATCAGATTATCTTAATTTTTTAATTTCTAATCTCAGTATTTTTATTAAGTCCTTTGGAGATAACTCTTTTATTTCCTTATTAGCTGATGGTGTAGTAAGTGGTGTAGGAGGAGTGTTGGTTTTTATTCCAAATATTTTTGCTTTATTCTTTGCACTTGGTATTTTAGAAGAAACTGGATATTTACCTCGTGCAGCTTTCGTTGTAGATAGGATAATGTATAAAATGAAATTATCTGGAAGATCTTTTATGTCTTTATTATTAGGATTTGGATGCAATGTTTCTTCAATAATGAGTACTCGAGGGTTACCTGATGAAAAAGAAAGAATTGGTACAATTCTTGCTTCACCGTTTATATCTTGTAGTGCGAGATTGCCTGTTTATTTAATGATCACAAGCATCTTTTTCAATAAATACAAAGGAGAAGTTTTGTTTTCTATTTATATATTTAGTATTGTAATTACTGCATTTACTGCATATTTTGTAAATAAATTATTCTTTAAAGGCGAAGACGTTCCATTAGTTATGGAACTTCCACGATATCGAATTCCAACATTGAGAAATATTTTAATTTATATGTGGAATAAAGGAAGTCATTTTATTGAAAAAGCTGGAACTATAATTTTTGCTGCTAGTATAGTTGTTTGGTTTCTTTCTTATTTTCCATCAAATGGACAAATTGAAACTAGTTTTGCCGCATATCTGGGAAAATTAATTGAACCTATTCTCAAACCTCTTGGCTTTAATTGGCAAATAGCCACTTCTCTACTATTTGGAGCAAGTGCTAAAGAAGTAATTGTTTCTTCACTTTCAATGCTATATGGCTTTGCTGAAAATGACCTTTCAACAGCCAAATTACTTATATCACAATCAATGTCTGGTGTTTCAGCATATGCATTTTTAATTTTTGTCCTTTTATATTTTCCCTGCTTTGCAACTTTATCTTCCATAAAATCCGAAACCGGTTCTTGGAAATGGGTCTTTTTTTCAGTCATTTACAGTTTTATAGTTGCATATATTTTTTCATACTTAATTGTGCTTATTGGAAACATTATTTTTTAATAATTTCAGTTTCTTGAAATTACATATTTTTATGATAAAATATACATTGTAGTTTAAGTAATTCAACAAGGAGGGGAAAGAATGAAAAAATATACTAAAACTCATGAATGGATTGATACTGATAGTGGTTTAGTTGGTATCACAAATCATGCTCAAGAAGAACTTGGAGATATCGTATATGTTGATTTGCCAGAAGTTGGTAAAGAAGTAAAAAAAGGTGAGGTTTTATTGTCAATTGAAAGTGTTAAAGCAGCTTCTGATATTTACGCTCCTGTTTCCGGAAAAATTGTTGAAGTAAATTCTGAACTTGATGCCTCCCCAGAATTGGTAAACGAAGATGCCGAAGGAAAAGGATGGCTAGTAAAAATTGAAATTTCAAATTCAGATGAACTTAACGAATTATTAACTGAAGAAGAATATAAAAATTTTTTAGAAAGTGAAGGTGCATAAAAATGTTTTCAGTAACAGCATATTCAACTTTAATGTTTATAGTTAATATTGTTCTTGGGGCAGTTTTGGCTTTGGGAATTATTCAACAAGGGAAATCTACATTTGGAATCGCAAGTGTAGCATCTTGGGTTTTCTTTCTTGTTTCATTGGCTTTCTTTATTTCTGGTGGGTTTATTAACTTTTTATCACAGCTTGGTTTTTCTCTCTCCCCATTTTTATTTGGTTTGATAGGTATTTATTCTATCATAGAAATGAGATTATTTTCCAACTTAAAAGTTCGTGAAGGAATGAGAGTTTCTATTGTATTTTCTCTTATTTTCATAATACTTTTAATTATTGATTTTTTCTATGTTAAAAATTCTGTTTTAATTCCTCTTTTTTCAATTGGGTGGGCTTATGTAATTATGCTTATTGTCGGAATAAAAAACCGAAATATTAAATAAGTTTACTGAAAATAATTTTTTGTGGGGGGATATTCCCCACATTTTTATTTTATAAAGGTGAAAATATGTTAGATAAAAACATTATTGAAAAAATTTCCAATAAACCAGGAGTTTATTTATTTAAAAAGGAAAATGAATATATTTATATTGGAAAAGCTAAAAATTTAAAAAAACGTTTATCCACTCATTTTACTTTAAAAGAAGAAAAAAGCAAATTAATCATTAATGAAGCTGACAATTTAGAAACAATTGTAGTCACAAATGAAAAAGAAGCATTATTACTTGAAGCTACATTAATCAATAAATATATGCCAAAATATAATGTTATGTTAAAAGGCAATGAGTTTTATCCTTATATTAGAATCTCCAATGACAAATTTCCCTATGTTGAAGTTGTTAGAAATAAAAGAAAAAATGGCATTTATTTTGGCCCATATACTAATATAAGGTATACAAAAGTTTTAGTTGAAATATTACAAAAAATTCTTAAATTTAGAACGTGCAAAAAAGAAATATCAAAAATCAAAAAACCTTGTATGTACCATTATCTAAATGTATGTTCTGCACCATGTATAGGTAATATAAATGAAGAATTATATAAAAAAAATATTTCGAAACTTTTATCTATTTTAAAAGGTGATTTTGATTTTGTTAGAAATTTTATTAAAGAAAAAATGGAACATCATGCTAGAATGCTTGATTTTGAAAATGCAATTAAATATAGGGATCTACTATTCTCCTTTGAAAATTTATTAAATTCTCAGGGAGTTATTTTAAACGATAAAAGAAATATTGATTATATTGAATTCAGCAATGATTTATTTATTATTTTAAGAGTTAGAGGTGGTGCATTAGTTTCTAAACTTGTTTATGAAGCAAATTTAAGCTTTGAAGAATTTTTATATCATTTTTACTATGGCATATCCAGCGAGTTTCCAGAAAAAATAATTATAAGTCATAATATTACAATCGATTTTGATGTTTCAATTTCACAACCTTTAGATGAAAATGACGAAAAACTTTTAAACATAGCTAAAGAAAATTTAGAAGAAAAACTGTTTGAAAAAACTATCACGTTAGAAAGTTTAAAAAAATTAAAGCAATATTTAAAATTAAAAAAAATTCCACGTCTTATAGAAGGAACTGACATTTCTCATAGAAGTGGAAAATATACTGTTGCATCTTTAGTAGTTTTTGAAAATGGGAAACCCATTACCAATCTTTATCGAAAATATAAATTAGGAAATATTTTGAATGATTACGAAAGTATAAAATTATTGATAAAGAAAAGATATACCAAACACAAATTACCAGATCTTTTTTTTGTTGATGGTGGACTTGGACAAGTTAATGCTGCAATTGAAGCTTTTAAAGAGTTAGGTTTGAATTTTACAAATGTTGTTGGAATCGCTAAACAAAATGAAATAATTGTTACAAAAGACAAAACTTTAACTCTTCCATTAAATAATCCCGTACTAAGAGCTTTAATAAAAATAAGAGATGAAACTCATCGAGTTGCTAACACTTTTAGCGGAAAACTTAAATTAAAAAACTACAAAACAAAAATTTTAGACGAAATTCCAGGAATAGGTCCTAAAAGAAAAAAACTACTTTTGAAAACTTATGGTTCAATAAATAACATTAAAAATGCTCCTTTGGAAGAACTTGAAAAATTAATAGGTAAAAAACTTGCAAAACGCCTAAAAGATGAATTATAATCAATTAAAATCATTAAGAAACAATCATCTAACAAATATTTATAATTTACTATATTGAAACATTTTTAATAGCTGATATAATTTAATTGAATATTTGTAAAATATGTTTAGGAGGTGTTACAGTTGACAGCATATATTATACGTAGACTTTTGTTGCTTCCACTGATTCTTTTTGGTGTCACGTTAATCATTTTCAGTTTTACGCAGATACTAGGTCCTGAGAAGCTTTTATCAGCTTATGTAAATCCTAATGTTTTTGATAAACTTTCAAATGAAGAATTGGACAAATTAATTGAAAAATATGGTTTAAATGAACCTATGTGGACAAGATATTTTAAATGGTTAGGTGGAGTATTAAGGGGAGATTTGGGTTGGTCTGTTACAGCCAAACAACCTGTAGCTCAAGCTATTAAAGAAAGAATTCCTTATACTATTGAATTAGCATTATACGCAATTATTCCAGTAATAGGTGTTGGTATTTGGCTCGGTGTAGCTGCTGCAGTCAACCGTGATAAGTTCTTAGATCATTTTATAAGAATTTTTGCAATTATTGGTTGGTCTTTGCCAGATTTTGTATTCGGATTGATTGTTTTAATGATTTTTTACTCAGCACTTGGATGGTTCCCCCCAGGTACTATGAGTGCCTGGGCTGAAGAAATTGTGAAATCTCCGGAATTTAAACGTTTTACTCATATTTTATCAATTGATGCACTTTTGAATGGAAGGTTAGATATTTTCTGGGATGCTTTAAGGCATTTAATTGGACCAATTCTAACAATTTCATGGTTATGGTGGGCTTATCTTTTGAGAATTACAAGATCTAGCATGTTAGAAGTTCTCGGAAAAGAATATGTTAGAACTGCTAGAGCAAAAGGCGTTCCTGAAAAAGACGTTATTCATAAGCACGCTCGTAAAAATGCTATGATTCCTGTTGTTACAGTAGCAGGAGCTATGGTTATTGGTCTTTTAGCAGGAACAGTAATTGTCGAAGTAATTTTTAATAGAATTGGTATGGGTAGATTCACCGCTCAAGCCGCCACACAGTTAGATTATGCTGCGGTTCTTGGTAGTGTTCTGTTTTATTCGACTGTTTTGATAATTGGTAATCTTATCATAGATATTTTATATGCCGCATTAGATCCTAGAATAAGACTCGGTTAGGAGGTGTATTGAATGAATACTGAGTTAAAAAGAACGTTGAGAAAACTATTTAAAAATCCTTCTGCAATTTTAGGTTTTTCCTTATTAACTTTTTTTATTATAGTAGCAATTTTTGCTCCTTTAATATCACCACCTATTAATCCTATGTTTCCAGATGAAAATGGAAATCCAATGAAACTTGATAATCCTTATATTATGCCAATTTTGTCTTGGAGTTCTGACCCTGTGCCACCAAGTAAAGATCACCCTTTTGGAATGATTGCTGGTAGAGATATTTTATATGGTGTAGTTTGGGGAACTAGAACAGCTTTTAAGATTGGACTTATTGTTGTAACTGCTTCCACATTTTTTGGGATAATAATTGGTTCAATTGCCGGATATTTTGGTGGTTGGGTTGATGAAGTACTAATGAGAATTACTGACGTTTTTCTTTCTATCCCATTTTTGCTTGCTGCCATGGTACTAACAACAATTTTAGGAAGTGGTTTAGATAAAGTTATGATTGCTATGATCATTTTCGGTTGGATGGCAACTGCAAGATTAATAAGGGCAAATATTCTTCAGGTAAAAGAAGAACAATTTGTTCTAGCTGCTAAAGCTCTTGGAATTAAAAACTATATAATTATTTTGAGACATATTCTTCCAAATACAATTTTTCCAGTACTTGTTCAAGCAACAATGAGATTAGGTTCTCTGGTTATTACTGCAGCAGCATTATCATTTTTAGGTTTGGGTGCTCCAATAGGTTATGCTGATTGGGGGTCTATGCTTAATTATACTAGAAACTATATACTTGGTGCCAGCGGTCAAGCACTAGCCTATTGGTATACAGTCTTTTATCCTGGTATTGCTATGGTACTATTTGTTCTAGCATGGAATCTTGTTGGTGATGCTCTTAGAGACGTCTTTGATCCGAAATTGAAATAAAGGAGTGATAAAGTTGGAGAAAAAGCCATTATTAGAAGTTAAAAATCTTAAAACTTATTTTTATACAGAGGACGGAATTGTAAAAGCTGTTGATGGTGTAGATTTTGAAGTTTATCCTGGTGAAACTCTTGGAATTGTTGGTGAATCTGGAAGTGGTAAAAGTGTAACTTCCCTTTCAATAATGCGATTGTTAGATCCTAATGGTGAAATTATTGAAGGTTCACAAATAATTTTTGAAGGGAAAAATTTACTTGAGCTTTCTGATGATGAAATGAGAAAAATTAGAGGAAATGATATAGCCATGATATTTCAAGAACCTATGGTAGCATTAAATCCTGTTTTTACAATTGGTGAACAAATCATGGAAGCAATTTTATTACATCAGGATGTAAGCAAAACAGAAGCAAGAAAAATGGCTATTGAAATGCTTCAAAAAGTTGGGATTCCTGAACCCGAAAAGCGTATCGATGAATATCCACATGAATTATCTGGTGGAATGAGGCAAAGAGCGATGATTGCTATGGCTTTATCATGTAGGCCAAAATTACTTATAGCGGACGAACCAACAACAGCACTAGATGTTACAATTCAAGCTCAAATTTTAGAATTAATGAAAGAATTACAAAAAGAATATGGAATGGCTATTATTCTGATTACACATGACGTTGGAGTTATTGCTGAAAATGCTGATAGAGTTGTTGTTATGTATGGTGGAATGGTTATGGAAACAGCAAATGTTAGAGAATTATTTAAAGAAATGAGACATCCATATACTTGGGGATTATTAAATTCATTACCTAGACTAGATATTGAACAAGAAAGGTTATACAATATTCCAGGTATTGTACCTGATCCCTTACATTTTCCTCCAGGATGTAGATTTAATACAAGATGTGAGTTTGCTGATGAAAAGTGCCGGAAAGAAATTCCTCCATTATATGAAGTTAATAAAGAACATTTTTCTAGATGTTTCTATTATCAGAAAGTAGAAGAAGCTCAGAAACTTAAAAAGGCTGGTGAAAGTGCATGAGCGAAAAAAAGGTTCTTCTCAAAATAGAAAATCTTGTAAAGTATTTTCCAATTAGAGCTGGTGTTTTTAAAAGAATAATTGCATGGGTAAAAGCTGTTGATGATGTAAGTTTCGAGATTTATGAAGGTGAAACTGTTGGTTTGGTTGGAGAATCAGGTTGTGGTAAAACAACAATTGGAATGACTCTTTTAAGATTATATGAACCAACTTCTGGTAGAATAATAGTTGGTAATGAAGATACAACCTACTATTTTATGCCATATTTTAAAGCAAAAAAATATATTAAGAAAACTTACATTAAAAAGTTTGAAAATGAGGATCCTGAAAAATTTACTGGAATTGATAAAAAATATTACGAGCTTTATAAACAATTGGGAGAAAGTGGTTTCTACAGCAAATTATTATCAAACATAAAAGAAAAAAGGTCTGAGTTCAGAAAAACAATGCAAATTGTTTTCCAAGATCCTTACAGTTCCTTAAATCCAAGAATAAGAATCAAAACTATTGTTTCTGAAGGTCCTGTAATGCACAAAGTTATTAAAAAATCAGAAATCATTGATAAAGTTAAAGCTGCTCTTGAAGAAGTAGGAATTCATGGAGATCATATGTATAGATTTCCACACCAATTTTCAGGTGGACAAAGGCAAAGAATTGGAATGGCACGTGCCCTTTTAATGAACCCAAAATTGATAGTTGCTGATGAAGCTGTTGCTGCTCTTGACGTTTCAATAAGATCCCAAGTAATTAATTTAATGCTTGATTTACAAAAAAAGCATAATTTAACTTATCTCTTTATATCACACGATTTATCAGTTATTAAGTACATTTCAGATAGAGTTGTAGTAATGTATTTGGGAAAAATTGTTGAAAATGCTCCTAAAAAAGTTTTATTCGAAGATCCATTACATCCTTATACTAAAGCTTTAATGAGTGCTATTCCAGTTCCAAATCCAGATTATAAAAAGAAAAGGATTATTCTTACAGGTGATGTTCCAAGTCCCGTTAATCCACCTTCTGGATGTAGATTCCACCCTAGGTGTCCGGTTGCAAAAGAAATTTGTTCTAAGGAAGAGCCTCCATTAAAAGAAATCCAACCTGGACATTTTGTAGCTTGTCATTTCCCAGGTTCTCTTAAATAAGATGTTGATATCTAAGGACCCTTTAAAGGGTCCTTAATTTTTCCTTAATCCTTTATTAAATCTCATTTTTGAGATTTTTTTTTCAATAATTATGAATATGTTCAAAATCCTCCCTTTTTTGCTTTCTTTATTTTCATATATAATTTCTACCAAGGAGGATGAAAATATGAAAATTTACGAAATTGTCCCTGTTGCTCTTGGTAAAAAGATTCCAGATGTTTTAATTAAAAACGCTAATATTGTTAATGTTTTTTCTGGGAAAGTAGAAAACTCAAATATTGCACTTTTCAAAAAAAGAATTGCCGGAATTGGCAATGAATACAAAAACGGTAAAAAAATTATTGATTTAAAGGGAGCTTTTATTCTTCCAGGTTTAATTGATGCACACGTTCATATAGAAAGTTCTATGTTATCACCAATTGAATTTGCTAAATCGATTTTACCTTTTGGAACTACAACAATTATTGCTGACCCACACGAAATTGCTAATGTATTAGGTGTTGATGGAATTGAATACATGATTAAATCTACCGAAGGTATACCTCTAAATGTTTATTTTGCAATTCCCTCAGCAGTACCTGCTACAAATTTTGAGACATCTGGTGCCCTTCTCGGACCTGAAGATATGGTCAGCTTGGTTGACAAATATCCATTTAGAATCATTGCCTTAGGCGAAGTAATGAATTTCCCAGGAGTTTTGAATTGTGAACGCGAACTTATTACAAAAATTGAAATTTTAAGACATAAATACAAAAAAATTGACGGTCATGCACCTGGGCTTACTGGTAAAGAATTAAATGCTTATATTGATGCGTTTGTAAAATCAGATCATGAATGTGAGACACCAACTGAGGCTTTGGAAAAATTATCTAAAGGTATGCAAATTTTCATTAGAGAAGGTACAGCTGCTAGAAATTTAGAAGCTTTATTACCTGCAGTTAATATATTGAATCATCATTTCTTTTCTTTTTGTACTGATGATAGAGATCCATTAGATATTAACTTAAGAGGACACATCAATGGAATTGTAAAAACAGCAATTAAAAATGGTTTAGAACCAATCATTGCAATTCGAATGGCTACGATTAATACAGCTAGGTATTTTAATCTTAGAAGTATGGGAGCAATCGCTCCGGGATATAAAGCAGATTTTGTCGTTGTTGATGATTTATACAATTTCAATATTTTATATGTAATTAAAGATTCTAAAATCGTTGCTCAAAATGGTGAACTTACAGTAGAAATTTCAAGTGTATTTAAAAATGTTCCTGATACTATAGGATGTATTAATATAGTTCCTTTTGAAAAAATTAATTTAAAAATTAAAAATATTGGTAAAAAAATAAGAGTTATTTCTTTAAAAAAAGGAACTTTAATTACAGATGAATCACACATTGAACCTAAAGTTATTAATGGTGACATAGTTTGCGATCCTGATAATGATATTGCTAAAATTATCGTTTTAGATCGACATAAGGCAAGTGGTTATAGTATAGGTTTTGTTAAAGGACTAAATTTAAAAAATGGCGCCATTGGAACTACGATTGGACATGACTCACATAATTTAGCTGTGGTTGGGACAAATGATGAAGATATTATGTTAGCAATTAAACAAATTCAAAAGATTAATGGTGGTATTGTAGTAATTCAAAATGGAGAAGTTGTTTCAAAATTAGCATTACCTATTGCTGGTTTAATGTCAGATAAAAATTTAAATGATGTAAATTCGAATTTAAATCAGCTAAAAAAATCAATCGAACTACTGGGATGTAGTGAAGATATTTTAATGCACATTCATTTTTTACAATTAGCAGTAATTCCAAAGCTTAAAATTACAGATAAAGGTCTTGTAGATATTACAAAACAAAAAATTTTAGACATTTATGTTGATTAAGGAGGGATATTATGAAAATAATAGGAAAAAAAGTGAAAAGAATAGATGGATTTCAAAAAGCCGAGGGAAGCGCTAAATATGCTTCTGATTATTATTTTCATAATATGCTTTATGCAAGTGTAGTTTATGCAAATGTTCCACACGGGATTCTTAAAAACATTGATGTTTCTAAAGCGTATGAATTGCCCGGAGTTGTTTATGTTGCTACTTATAAGGATGTACCCGGAATAAATAAATTTGGACATGTTACTAAGGATATGAACTTTTTAGTTCCCATTGGCGATAAAGTTCGCTTTGAAGGGGATGTCATTGCCTTAATTGCTGCCGAATCCAAGGAAATCGCTGAAAAAGCAGCAAAGTTAGTTAGTTGTGAAATTGAAGAACTTCCTCCAGTACTGACAATTGATGAAGCACTAAAAGATGAAATTATTGTAAATGGAGATTCTAATATAGGTTTTCATCGGAAAATTAGAAAGGGGCACATTGAAGATGCATTTAAAGATGCTGATTTAGTATTAGAAATGAATTTTGAAACTGGATATCAGGAACATGCTTATCTTGAACCACAAGGTGCAGTTGCATATTATACACCAGACAATGTGATGGAAATTTATGTGAGTGCTCAATGTCCTTTTTATGTTCACGAGGATGTTGCAAATATACTCGGACTTCCTTTAAACAAAATTAACGTTATCCAAACTGAAACCGGAGGAGGTTTTGGCGGAAAAGAAGATGTTCCATCTTATGTTGCTGCAAAACCTGCTTTACTTTCTTATTTAACAAAACGACCTGTTAAATTAATATACACCAGAGAAATGGATATAAAAGAAACAAGTAAAAGACATCCCAGCAAATCATATTTTAAAGTTGCTTTCAAAAAAGATGGAACTATCTTAGGAGTTAAATCAAAAACTTATCTTGATATGGGGGCTTATTCTACTCTTTCCCCTATTGTTATGTACAGAACAACTGTTCATTCATGCGGAACTTATAAAGTTCCACATGTCTTCGTTGATGTTTATGGTGTTTATACAAATAAAGTTCCATGTGGAGCCTTTAGAGGTTTCGGATCGCCACAGGTACTTTTTGCAATTGAATCTGTAATGGATGAAGCAGCAAAAAGGTTAAATATTGATCCATATGAAATTAGGTTGAAGAATACTTTAGATGTTGGTGATGAAACAGCTACTGGCCATAAACTAACTAGTTCAGTAGGAGCAAAGAAAACCTTAAAAAAAGTGTATGAAATATCTAATTACCCAAAATTGAAAGACTATGTTAAAAAGTATAATGAAACAAGCAAATTTAAAAAACTTGGCTTAGGTTGGTCCCACATTTTTTATGGAGTTAGCCTAGGTTCTGGGGGGCAACACTTAGATGGTGCAAGTGCAGAAGTTTTAATACAACCAGATGGAACAATAAACATTATGATAGGAAATACTGAAATGGGACAGGGTGCTAAAACAACCATGGCTATTATAGCTTCAGAGATATTAGGACAGAAATTAGATAAAATTTCTGTACTTCAACCCCAAACTTTAGTTTTACAAGATAGTGGTCCAACTGTTGCTTCAAGAACCACTATTTTTAGTGGAAATGCTGTAAGAATTGCCGCAAAAAAAATCAAAGAAAATATTATTGAGTTTTTGTCAAATTATTTTGGTGTGGGGAAAAATGAAATTAGCTTTTCTGATGGAAATGTTTTAGTTAGAGACAAAATTTTTACCTTTGAAGAAATTACAGAACTTTGCAATAAAAATAATGTAAAATTATCAGAGATTGGATGGTATAAAACTCCTAAACTTCATTTTGATCATGAAAAGGGAATTGGTGAAGCTTATATTACCTATACATTTAGTACCCAGCTTTCATTGGTTGAAGTTGACATTTTAACTGGTAAGATCTCACTAAAAGAAGCCTGGGTTTGTCATGATATTGGAAAAGTCATAAATTATGATGGGGCAATTGGGCAAGTACACGGTGGTGTTGTTCAAGGAATGGGATATGCAATAATGGAAGAAATAAAACAAGACAATGGAAAAATTTTAACTGATAATTTTAATAATTATATTATTCCTACAATAAAAGATGCACCTCAAAATATCCATGTTGAATTTGTAGAAGAAGAATTTAGTGAAGGACCATTTGGAGCAAAAGGTCTGGGAGAACCTTCGTTAATGTCTTCTCCACCTTCTATTGCAAATGCCGTTTCCAATGCAATTAATAAAAGAATATCAAAAATACCAATTTCAATGGAAGATATTATTTAATTTAAGGAGGTAAAATTATGGGAAAAAAAGTACCCGTTATTGGTCCAACTTTTGAGGAAATGCTTCATCCAGAAAAGATTGATCCAAAAATTAGAAAACGTGCTATTGAAATGAAAAAAAAGGATCCACTTCACCCTGTTAATTTATTTAATATATCATGGAAAAATGAAAATGATGAATTTTACTACTTTGTTATGCCAAAAGAGTTAACCGGTGTTAAAGCAAACATTATAGTTTTATATGCAAAAGAATTTCCGTCAGGAAGTCACAAAGTTGGAGCAACGTACTCAGTTCTTGCTGAAAAAACTGTATTTGGTGAAGTAGACCCCACTAAACATACACTTGTTTGGCCATCTACTGGGAATTATGGTATTGGTGGTGCTTGGGTTTCTTCAAGAATGAATTATAAATCAATTGTTTTACTCCCAGAACTGATGAGTAAAGAAAGATTTGAAATAATCAGAAAATATGGTGCTGATGTTATAGCAACTCCAGGTTGTGAATCCAACGTAAAAGAAATATATGATAAAGCAAAAGAATTATACAGTAATGATCCAGAACACGTAAGAATACTTAATCAATTTGATGAATTTGGAAATTATAGATTTCATTATTATGTTACAGGAAATTCTATGATTGAGCTTGTAAAAAATAAAAAAATTGGAAATCAAAGAATTTCTGCTGTAGTACTTGGGGTTGGCTCTGCTGGTACAATTGCAAGTGGTGACCGGGTTAAACAAGAATTCCCTGAAGCAAAAGTAGTTGCAGTTGAGCCCCTACAATGTCCAACAATTTCTCTAAATGGATATGGAGGACATGATATTCAAGGTATCGGAGATAAACATGTAACCTGGATACACAATGTAATGAATAATGATGCTGTTGTATTGATCGATGATATGGATTCTAAAAAAATGCTTCAAGTTTTAACTGATCCAGAAGGAATTAAATTTTTGAAAGAATTTGTTCCAAGTGATGCTGTAGATTTCATTTCTGACAAATTTGGAATCTCTGGTGTTGCAAATTTAATAGCTGCTATTAAAATGGCTAAATTTTATAACTTTGAAAGTGACGATAACATTTTTATAGTTGCAACTGATTCAATTGAACGTTATAGATCAGTTATGGATAATCTTACAAAACAATTTGGAAAATTAGATAGAGCCGAAGCAAAATCAAGAACAGAAAGAATTTTACTTTATCAGGAACCTTCGTGGATCTTTGAAGGTGATAAATATAGTAGAGAAAGATGGCATAATTTAAAATATTACACTTGGATAGAACAGCAAGGTAAAACATTAGAAGAATTAAACGCTCAAAAATCTCAGGAATACTGGGTAAACCAGCAAGAAAAAACTAAAATTACTGATGAAAAGATTTTGGAATACCGCCAAAAACATTATGACGAATTAATGAAAATTTATTTCTCAGATTGAGGTGGAAATATGAAACTTTTATTTAAAAATATATCATTTTTATATACATTTGACGAAAAAATAGGAGATATTCAAAATGGTTATATACTAGTTGAAGATAATGTAATAAAAGATGTTGGAAGAAATTGGGAAAATATTCATGCAGACAAAGTCTACGACATGAGTGGCTATATTATAATCCCTGGATTTGTCAACACCCATCACCATTTATATCAATCGCTTACAAGAGGATTAGCACCAAATAAAAAACTTTTTGACTGGCTTGTTTACTTGTATGAAATTTGGAAATTTATTGATGAAGAAGCAATTTATGTTAGTACTATTGTCGCTACTGCAGAAATGATTAAAACAGGTGTTACTACAACAACTGATCATCTTTACTTGTACCCTTATGGAAATAATAAAATTTTTTACTCTGAAATCGAAGCTGCAAAAGAAATAGGTATAAGATTTCATCCTACTCGTGGAAGTATGTCCTTAAGTAAAAAAGATGGAGGATTACCACCCGATAGTGTTGTCCAAAACGATGATGAAATTTTATCAGAAAGTGAAAATGTTATTAAAAAATATCATGATCCTTCTAAATATTCAATGCTTAGAATTGCTCTTGCTCCTTGCTCTCCTTTTTCTGTTACTCCAAATTTAATGAAAGAAACTGTTCACCTTGCTGAAAAATACAATGTTCTACTTCATACACACCTTGCCGAAACTAAAGACGAAGAAGAATATTGCCTGGAAAAATTTGGAAAAAGGCCTGTAGATTATATGGAAGAATTAGGATGGCTAAATCCAAATGTTTGGTTTGCACATATGGTTTGGCTAAACGAGGAGGATATAGAAAAACTATCGAAAAATGACGTTGGAATGGCTCATTGCCCTTCTTCAAATATGAGACTAGGTTCAGGAATAGCTCCAGTAACAAAATTAAAAGATAAGATTAGAATAGGAATTGCTGTAGATGGTAGTGCTAGTAATGATACCAACAATATGATACTTGAAATTAGAAATGCTATGCTTTTACAAAGAGTTAAGTATGGGTCAAATGCGATAAGTGTTAGAGAAGCACTTAAGTTTGGAACAATTGGAGGTGCAAGGGTTCTTAGAATGGACGATTATATTGGAAAGATAGCACCTAACATGGCAGCTGATTTTATTGGTTTTAAACTTGACAAATTAGAGTTTGCTGGTGCGCTACATGATCCAATAAATGCTATTTTACTGTGTGATTCAAAACATGTTGACTTTTCTATAATAAATGGAAAAATAAAAATATTTAATGGAGAATTTATTAATTTTGACATTTATAAATACATAAAAATTCATAATGAAATTTCACAAAAAATTATTAACAAAGCTTTAAGTTAAAAATATTTTTCTTAACAATTTAATATACTTTTGTTTATAAATTTCAAAGGAGGGCAAAATGTTTTAAATAAAGGATTTTCGGCCCTCTTTTTTTCTTCTAGAAAAATTTTTTTAATTATTCATATTTGATAAAATTTACTTGTATTAGTCTAGCGGAGCGGAGAGAAAAAAGTGAGAAAATATGATGATAAGCATATTTCAGTAATGCCTTTTGAAGTTGTGGAATATTTAGTTTGGAATAAAAAAGGTGTATATGTTGATTGTACAGTAGGTGAAGGTGGGCATGCTTCTTTGATAGCTCAATCTTCATCTGATGTTTTTGTTATAGGATTAGATATTGATTCTGAAGTTCTTCAAATTGCCGAAAAAAACCTTTCTTCCTACAAAAATGTTGCCTTATTTAAATCTTCTTATACTGACCTACCTGTTGTATTAAAACTTCTTGGCATTGAAAAAGTTTCAGGAATACTAATTGATCTTGGAATTTCAACCTTCCAGTTAAAAGGTGAAGGTAGAGGCTTTACTTTTAATAAAGATGAGCCTCTTGACATGAGAATGAATTTAGAACAAAGCAAAACTGCACATGATGTTGTTAATAAATATTCCGAAAAAGATTTAGCAGATATAATATTTCAATATGGTGAAGAAAGGTTTGCTAGGAGAATAGCAAAAAAAATAGTTCAACTTAGGCCTCTTAATACTACAAAAGAACTTGTTAATGCAATTAAGCAAGCTTTACCATATGCTGAAATTCGAAGACGCAAAAGGCACTTTGCAACAAAAACATTTCAAGCTATTAGAATTGAAGTCAATTCAGAATTAAAAAACATTAAAAAGTTTTTGGAGTTTGCACCTGATTTTTTAGAAATTGGTGGCAGATTAGTTGTAATTTCTTTTCATTCTCTTGAAGATCGTATTATAAAACATTTTTTTAAGAACGATCCAAGAATTAAAGAAATTGCTGGTCCCATTAGACCAAGCGAAAGTGAAATCAAATCAAATCCGAGATCTAGAAGTGCAAAATTAAGAATAGCGGAGCGAATTTAAAGGGGGGAAATTGAATGGCTGTTAGCATGCAAGCGAAGCGGAAACAAACACTAACTTACAAACTGTCTCATATAGGCTTTTTAGTTTTGAAAATTTCTATTCCTATTGTTTTATTTGTTTCAATATTTTTGATATCAGCCTATTATTCAAAACAAAATTTACAACTTTTAAATCAAAAAAGTTTCTTTGAAAATCAAGTTGTAGAATTGCAAACCAAAATAACCAATCTTAACAAAATGATTGAAGGACTTATGGTAGGTTCAAAAGTTATTAAATGATGGTTGAAAAAAACCCAAGAGTATATCTGTTTGTATTCTTGCTTGCTTTCACTCTTTTGATTGTTTTATTGAAGTTGATTTCCTTAAATGAAATTCAAAACAATAAAATATTCACCAAAGAACTGCCTGCATTAAGAGGTAATATTTTGGATTGCAATAATGAAATTTTAGCAATGAGCTATCCTTATTATGTAGCTTATTTAGATGTCAACTTTTTAAAAAGTTATTTTAAACCTTCCTTTGACGTCGATCTTAAAATTTTAGAAAAAAATTTCAATATAGATATAAACTTAAATCAACCATTCATAAAAATTGGTGAATCATTTGATAGAGACTATTTGCAAAATAAGATTCCAACAGACCTTTTACCATTTGTTAATATCGAAATTGTGGAAAAAAGAACTTCTATAAAAGATTTTGGATTTAATAATATAATAGGAACTTATAGAGATGGAAAAGGAATTTCAGGAATTGAAAAATATTTTGACAGTTATTTAAATAATAAAAATAATGGTAAACTTCAAATAAAATATTCAGGTTATTTTTCTTCCACAGCTTCAATTACCGCTTATATCCCGCCAAAAAACGGAAATTCCTTAAAATTAACAATTGATTCACGTCTTCAAACATCTTTATACGAGCTCGCAATTAGAGAAAAAGAGAAATATTCCGCTGATTCCATAGGCATAATTTTAATGGAAACAAATACTGGTAAAATAAAAAGCTTGGTAACCACACGAAATTGGCCAGACTATATTATGGGATACATCGAACCTGGTTCAGCTATTAAACCTATTTTTTATTCTGCTGCTCTTGATTTAGGTGTGATTACAGATAAAGCTACTTTTGTTTGCAATGGTTATATAAAACCAGATCCTTCGCTTGATATTAAAATCAACGATATACATTCTCATGGTTTAATCGATTTTTACAAAGCCATCTCTGAATCATGCAATGTTGCAGCAGTTGAAACTTCAAAGATGTTAGTTGAAAAATACGATTTAGAAAAATTGTATAATATTTTTAAAACCTTTGGTTTCGGAAAAAAAACGGGTATTGAAATATCAGGCGAAATCAATGGAATTTTAAAAAAACCAGATGATTGGTCAAAGATTGAATGGGCTTATTTACCTATCGGATACTCAATTGGTGTTACACCTATTCAATTAATAACGGCATTTAATTCAATCGTTAATAATGGAATTTATATATCTCCAACATTAGTAGAAAATTCAAATAAAAAAACTTTTAGAATTATGACAACTGAAACCTCTAAAAAAATTAAAAAAGCTTTAAAAGAAGTAATTGATGAAGGAACAGGATTTCTTGCAAAAATTCCTGGTTTAGATCTCTATGGAAAAACAGGAACTGCAGAAAAAAAACCTGGCTCAAAAGAATATTTAATGACTTTTGAAGGATATTTTGAATATAAAAATAAGAAATTTACTATTCTAATCTGGGTAGACAATCCAAAAGGTTATGAATTATCAAGTTTTGTTTCTGCCCCTATTTTTAAAGACGTAGTTAAAACTATTATAGATATTCTAAATTTTAAAGATGATAAATCAATTGAAATTGTTTCAGGGGTTGTTCCTAACCTAATAGGTTGGAATTTATTTCAACTGGAAAGCATTAAAAATATTTTTAATTTAAAAATAAAAGGCACAGGTCTTTATGTGGTTGATCAAGAACCTGCACCCAATACTATTTCAGATAATATTATTGTTACACTGGGTTTTTAAAATTCAATATAAGGTTTAATTTTTTCAAGTGTTTTTGGACCAATTCCCTTCACATTTAATAATTCATCATAGGTAGAAAAATTTCCAAAATTCTCTCGGTAATCAATTATTTCCTTGGCTTTTGTAGGTCCTATCCCTGGTAAACTGTCTAATTCGTTTATATCGGACTTATTGATATTAATCTTTTTAATCGAATTTTCCTTGTCAATTTTAACCTCTTCATCAACTTTTATTCTATCTTTAATTTTGGAAAATATTGATTCACCTATTCCATTCACATTTATTAATTCTTCTATAGAGCTAAAATAACCATTTTGTTCACGATAGTCAATTATCGCTTTTGCCTTAGTTGGTCCTATTCCAGGCAATGTCAAAAATTCTTCGTAACTTGCAGAATTGATATTTATAATCTGAACCCCATATTTTCGTGAATTTATTTCATCATGCTTTGTTTTATTGATGAAATATTTTTCCTGAAAAATTGTACCACTAACAAAAATGAAAATTAAAATTACAAGTATTAATGGAAATCTATACTTTATTTTTCCAAAAAATTTTTCCATATAATCACCTTAATAAAAAGCTAGCGTATCCAACTGTATAAGAATAATCATTCGATACTTCTGCACTAGTAGTGTGATCAACAAGTTCTATTTTTTCAAACATTCCAACTAGAACGGACATTGGACCTATCCCACAAGCTGAAACTTTGTGCTTCTTAGCTACCTCAAACATTCCTATTAAATCTTTATTCAAAATTCTTTCAATCAAAATTTCGTCTTTTTTTCGAGTTGTTGAATCATCATCATAATGATTAAAATCAGAAGAAGCCACAAAAAGCAAATTATAAATATTCAATTTTCTAAAAACTTTAATTATTTCATAAGTATTTTCAATGTTTTGAACGTTATAAACAATAGGAACAATTTTAAAATCATTAAAGAAATACTTTAGTAATGGTAATTGTACTTCAATTGAATGTTCATATAAATGTGCAGAATAATCACTTCTAAATTTTGTAGAATTTTCAATTAGCATTTTTGAAATTTCTGAATCTACCTCAATGGCTCCTAAAGGGGTTTCCCATTGGCCACTGTCCCAAACTGAACACACTGCATTACCTAATCCTGTGTGATTGGTTCCTAAGATTATAATAGTTGTAGGAAAAATAAGAGGAAATGCCTTTACTATTGCTTTTATTGCCGTTTTTGCACTAAAAACATAACCAGCATGAGGCAAAATTAATCCTAATTTATTTAAATTTCCAAGGTTATTTTTTTGTTTAATATTTTCTAATTGTCCTTCAATAAAATTTGTTAATTCTCGTGCATTATCTGGATAAAATTTGCCAGAAAAAACAGCCTTTCTAATCATACCTTATTCAACAACCTTAGCAGTAATGAAAATAATTAGATTTCTCTTTGTATATTTTTCAACTTGTTTGCTAAAGAATTTACCTATAATTGGTAAGTCGCCTAAAATAGGTAATTTGTTTGTAGAAGTAATTTTTTCGTCTCTCGTTAAACCACCAATAATAAGCGTCTGACCATTTTTCAACGTTAAGCTAGAATTAAACTCTCTAGTTTTTTCAACTGGTAATTTTGACAACGAACCTGCTCCCAATTCCCAATCAAAAGTACTAACTTCTATTTTTAATTTCAAATCTATTGTATTGTCTGCATTAACATATGGAGTAATTTCTAAAATTACACCAGATTGCAAATACTGAATAGATTCGTTTCCTTCAGCGTCCTTTAGAATAATTGGTAATTTATCACCTATAATTATGTTTGCTGTTTCACCACTTTTTGCCACTACATTTGGATTTGCAACAATATTAGAATTACTTAAAGATTTTGAGATACTACTATTAGACATATCAATCATCGAATTACCAGAATCTAAAATCTTCTCTGCAATTTTCTCAAATGATAAATCACTCAAAGCAAGACTTATACTTAATCCATTACTAGAAATTTCCCCTAAGGATGTACTCAATTTTCCCAAATCAAGCTCTGCATTATCATTCATATCTTCATCGAGAACCTTTACTTCAATAGATGCAAGTTTAACTTCTAATAAACTTTCTATATAATCTCTTATTTCAGCCGCACTTTTAGCACTTATACCAGTAGCTATTACCATTCCACTTTCTGTATCGACAAAAGATTGACCTCCATAAAATGCAACCAGTTGTTTCACTTTTTCAGAACCTCTTGGAACACTGAAAATGAATTTATTAATATTTTCGGTAGCTTCAGTTGTAGTTTCATTAAAGAAGTAAATATTATCCTTTTTATCAACAGAAATATTGTAATTATTTAAAATATTTATAAAGTTATCAAAAGTAATATCTTTTGCAAAAATATTCGATCTGACATTAATATCCTTAGAAATTATCGCAGAATATCCTATTTCTTTCATCACTTGTCTAATTAATTCATCAAGTGGGACATCTTCTGCATCAATTGAGAACAAACCATTTTCAAATTTTACTAAATCGTTTGATACAGTCATTACTTCTTCTGATTCTTTAGGCTTTACTACAATAAAATTATTTTCTTTTTCAATTTTAACCTTGTCACTGATTATTTTTTCAAAATCTTCAAGTCCAACATTTTCTAGTTTTAAAGTAATTTTTTCATCTATTCCATCAATAACAATTGAATATCCCAATTCACCATATACTGTTTTAATAACATCAGTTAAAGGCATATCGGTCACATTTATGAAAATTCTTTCGTTTTCTACATAAATATCTTTTGCTTCTTTTGAAGATACGTAGTACACATTTTCTTCTTTTGATACATTTACTTCAAAATTAGTAATAACTTTAATAAATTCCTCAAAAGAAACTCCGCTTAGTTTTAAAGTAACTTTTTTAACTATATAATTATTAAATACTATTGTCTTATTCAATTGGCCAAAAATTTCTTTGATCAAATCATCTATTGGATAATCTTTAACGTCAACAAAAATCAATCCATCTTTTATATAGATATTTCTATTTTGTTCATTTTCGATATTTTCATTTTGATTTATTAAACTTATCTGTTTTATAATTTCATCAACATAAATCTTAGGACCTTTGAAATACACACTATTTCCTATATTTATTACTTTAACCTCATCTCCATAAAGGAATGAAACAAATTTTTGAATTTTATCAAAATCTAAATTTGTATCAATTTTTGTTACAATGGTTTCAGAAATTAGATTATTAATAATCTCTTCAGCTTTTGCAATTGATTCTTCAGTACCATATAATATCGTTTTTTCTTGGTATGTGAAAACTTGCAAATTCGTTATTTCAGATAATATATTTTTAAGTTGGTCAGTTGCAAATAAATCAAGCACCTTTAATTTTGCTTCTTTAACTGGTTGTTTTTCTTTGAAAGATTCTACAAATTTTACAGCACTTTCTACTGACTCTTTTTTTCCTTTCAAATATAATATTTTAAGACCTGAAAAATATGTTGAATCAACATTGTAAATGTTTTTAATCATTTCTGTAATTTCGTTCGAACTTTCTAAATCTATTTCTATCGATTTAGAAACGATCTCAATGTTTTCCTTCTCTGTTGCATATTTTTTTACAAATTCTACAGCTTGTTCAACCTTCAATCCACTTAATAAATAACCGTTATTCAGTGGAATAACATCTACATCATATAATTCTTTAATCAAATTCTTTAATGTTTCATCAACAAGATAGCCGTCTAAATATTTAGTTTTTTTGCCAAATTCATTTCTTATATTATTTATTTTCTCTTTAAAACTTTCTAATTCATCATTTTTAACATCAAAAATTGCATATTCTTTTGTATAGTATGAAGGAGTTGCATTTAGAAGAACTTCAAAAATTTCTAAACTTGGATCTGTAGGGAATAATTCAAGAGTATATTTAACTTTATTTGATTTTTCTTCTTTTTCTTTTTCAGCTTTTTGTTTTAATGTATACTCTTCAGCAACTTTTATTATCTGATCTACTATTTTTTCTTTACCTTCAATTAAAATACCACTATCATCTTTACTTAAAACCTTTATTTGATAGTTTTCTAGCAATTTTTCATCTAAATTTACTTTTGCAGTTTTAGTTGATGCTATTTCTATAAATTGCTGAAATCTCTTATATTTTTCTTCAGTAACAAATAAAGTAACAAAAATCTTTCCATTTTTTTCGGTTACATTACTATCCTCAGGAGAAATATTCAAATATGATATTGCATTATTTACAGTATCCAAATAAACATCTTCCAAAATCATCCTAAATGGATTTCCAACTACTCTATCTTTATTTAAATTCATTACAAGCGGAACGTACCTTTTAGGTACCTCAACATATTCTCCTATTAAATTATTTTTTACACCAATTTTATCTAAAAGGCTTTTTATTCTTTCAGGGTAATTAACTTTAACTTTTTCCATATTAGATTCATCATAAAAATCTTCAGATTTAAGAATAGAAATAAAATAACCTATTGTATTCGCAACATCATTATTGGAATAAATAGCTATTTGTTTCAAACCTTTTAAAATGACAAATTTAAACTCAAATATTGTAGATATATTGTTTAAAAAATCAGACAGAGTATTTTCATCAGTTTCATATGTAAAATAATGCCAACTTTCAGATGGAGTAATAGAGATGGCATCGGCAATCATTCTGTGTTCTCTAATACCACCATATACAAATATTTTAGACTTATCTTTCAGATAACTTATAAAAGTTCCCGAACCAAGTAACTGCTTAATTTTTTCAGCATTAACCTGACCTTCATATATATACCAATATCTTGCAAAATTTTTACTTATTTCCTCTGGAGTACCTATGTATAAAGTTTTATTTGGATCAAAAGCATAGCTTAAGTCAGGATTATTTAAAAGGAATTTCCTGAAAGCTTCTTCAATAGTTGCATTAGAAACAACCAAATTTATTCTTTTGTTTCTAACACTTTCGTACAATGAAACATCTATTCCTATCGTATCAGCTAATTCACGAATAACAATATCAATAGGTGCATTCATAAAAGAATAATCAACTTTTTCATCAGAAATACTTTTAGGAATAAGAACAAAAATTTTATTATTTAAGACATACCAGTTAATTTCGGTAGGCAGAAGCGTAAATAGAAATACATTAACACCTTTAGTGGTGTTAATAATCTGAATTCCTTCTAACGGTCCTTTAGAAACTGGTATAAATGAATTTTCCAAGTAATTCTCTTCTAATTCTAAATAATAAACTGTTTGAGATTCATTCCATCCAAAATTTACATTTTTCGGCTGTACTTGGTGATCAAGCTCAAGTAAGACTACTATATTTTCATCATTGTCATAATAATTTATTGACTTAATCTCCGTAAATGCTAAAAGGGATAAAGATATTAATATCAAAACTAAAATACTTTTTCTCATAATTCATTCCCCCCATAACTATTTGATATTATTAATTTTATTGTTCCTTCTGATGTATCCAAAACAATCAACTGATATTTTGAAGCCTTTAAAATATAATATCTTTGTGAAATCAATTCTTTGATATCATATTTCTTTACTGTATTGTTTTCTAGCACGTATACGACTTTTTCTTCATTTTCAAAATAAAATCCTAAAAATTTAATTTCTTCTACGATTGGATAACCTCCTCCACTAATATCAGAAAAATTAACATTTAAAAGATACGGCTCAAAAAACGAAACATCATTAATTTCAATAAAATTCTTTGTTAAATCTCTATAATTAGTTTTTGGAATATTTTTAGAAATCGAAGTAGAAACAGTAGAAGTAGAACTTCTGTTAATTAAAACATAAATTATTATCACAAATATTATTATAAACAAAATAATAAGTAAAAGCTTCTTATTCAATTAAATCACCTACCTTTAAGTAGAAATCTATATTTGCTTCTTCAAGTCTATCAAAAACGAATGGAAATTTAGTATTAACTCTTATTTCCAATTGTTCTATTAAAGTTGTTCTAGAATTCAATAAACCTTTAAACAAGCCCAAAAATTCTGATTTTTCAAAACTACGATTAATTATATTTTTGCTATCAAAATACTTGGGGAGTTCTTTTCTAAAAGTATCAGATTGAAAATCTTTTTTTAAAAGATTCAATTCATTCTCTTTTTGTTCATAAAGTAAAATTAATTCATTCAATTGCTTTGTTTCCTTATCCAAATGTTCAATAAAAGATCTTTGAATTATCAAAAAATAATACAGTGCAAAAAAAATCGATGTTATTAATATTATTATTATAAATATTATTGAAAACCTTCTATTTAAATTCATAAAGATCCCTCCAAAATATACTCAAACATTTTAAAAGTACCAAACAAAGTTTTTGTTGAATTCAAATAAATACTGGGATCCTTATATATAACCTTTAAATTTTTAATTATATCTTCTATTTTTAATTGTGGTGATTCGGAAAATTCGTAAAACCTAACAAAGTACTTGTTTGAATTTAATTGTATGAAATCTATAAAAAACTCGGTATTATTATTCTCACTAGTAATATTGTTAAATTCATTAAGTAAAACCTGTAAAAAATACTTAGACCTTAATGTTTCATTGTAATAGTCATGATAACTTTCAATTTTTTTTGTTATACCAAGAATTTTATTGTTATAATTCACAATTTCGCTTTTTATAATTTGTGGAGCATTTTTAATATCATTAACACTAACAATATTAAAAACTTTAGGGTATTTTATAGCAATTTCATTGATTTTCCATTGACTCCAAACAAATGAATAAAACATAATTGATATAAATGGTATTAAAGCAATGGCTAAATAAACTAAAAATTTTTGTAATGATATTTTTGGAATTTTTTTAGTGTATAAATTTAACTTTTCCAATTTCATTCCCCCCTCTCACTAATAGACCCATGCAACCAAGATAAGAGTAATTTTCAATAGAAAAATTTAATTGTGGTCCAACAAACTTTTTACTAAGTATTTCACCTAACGTATAATTTTCTTCAATTGAGTCATTAACTAGCTTTGAATCAGTTATTATAGTTATTCCATTTAAAATGTCACTAGATACTTCTCCATTAGTGGAATTTATTGAAATTAAAATTTCTCTCTCAATTTCGGATATAAAATCAACAATTAAAGATTTTAAAAACTGTTTTGTTCTATCTATTAATTCCGGATCATTTGAATTTTCAATATCATAAATACTTTCTCCAAATTCATCATGAATTATTCTATTTAAATACTCTAGATTAAGATATGAAAATCTCATAAATTTCAAATTATTGTCCATTAATATCATCGTTCCTGAATAATCATTAGAGATGACAAAATACAAATTCAATCCAACAAATCTTTTTAACATTAACATTTCTTTGAGAATATCAGGGTAAAGTATATCAGGTTCTGGAATACCAAATGAAGTAATATTGTCTAAATATTGATTTAATTCATATTTTTTTACTACAAATACATTAATTTTGTCAACAAATGGCTTGACGTAATCAAAATACAATTCTTCAGGTTCCATACCCAAGTTCTGTGAAACTTCAATTTGTAAATATTCTTTTAATTCTTTTTCCTTTGTTATGCCTGGTACATCAATTGATAAGTGAAGAAGTAAATCCCAAGGAAGGTTTACAACAATTAAATCATCGGATTGAAATTTCAGATTGGAGTTAAATTCATTCATTTCCTTAATCTTAACTTTATTAAACATATAATTACCAATACCATAAAAGACATTTTTATTACGAATATCAAACGAAATTATTCTTCTCCCAAATATATTTATCAATTTTTATCCCCCCTTATTTCGCGTTAACTTCAAATGTAATTGGTTCAATAGAGATCCCATCGAAAGTACCTCCACTCACCCATTTAAAAGGAACTATATTAAGTTCAGAATTATAAAATAAATCATTATCGATTCTTTTAAGAATATTCGAATCACTCATAGAAAAATAGATTTTAAAAATGCCATCATGATATTTCAAATAATCTCCTTTAGATTTCCATAAACCGCAATAAACATATGTTGAAAGAAATTCTTCTTTCAACAAATTTTTATCTAAGATTCTAAAAACTCCAAAAATTGAAATTGAAAACACTAAAATGGAAATAGTAATTATTACCAAAACTTCTAAATAACTCATTTAACTTATCCTCCAATTGTAGATTGCATGGAGAAAATAGTGGAGTACATTGTGTAAGCTAAAAAAGCTATAAATAAACCAACAAAAGCAATCATCATTGGTTCTATTAATGATAATAATTTCTTTGTGTCTTGTTGAATTTGATCTTCAAAAAAACTAGCAACTTTATCCATCACAATATCAAGTTGACCAGTTTCTTCGCCAGTACCAACCATTTCATAAATTATTTGAGGAAATACTTTTTCTGATTTCAGAGCATTTTTTAAAGTACTTCCCGATTTTACCTTATCCTGAACATTTTTTATTTTATTTATAAATTTTTTATTATTTGAAGCTTTAGCTGCCATTTCCAAAGCATCTATAACAGAAACTCCACTACCTATTAAGACTCCGAAAGTCCTACAAAATCTTTCTTGAGTAATTTTTTCCCTCAATTTTCTAACAGGTGGAATTAAATTCCCAAAAAATTCTTTAGTCATTTCTCCATATTTAGTCCTAAAAAACACAATAAGTCCAATAAAAACTCCAAAAACAACTAATATTGAGGCTAGCCAATTATTTGTTAAAATATGATTTAATTTCATTAAAAATCCAATCATACCAGAATTTGGAATTCGATTTCCAAAAGCACTAAACAATTTAGGCAATATAAATACACTTATAACTACTACAACTACAACGGCAAAACTTAAAATGAAAGTAGGATAAACCATTGCAGATTTCACCTGTTGCTGCATCTTATTAACATTTTCATAATAATTTGCCAGTTTTTTTAAAGTAACATCTAAAACTCCACCTTCTTCACCGGCTTTAATCATATTTATCAATACTTCATCAAATACACCTTGTTTTTCAATTGCTTCTGAAAATGAACTACCCCCATCAAGCTCATTAATTACGTTTTTCAAAACATTTCTAAATCTTTTAGTAAACATCTGTTGCTCTTGTAATACCGCAAGAGCATCTCTTATTCTTATTCCAGCACTGATCATTGTTTCCAATTGTCTTGCAAACAAAACAATATCATTTAATGGTATAGTAAAAAGGTTTTTGAAGGGATTCAGATTCAAAGCACGTACTTCTTTTATCTCTAAAATCGCAAAACCATTAGATCTCAGCCTAAAAATAGCTTCCTTTAAATTATCTGCTTCAATTGTACCAGTAACTCTCTTTCTCTCCTTATTAATTGCTGTATATTTAAAAACCAATATATCCCCCCCTCAAAACTTCACCATTATTCACTGTATAAATTTCGCCAGGAATCTTTTCAAATTTTTCAATATCATGCGTTACTATTAAAAGGCTTTTTTTATCCAATTTGCTCCATTCAATTAAGAATTTAATGATTTTTTCCTCTGAAATAAAATCAAGACTAGCTGTAGGTTCGTCCAAAATTAACAGTTCAGGATCATGAGCAATTGCAGATGCTATAGCAACTCTCCTTTGTTCCCCTCCCGATAAACTAAAGGGATTTTTTTCAAGCATTTCGTCATCTATATCTAATATATCTTTTATTAAACTTATTCTTTCGTCAATATTAATAATATTAAAATTTTTCATCGAAAACATTAATTCATCCTTAACTGTTTCAGAAAAAAATTGCCTTTCTGGAAATTGAAAAGCAAATCCTATTTTCCTCCGGTATTTGTATGGGTTTTTGTATGGATTTTGATAATCTACATATATTATACCAGAAGTTGGTTTAATTAAAAAATCAATTAAATATAAAAGGGTTGTTTTACCAGAACCTGTTTTTCCGAGCAAATATATTACATCATTTTGTTTAATCTTTAAATTTACATTTTTCAATACAACTTTTTCTAATGGTGTTCCTTTATTATAAATAAACGATACATTTTTAAGCTCGATTGTCATAATTTTGTGGATTGATAAACTCTTATACCTCCTTGTTTAATTAATTCCCTAACATTTCCAAAAATTCTCTTCATAAAATCTCTTATTCTTTTTCCACCTTTATTGTGATAGGCTACAATTGTCAATGTACCATTTTTTTCTAAATGTTCAGGAGCTTCAGATACCAATTTCATCCAAACATCCTTTCCTGCAACAATGGGAGGGTTAGAAACAATATGGTCAAATTTCACATCTTTCCAAATTTCATACAAGTTTCCTTGTTTTATCTTTGCATCTATATTGTTAAGATTTAAATTAATCTTTGCAAATTCAACTGCTCTTTTATTAATATCACTCATGAACAATTTAATATTTGGATATTCTTTTTTTAAGGTTATTCCAACTAATCCATAGCCACAACCAATATCCAAAACTTTTCCATTATTAATTGAATCAGTTTTTAATAATGTTTCTAATAGTACTTTAGAAGCTTTATCAATTTTTCCAAAAGAATAGACTCCAGAAGGAGTTTTAAATTTATATTTATGTTCATTTGGCAAAACCAATTCAATTTCTTTGACTTTCAATTTGCTTGATGGATTTTCTGTGTAATAATGCTCAAACATCATTTTTAACCTCCAAAATCTTATGCTCACCAAAAATCAATGGTTTATCATTACGAAACAATTTTTCAGATATAACTTTTCCAATAAACAAAGTATGATCACCTGCATCATATTTATTGACTATTTCACATTCAATAAATGCGAGAGAATCTTTAATTACAGGTAAATTTTTTTCAGAAAAAGAAAATTCAACATCTTTAAATTTATCGTAATTTCCTCCTGAATAAGTTCCAAATAATTCTGCAATTTGTTTCTGTTTATTTGACAAAATACAAATACCAAAATAACGAGAATTCATCAATAATTCATGACTGAATCTAGATTTTCCGATTGATATTGCAATTAATTTTGGATTAATAGAAACCCTTGTAATCCATGCTACTGTAATTCCATTGATCTTGTTTTTATAGTTCATTGTTACAACCACAATAGATGAATATAATTTGCCTATTACAGCCATTAAATCACCTCAAAAATATTATAACATATTCAAATAAAAAAGTTTTAAAGAAAAAAATTAATGATATAATAAAGAAGAAGCTTAAAATTTTCATTATCTATCAAATTAATTTTTAGGGAGTCAA
>Ga0190331_1000002_pt1 | contig 67275 bp, 80 predicted proteins | sample 48720445_MG_FD_161681 | JGI IMG/M metagenome (GOLD analysis project Ga0190331, IMG submission 161681) | Hydrothermal vent sediment bacterial communities from Southern Trench, Guaymas Basin, Mexico - 4872-04-4-5_MG | ecosystem: Environmental > Aquatic > Marine > Hydrothermal vents > Sediment ... | reverse complement strand
TAATAATTTCTTCATAGTTTCCCCTCCCTTTTGTATTTGTTTAGAAATGAAACCTATTATTATCACAATATTAATTATTGTTTACGTTTCAATTTTAATTTAAATTCAAAAAAGGTCAATATTCAACTGGAACTTTCCAGTGAATATTTTTTTAAAAAACAAAAAAACAAACCTTAAAGGTTTGTTTTTTTATTATCGCTTCTTAAATTTTGGGAAAATTATAAGTAGAGTAATATACTTTAGATATTATTGAATCGAATCTAAAAATTCTTTTATCTTTTCAATTAGAATCTCTTGTTGTTTTTCCTTTGTAATCAAAGATTCCCCGTCACCAAATATCTCTCCAAAATAACCAAATTGCGAGTGATTACCACCAGCAATTTTGAAAAATTCACAGTCTTTGGGAAATTCATCAAAGTGTTTCATTATTTGCTCATAATTCACAATTGTATCAAATTCAGCATAAATTACCAAAGATTTAATATCATAATTTGAAATATCAAAGATTGGATACGAGGCTAAAAAAACAATGCCTTTTATTTTTTGAGGAAATTTTCTTGCAAGAAAAGAACTTACTTTTCCACCTGAACCATGACCTATAACTACCCAATGAATTACTCCTTTTTCACTTTTTAATCTTTTAAATGCATTGATATTTGAAAAAAAAGAAATATTTAAAAAAGGTTTTATTAAAACAACACCATATCCTTCATTGGCTAATTTAAAACAAAGCGGTGCATAAGCTTCTGCTTCAACTAAGTTTTCTGGATAAAAAAGAATCGCTATATTTTTTGCCTCTTTTGGTAAAAAAATTATATTCCCTGTTTTATCATAACTTACTAAAACCTCATCAGAGGATTTTAAATAATTGTTTACACTACTCTCTGGTTTTTTTGTAAAAAACATATACACGAAAAATAAAGCTACCCCTGCTAAAATTATCAAAAAAATCAAGGCTGATATAATTATAGTTTTCATATAAATACCTCTAATCGTATCTTTCCCATACTGATTATACCACATTTTAAATATAAAAAATTAATACAAACAAGAAAATGATAACCTAAATTCTTTATAAAATTTCATATTTTGCTCTTTCCCAATCAGTGACATATATTGAAAATTCCTCAAATTCTTTTTGTTTCATTTTAATAAATTTGTTAAAAACATGTTCTCCCAACACATCTTTTATTAATGGATCGTTTTCAGCTTCATAAATGGCTCTTTCCAAAGACTTTGGTAACGTTTTTATATCAAAAAATTCCCTTTCCTTTTTATTCAATCTATAAACATTTTTATCTACGGGTTCGGGAGGCGTAATTTTATTTTCTATGCCTTCAAGGCCTGCAGCTATCAAAACCGAAAAAGCCAAATATGGATTACATGAAGGATCTGGAGATCTATATTCAAGCCTTGTTGCCATACCTCTGGCATTTGGAACTCTTATTAAAGCCGATCTATTACCTAATGACCATGCAATATTCACTGGTGCTTCATAACCTGGAACTAATCTTTTATAACTATTAACTGTTGGATTCGTTATAGCTGTAATTGATTTAGCATGCTTTATAATTCCACCAATGAAATATCTCATTTCGTTAGAAATATCTCCAGTAGATTCATCATAAAAAACATTTTTCTTTAAATCTTCAGAAAATAGGCTAAGATGAACATGCATACCACTTCCATTTACTCCATAAAATGGTTTTGGCATAAACGTTGCATGTAGTTCATTCTTCACCGCAAGTGTTTTTATGACCAGCTTAACTGTCTGAACTGCATCAGCTGAAGATAAAGCATTACTATATCTAAAATCAACTTCATGCTGAGATGGCGCAACTTCATGATGAGTTGCTTCAACATCAATACCCATTTCTTCAAGCATTACTGCCACTTCACTTCTCAAGTTTTCAGCCACATCAACTGGTAATAAGTCAAAATACCCACCTTCATCCAGAAACTCAAAAACCGGTTTTCCATTTCTTCTAGGAATAAGGAAAAATTCAACTTCAGGACCCGCATGAGGAACATAGCCCATACTTTTTGCTTTGTCCATAACTAATTTTAGCCTATACCTTGGATCACCTTCAAAAGGCTCTCCATTAGCTTTAAAAATATCACATATAAAACGGGCACTTTTTTTGCCTTCTAACGTCCAAGGTAATATTGCAAAAGTAGAAACATCAGGCTTTAAATACATATCTGATTCATCAATTCTTACAAATCCTTCAATTGAAGAACCATCAAACATTATTCCTTTTTCCAATGCTCTTTCTAAATCATTTACGGGGATTTCTACATTTTTTAATTGCCCATTGATATCAGAAAACTGAAGTCTTATAAATCTTATGTTCTCTTTTTTTACAACCTCAAAAATCGTTGATTTTTTCATCCTATCCCTCCTAATAAACAAAAAAGGACATAACTGGAAAAATCCTCCAAATTTTGAAATTATTATAGCATATTTTAATTTTTAATAAAAATTCAATTATTTTTTTCTAATTGTGATAAAATTTTGAGAACTTTTTTGAAATCTTCGGGGAGTGGGGCAACAAAAGTCATTTTCTTTTGAGTGGAGGGATGATAAAAAGAAAGCTTTAAAGCATGTAGCATTTGTCTTTTAGCACCATAAATTTGATCTTTACTACCTTTCCCATATAATTCATCCCCCAATAAAGGATGGCCAATATATTTCATGTGAACTCTAATTTGGTGAGTTCTTCCTGTTTTTGGATAAGCAAAAACCAAAGTTGCAAAATCAAAACGTCTTAGAACTCTATAATATGTTAAGGCGTGTTTTCCCCAATCTAAGGGGGCAATTTTTGTTCTAACAACTGGATTTCTTGCAAGTGATACTTCAATTGTTCCATAATCTTTTTTGATAATACCATGGACAATTGCTGCATATACTTTTTCTGTAACTCTTTCTTTAAACTGATTTGAAAGACTTTGATGCGCCTTGTCATTTTTAGCTACGACTATAACTCCACTTGTATCTTTATCTAATCTATGGACTATTCCTGGTCTTAATTCACCCCCAATACCTTGTAAATCCTTACAATAATACATAATGGCATTAACAAGGGTCCCGGATGTTATAGAAGGTGTTGGATGCGTAATAACTCCAGGATCTTTGTTAACAACTATTATATCTTTATCTTCATAAATAATTTTAAGAGGAATATTTTCAGGTAAAATTTCAACTGTCTGAGGTTTTTCAGGTAGATCTATATAAACAATATCGTCAAGTTTTAATTTATAACTTGGTTTTTTTATTTCATTATTTACCTTGATTTTTCCCGTCTTTATCGCTTTCTGAATGAAAGTCCTTGAAATCCAATTCGGTGCTTTCTCTTGAACGTACTTGTCTAGTCTCCAACCCATTTCCCTTGGAGTTATTTGTATTTCCAACATCTCGCCTCCAAAGAATTAAAACTGCTATTCCAATTGCACCAACTAAAATAAAAAAATCAGCCAAATTATAAATTGTAGGCCAATATGGCATGGTTATAAAATCAATAACATAGCCGAATCTAATCCTATCAACAAGATTTCCTAATGAACCTCCTACTATAAATCCCAAAAACATGTTTGCAGCAAAGGATAATTTTTTAAAAAGCGGTATCATTGAGATTCCAAGCGTTATTATAAGTGTTAAATATACCACAATTTCTTTTGAACCAGGAAAAAGTCCAAAAGAAATCCCTGTGTTCGTAGCATAAGTCAAATAAAAAAAACCAAATAACTTGGTAGGATTAAAACGCCAAATTTCACTTGCAATATACTTAGTAATTTGGTCTATTACAAAAACAAGACTAACCCAAAACAAAAAAATCACCTCAATTTTTCGGTATAAATTTCTAAATAACGTTTTTGGTTTAAATTATCTGTACTTTAAAAAATAAATATTAGTTTTTTCAAAAAACTTCCTAATTTAGTTTAAACAGTTGGCAATTGAAAAAAATAATCTAAAATCTTGAAACAACCGTTAATGATATATTTATCATAAGATAATAAATTTTTCACCATATCGGAAATTCAATTCTAAAAATTTTGTTTTCATCTTCCAATTTTCCAAAAAAAATCAATTCGCCCCATTTTAATGAAAAAGTTGCTTCTTTGTTAGTCAAAAACAAATAATTCTGTTCATTCCTTATTACAAATCCTAGTTTGTTATCAAAAGGAAGAAAATAAAGAATAGTATTTTCTAAATTAAGGTTTAATCCCATCTTTATGTCATTATTCTTTTTATATAAAACTATTCCATTTAACCAAGTCCCAAATGAAATTTCATCTTCACTTTTTTCAAAAAACAATCCGTAATTATCCATTTTTAAACTAAAATTACAAAAATTCTCAGAGATTATCATGTCAATTATTTCTGAAGAAAAATATTGATATTCATTATAAAAACCTACAAAACCCCATTTTAAGTTCAAACCCTTATCAACAGGATTAACGTACGTGGAGAAGGGGACACCTTCATGAAAATAACCATACTGAATCAAATAGTTTTCAGAAACTAGATCAAATGTTATTTCTGGATAACGTGGGAAAACAAAAGCAAAACCCTGCTTCCAGGATACGTTTAAATCGTATCGAAGCAGGGCATTAATTTTCCAAAAACTTACATTTTGATATAAACTAAAACCATGATTTTCAAAAAAAGGGTCAACCCAATAATTTATAAAACCCGAGAAAGAAATACTCGCAACTAAAAGCACTAAAAGGACTATTTTTTTCATATTATTTTTTATCCTTCAAGCTTAGACATAATTTCTTCCATTTCAGCATCATCAATATCAAAGTTTGCATAAACTTCTTGTACATCATCGTTATCTTCGAGCACACTTATTAATTTTAAAACTTTTTCTGCATCTGAACCTGTTATATGAACAGTATTTTTTGGGATAAATGTTACTTTTGCTTCTCCTTCATACCCATTTTCCGCCAATTTTTTACTCACTTCTGTTAACATATCAGGTGTTGTAATTACTTGAATAGGGTCATCTTCAATAATGTCTTCTGCTCCAGCATCAATTGCAACCATAGCAAATTCCTCAAAATCGGCAATCTTCTCTTTTGGAATTTCAATAACACCTTTTCTATCAAAAAGCCACGCAACAGATCCACTTTCAGCAAGTGAACCACCATGTTTACTTAATAAATGCCTTAATTCTTGTGCTGTTCTATTTTTGTTATCTGTCATTGCATAAATATAAAGTGCTACACCTGCAGGGGCATATGCTTCGTATATAATTTCTTGATAATCTACGCCTTCTAATTCTCCAGTTCCCTTTTTGATAGATTTTTCGATAGTATCTTTTGGCATGTTTGCTGCTCTTGCTCTTTCCAAAACCGCTCTTAATCTTGGATTAGTTTCGGGATCTCCCCCGCCTTCCCTTGCAGCAACTATAATTTCTCTTATTAATTTCGTAAATATCTTTGATCTCTTAGCATCTTGGGCTGCTTTTCTATGTTTGATATTCGCCCATTTGTTGTGCCCTGACATTTTTTTACCTCCTTTAAAATTAACTCCTTAACTTGATTATATCATAATTTATTTTCTATCTCCCGGTCTTATTACCTTATCTATAATTCCGTATTCAAGTGCCTCGTCAGCAGTCATGAAAAAATCTCTATCAGTATCTTTTTCTATTTTTTCAATAGGCTGCCCTGTATGAAAACTTAAAATCTCATTAATTTTACCTTTTATTCTTAATAATTCTTTTGCTAGGATTTCTACATCTTTTGCAGGACCTTCTGCTCCACCCAAAGGTTGGTGAATCATAATTCTACTATTTGGAAGTGAAAATCTTTTACCCTTAGTACCACCTGCCAATAAAATTGCTCCCATAGATGCTGCTTGGCCTATACATATTGTAGCAACATCACATTTTACATATTGCATTGTATCGTATATTGCAAGACCTGCACTTACAGAACCACCTGGAGAATTTATATAAAGCTGAATATCTTTATCAGGATCTTCAGCTTCTAAAAACAATAACTGTGCTACTACTAAATTTGACACATAATCATCAATTGCACTCCCAAGGAATATAATTCTATCTTTGAGTAATCGTGAATATATATCATATGCTCTTTCATATCTTCCAGTATTTTCAACAACTATTGGTACAATTTGATTAAGCTCATCCTTCTTCATTTTTCTCACTTTCTTCACCTTCTTTGCCACTGTTAACATCGACTATTTCTTTTTCTACAAATTCCGAGATTTTATCCAAAACTTTGTCAATAAATATCATTTCTTCAACTTCTGAACGGACTTCTGGTTTTTCTTTTACTAAAACCTTTGCCCTTTCCACACTAATTCCCCAGTATGGAGCAAGAAGTACTGCATACTCTTCTAATTCTTGTTCTGATACTTTTCTTTCAATATTATTTTCTTTTGCTACTTTATCAATAGCTGTTTCTTTCTTTAATTCATTAACATAATACTCCTTAAGTGCTTCAATTGCCTTCTCTTCTGATTCATATTTTTTAACAAAATCTGCATATTTATTTTCTTCTTTCATGTTTGCAACAATTAATTTTACAGCATAATCTATTGTTTTATCTGAAATGAACAAATCAGTTGCTAAAGGAAGAGCTGTTTGAATTTGTTCCCTTATGGAACCTTTTATTTCTTTTTCATAAATTTTCTCGCCTTCCTCTTTAAACTTTTCTTTCAACTGTTCCACTGTTTCCAAATGCATTTCTGCAAGAGAAGTTTTAACAAAATCATCAGTTATTTCAGGTAAATTTCTTTTATAAACTTCTAAAATTTCTATTTTATAATGATAACTTGGCATATTATTTTCAGTTCCTTGGTTTTCAAAATTTCTGTCATATTCCACTACTTCTCCCTTTTTATGACCAACTAAGTTCTTAATAATTGGTCTTTCATCATCTTCATATAATACAAATTCATCTTCATTGCCATCAATCAAAACTTTTCCTGAATCATTATTTGTTACTGATATTTTAGCTCTTACTAAATCATTGTATTCTGCAGGACCTTCTTTTGGTTCTAAAACAGCATGTTCTTCTTGAAGTGATTTTAACCTTAAATCAACATAGTTATCCAAAACTTGTTCTTTATTTGCTACTCTAACTTTTATCTTACTAAAATCAATATTAGCTACAGGTTTTTTGTGCAAATTTACAGTTATTATTGCTTTTTCACTGGAAATTTCTTTTTTTACAATTTCGGGAATCAACAATAAATTAGGCTCATTTTTTACAGATTCATAAATCATATCAACTAATTTCTCATAAACAAAAACATCATAAAAATCCTTTCCAAATCTCATTTTGAATATTGAAAGAGGAACTTTTCCTTTTCTAAATCCTTCTACTGTGTATTTTCTATTTAATTCATTTGCAACTCTTTTTTCAGCAATTTCTATTTCATTTCTGTCAAAAATAAATTCTTTCGTAACAATATTTTTTTCTACTCCCACTTCTTTGATTTCCATGCTACACCTCCTCAAAAGAGTAAAAAAGGGGGATTACCCCCATGTATTTACTCTTCAACAAGTTTAATTAGGGACATTTCTGCTCCATCGCCTCTTCTTTGACCTACTTTATAAATTGCAGTATACCCTCCTGGTCGTTCTAAGTACTTTGGAGCAACTTCATCAACTAATTTGTTAACCAATCTTCTATCTCCAATTTCCTTGAATATTTCTCTTCTAAGTGCAACGCTTTTTTCTTTCACATCTGTTTTTTTAGCCTTAATTGCCTTTGTAAGTAATTTTTCAAAGAATATCTGGACGGCTTTAGCCTTCGGTGTAGTCGTTATAATACTTCCGTGTTCAATTATTTCTCTTGATAAATTTCTCAATGTTGCTCTTCTATGGCTTCCGTATCTTCCTATTCTATGTCTTTTAACTCGGTGTCTCATTTAGTTGTCCCCCTTTCCAAATGTGAGTCCAAATTTTTCCATCAACTTCTGTTTTACTTCATTAAGGGACTTTTGCCCAAAATTCTTAATTTTTAAAAGTTCGTCTTCGCCTCTGTTTAATAAATCTCCAATTGTTTCAATTCTATCCCTTTTCAAGCAATTCAATGCTCTCATGGATAAATCAAGTTCATCAATCTTTTTAGTTAATACATCATCTTCTTCTTTGTTTTCTTCAACGTATTCCGTGGCTGTTTCAATAGAAATTGGACCTTCTTCAATATCAACAAAGCTTTCTTCTATTATTTTGAAGTGATCGTTTATAATCTTAACTGCTTGTTTCATGGCTTCTATAGGCTTAATATTTTTCTTAGTCCAAACTTCTAAAATCAATTTATCATAATCAGTTTTCTTCCCAACACGTACATTTTCAGATTTCCAATTTACTTTAAGTACAGGATTATAAACTCCGTCCAAAACTACCCAACCAATTTCAGGTCTTTCAACTCTTTCAGCTGCCGGGACAAATCCTTTGCCAATAGTAGCAAATATTTCAATTTCAATATCGGCCTCCTCATTTAATGTTGCAATATGAAGATTGGGATTTGTCACAGTTACACCCGCTGGAACGTCTATATCTCCTGCCTTTATTTCGCCGGCACCTTTATGCTGGATTTTTAACTTAACTGGTTCTTCAACATAACTTTCCATTCTTAATTGAACCTTTTTAAGATTCAATAAAATCTCTATGATATCTTCCTTAACACCTTCAACTGTATCAAATTCATGATATTTTTCTGGTCTAACAAATCTGACATCAGTAATTGCTAAAGAAGGTATAGAAGAAAGTAAAACTCTTCGTAAAGTATTTCCTATAGTAATTGCATATCCCTTTTCAAGTGGAGATAGAACAAATCGAGCATAATAATAATCTTCAGCCTCAGTATGTTCCTCCATTTTGAGTTTTCTAGGCATAACAAATTCCATAATTCATCACCTCGAGTACAATTCAATGATTGCTTGTACATCAACTGGAAGATCAATAACTTCTTCTAATTTTGGATGCCTTTCGTAAACGCCTTTAAAGTTTTCATAGTCAACTGAAACCCATGGCATTCTATTTTTATCTTTATTAATTTCTATTGCATTTTTAATTGGCTCAATACCTCTGCTCTTTTCTTTAACTTCAATAACATCTCCGGGTCTTACTTGATAAGAAGGTATGGATACTTTCTTACCATTGACTAAGAAATGTCCGTGAGTTACAAGTTGCTTTGCTGTTGTTCGATTAACTGCAAAACCTAATCTATATACCACGTTATCGAGTCTTCTTTCGACTTGAAGTACCAAATTTTCACGGGTATCTCCAGATTGTTTAGAAGCTTTTTCATAATATCTTCTAAATTGACTTTCAAGAACTCCATAAATTCTTTTCATTGTTTGTTTTGCTCTCAATTGTATACCGTACTGTGTTAACTTTTTCCTATCTCTACCATGATCACCTGGAGCATATGGTCTTTTATCAAAAGCACATTTGTCAGTGAAACATCTTTCACCTTTCAGGTACAACTTCATTCCTTCGCGTCTGCAAAGTTTACATTGTGGACCTGTATATCTAGCCATTTATTTCCCTCCCTTAAACTCTTTTCTTCTTAGGCCTACAGCCATTAAATGGAATTGGCGTTACATCTTTAATTGTTCCAATTTCTAATCCAGCTGCCTGGAACGTTCTAATAGCAGCTTCCCTTCCGGAACCAGGGCCTTTTACAAGAATATCAACTTTCTTTATTCCGAGTTTTACTGCTTCTTTCGCTACTTGGTCAGCAGCAAGTTGTGCCGCATATGGTGTTCCTTTTCTCGTTCCTTCAAAACCTGCAGTTCCTCCGCTTCCCCATGTAATTACCTTACCATCAGGATCAGTAAGCGTCACAATTGTGTTGTTATATGTCGATTTTATGTGAACAACACCATGATCAATGGCAATTTTTCTTTTTCTCTTTGAAGAAGCCCTACGTGTGGTTTTTTTAGCCATTTATTTCCCTCCTTATTTTTTCTTCTTGATTCTACTTGGTCTTGGACCTTTTCTTGTTCTAGCATTTGATTTTGTTTTTTGTCCTCTTACTGGTAACCCTAATTTATGTCTTAGCCCTCTATAACAGCCGATGTCAATAAGTCTTTTAATATTTGACATAACTTCTGATCTAAGCTCACCTTCAACTTTAAAATTCTGTTGAATAAAATTAGCAATCTTACTGATTTCTTCATCGTTTAATTCCCTAACTTTTTTGTTAGGATCAACGTTTATAGATTCACAAATTTGCTTTGCTCTTGTCTTACCAATGCCGTATATATATGTAAGAGCTATTTCTACCTTTTTGTCGTTAGGAATTTCAACACCTACAATACGAGCCATCTATCTCCCTCCTCAACCTTGCTTCTGATTATGCTTTGGATTTACTTTACAAATTACATAAACTCTGCCTTTTCTTCTGATTATTTTACAGTGCTCGCATCTTTTCTTTACTGAAGACTGTACTTTCATATATTACACTCTCCTTTCTTCTATACCTTTTTCCTGTATACTATTCTTCCTTTTGTTAAATCATAAATGGTTAGTTCAACAATAACTCTATCCCCTGGAACAAGTCTTATAAAATTTTTTCTCATTTTGCCGCTAATATGAGCAAGTATCTTATGACCATTTTCAAGTTCCACTCTAAACATTGCGTTTGGAAGTGCTTCAACTATTGTACCTTCCATCTTAATAATATCATCCTTATTCGACAACCGTATCACCCCTTAGGGTCAAAACTTCAGCACCATCTTTTTTTACCAAAATGGTGTGCTCAAAATGAGCTGCTCTCTTTCCATCCACAGTAACTACTGTCCAACCATCATCTAAAATTTCCACGTGCCAGCCGCCTTCAGTTACCATTGGTTCTATAGCAAGCGTCATACCCGCTTTTAAAATTATACCCGTTCCTTTTTTTCCATAATTTGGAATTTGAGGATCTTCATGGAGTCTTCTACCAACACCATGACCAACAAAATCTCTAACTATTCCAAAACCATTCTCTTCAACAAAACTTTGAATTGAATATGAAACATCACCTAATCTTACTCCATCTTTCACAGTTTCAATTGCAATTTCTAAAGCTCTTTTGGTAACATTTACTAGCTTTTCCCCTATTTCATCAGTTTCTCCAACAATATAAGTATACGCTCCATCGCCATAATAACCTTCGTAAATAGCCCCTACATCTAAAGAGACAATATCACCTTTTTTTAATACTTTATTTCTTAATGGAAAACCATGGATAACCTCTTCATTAATTGATACTGTTGTAATATATGGATATCCATTGTATCCTTTGAAAGCCGGTTTACATTTAAACTCTCTCAAAACCTTTTCTGCCATGACTTCGAAATCCCAAGCAGTTGCTCCCTCTACAGCTAATTTTTTTCCTTCATCTAAAATTGTTCCAACAGCCATTGAAGCTATTTTAATTTTTTCGATTTCTTGTGGAGTTTTAATAAAAATCATTTCGTCACCTTCTGACTATATTTAATACTTCTTTTATTACCGAATCAACACCTGAGGCTCCGTCGATTGTAAAAAGTTTGTTTTGTTTTTGATAATATTCTATTACAGGATATGTGTTTTCCATGTATACTTTATACCTATTCCTTACTACTTCCTCTCTATCATCTTCTCTTTGAAAAAGTTCTCCTCCACAAACGTCACACTTTCCATCAACTTTTGGAGGCATTGTTAAAAGATTATATATTTTCCCGCAATTTTTACAAATTCTTCTATTTGTTATTCGTTGAACAACAACCTCTTCATTTACTTCAAAGTAAAAAGCATAGCCCAATTCTCTACCTAAGAAATTTAATATTTCGTCCAAAGCTTTTGCTTGATCAACAGTTCTCGGAAATCCATCTAGAATAAAACCATTTTTACAATCCTCTTTTGATAACCTGTCTTTTACTATTGAAATCGTCAGATCATCAGGAACTAGATCTCCCCTTTTTAATATTTCTTCAACTTTCTTTCCAAGTTCGGAACCTGATGCTACTGCTTCCCTAAACATATCTCCAGTTGATATATGTGGAATATTAAATAATTTAACTAATTCTTTTGCATAAGTTCCTTTGCCTGCCCCTGGTGGTCCTAAAAAAACCATATCTAAACTCATTGAATCATCTCCTTCCAGGGAGCTTTCCTTTTTTGACAAAACCTTCGTAATTTCTCATGATTAAGTGGGCTTCCATTTGTTGAGCAACATCCAATGCAACACCTACGGCAATCAAAGCGCTTGTACCACCTAACCAAATATTAACTCCTACAACACCTTGAATCAAGTAAGGAAGCAGGGCTATTACTACCAGGAACAAGGCTCCTACAAATGTAATTCTATTAAGCACTCTAGTTATGTATTGTTCAGTAGGTTTTCCTGGCCTAATACCCGGAATGTATCCACCATAACTTTTTATATTTTCTGCTATATCTTTTGGATCAAATACAACAATACTGTAAAAATACGTAAAGAAGAATATAAGAACCGCATAGATTGTTATAATAATAGGGCTTGTCATTGAGAATAAAGATTTTACAGTATCAGAATTTGTAAATTGAGCAATACCTACTGGGATAGAGACAATTGCCCAGGCAAATATAATTGGAATAACACCGCTATGATTGACTTTTATTGGAATATGTGTTGAAGTTCCTCCATATACTCTTCTTCCAACCATTCTTGAAGCATACTGGACCATTATTCTTCTTTCTGCCTGCTGGACATAAATAATTCCAACAACCATAAGCACCATAATACCAATAAGAAAGATCCATTCAAAAATATTTAGTCCACCTAAAACTGCTTGTCTGAAATATGATGGATATCTTGCAACAATTCCAGCAAAAATTAGTACGCTTATACCATTTCCTATGCCTTTCTCGGTAATTCTATCTCCAATCCAAAGTAAAAACATTGTTCCTGCTATAAGTGAAACTGTTGCAACAAATGTGAATGTCCAAAGAGGAACAACTAATATATTTTGAAATCCTCTTCCAAGGCCAAAAGAAATTATAAAAGCTTGTAAAGTTCCTAAAATTACCGTAAGATTTCTTGTTAATCTTTGGAATTTTTTTCTCCCTTCTTCCCCTTCTTTTAACATTTCTTTTAATGAAGGAATTACGGAAGAAAGAAGCTGTAAAATAATTGATGCATTAATATAAGGAGTAACACTCATTGAAAAAATAGAAAAACGCCTAAATGCACCACCTGTAAAGACATCATAGAAACTTAACAAACCACTAGCAGAACCGCTACCCAATTGAGTAAAAGCTGCCCCCCATGCTTTCAAATCAATTCCAGGGACTGGAATATAAATACCAAGCCTGAAAACTATAAGCATTAAGAGTGTGAATATTATTCTATCTCTGAGTTCTGGAATTTTAAAAGCGTTTTTTAAAGCCTTCCACATTTTTATATCACCTCAGCTTTTCCGCCAACGGCTTCTATTTTCCTCCTGGCACTTGAACTAAATGCGTGAGCAATAACTGTTAATGGTTTTGTTATTTCACCATTTCCAAGAATTTTCACTCCATCATTAATGTTTTTTATTACTCCAAGTTCCAAAAGCTTTTCTGGGGTTACTTCATCACCAGAATTAAATAGTTTTTCAAGTTGTTCTACATTAACTATTGTAAAAACTTTTTTGTTAAAATTTTTAAATCCAAATTTTGGAAGTCTTCTGTGAAGTGGTGTTTGCCCACCTTCAAACCAAGGACTAACTTTTCCTGCACCTCTTGATTTTTGACCTTTGTGCCCCTTTCCAGAAGTTTTACCTTTACCGGAACCAATCCCTCTTCCAACTCTAATTTTTTTCTTCATGGAGCCAGGTGTGGGTCTAAGTTCATCTAATCTCATAGTATATTACCTCCTTATTCCTCTATTTCCTCAACTTTTACGAGGTGTTGTACCTTCCTAATCATCCCTCTAATCTGTGGGACATCATCTTTTACAACAGAAGAATTAAGTTTTCTCAAACCTAATCTTTTTACCGTGTCTTTTTGATCATATTTATAGCCAATTGGACTTTTAACAAGTGTTATTCTAAGTTTTTTCATTTACTTAACCCTCCTTTTTTACACCATTTATAACTTCTTGGGGAGTGATATCTCTAAGTTCAGCAACTTTTTCCAATGATAGGAGGCCTTTTAATCCGTTTACAGTTGCTTGTGCAAGAGCTACTGGATTTGTAGAACCACTACTCTTAGTTAATATATTATGAATACCTGCAAGCTCTACAACTGCACGAACCGTACCATTGGAAATAATACCTGTACCTGGAGCAGCAGGCTTAAGTAAAACTTTTGCCGCATCTTGTCTTCCAACAGTTTCATGAGGAATTGTACCATTATATATTGGAACAACAAAAACATTTCTTCTAGCAGCAGAAAGAGCTTTTCTAATTGCCTCTGGAACTTCCCTAGCCTTTCCAACGCCGATTCCAACTTTACCATTTTTATTTCCAACAACAGCAAGAACTCTAAAAGAAAGATTTTTTCCACCTTTTGTAACCTTAGTTGTTCTTCTTATTTCAACAATTCTTTCTTCAAATTCTTCTCCTGTATTCTTAATTTTCTGTGCAATGTCTGCCATTCAGTGCACCTCCCTTAAAATTCCAAACCGGCTTCTCTAGCACCATCAGCGAGTTCTTTAATTCTACCATGGTATCTATAACCGCCTCTATCAAAAACCACTTTCTTTATTCCTTTTTCTACAGCTCTTTTTCCTATTAATTTTCCAACTTCTCGAGCAGCTTCCTTATTCCAAGTTTTTTTCAAAGATTCTCTTAATTCTTTATCAAGTGTAGAAGCTGCAACTAAAGTATGTCCTTTGTCATCGTCAATTATTTGTGCATATATGTGCTTTTCACTTTTATACACGCAAAATCTTGGTCTATCTGCAGTACCATGTATTTTTTTTCTAATACTTAGATGTCTCTTTTTTCTTCTCCAATTCCTGTTTTCTTTCTTTATCATCTCAGTTGTACCCCCTTTATGCTTTCTTTCCTTCCTTCATTCTTACATACTCACCAACATATCTGATACCTTTACCGGAGTAAACATTTGGCTTTCTCCATTTTCTTATATCAGCAGCTACCTGTCCTACCCTTTGTTTGTCAATTCCACTCACTATTATTCTGTTGGGACTTGGAACTTCTACTTTTACATCAGAAGGAATTTCCATTTCAACAGGATGAGCATATCCAAGATTCATAACAAGTTTGTTTCCTTGTATCTGTGCTCTATAACCAATACCAACTATCTCAAGTTCCTTTTTAAATCCTTGTGTCACACCAATTACCATGTTATTAAATAATCTCCAATACGTTCCAGTAAACATTTTCATCTTTTTAAGATCTGATTTTCTCTTCATAACTTCAACGTTTGGTTGAACGTTAATTTCATTGCCATTTATTTCCACTTTCACATATGGTAAAAATTCTTGTTGTAACTCACCTTTAGGTCCTTTTACTTTTAAAATATTTCCTTCCAATTTTACTTCAACACCATTTGGTATAACAATAGGTTTATTTGCTATACGGGACATTAAGCACACCTCCTTACCAGATGTAGGCGATTACTTCTCCGCCAACTCCAAGTTCTTTTGCTTTTTTGTCTGTTAAAACTCCTTTTGAAGTTGATAATATTGCGATTCCGAGTCCATTTTTAACTTTAGGTAATTTATCTTTACCAACATAAATTCTTCTTCCTGGTTTTGAAACTCTCACAATACCGTGAATTACTCTTTCTCTATTTCTTCTAGTTCCTTTGTATTTCATTTGAATTCTTAATATACCTTGTTTTCCATCCTCAATATAAGTATATCCTTTTATAAAACCTTCGCTTTTTAAAATTTCAGCGATTTCTTTCTTTAAATTTGATGCTGGAATGTCTACTTGTTCTTTAAACGCAACGTTTGCGTTCCTTATTCTAGTGAGCATGTCAGCTATTGGATCGCTCCACATTGTATTCCCCTCCTTTTACCATGTTGCCTTCCTAACACCCGGGAGTTTTCCCTCGTTGGCCATTTTTCTAAAACAAACTCTACAAATCCCAAATTCTCTATAAACAGAGTGAGCTCTTCCGCAAATTTTACACCTTGTGTATTCTCTTGTTTTAAATTTCTTAGGCTTTTTCCATCTTTCTACAAGACCTTTTCTAGCCATATCGTAACCTCCTTATTATCTTTTAAAAGGAAAACCAAATAATTCTAATAATTTTCTAGCTTCATCATCAGTCTTTGCAGTTGTAACAATAACTATATCCATACCTTGAACTCTTTTAACTTGATCCGGAGAAATTTCTGGAAAAACCAATTGTTCAGTTAATCCAAACGAATAATTTCCTCTTCCATCAAAACCATTAGGATTTAATCCTCTAAAGTCTCTAACTTTAGGTAAAACAAGATTAATTAGTTTGTATAAAAAGTTATACATGTTTAATCCTCTTAATGTAACTTTTAGGCCTATTGGCATACCTTTTCTAATTTTGAAATTTGAAATACTTTTCTTTGCCCTTGTAATAACGGGTTTTTGACCTGCAATTAATGCTAATTCTTTTGCATGGACATCGACAACATCTTTATTTCTAGAACCTTCTCCAATTCCCATATTGATAACTATTTTTTCAATTCTGGGAACTTGAAAAACATTTTTATATCCAAATTCTTTAATCATTGCAGGTATAATTTCATTTCTATACTTTTCTTTCAATGGTATGTACTGCATGCTCTATTCCTCCTTACTTATCTATGACTTCTCCGCATTTCTTACAATACCTAACTTTGCTTCCATCTTCAAGAACTTTAAAACCTACTCTGGTTGGCTTTCCACAGCTTGGACACACGAGAGCTACCTTATAAACATAAATTGGTGATTCTTTTTCTATAATTCCACCTTGTCTCATATGAGATGTTGGCCTTTGGTGTCTTTTAACTACATTAACACCCCTTACAATTACCTTATCTTCTTTTGGAATAACAGTAATAACTTCCCCTGTTTTTCCTTTATCTTTTCCTGAAATTACTTGTACTGTATCACCTTTTTTTATTTTTCTTGCCACTGCACATCACCCCTTAAAATACTTCTGGCGCTAAGGAGACTATTTTCATAAATCCTTTTTCTCTAAGTTCCTTTGCAACTGGTCCAAAAACACGTGTCCCCTTAGGCTCATTGAATTTATCGATTACAACAGCAGCATTATCATCAAAACGAATGTATGTACCATCTGGTCTTCTAATTTCTTTTTTTGTCCTAACAATAACGGCTTTTACAACATCTCCTTTTTTTAGATCACCATTTGGTACTGCATCCCTAACACTGCATACAACAATATCTCCTACTGTTCCCCATTTTCTTCTAGAACCACCCAATACTCTTATTACTCTTAATTGCTTTGCTCCGGAATTATCTGCAACATTGAGGTAGCTTTCATTAATTATCATTGTTACTACCTCCTTCCAAGTCTACGTTATCTTCAGCGTTTTCGTCAGCAAAAACTGATCTTTCGACTATTCTTAATACTCTCCATCTTTTCAATTTACTCAAAGGTCTGGATTCAATAATTTCAACAGTATCGCCTATACTACATTCGTTATTTTCATCGTGGGCATAATATTTTTTTGTTCTTTTTATATATTTCCCCACAGTCGGGTGTTTTACCAATGTATTAACGGCAACTACTACTGTCTTATCCATTTTATTACTCACAACTTCACCTACAAGCTTCTTTTTTGGCATGTCAATTACCTCCTTACACCCAGTTCTCTTTCCCTGAGAATTGTTTTGATTCTTGCTATATCTTTTCTTGTTTTTGAAATTTGGCTATAATCATTTAATTGTCCCAGGGCATTTTGGAACCTAAGGTTCATTAATGTTCTTTTCTTTTCTTCAAGAAGATTTAATAATTCTTCGTTTGTTAAGCCTCTAAGTTCAGCAGCCTTCATACTGCTTCACCACCTATCTCATGTCTTTTTACTATTTTTGTTCTTATTGGAAGCTTTGTAGCAGCATATTCAAGAGCTTCTCTTGCTAATTCTTCGCTTACTCCTCCAATTTCAAACAAAATTTTCCCAGGTTTTACAACTGCAACCCAACCTTCAACATTACCTTTACCTTTTCCTAACTTACTCTCGGCCGGGTGTTTTGTATATGATTTATCAGGAAAAACTCTAATCCAAAGCTTTCCAGATTTTTTCAAAGTTCTTGTAATTGCAATTCTACAAGCTTCTATTTGCTGTGCTGTGATCCAGTGAGATTCCATAGCTTTTAAACCATAATCACCAAAATTCACTAATGTTCCACCTTTGGCTTTTCCTTTCATTCTTCCGCGATGTTGTTTTCTGTACTTAACTCTTTTCGGCATTAACATGTCGTACTACCTCCTTTTGACGTCAGATGTCGGCGTCGCCTTTATAAATCCAAACCTTAATTCCTATAGTACCATATTTTGTTTCGGCTCTTGCGGTACCGTAATCAATAATCGATCTAATGGTTTGAAGTGGAAGCCTTCCTTTAAGATACCACTCGGTTCTTGCAATTTCTGCACCTGCAAGTCTTCCGGCAACCATAATTTTAATTCCCTTTGCACCTTTTCTCATTGCATTTGAAATTGCTCTTTTCATAACTATTTTATATGATGCACGTTTCTCTATTCTTCCAGCAATATTCTCAGCTACTAACTGTGCATCTGCTTCGGGCGTTTTAATTTCTTCAATATTGATAATAAATCTTCTGTTAAATCTTCTTTCAAGGTCCTGTCTTAATTTAGTAATCTCAACACCCTTTTTACCTATAATAATCCCAGGTCTTGCACTTTTAACAATTGCAATAACTCTTTCTGAATCTGGCCTTTCAATTGCAATTTCGCTTATACCAGCATGATTATATTTTTCTTTAATTATTTTTCTGATTTCCTCATCTTCAAGCAGGTATTCGGCGTAATTTTTCTCGTTAAACCAGGTAGCTTGCCAGTCAGCTGTAAGTCCTAGTCTAAACCCACGTGGATGAACTTTTTGACCCACCTTACCACCTCACCTTTCTATTACTTTTCTTCCTTTGCTGCCTTTTCGGCTTCTTTATCCCTAACAATAACTGTAATATGGGACATTCTCTTCTGAATTATATCAGCACTTCCTCTACCTCTTGGCCAAAGCCTTTTCATTCTTGGACCATCATTTACATAGCATGTATAAACATACAAATTTTCTTCTGAAAGATTAAAATTATTTACTGCGTTTGCCACTGCTGATTTTAACACATTTTTTATAATTCGTGCAGCCTTTTTCGGCGAAAATTCAAGAATTGTAAACGCTTCTGAAACATTTTTACCTTTAATAGAATTTGCAACACTTCTTGCCTTTCTAGGAGAAATTCTAACGAACTTTGCTACAGCTTTAGCTTCAAATACTGGCATAGTCGCCAATTTCTCTTTTCTTGCGGAATGGAATTTAGAACGTTTCATTCCATTTCTTTTAATAAGAGCTTGCATTGTTTCCACCCTCCTCATTTTTTAACCTGACCCTTGCTTGCAGACTTATCCGCATGTCCTCCAAATCTTCTTGTAAATGAAAATTCTCCTAATCTATGTCCTACCATATTTTCTGTGATATAAACGGGTATGTGTTTTATTCCATTATAGACTGCAATAGTGTGTCCTACCATTTCTGGAACAATCATACTTGCTCTACTCCAAGTTTTTATAATCTTTTTTTCACCAGATTCATTTAATTGTCTTATTTTCTTTAAAAGTTTGGGATCTACATAAGGTCCCTTTTTGGTGGACCTGCCCATCGTTGCACCTCCCTATTATCCGTTTCTTCTTCTGACTATTAATTTGTCTGAAGCTTTCTTACCTCTTCTTGTCTTATAGCCCTTAGCTAATTGTCCCCAAGGACTTTGTGGATGGTGTCCTTTTCCTCTACCTTCACCACCACCATGTGGGTGATCTACTGGATTCATTGCAACTCCACGAACGTGAGGTTTTCTACCCATCCATCTCACTCTTCCAGCTTTACCATCAACTTCGTTTTTATGATCTTCATTTCCAATTACTCCAACTGTTGCGTAACATTTAGCAGGGACTTTTCTTAATTCTCCAGATGGCATTCTGAGAAGAGCATAGTTTCCTTCTTTAGCCATCAATTGGCAGGAACTTCCTGCTGATCTTGCAATTTGACCACCTTTACCTGGTATAAATTCAACATTGTGAATGATAGTACCAACAGGAATATTCTCCAAAGGTAAAGCATTTCCGGGTTTGATCTCTGCATTTGGACCACTTTGAACAGTATCTCCAACTTTTAATCCTTGAGGCGCCAAAATGTATCTCTTTTCTCCATCAGCATATACTAATAAAGCAATTCTCGCAGTTCTATTTGGGTCATATTCTACTGAAACTACCTTTGCAGGAATATCAATTTTGTCCCTTTTAAAATCGATAATTCTATATCTTCTTTTATGCCCTCCGCCTCTAAATCTAACAGTGATTCTTCCATAATTATTTCTACCACCAGTTTTCTTCAGAGGAACTGTTAATGATTTTTCTGGCTCTCTCTTTGTTATTTCAGAAAAATCTGATATTATCATTTGTCTTCTTCCAGGGCTTGTTGGTTTAAATCTCTTAAGTGCCATCATTATTCACCCCTTTTAGTGTTCTCCTTCAAGTTCCTTAATTGTATAGCCTTTTTTAAGTGTAACTACTGCTTTTTTCCATGATTTTGTATAACCTTCTCTTGCTAACGCTCCACGTCTAATATCTCTTTTTGGTTTAGGTTTTACATTAACAACATTAACTTTATCAACCTTGACATTAAAAAGCTTTTCAATTGCTTCTTTTATTTGAAGTTTATTAGCTTCTTTTGCAACTTCAAAAACGTATTTTCTATCTTCTCTGGCATAATATGCTTTTTCACTTACTATTGGTCTGATAACAATGTCGGCATAATTTTTCATTATCCGAGCACCTCCTCGATCTTCTGGACGGTACCCTGGACAAGCACTAGTTTATCATGATTTAAAATATCATAAACATTTAATCCATCAATTGTAACTTTTTCAGTTCCAGGATTATCTGCAATAATAACTTTAACTCCTGGGATATTTCGTCCAGAAATTTTTACATTTTCATATTCTTCAATCTTTTTAGGAAGAACAAAAAGGACTTTACTTTCTTCAAGTCCAAGATTTTTCATTACTTCCTTTAACTCTCTTGTCTTTGCTCTTTCAAGTTTAAGATCGTCAACAACAATCAAATTTCCTTCTTTGAATCTTAATGAAAGAGCAGATTTCAAAGCAAGCTTTTTCATTTTCTTGTTTAATCTTTTAAAATAAACTTTTGGTCTTGGACCATGAGCCACTCCACCGTGTCTCCAATGAGGTGCTCTAATTGATCCTTGTCTTGCTCTACCTGTGTGCTTTTGTGGCCAAGGTTTTCTTCCACCACCAGATACTTCACTGCGTGTTTTTGTAGACGCAGTTCCAGATCTTGAATTGGTAAGTTGCATATCAACATAACGCCACATAACATCCAAATTTGGTTCCACAGTAAAAACTTCATCTTTTAATTCAATTGTTCCTACCTTTTCTCCTTTAGAATTCAATAAATCTAAAGTAGCCATTTTTCATAGCCTCCTTTTTTACATTTTCGAGGCTTGCTCTTATCCTCTTTTTGCAGTTCTAATGAGGACAAGGCCGCCCCTCGCTCCTGGAACTCCACCTTTAACTGCTATTAGATTATTATCTACATCAATTTTAACAATTTCTGAGTTTAAGATTGTTACGCGTTCGTTACCATATTGTCCCGGCATTTTTTTTCCTTTGAAAATTCTTGCAGGTTCACTATGTTGACCAACAGAACCAAGTTCTCTATGAAACTTTGCACCATGAGATTTTGGTCCGCCTCTAAAACCCCATCTTTTCATGGCACCTGCAAATCCTTTTCCTTTTGACCAACCAGTAATATCAACTTTATCTCCTTCTTCAAAAATATCAACTTTTATTTCTTGACCTATTTCGTAATTTTCAACATCGTCAACTCTAAATTCTTTTAATATTTTTAAAGGCTTGATTCTAGCTTTTTTAAATACACCTTCCATTGGTTTATTAACTTTTTTGGCTTCTTCAAAACCAATTTGAACAGCGTTATATCCATCTGTTTCAACTGTTTTCTTTTGAACAACAAAGCATGGGCCTGCTTTTATCACTGTTACTGGAATAGCTTCATCGTCTTTAAATACCCGAGTCATTCCAATCTTTCTTCCTATTATCATCTTCATCTTAAGCACCTCCAAGTTCGTATCACAGGTTGATTTCAACGTCAACTCCAGCTGGAAGGTTTATTTTCATAAGTGCATCAATAGTCTTTGGTGTTGGTTCAACAATATCAATCAATCTTTTGTGAACTCTCTTTTCAAATTGTTCCCTTGAATCTTTGTGTTTTAAAGGTGATCTTAACACAACGTAAAGGGTCCTTTCTGTTGGTAAAGGAATAGGACCTGAAACCTTTGCGTTGGTTTCTTTAACAACATCAACTATTTTCTTGGCAGATTCATCTAGCAACTTATGATCATATGCTTTCAGCCTTATTCTTATCTTTTGTCCTGGCATTTTGTTCCCTCCCTTTTTATTTCAGGAAGAAGGGGGGGATCCCCCCCTCTCAAGTCAATTACTCAATAATTGCCGTAACTACTCCTGCACCTACTGTTCTTCCACCTTCACGAATAGCAAATCTCATTCCTTCTTCAATAGCCACAGGGTAGATAAGCTTAATTGTCATTTCAACATTGTCGCCTGGCATAACCATTTCAACACCTGCTGGGAAATCAATAAGTTCACCAGTAACATCAGCAGTTCTAATAAAGAATTGTGGTTTGTAACCCTTTTGGAATGGAGTATGTCTTCCTCCTTCTTCTTTCTTCAATACGTAAACCTGTGCTTTGAATGTTGTGTGTGGTGTAATTGAACCTGGTTTTGCCAATACTTGTCCTCTTTCTACTTCGTCCTTGTCAACGCCTCTTAATAAACATCCAACATTGTCTCCTGCGATACCTTCGTCAAGAATTTTTCTAAACATTTCAACACTTGTAACAACTGTTTTATTAATTTCGTAGCTCATACCAATAATTTCGACTTCGTCACCTGGTCTGATTACTCCACGTTCAATTCTCCCTGTAACAACTGTTCCTCTACCAGTTATAGAGAAAACGTCTTCAACTGGCATCAAGAATGGTTTGTCAATTTCTCTTTGTGGTTCTGGGAAGTATGAATCCATTGCATCAAGAAGTTCTATAATTGGTTTATATGCTGGATCATTTGGGTCATCAGAAGCTTCAACCGCTTTAAGAGCAGAACCTCTTACTACTGGCAAGTCATCGCCTGGAAATTCATATTTGCTAAGAAGATCTCTTACTTCCATTTCTACAAGATCGATAAGCTCTTCATCATCAACCATATCTGTTTTGTTAATAAAAACAATCATTGCAGGAACATTAACTTGTCTTGCAAGAAGAACGTGTTCTCTGGTCTGTGGCATAGGTCCATCAGTTGCTGCAACTACAAGAATTGCTCCATCCATTTGTGCAGCACCAGTAATCATGTTCTTAATGTAGTCTGCGTGTCCTGGACAGTCAATGTGTGCATAGTGCCTTTTCTCGGTTTCATATTCAATGTGTGCAATGTTAATAGTAATTCCTCTTTGTTTTTCTTCTGGAGCCTTATCAATTTGTTCGTATGGAGTATAATCTGCTCTTCCAAATAAAGACAAATACTTTGTCATAGCAGCAGTAAGTGTTGTTTTTCCGTGGTCAATATGACCAATAGTTCCTACGTTAAGGTGAGGTTTACTTCTCACAAACTTTTCTTTTGCCATAATTCACCCTCCTTTAAATTTCGTGGTTATTTCTTCAAAATTTTCTCTGCAATTTTTTCAGGAACCTTATCATAATGCGATAATACCATTGTATGAGTTGCCCTTCCCTGGGATAATGATCTTAAATCAGTTGCATAACCAAACATCTCAGAAAGCGGCACAAGAGCTTTAATTATTCTTAAATGACCTCTTGTTTCCAGTGAATCGATGTGCGCTCTTCTCGAGTTAAGATCCGCAATAATATTACCCATATATTCTTCTGGTGTTGTAATTTCAACTTTCATAATTGGTTCAAGTAAAACTGGTTTTGCATGTTTTATGGCTTCTTTAAAAGCCATACTAGCAGCTATCTTGAATGCCATCTCAGACGAATCAACCTCGTGATAGGAACCATCCAGTAAAATAGCCTTGATTCCAACCATGGGATAACCTGCAATATAACCACTTTGTGTTGCTTCTTTGACACCTTCTTCAACAGCTGGTATATATTCTTTAGGTATAACTCCTCCAACTGTTCTATCTTCAAATTCAAAAGTTTTTGTTAATTCAAGCGGTTCAAATCTCATCTTTACATGTCCATACTGACCGCGACCACCACTTTGTCTAATGTATTTACCTTCGGCTTCAGCGGGAACTTGAATTGTCTCTCTGTAAGCAACCTGTGGTTTTCCAACTCTAACTTTAGTGTTAAATTCTCTTTTTAATCTGTCAACTATTATTTCTAAATGAAGTTCTCCCATTCCAGAAATAATGGTTTCACCCGTTTCATGATCCACATATGCTCTAAATGATGGATCTTCATCACTTAATAAAGTTAACGCTTTTGAAAGCTTATCCTGATCGTTTTTTGTCTCAGGTTCAACAGCAATAGAAATCACGGGTTCTGGAAATTCCATTTTTTCAAGAATAACAGGTCTTTTTTCGTCGCATAACGTATCTCCTGTTTTGGTATCTTTTAAACCAATTGCTGCAACTATGTCTCCAGCTCTAACATATTCTACATCTTCCCTTTTATCTGCATGCATAAATATTAATCTTGAAATTCTTTCTTTTTTTCCTTTAGATGAGTTATATACATAACTTCCTTTTTCAAGCCTTCCACTGTAGACCCTGAAAAATGTTAATTTACCAACATATGGATCAGCCTGGATTTTAAAAGCTAAAGCTGTAAATGGTTCGTTTTCATCGGGGTTTATTTTTACTTCATTTCCGTTTTTATCCCAACCCTTTACAGGCGGCATATCAAGCGGAGAAGGCAAATAATCTAAAATTGCATCTAAAAGAGGTTGAACCCCTCTGTTCATTTTCGCCGATCCACAAAGAACTGGTGTGCCTTTATTTTCTATTGTTGCTTTTCTCAATGCTTTTTTCAATAAATCTTCAGGTATTTCTTCACCCTCCAAATAAAGCATCATTACATCATCGTCAATTTCGGCTATTTTTTCTAACATTTCTTCACGCATTTCTTCGGCTTTTGCCAAATACTTTTCTGGGATTTCTTCATAAACCATTTCTGTGCCATCATCATTAAGCCATCTTATAGATTTCATTTGTATTAAATCAATAACTCCTTCAAAACTGTCTTCTGCTCCCATTGGCATTTGTATTGGGATAGGATTTGCACCTAATCTCTCAACCATTGATTTGACTGACATATCAAAATCAGCACCGATTTTATCCATTTTATTCATGAAAGCAATTCTTGGGACACTGTATTTATCTGCTTGCCTCCATACCGTTTCCGACTGTGGTTCAACTCCGGCAGCAGCATCAAATACAGCAATCGCACCATCTAAAACCCTCAGAGCACGCTCAACTTCAATGGTAAAATCAACGTGTCCAGGCGTATCTATTATATTAATTCTGTGATTTTTCCACATGCAAGTAGTTGCCGCTGAAACAATGGTAATGCCACGTTCTTTTTCTTGAATCATCCAATCCATTGTTGCAGTACCATCATCTACACTACCGAGAATATGTTTTCTACCTGTATAATACAAGATTCGCTCGGTAGTCGTAGTTTTACCTGCATCTATATGCGCCATTATTCCAATGTTTCTTAATTTATTCAGGTCGACATATACCGCTCTAATTTCTTTCATACTTTCCTCCTAATTACTTCAATTACCATTTAAAGTGTGCAAAAGCTCTGTTGGCTTCCGCCATTCTATGGACATCTTCTTTCTTCTTGATGGCTGTTCCCGTGTTATTAAACGCATTAACTAATTCTTCGCCCAGTTTTTCAGCCATAGGTTTACCTTTTCTCGATCTTGCTGCCTCTACTATCCATCTCAATGCCAATGATGTTTTTCTTGGTTCTTGAACTTCTATTGGTACTTGATATGTTGCACCACCAACCCTTCTGGGCCTTACTTCAACCAGTGGTCTAACATTATCGATTGCTTGATGCAATGCTTCTAAAGGTTCTTTCTTTGTCTTTTCAGCTAAAAATTCCATAGCTTTATATACAATTTTTTGTGCTATTGATTTCTTTCCATCCCACATAACCCTGTTAATAAGCTTAGAAACCAAAACATCATTGTAAATTGGATCGGGTGGGACTTTCCTAATTTCCGCTCTTCTTCTTCTCATGTATTTTTCCCTCCCAAATTATTTCTTTGGTCTCTTAGTACCGTATTTACTTCTGGACTGTTTTCTGTTTTCGACACCAGCGGCATCTAAAGTACCGCGTATAATTTTATACCTAATACCTGGTAAGTCTTTAACCCTTCCACCTCTGACTAATACAACAGAGTGTTCTTGTAAATTATGACCTATTCCAGGTATATAAGCTGTAACTTCAATTCCATTACTTAATCTTACCCTGGCTATTTTTCTCAAAGCAGAATTTGGTTTCTTAGGTGTCATTGTTGAAACTCTAACACAAACACCTCTTTTTTGTGGATGTCCTTGTAAAGCTGGTGATTTTGATTTTTCCTTTATTACTTTTCTACCATGCCTTACCAATTGGTTTATAGTAGGCATCTAAACCCTCCCTTCAAGACTCTTCACTTTTAAATCTTTTCAGCCACGCCGCAATTGAATTCTATTCCATTAGTTTATTATAAACTCAATTATGTTACTTGTCTTGAAAAATACGTGAACATTTTGTTGCGTCCACGCCCTCGTGCGTTTCAATATAAGGTTTGACAAAAAAAGAGGGCACAAGGCCCTCTGGCTGGGGCGGTAGGACTCGAACCTACACTGCTGGAGCCAAAGTCCAGTGTCCTGCCAGTTAGACGACGCCCCAACTTACAGAAACTCAAAGGGGCATTGCGCCCCTTTCTGGTGGGTGCGGCAGGGATTGAACCTGCGGCCTCTTCCGCGTCAAGGAAGCGCTCTCCCACTGAGCTACGCACCCAAACCGAGTTTATTTTAACATAACTATTTTTATTGTCAAGAATTTATACTCAAAATTTTGTTTTAATGTATAATATAAATGATATTATATTTCAATTGAGGTGAAGAAATGATTGTAAATGAAAACAACTACTATACAAGACTTGATAAATTTTTAAGAAAAAATTTCCAAAACATACCTCTGAGTGCTATTTATAAAATGATTAGAAAGGGAAAGGTTTATGTCAATGGAAAAAAAGTGAAAAATCCTTCTTATAATATTGAAATAGGTGATTCAATTGAAATAAAAGAAGACATCGCAAATTATAATAGAGATACTAACAAATCAATAAAACCAATCAAAATGAATTTAAATATTGTCTATGAAGATGAAGATATTTTAATAATCAACAAACCAGCTGGGATTTCAATCCATCCTGGAAAAGGAACACATATTGCAACTCTTATTGAAGGTTTAATTTACTATGGTAATCAAAATAATTTTAAACCTCATCTAGTGCACAGACTCGATAAACATACTTCTGGGATTTTAATAGTTGCAAAAAATGCTCCAGCTTCTCGAATATTAAGCGAAATTATTTCTTCAAGAGAAATAGAAAAACAATATGTTACTCTTGTTGTTGGTAAGACAAACAAAAGTGGAAAAATAGATCTGCCACTCGATGAAAAAGACTCTTTAACTATTTACAACACAAAAAATATATTTAAAACCGATACAGGATATTTCTCTCTTCTAAATGTAGAAATAAAAACCGGAAGAAAACATCAAATAAGAAAGCACTTTGCTTTAATCAAACATCCAGTAGTTGGCGATGATGTATATGGAGATAGGAGATTAAACAGAGAATTTAAAAGGCAATTTGGTCTTAAAAGATACTTTCTTCATTGTAATAAAATGAGTTTCTTTTACAAAGGAAAAAGAATTGAAGCAATCGCCGATTTGCCAGAAGACTTGACTAAAGTTATAAAAAAATTAAAAGAAGGTGTTTAATTGAAAAGATTAATTTCGTTTTTGCTGTTATTCATTTCTCTAAGCTTCTTTGGAATAAACATCTTTATAAATATATATGATAATTCTATAATTATAGATAAAAAAATATATCCATATCAAGGCGTAGCTGAAAAATTTAGAGGAAAAATCAAAATGTACTTCAAGGGGATTAACATCCCTAATTCTAATATTCCATCTAATTTACTTGTACTAGATGACGGACAAACTATTGGAATGAAGGGTACTATAAAAGTTTCTGAAGATGTTTTTAAAAAATTATTAGAACTGTACCAAAAGAATCTTATAGAAAACATCGTTATAGATTACTTTCCAGTAGAAATTTATTCAAATAAAATCTCTGTTAAAGATTATATTGATAAGAAAAAGTTAGTAGAGTATTTAAACTTATTTCTAGATTATTATGAATTACCTGAAACCAACATTTATTATGGAGATTACGACATTACTCCTGAAAAACCAAAAATATTCTTAACAACATTTGTTTTCCCTGATTTTGGTTATTACCATGTATCTTTTTCTGATAAAGGAAAAGTACTAATCAAAACATATATAAATGGAAATCTTTCCTCTAATTTTGGAACTTTAACTTCGGGTACTTATACAATATTTGTTTCTGCTATTGATGAAATTGGGTTAGAATCTACTTTAACCAGACAAATAATTGTGCCAAAATCAACTATAATACTTAAAAATGAATATTTTGAACTAGGTAGTAATTCAAAATATGGACACTTAGATTTTGTTGGAAACAAGAACTTTTACGAAATTACACCATATGTTGCTACTATAACCAATGTTATAGTTAGGGATACCACAAAACCTGATATAAAGATTAATTTTGAAAATCTATTTAACGGCTACTGTAAAATTGACGTAAATGTAACGGATTATTCTCCTGTAAAAACAGAAATTTTATTAAATAACAGAAAAATTAAAAGTGGAATTATCAAATTGGAAATAGGAAAAAATCTTTTAATTGCATATTCAGAAGATGGTTTCGGAAATTTTTCTTTTTCTTTTAAAAATATATTTCGCTCTAAGAATCTTCAGAATGGTCTTGAATTTTATAATGAAAAAGTTTGGTTTGATATAGGAGGTGTTACAATTAAATCGCCTTATATAAAGGTTTGGATTAATTCAAATCAAAAGAGGTGGATTTATGATAAAGAAACAAACATTATCAAAATTTTCCCATAAAATTATCTTTATAAGTTTAGTTATTTTTACACTCGTTGCTCTTTTTTCTTCTTTCTTAAGATTTCAAGATGACTTAGAAAACATGAAAGTAAATATTTTATTCCAAGATGACCCTTCTTTGTTTTTTTATACTTCAAATACTTCTATTCCAGAAAGTGCAAAATATGTTATCTTAAAAGATGCTACTTCAATAAATATAAAAAATCTCATAGAAAATTTAGGAACAAAAAAATTCGGTGTTTTAGAATTTAATGAATCGGAGAATTTAGCAAAAGAAATAGCTAAAAATCTCCCCGAAAATCAAGTTATTTATGTTCATTATATAAAACCTGAAGAACTTAAAAATTACAACGAACAAACACTTTTTAAACGTTTTTGGAGGGCTGTTGTTGAAAGAAGTATCGATCTAATTATTACTCCAAGATCTAATCTTACAGAAACAGTTTACAACAATTTCATTGATTTTTTTCAAAAAAGCGAGCCTTTTCCATATATACCTAGTAAAGATTTTCAAAAAATCTTTGGGATAATCCTGGGAATTTTTGTAAGTTTTTATTTCCCTTATGCTTTAATTATATTTGCTCTTTACTATTATTCTTATACCATTTTTATATCAACAATGTCCATTGTTGGAACTTTGATTTTATTTTTCAAAATTAAGGATCAATTATTAAAATTTTTTGCATTTTTCACTCTTGGGATCTTTACAAACCTTGCATTGTATGATTTTTACCATTTAAATAATCTTGATGTATATAGAGGTGTCAAAATTTCCTTATTGCTTCTACCATCTTCCTTATTGTTTTTGTTAATAATTCGTCGAAAATCTGAAATAAAGGGAATAATAAAATTTTTTATTCCATTATTTTTGATCTTTGGTGTATATTATATTTTAAGAAGTGGTAATAATGGTTATGTCTTATCAATAGAAAAAAATTTCAGAGAAGCAATAGAAAATATTTTTATTATTAGGCCAAGAACAAAAGAGTTGTTGTTTTATCCATTGCTTTTTTTTAGTAGTTTAAGTAAAAGAAAAATATGGAAAGAAATTTTCGAAATTTTTGGTAGTATCGCCCTTGTTTCAACATTTAATACTTTTTGTCATATTAGAGCTCCTATTTTTATAAATATATATAGAGAGTTGATAACTATTTTAATCGCTTTAAGTATATATGGTATTTTTAAAGTATTTTTAAGAAAGGATGATAGCTATGATTTTAAGGAAAACGAAAATAGTAGCTACGATTGGGCCGGCCACTGAATCCGAAGAAATGCTTAGAAATCTAGTGAATTTAGGTGTAAATGTTTTTAGATTGAATTCTTCTCACGATGAATTCGAAAATCATAGAAGAAGAATTCAAACACTAAAAAAAATTAGAGATGAAAAGAAAATTTCCTTTTCAATATTGATCGATTTGTCAGGCCCCAAAATCAGAACAGGGGCATTAAGTCAAGATAAAATAATCCTTAAAGAAGGAGATACTTTGGTCTTAACGACAGAAGAAATTCTTGGGACAAAAGAAAAAATTTCCATTAATTATACGAAATTTCCTTATGAAGTAAAATCTCACGACAAAATTCTTATTAATGATGGTGCAATAGAATTGGAAGTTTTAGAAACAAAAGAAAAAGAAGTAGTAACAAAAGTGATCCGCGGAGGAACAATTACTCATCACAGAGGAGTTAATTTACCTGGAATTGATCTGTCTATATCCCCAATTACTGAAAAAGACAAGCAATTCATTCAACTTGCTATAGAAGAAAATGTTGATTATATCGCCCTATCTTTTGTAAGAAAAGCATCTGATGTTAAACTAGCAAAATCATTAAGTAATGGTATCCCCGTCATTGCAAAAATAGAAACTGCCCAGGCTCTTCAAAATTTGGAAGATATTGTAAAGGAAGCCGATGGAGTAATGGTAGCACGAGGAGATTTGGGTGTCGAAATTCCTCTCTCACAAGTTCCTATCGCCCAAAAAGAAATTATAAAAAATGCAAATAGATATGCTAAACCTGTTATAACTGCTACTCAAATGCTAGAAACCATGATTAACAACGAAACTCCCACAAGAGCCGAGATATCTGATATAGCAAATGCAATAATAGATGGAACTGATGCTATTATGTTATCAGCAGAAACATCAATTGGTAAACATCCGCTTGAAGCTGTAAATGTTATGAACGAAGTAGCCATTAATACTGAAAAATACATTCATAAATACGATACTAATAATAATTCATGGATAAAAAATTTATACACATTAGAAAACATTGAAGATGCTGTTTCACAAGCAGCTTTTAAACTATCTGAAAATGTCAACGCTAAGCTAATTATTACACCAACCAGTACTGGAAAAACTGCTATAAATGTTGCAAGATTCAGACCTAAGATACCAATACTTGCTCCAACTCCAAATCAATCTACTTTTTACAGACTTTCTTTAGTTTGGGGTGTAATTCCAGTAAAAATTGATCCAACTTTATCTACAGATGAAATGATTTTAGAAGTAATGAAAATATCTAAAGAACTTGGACTAACAAAAGCTTTTGATAAAGTTATCATTACCGCTGGAATCCCATGGGGAAAACCTGGTACAACAAATACTGTTCAAGTCCAAGAAATAATTTGAGAAAAACTTAAACAAAAAATAATATAAATTTTATATTTTGGAATTCCATTAGTGTTGACAACAATACTTTTTATGTTATTATTTAATATGGTATTATGGCCCCATAGGATAACGGCTAGTCCGTCGGATTCTCAGTCCGAAGGTCGGGGTTCGATTCCCCGTGGGGCTGCCAAAGCCCCAGTAGTTCAACGGATAGAACGGCGGATTCCTAATCCGCAAATGGAGGTTCGATTCCTCCCTGGGGCACCATGAGCGGGCCGTTAGCTCAACAGGTAGAGCACCTGACTCTTAATCAGGGGGCTGTGGGTTCGAGTCCCACACGGCCCACCAAAGTAATAAATAATTGAAAGTGGAAGCGCCCGCTTCCCACCCTCAGCCACAAAGGCGAAAGGGTTAATATAAATTTTCGGAACTAATATTGGCGGGCGCTTGCTCGCCAAATTTTTATATTGGGAGGGGAAAATCATCGATAAGATAATTAAAAACGAGGAAATTAGAGCCTCTGAAGTAAGGGTTGTTGATCAAGAAGGAAAACAATTGGGAATTATGCCAACGAAAGATGCTTTGGAATTGGCTTATTCCAAAAAGCTTGATCTTATTTTAGTTGCACCAAATGCCAATCCACCAGTTGCTAAAATAATGGATTATGGTAAATATAAATATGAATTAGCTAAACGTGAGAAAAAGGCCAAAAAGAATCAAAAAATTATTGAGGTAAAGCAGATGAAGTTCAGAATAAAAATTGACGAACACGATTATCAAACAAAAGTTAGACACATTAAAAGATTTTTAGAACAAGGAAACAAAGTTAGGGTTGTAATAATGTTTAGAGGAAGGGAATTAGCATTTGTAGATAAAGGAAAAGAGATTTTAGAAAGAGTTATTTCTGATCTAAAAGATATCGCAACCGTCGAAAAACCACCTAAACTTGAAGGAAGAGACATGTGGATGATGTTAAAACCTAAGAATTGAGGAGGGAAAGTATGGCTAAGAATAAGATGAAGACACACAAAACAGCCGCTAAGAGGTTTAAAGTAACTAAAAACGGCAAGATAATGAGAAGAAGAGCATTTGCCTGGCATAAAACAGGTAAAAAAAGAAGATCAACGCTCAGAAAATTAAGACTTGAAGTTGAAGTAAAACCAGCTGACAAAAAAAGAATTTTAAGAGTACTTGGTAAAAGATAAGAGAAGGGAGGAATTTAAATGCGCGTAAAAAATGCAGTTAATGCTAGAAAAAAAAGAAAAAAGATTTTAAAAGCAGTAAAAGGATACAGGGGTGCATTAAGCAGAAGATATAGACTTGCCAAACAAGCATATATAAAAGCTAAAAAACATGCTTATTCAGGCAGAAAATTAAAAAAGAGAAACTTCAGAAAACTTTGGATTACTAGAATAAATATCGCTGCCAGAAATGAAGGATTAAAATACAATGAATTAATTTACGGTTTAAAAGTAGCTGGGGTTTCTATAAATAGGAAAATGCTTGCTGAGCTTGCAGTAAATGATCCTGAAACTTTTAAGGAATATGTTAACATTGCCAAGGAGGCAATTAAAAAATAAAGAACTCACATTCCTGGATTCCCACCTCGGTGCCTGAAAAGGTCGGTGGGTCAGAAAGGAATGGTGGTTCAAACCAAATAGGAGGTGTTACGGTGCCGGTAGTAACCATGAAGCAACTTTTAGAAGCAGGTGTACATTTTGGGCATAGAACCCAAAGATGGAATCCAAAAATGAAAGATTACATTTTTGGAGCTAGAAAGGGTATTTATATAATTGATTTGCAAAAAACAACAAAATTATTAGATGAAGCTTATAACTTTGTTAGAGAAAAAGCTGCAGAAGGCGGGACAATTTTATTTGTGGGAACCAAGAAGCAAGCTCAACAAGTAATAAAACAAGAAGCTGAAAGATGTGGAGCTTTCTATGTAAATCATAGATGGCTTGGAGGATTATTAACTAATTTCAAAACCATCAGACAGAGAATAGACAAACTTATCGAACTTGAAGAAATGGAAGCAAATGGAGAATTTGAAAAACTTTCTAAAAAAGAACAAAGTAGACTAAAAAGGATTTTAGAAAAACTCAGAAAAAACCTTGGCGGTTTAAAAAACATGGATAGAATTCCAGATGTTATTTATATTGTTGACCCAAAGAAAGAAAGAAATGCCGTCTATGAAGCCAACCTTTTAAAAATACCTACTGTTGGTATAGTTGATACAAACTGCGATCCTGATGAAATTGATTACATAATCCCTGGCAACGATGATGCTATAAGAGCAATTCAACTCATTACTTCAAAAATTGCTGATGCATATCTTGAAGGTAAAGAAGGAGTAGCTTTCTCCGAAGAAGAAATAAAAGAACAAAATGAAAAAGAAGAAGCAAAAGAGGAAGAAGAACTTTTCGAAATAGAAGATACTGAAGAACAGGAAGAAATTTAATATAAGTAAGCCCCCTTTTGGGGGCTTTTTTGGAGGTTATAATAGTGTTCATTGCTTTTGAAGGATTAGACGGTTGTGGGAAAAGCACTCAATTAGAACTGCTTTTTAATTACTTAAAATCACTAAACAAAAAAGTTATAAAAGTTAGAGAACCAGGCGGAACAGAAGTTGGAGAAAAAATCCGTTCCATATTATTAAACAAAGATCTAAACATAAACGATAGGGCAGAACTACTACTATTTCTTGCATCTAGAGCACAATTAGTTGAAGAAATAATCAAACCCGCTTTAAAATGTGGGTACTATGTTTTAGCAGATAGATTTGCCGATTCTAGCATCGCTTATCAAGGTGGAGCAAGAAATTTAGGAATTGAAACAGTAGATTTTCTTAACAAATTTGCCACAAACAATATTTTCCCCGATTTAGTTTTTTTTATTGATATTTCAGTTGAACTCGCCTTAAAAAGATTGAACATGAAAAATAAAGATAGACTTGAAAAAGAGGGGAGAAGTTTTCTTGAAAAAGTAAGAAAATCCTATATGGAAATTGCAAAAACAAAATCTAATTTTATCATAATAAATGGTGAAAGAAACGTTAATGAGATTTTTTCAGATATAAAAAGAACTATAGACAATCACATTATATCCAAATAATATTTTATAAAATAACCATCCTTTTCTTCCCAGAAAATTAATTTTGAATTAATTTTTATCCCCAGAAATTTTTGAATAAAATCTCCTAAATCGAGAAAAATTTTAATATTATAACTTCTTTGCTTATCTAAATAATTATAGGCCGCTAAATCCATCAATCTTTGTATTTTCGCTTTTCTAGAGTATGTTTCTTTATCAATATTACTCACAACGAAAAATTGATCAAATTCATAAAAAAACACCTTATATTCCTCACTAACATCAATTATCCATTGGTCTTCTTTATCATCAAATCTTCCAGAATATTTCTTAATTGTTTTTTCAATATCCTCCAAACCATCAGAAAGTTTAAATAAAAACGCTACAGATAAATTTGTTGCTGAATCACCAATATCACCAACAACATAAAAAGTGGAGGTAGCGTTTTTCAAGATCGAAGATGTTAAGTCATATAATTTTTCCAAATTAGTACTATCAGAAGTTATAGTCCACTGCTCAAGAATTTTCATCACATTTAAACTATCATTTATACTTATTCCAGCAAAGTAATTGCCCAAAACTGGTATTTTCTCCATTAAATCTTCATTTAGAGTGCTTTTTGGTTGCTCTTTATTGGTTTTTTGAAGAACATTGATTCTCAAAACAGAATTATCAACAATTCCCGAAAATTTAATATATTCAGTTTTAACATCATCTTCAAGTGCTTCAACGGGGAAATTTAATTTTATTGCATCTCCTTTGGAATAACCTGAAATCCAGTATTTCCCATTGAAATTCAAATCTTCAAACAAATCACTGAATTTTGATTTAAATTGAAACTCTGGAGAGTTATAAACATTTATAATATATTCTAAAGCATTCTTACTACCTGCCAAAATTAGGTAATCATCTATGCTTTTTGAAAAAATTGAATCTCCTAAAATATATATATTCCCTTCCGTTTTAATTTTATAACCAATCAAATTGGAAAAATACCTTATAACATCAACTGGTTTATCCGTTTTAAAAATTAATGCAGAATCTTTAGACAAAGTTTTCAAAATATCTATATAATAATTAGCATCAAAAGAAATCAGATTTTCTGCTGAAAGCTCTATCCCTTTTGCAACAAACAAAACATCGCTGGCAAGAGCAGACAAAAATACGTTCTTGTTGGTGCCGTTACTGTAATCAATATCTTCAAGATATCTTAAAAAATAAGACTCGAAAGCAAGTCCCTCATCATTTAATATAAATTTAGCAAAAGGGACCTCCTTAAGTTCATTGTACCAATAACCGCTATTATTAAATCTGATAAAAATATCGTAATCATATGGAACAAAATTAAAAATATTAGGTAAGACTATAATCCAAGATAATAAAATAACAATAATGATAGCATACTTTTTCAAGCTAATTCCTCCCATGCTTTATTGACTACTTCTTCTATTTTGTTTATTATAGATGAATCTTCACACTCTTCATTAACTAATTCCAGAAAAAATTCTATATTTCCATCAGTACCCTTTATCTTTGAAAAATCTATATTTTTAGGACATAATCCTACTTCAATAGCATTCTTTATTATATCATATAATACCTTCTTGTGTATGTCTTTTGATCTCACAACTCCACCTTTTCCCACGTTTTCTCTTCCAGCTTCAAATTGAGGTTTTACCAGTACTACTGCAACACCTTTGTTTCTAAGGATTCTTTTAATGGTTGGAAAAATTTTTTTCAATGAAATAAATGAAACATCACAAACGACTAAATCAACTTCTTCTTCAAGCATCAGTTCTCTAGCGTTTGTTCTTTCCATTACAACAACTCGGGGATCGTTTCTTATCTTCCAGTGAAGTTGACCATAACCAACATCTATACAATACACTTTTTTTACACCATTTTGAAGTAAAAAGTCTGTAAATCCTCCTGTAGATGCTCCAATATCACAGGCAATTTTATTTTCTATTTCAAAGCGAAAGCTATTCCAAGCGCCTTCTATTTTATATCCTCCTCTACCGACATATTTTTCTGTACCTTTAATTCTTATATTTACATTTTCATCGAACATTTTTCCTGGTTTATCAATTCTTTCATTCTCTACAATTACCTTTCCGGCCATTATCAATCTTTTAGCTTTCTCTCTACTTTCAACTAGTCCTTTTTCAACCAAAATCAAATCTAATCTTTTCTTTTTTGTCATATTCTCACCTACTCAAAATATTACCTTATATAAATACAATCCGTGTGGAGGGGCAGTACCTGCGGCTTCCTGCCTAGAGCGCAACTCCAAAACTTCCTTTATTTTTTCGGGGGGCCACTGTCCTAATCCAACTTTTACAAGTGAACCAACGATATTTCTTACCATACTTCTTAAAAAAGAAATACCTTCAACGCGTATTAGAATCAAATTAGTTCTTAACCTTATAATTCTTATCCTAAAAATTGTTCTAATTGGATTTTTCCTATCATTCCCTTTCTTAAAGGAACTAAAATCATGTTCACCTTCCAAAAACCTCGCCGCAATTCTCATTTTTTCTATATTTAATTCATATTTAAAATGCCACACAAAATTCCTTAAAAAGACATTTCTTTCATCTGTTTTTATTAAATAATGATATATTCTCTTCTTTGCTTTGAAACGGGGATTAAAATTTTTGTCTACTTCCCAAGCTTTTTTAACATATATGTCTCTTGGAAGATTTGCATTTAATGCATTTTTTATATCTCGCGCAGTTAATCTTTCTATAGGACAATTGAATGCAGCCACTTGACCATTCGCGTGTACTCCTGCATCCGTCCGACCTGCCACTTGAGTGTAAATTCGTTCTTTAAAAATCTTTTCCAGTGCGTTTTCCAATTCACCCTGAACCGTTCTAACATTGGGTTGACCTTGATAACCAAAAAAATTTGTTCCATCATATGAAAACTCTATTGCAAATCTTTTCATAAGGCGTGAATCCTCCCACCACCAGATTTTTTTGCAATATTTAATGCTTTTTTTGCTTCAAAAATTAATTCAAATATATTTTTTTGTTTTTTTAAACTCGCACTAATTCCAATGCTCAAACTTAAATCAAGATTTTTCTCTTTTAACCACTCTATCATCTTTTTTAAGTAAATTGTTGCGTTTAATTTTGAAACATCATGAAACAATACAATAAAATTTTCCGCACTAATTTTATAAAATATTGCATTACTAAACTTCTCATATAAGTATGTTTCCAATAAAGATGAAATTGAATCTGCAAATTCTGGACCTTTTTCCAAATTAATTTTATCAAAATCATCTATATCCAAATAAGCAAGAACAATTTTCTCGGAGTTTTCAATTATATTCTCACATAATCTCACAAAAGAAGGATAAGATATGTTCTTCAAATACTTATCTTTCTCAGTTATCCAGTATATTGAAAGCGGTGTTTTTTTCAAAAATTCAAATACAACCCAAGACAAAAATCTCAGTAGGATTAACTCATCAGATGTTGGCCGTAAATCAGACTCTGGTAAATCTAAACTTATGTAACCAATCATGTTAGAATCTCCATCTTCAATGGGGACCAATAATAAATCGAGAGGATCCCACTTACTTTCATCATCTATCTTTCTTTCTTCGCTTATTATAAAACCTAAATTCTTTTCAAAGAGAGTAACACCCCTAGGAATAAAATAAATACCGTTATTCTCAAACCGTCTATTAAAATATTTCATAATTTCTGGAATCTCTGGTTGTTTTTTCTTAATTTCTTCGAATTTTGATCTATCCAAACCATATTGTGTGACACGAATGACTTTTCCAGATCTCCTATCAAAAAGACTCATTACGGCTACTTTAAATCCAGAAATATCACATACTAACTTAAGAAGTTCACCTAAATCTTCATCTAAACTATTTTTTAACAATGAGTTGCTAAACACAAAATCCTTTAACTTTTCCAGATTTTTATTGATATTTTTGAGCTTTTTATTTTCAATTTTCTCAATCAAAAAAACGTTAACTTCTTTTATATAATCAAACATTACATAGGATATCAACGAGTACACAATAAACAAAATTAAAAAATATTCCTTTTTTACTTCAGGTATAATATACGCAAAAGAAAAAACGAAAGAAAGAGTTATTATAATTAAATAACTTTTTATAATTATCAATAATTCTTCTTTTTTAACAAGATTAAATCCAAAATAGAATAAAGACAAAAACAAATTCATAATCAGAAATCCTATAGTAAATACTGGAATTTTTAAAAAATCTATAGAAACTATGTGATATAAAAAAGTTGCAAAAGAAAGCATTAGAAAAGAAAAAGAAAAATGAGTTATTTTGTTCCTTTTGGAAAACAGTAATCTAGAAACTGGTACAAATATGGAAATGGTTTCAGGCGTTACAAATAAAAGAAAAGGAAGAATAACTAAAAACTCAGTCATAAAAGAAAAATTATGTACTTTTAAGTCGATAATTATGCTTAAAAACAATCCTAAAAAAAGAAGAAATAATAATACTGGATCAGTAGACAAAACAAAATTATTATTAATAGTTAGTAAGAAAATTCCCAAAACCAAAGAAATAGCCAAAAACAAAAATTTATTTTTAATTTTTACCACTCCTTATTTAGTATCAACGCATTACTTAGAACCACCATTTATTTTAACATTTTTTATGACAAAACATAAATTTAAAACTAAAAATGTTAAAATATAAATGCAAAAAATAAAGATAGGGGTGATAGTAATGAAATGGGATCTTTCTGTATTTTACAAAAGCGTTGATTATTCATTTATTAAAAGTGATTTGGAACATTTTTTAACAAAAACCAAAAAACTTGTCGAAAATTATGAAAATAAAATCAACGAATCAATTGATGCTGAAACAGCTAAAAAATTTTTTATCGAAATTGAAAATATTTTGGATGGCTTTTCAAGACCTATGCAGTTTTCCAGTTTGCTTTTTTCTGAAGATACTTCAAACACCAAATACCAACAACTTTATAGCATTTCAAGTCAATATTACTCGAAAATCAAAGAACTTTTATCTCCTCTAAATAGTGAATTTGCTAAACTTTCTGATGAAAAATTGAAATCTTTATCAAACGAAATACCAGAATATTCAAACTTCTTCAACAAAATCCTTGAAGAAAAAAAGCATATACTTTCAAAAGATGGCGAAAAAATCCTTGCCGCTACAAGTATTTCAAGAAGAGATGCCATAGCAGAACTTTACGAAAAAATTACTTCTTCATATACTTTTGAAATTGAAATTGATGGTAAAGTTCAACATTTAACAGATAGTGAAATCAGATCTTTAAGACGTTCTCCAGATGGTGAGTTAAGAAAAAAAGCTATGAAAACTTTATTTGAAAAATATGAAAAAGATAACCTTGTTATAAATGGACTTTATAACATCGTTGTTAAAGATTATGACACAGAAGCAAGATTGAGAAATTACAAAAAACCAATTTCTATGCGTAATATGGAAAATAGAGTTTCTGATGAAAGTGTTGAAAAACTTATTGAGGTTACTGTTAATAATGTGGATATTGTACATAAATACTATGAATGGAAATCTGAAAAAATGAATGAAACACTAACACCGGCAGATATTTATGCACCTTTGAATAAAAGTCCAAAAAAATATTCATTTGAAGAAGCAAAAGAAATTGTTTTAGATGCTTATTTTGAATTTGATGAAAAAGCTGGAAAAATTATTAAAGAATTTTTTGACGAAAAAAGGATTCATTCTGAAATTTCTAAAGGCAAAATGGGGGGCGCATTTTGTTCATATTACACACCCAAAATAAAACCTTTTGTTTTGGTAAACTTTACTGGACAAATGAGCGATGTTATGACCCTTGCTCATGAACTTGGTCATGGTTTACATGGAACTTTATCTTCAAAACAAACCTTTTTAAATTATGAGACCCCTTTAACAATGGCAGAAATAGCCTCAGTTTTTGGTGAGTTTCTTGTATTTGAAAAACTCAAGAATCAACTAACAGGAGAAGATAAAAAATTCTTTATAGCTTCTAAACTAGAGGAAATTTTTGCAACAATGTTTAGACAAAACATGTTTGCTCGTTTTGAAATTAAATCTCACAATTTAATTAGCAAACAAGGTATGGCCACCTGGGATGAATTATCTGATATATATGAAAAAGAATTAAAACTTATGTTTGGAAATAGTGTAAAAATAACACCAGAATATAGATTTGAATGGTCTACCATTCCACATTTTTACCACACACCATTTTACGTTTATGCATATAATTACGCAAATTGTCTCGTTATTGCATTGTATGAAAAATATCTGGAAGAGGGTAAAACTTTTGTTCCAAAATATCTTGAACTTCTTGAAAGTGGGGGAAAGGATAAACCAGAAAGACTTTTGAAAAAAGTCGGAATTAACATAAATGAAGAAAAATTCTGGCAGAAAGCTTTTGATTTCCTGGAAAAAATGCTAAAAGAAGTTGTTCAATAATTCTTTATAATTTGTTGATTATATTTTAAGTTAAAAAGTGAAAACAAAACCTCCCCTTCTTAAACTTTGGGGAGGTTTTTTATGCAAACCTTTTATTGTTTCAATAAAACACTCTGAAAAAATGCAAGATCTCACCTCAAAGAATTTGAATATAGCTAAAGGTAAAACCACGCATCAACCTTTAATGCTAAGAAAAGCTATGCGGCAGAAAAAGTTGCAAGACTTTTCAAATTCCTTTTATAAGTTCTTTTGCATTGTTCCAAATTATCAAAAATGTTCTTTTCAATCAACTTTCGATTTCAAGATCATTATTCATTTCTATATTTTAAGCTTCCCTAAAAAATCCTATTTTTTAACTAAGTTTAAATAAATAATAAGCTGCACGAATATCTTTTCTAATAAAATATGAAATCATTTAATCTTGATGTGTTTTGTTAGAATTATTGAGTGGTTTTGTTTGTTTAATCTTTTATTTTTAAAAGGATTTTCACACACATTAAATTAAAATTAATTTTCCAAGTTTTTATTATTGATTATTTGAAATGCAAAGTTTCTTCAAAAGATAAATTAAAAATTTTTCAAGAATTATCAACTTGACAACTTAATTAATGCAAATATAGTCAGCTCATTGACAAACATGGCCCTACTTGTTCAGTGTTCAGTGTACTGACTATATGCTATAATATGGTCCATTTCGGAGGTAGAAATTATGGATTTTTCATATATTTATAGTGCTATAAAACAACAAACCTTGAATTAATTTAATTTCTTAAATATCTATTTTAAACACAACTTTTTTAAAATATCATATAGCATGTATAAAACCACTTTTGTATCAGAATGTTTTATTCAGTTATAATATAGAAGTTTTTTTATTTTTTTTGCGCTTATTCCACGCTATTAAACTTGAAAAATTTTGGCAGAAAGCTTTTGATTTCTTGAAAACAACGCTTAACAAATTTGTTCAATGATTTTGTAAAATTTGTGAATTGTATCTTTCAATAATTGTTTTCAACAAATTTTTCAATTCCTCAGAATTATAATCAACTTTTGATTTTCCGTATTCTGATTTCACAAAAAGTTCTGTTATGTATGAAAGCTCCGGATCTTTGATCTTTCTTTCTAATTCGTAAGGTGTTAAATAAAAAAACCCCGGAAAAACTTTTGCTCTTATGTATACATAAATTCTTCTAACTAAATCTTTGGTATTCAATTTTAAAATATCCTCATAGGTATCTTGAGTTTGCCAAATATCCTGGGAATTTTTCTCAATTTTTTCAATCTGTTTGGCATTTATATTTTTAATTAAATAAATTACAATTATTAACAAAATCAATAAAAATACAACTAAAATAATCATACCTATTTTCAATAAATTAACAAGATTATAAGTCTTTTCTATATTTGTGTCTAAAGTAGTAGCCGCTTCCAAAGGACTGTTTTGAACATCAATATCTTGGGTTAATTGATGTTCAAAATTCATCTCAGATTGAGGCATTGAAAAATCTTTCCCTATATTTGGAAATAAAATTAAAAACAGTATATATGAAAAACTTACCACGGCAATAATACCAAGAACAATTCTTATAGTTGGTTTGGTTGTAAATTTAAAAAGAATATAGAGCGAAAATATTCCCACAAAAAACAGCAAAGAAAAGAGGATATTTTCAAATTTGTTATTTTTAAACTGTTGAGTATTCATATTAATCTCATTTTGTTTTTCAGCATTTACAATCTCATTTCCTTGAGAAGTTGAAGTGGAATTATCCAAATTGGTTTGTATACTTCCGTTTTCCAAGTTAATCGTTGAAATATTTTGATATGGGCTCAAAAACGTTGGTATAAAAAGAAGCGGAATTAAAATTAAGTAAAACAGTTTTTTCTCTTTTACAGATACTAACAATGCCATAAATATTGAAAAAACAATAACTTTAAAATTGGTATAAAAAAAGGAGCTTGTTAAAAAATAAGCTATGAACACATAGATTTCTTTATTATTTTTTTTGGCTTTTTCATATGTATAAAAAAGCAAAACTGGTAAAGGATTTTTAAAGACAATTAATGCTCCAATTAAAGACACAAAATAAAGCCATTTTAATTTTTTAAAACGAAAGGCTAAATAAGTAATACCCAAAAAAAGAAAAGTATATAAATTTAGTTTTAAAAAGGTTGAAAAAAATAAAAACAGTACAATAATATCAATTAACAAGTTCAATACCCTCCTGAAACGCTGTGTTTTCACTATATACTTCTACAAATATATCGTTTTCACGCAAAATTAGAGCCTTTTTTTGAAGTTCTATAATATCAGGTGGAATGTTTAAATAAGTCTTGAATTTTTTTGTACTATACTTTCTAAAACCATATGGAAGTATTAGAACAATGATTTTTGAGCATTTTTCTCTTAATCTTAAAATATAAGGAATGTCATTTTCAGTAAGATACATAGAAACAATCAATAAAGTATCATTGTAGCCTATTTCATTTTCTATTTTTTCATACACTTCATAATTATAAACTTCGGTTGAACCATACGCTTGAGCAAGAAGATCAAAATGGTCTATCCAATCTTTCGAAAATACACTTTTTATACCATCTTTTGTATCTACTAAGAGTCGTGTTGGTATGTTTTTTTCAATGGCTTCTTTTATAACTCCCGCTATTCCTGCAATAACATCTTCGGTATACTTTTTCAGAATTGGAAGCCATGCCTTTTTGGAAAAAATCTCTGGATGGAGATTCAAAAATAAGGCCACAAACAATTTTCCTTGAGAGGAAAATTCATAGTTTTTGACCAACAATTTGTCAAACTTTGCAGATAATTTCCAATGTATTTTTTTTACAGGATCATTATTATACTCTCTAATACCAATTATATGTGTCGGATCTTCCAAAAGTCTTAAATAACTGGATAAATTGGGAATTAATTCCAAAATTTTTTCTTTATTAAATCTAACAAACTCAAAATTTGGGAGAATAAAAATTTCTTCTTTTATATCAAATTTCTTTATCACTTTAAAAAATGGAGAACTATAGTTCAAAAATACCTTATTAATTATTTTTTTACCACGGGTATGATATGAATGATAAAACGATATTTTTGTAGCACTTGATTTTGTAATTACATTCATTTTACTAATGGCTAATTCAGGTATAGATACAGTAAATTTCATGCCCTTTTTAGAATTAGAAATATTTATTACAAATTCCACATTTTCGCCTATTAAAGCTCTTTTGTTTTTAAAAAATGCAGCCAGTTTTATTCTTTCTATTTTATTAATCGTAATTTTAAATTCTATCCATTCATAAACTACTAACGCCAGTAAAAACAATGAAACGCCATTGATATTAAAAAGGTTTAAAAAGATAACTATCACTGTTAAGAAAACCAATTGATTATTTTGAATTTCCATTTTTACTTCACCACTTTTACTTCATTCAAAACTTCATTTATTATTTCAAAGGGATTAAGCCTCTTTATTTTAGCTTCTATTGTCAAAATAATTCTGTGATTCAATACATAAGGTGCAAGATATTTTATATCATCTGGAATAACAAAGTCCCTTCCTTCAAGGTACGCAAATGCTTTGGAAAGTTTCATCAAAACAATCGAAGCTCTAGGACTGGCACCAACTTTTATATCCTCGTGATTTCTTGTCGCATTTACTATATCAAGTATATATTCTAAAATCGAATCACTAATTTTAATCTTTTTCACTTCTTCTATTTTATTTTTTAATTCCTGCCTTGAAATCACTGGTTTTATATCTTCTATTGGATGATGATCAAATTGAGAAACCAGCATTTCTTTTTCGTTATCCTTTTCGGGATAACCTATATCAATTCTAATCATAAATCTATCCAACTGGGCTTCCGGGAGCGGAAAAGTACCTTCAGATTCTATGGGATTTTGAGTTGCAATTGTAAAAAACACATCCGGAAGATGATGAGTTATTCCTTCAACAGTTACCTGTTTTTCTTCCATAGCTTCTAAAAGAGCAGATTGGGTCCTTGGAGTAGCTCTATTAATTTCATCTGCTAATAGAACATTAGTAAACAAAGGCCCCCTTTTAAAAACAAATTGTCCTGTATCTTTTTCAAAGATATATAACCCAGTTAAATCGGTAGGTAAGATATCAGGAGTAAACTGTACCCTTTTAAAATCAAGATCAAATGTCTTTGCAAGAGCTCTTGCAAGCATTGTCTTTCCAACTCCTGGAACATCCTCCAAAAGCACATGACCACCAGCTAAAAGACAAGAACTAATAATTTTTATTTTCTCATCTTTTCCTTTTATAACCTTTGAAACGTTTTCAACAATTGAATCAAGAAAAATCAAAATATCATCCTCCTATTTTGTCTTAGCACCTTCTAACTCATTAAAAAAGCCAGAAATTATTATTCCTAAACCCATAGAAAATGATAAAAGGGAACTACCACCATAACTAACAAATGGAAGTGGAATACCCGTGATAGGGAAAACCCCACTAACAACTCCTGTGTTGAAAACGACATGAAAAAGCATTAGAGCAGTATATCCCCATGTAAAATATCTTAAAATTTCATTATTAATCTCCTCAGATACTCGGATAAGAGAGATTGCAATTAATAAATAACTAACAATCAAAACGATAATTCCTATATATCCCAAATTTTCACCAATTACAGCAACTATAAAATCAGATTCAGCAGCAGGAACTGTTAAGAAAAATTTTCCTAAAGCCGGTCCAGTCCCTACAAATCCACCATTATTTATCGCTTTTAAAGCTATTTCTAACTGCCATGGCATTTGTCTGGAAAAATAAGAACTAATCCTTCCAAGTTGATAGGAATGTATTAAACCAAATTGAAGGGCAAAAAAACCAAATACTCCTAAGCCTGCAAAAACTGATAATAGATGTAATAATTTTGCTCCCCCAAAATATAACAAAGTAATTATTGTAAGGAAAATAAGTGCAGAAGTACTTAAATCAGGTTCAATTACAATTAAAAATAAAGGAGGAAGTATAAACAAAAATGGTTTTACAACTCCTGTGTAAAAAGTATTCATCTTTTCTCTGTTTTTTTTGATATAAATTGAGAAAAATAGGATAAGAAAAATTTTTGATATTTCAGATGGTTGAAAACTAAAACCACCAATCATTAACCATCGGTGAGCCCCGTTTACCGGTGGGAAAAATAATGGAAGAAGTAATACCAAATTGGCAAAAACGTAAAAAACATTATAATACTTTTCAATATCGTATGGCATAAAAAAAGCAAAAGTTAAAAAAGTAACGGTACCTAAAATTATATTAACAATATATTTCTCAAACAAATTGGAACTTTGTGAATAATAATATTCCTTGGCAAAATCTAAACTATATATTGCAATAGAACCTATTGTAAACAAAACAAGTATTGTTATAAACAGTATTGCAACACTAGTTCTCATAGAAATCCTCCCATATCTTTAAAAGCTCTCCTAAAAACAAATTTGAAAAATCCATACCAGTTTCATTTAACTTTGTCCCATCAAAAAACTCATATTTTGATGAAAGAATATCCAGTACTGTATCTAATTTGGGTAAATTTGCAATAAGCTTTTTATCAATTCCCCACTTTGTTCTAAGCATCATAAATATACTTTCTAAAGTTTCGCGTTCAATCTTATTAATAACTTTATACTCTATTGGATACTCCTTCTTTTTGAGCTTTGTGTAATATTGTTCAAAAGTTGAAACGTTATTATACCGCATACTGTCCAAATGACCACCAGCCGAGATTCCAAGACCAACATAATCTAAATTTGCCCAATAAACCAAGTTGTGTTTGCTATATTTACCTTCTAATGCAAAATTAGAAATTTCATATCGTTCATAACCACTTGACTTTAAAAATGTTAAAACAGCATCATATCTTTCATATACTTCATCTGGATGCTTTTTGTAAAATTGAGAAATCAAAGTCCCTTCGTGTATTTCTAAAAGATATAGTGAAATATGTTTTGGAGTATAAACTCTTATAAAATCAACAATTCCCTCAATGCTTCTCCAAGTTTCTCCAGGGAGTCCAATTATAAAATCAACATTTACGTTCTCAAAATATTTTGTTGCAATCTCATACGCCCTTAATGCTTCTTTTGCATCATGAGTTCTTCCGGATTTTTTCAAAACTATATCATCAAAAGTTTGTATCCCTATGCTAAGTCTATTTATTCCCAAATCCTTATAAAATTTTGCTTTGTATTCATCAAAAGAATCAGGGTTAACTTCTATTGTAAACTCTTCCAGTTTTAAATACTCACTTAATTTTTCAACTATTTTCTTTATATAATATTCATTAATAAAACTTGGAGTACCTCCTCCTATATAAAGAGTTTTAACTCCCCTTTTCAACTTCTCCCTATACAAATCAACTTCGCTTAAAAGCGCACTTATGTAATTTTCTATGCTTCCTTCTGTAAAACTCACAAAATCGCAATAATAACATCTTTTTTTGCAAAAAGGGATATGAATATACAATGAAATTTTATTAAAATCACCAATTAATTCTGAAAGTGAATTTGCCATCCCAGAATATTAAATCTCCCTTCAATGGTCCCAAAAATTTTAAACCACTAAAATACTTTATGTTGCCCAAATCATCTTTATCAACATAAAGGTAAGTAAATCCAAAACCTTTTAAATCTCCTGCTTTAAAATATTTCCTAATTCCAAAATTTAGATATAATTGATTGAAATCTTCAGTTCCCAAGCCTGCCAATATACCTTGTTCTAAAGATGCATCTAAAGGATATAAATAACCCAAAAGATATGCATTATCTAATTTCAAAAAATATCCCGAAAGATTCTGAATTTTTCCAAAATAACGCGAGAAAGAATAACCAAATTCATTATTTTGCTTCAAAAAACTACTTTCAGAATTTAATGATATGGGGCCTAAAGCATAAAATGTCTTTTTTTGCGATGAAATAAAACTAATTTTATTTGTAACAAAAAATTCCAAATATTGTGAGGAAACAGGATAATTCAAATTTTCATACCTTATAGAAGTATACACTCCATACATGGGGCCTAAAATTACGGAAAAATCCAAATATTCCTTCTCAGATGGCTTTTTAATTTTTAAAAATCCTATCTTGGTTTCAGTATATTGAGTTTTGGAAGTAGAATAAACAAATCCAACCCCAAATGCATTTTCTCCCACAGATAATAAAATCGGAGAATCTTCTAGAAGAAAATATTCATTAAATATTGCAAAAGTTCCAGAAAAGGCAATAAAAGACAGCATGAAAATAAAAATCAGTGCAAAATGTTTCTTCATATTACCACCTCAAAATTTTTAATCAGAAAGTAATTTTCTGGCAATCTCATTTACCTTTCTTGGATCTGCTTTTCCTTTTGTTTCTTTCATAACACCACCGACAAAAAATCCAAGCAGTCCCGTTTTGCCATTTTTATAAGCCTGTACTTTGTCAGGATTCTGATCAATTAGTTTTCTTAAAATTTCTTCTATCATTGATTCATCACCAACAATTTTTAAACCCTTCTTTTCTACAATTTCTCTTGGATTTTTTCCTGTTTTGAAGGTCTCTTCAAATACATTCTTAGCTATATTTCTTGAAATTTCTCTATTATTTACCATATCAAAAAGTTCTTTAAAATGTTCCGGTTTAATTTTTAAATTTTGGAAATCATCCTCAGGGCTCACAAATCTTAATAATTCTGTCAAAAACCAGTTAGATGTTTCCTTTGGGTTTTTAGTGATCCTCACACATTCTTCAAAATAATTTGCAAGTTGAACACTTGAAGTTAAAATTTTTGCTTCATAATCTCCCAACCCATACTCATTTTTGAATCTTAATAATTTTTCATCTGGTAATTCGGGTATTCTGGATTTGATGTTATTTATATAGTCTTTTGATAAAATTACAGGTGGTATGTCCGGTTCTGGGAAATACCTATAATCATTTGCCTCCTCTTTGCTTCTCATAGAAATAGTGGTTTTGGAACTTAAATCCCAACCCCTTGTCTCCTTTTCAACTTCTTTACCTTCTTTCATTAATTCAACTATTCTTCCATATTCGTATTCCAGAGCTTTTTCCACAAATTTAAATGAATTCATATTTTTTACTTCAACCTTATTACTTTGAATACCTGTTTCTGTATCTATAACAGAAATATTAGCATCACATCTCAAAGCTCCTTTTTCCATATCACCAGTGCTTACACCAATATACCTCAAAATTTGTCTCAATTTTTCCAAAAATTCTCTTGCTTCTCGTGGAGAATCGATATCTGGATCAGTTACTATCTCTGCTAGAGGCACACCGCATCTATTCATATCAACATATGAATATTTTGCCTCTGTAATTGTTTCAGCAGAATGAATTAATTTACCTGCATCTTCTTCTAAATGAATTCTTCTTATTTTTACTTTTTTGCCGTTTAATTCTAAATACCCTTCTGTAGCTAGTGGATGAAAAAATTGAGTTATTTGGTATCCTTTCGGTAAATCTGGGTAGAAATAGTTTTTTCTATCGAATCTGGAATATTCATGAATTTTGCAGTTTAATGCTGTAGCAAGTAAAATACCAAATTCAAACATTTCTTCAGAAGGTACGGGTAAAGCTCCAGGCTGTCCTGTACAAACTGGACAAACTGCAGAATTTGGTTCTAACTCAAAAACATCTGCGGGACAAGAACAAAAAGCTTTTGTTTTTGTATTTAATTGAACATGAATCTCGAGACCTATTACTGGTTTAAATCTCATTTTTCTTCCTCCTCGAACGGAAAAACTTTAGGAATATCTTTTTCAATAAATCTTGAAAAACCAAGTACTCTTGCATCATCAAATTTTTTGCCCATGATTTGTATTCCTACTGGTAAATTATTTGAAAAACCAAAAGGTATGCTTATTGCAGGAATTCCTGCAAGATTGGCAGGAATTGTAAAAATGTCCATTAAATAATAGATAAGGGGATCCTTTATTTCACCAATTTTGAAAGCTGTAATAGGTGATGTAGGAGTAACAATAAAATCAAACTCGTCTAACAATTCTTCAATTTTTTTGGTTATTATCCTTCGAACTTTTTGAGCCTTCTCAAAATACGCATCGTAATAAGCTGCGCTCAATGTAAATGTACCAATCATAATCCTTCTTATTACCTCTGGACCTAAATTTTTTGACCTTGTATTTAAATAGGTTTCCAAAAGACCTTCTTCTTCTATTCTATTTCCATATCTTATCCCATCAAACCTAGAAAGGTTTGAACTAACTTCGGCAGGCGCAATTATATAATAAGTTGCTACAGAATATTTTAATTCTGGAAAATCTACCTCTTGAACTTTGACTCCCTTTTTTTCTAAAAATGCGATAAATTCCTCAAACTTTTCAGCAACGCCTTCCTCTATTCCTTCACCAAAAATTTCTTTCGGAAAGGCAACTTTTACATTAAAAAAATCTTTATCTAAATATTCTGTAAAATCAATGTTCATATCAACTGTTGTTGAATCCGAAGGATCATATCCCGCAATTACATTCATTAAGATTGCTGCATCTTCAACATTTTTAGTTATTGGTCCGATTTGATCCAAAGAAGACGCAAAAGCAACTAGACCATATCTTGAAACCAATCCGTATGTTGGCTTAAAACCAACTACTCCACAAAAAGCGGCCGGCTGCCTTATAGAACCTCCGGTATCACTTCCCAAGGCAGCAACTACCTCTCCACTCGCGACAGCGGCCGCCGATCCCCCACTACTCCCCCCAGCTACTTTAGTTAAATCCCAGGGGTTTCGAGTTGTAAAAAATGCGGAATATTCTGTTCCTGTACCCATTGCAAATTCATCTAAATTTGTTTTTCCTACAATTGTAAATCCAGCTTTCTTTATTTTTTTTATCACAGTTGCATCATATGGAGGTATATAATTCTCTAAAATCTTTGAAGCACATGTGGTTTTTAAGCCTTTAGTAACAATATTATCTTTTACTGCTATTGGGATTCCTGAAAATTTTCCAGGAAGAACCTCTGCTTTTTCATTGATTGTAATAAAAGCTTTGATATCTTCATCGACTTTTTTAATAGTCTCTAATGAATCTTTTATATAAGATCCTTTATTTTTCAAAATTTCTGATATTGTTAATTTTCTAAAATTACTCAATTTTTTCACCTCGTTTATTTAAAAATTGCTTGTTGAATAATTTTACCGTCCTGAATGAAACTGTAAACTTTCAAATAGGCTTCTGTTTCAATACCTACAAAATTAAAAATAGCTGGTTCTAAATTAATAAAAAGACCTAATAAATAATTATCTTTGTAATTGTTTTTTACGAAATCCTTATTTCCAGGAACATATTTGTCGGGAGAAACACCATATAACACAATCTTGTCGTTTTCCAAATTTATATAAGTTAATGGGGTACCTTCATCACTTGTAACAACTCCATACTTTACTCCATTTATTGTTTCAAATTTTGAGATATCAACTTCTAATTTATCCCAGGAAGGAGAATTATAGTAAATTACTCCATAATATGGTACTGATGAAGGCGCTATGCCAGATAACGCATCAACAATAAGAGAAGAAATATCAGCAGATAAATATGCCGTTCCATCAAAATCGTTTAATAGTTCGAGGTATTCATTATCAGTAGCAGCTGAAGAAATCAGTCCCATAATAAAATCTGGAAGTTTCCTGTTAACAAATGCAAAAACATCTCCTCCAATATTTTCGTCTTTTAAAATTTCTTTTCCTTTTTGCATAGAAACCTCGTTGATTAAATTTCTAGTTTCATCGTTTTGGGGAACGATTTCGTTATAAAAAGAAAGTGTGTTATCTTTTGATTCAAGATAACCATATCCTTTTACCTCATATTTATCTTCACGGGTATTTACATAACTAACAGCTAAATATCCCTTAGATAAATAATCGTTCAAATTTTGTGGAATTGCTCCTCCACCATAATTTTTTCCAATTATGAAATACCCATCTTCAATTTTTACATCTTCTGGTAAAGTTTGACCAGTAAATTTTTCAAGAATATCCTTTATTTTATCTGGGTGTTGCGAAGGACCAATCACAAACAATACTTCATCCTTGTTTACAGCTATTAACAATTCTTTAAAAATATCAATGTCTTCCAGCGTATAATTTTCAACCATTAGTTGCTGTTCAATAACACCTTTAATCATCTGTTCTAAACCAACTTGGTTTGCAAATATATCACCAGTGTTTGTCTTTTTTATTTCGTTGTACAGGGTAGTTAAATCTGGAACATATGTTAAAAAATCATACTCTTTAGGAACAAATTTAAGAGCATTAGAAAATATCATAATTGAAAGTACTGATAAGACTATAATTACAATTCTTTTTTTCATTTTAACACCTCCATAAATTCTATAATTTCTTTAATATCAATTTTTCTTTCAGGAATAAATGTTCCTCTCTCTTTTCCTCCGCCACCTTTTCCAGAAATTTTTGATTTTATTTTTTCTATAATTTCTTTTATATTGTATTTTCCAGTTGAAAGAAAGGTATACTTTATTCCATCATAAGTAATAAGCATTGAATTCGGTTCTTTAAAATATTTTGGAAGATATTTTGATATAAGTTCATCAACTTCTATAAAAAATATATCTTCGGCTATTTTCTCTAGTTCTTTGATTTTTTCTTTCGCTAAAGACTCTGAAATATTTTCAAGTTTAGAATTTTGTTCCTTCACCCTTTCAAGAAGCTGCTTAACGCGATCATCTAATTCAAATATTGAAGAAGTTAACAAATTTGATAATTTTCTTAAAATATTTGTATATCTTTGAAAATAATCAAGCGCTTTTAATCCGGCAATAAAATACACTCTTGTAAGGTTTCCTTTAACCTTTTCAGTTTTTAAAATTTTCACAAGACCAATCTCTCCTGTGTTGCTAACATGATATCCTCCACAAGCAGAATAATCATAGTCACCTATTTTTATTATTCTCACCTTTCCAGAAACTTTTTCACTTAACTGTTTTCTTAATGGAAAATTCTCTACTTCATTCTTTTCTACAATTATCTCTTCTACTTTTAAGCATGATTGAATCACTTTATTAGCCTCTAATTCGGTCTCTAATAAAACTTCATCTGTTATAAAGGGGACATTCAAATCAATAGTAGAATACTCAAAACCCATGTGAAAACTTACAGTGGAAATATATGCCACATCTTCAAACGCAGCCGATAAAATGTGCTGAGCAGTATGATGTTGTCTGATAAAATTTCTATGATTCTCATCTACAACAATTTCATATTCACCCGGCTTTAAAGGCTTATCAACTTCATGGTATACCTTTCCATCAACTTCTATAACACTTATAATATTTGCTTCGCCAATTTTCCCTCTATCTCCAAGTTGGCCACCTTTATAATCTGGATAGAAGGGACTTTGTTCTGATATTAGGTAATATTTTCCTTTATCTTCTACAACTTTTTCGATTTTCAATTTCACAACTTCCACTCCCTAAAATGTTTTTCCCATCAAAAAGTAGAAGTTCCAATTATCATTATAATATGCTTCGCCAATACGAATAAGTCCAAACATTGAAACATTTAACCCGAGTTCAACACCTGTAGACCACTCAAATGGAACTGAAAAATCGTAGCTACTTCCAACATATCCAGTGTCTAAAAATAATGCTACATAGAATGGAATTTCTCCATCTTTATTTATATATCTAAAATCATTGTTTAAAAGAAGGGCCATATCTCCTGCTAAATTTGCTCCTCTAAGTGAATTTAAACCTTCTAAATAATTTGTAATGTCAACACCGCTTTGCTGGAAAATTTGAGCTGCATATAATCTTGTAGCAAAGCCAAAATAAGTATTTTTTATCGGTAAATGCAAAGAAAATTCTTCCTGCATCTTAAGTGCAACAGGTGCATTTCCTGAAATATTAAAATATTTTTGCAAAGTTGCAGATAAAAATATTCCATCTGACGGAATAATTAAATCATCCAAATTTTCATAAATTACGCCTAACAAAACATTGGCTCCAATATATTCCGTGGAAGAAGTAGAACTACTAACCTCTGTTGAATTAACAGAAGTTGAAACAGCAGTCTCCTCGAGTTTATAATTCACTCCAGCACCAAAACTATACTTAAAATTGTTGATTTTTAAACTACTTAAAGAAAAATCAAAGTTAAAATTGGTAAGGTTAGTAGAAGTTGTTGTTTCGGTAGAACCCTCCGTTAATGTATCCGTTGTAGGTTGATAATTATAGCTTAAACTTGTCGACAATGAAAAAGGTTTTCCAAAAGGTTTTCTAATACCATAATCCAAACTCACAATTCTTCCACTAAATCCAAGAGAAACCGTAGAACTAAATGTTTGGCCGTATCCGAAGGGATTAGTAGTACTCAACTGTAATTGTGCTGCAAAACCCTCGTACCATTTCTTTCCTTCTTCAGGTGGAGCCCACGTTCCTCCGCCCATAAAATTAAATTTTTTCTCCTTTTCCTTTAAAATCAGGGTGGCATTTAATATATTCGACGAACTTGGAGTTATATCAAAATCAATGTTATCAAAGAATTGAGTTTTGTAAATTTCTATATATGTTTCCCTTAAAGCTTTTCTTGAAGCATAATCTCCGGATGAAATTCTAATTAAATCGTCAAAAGTATAAGTTTTAGTTCTAGTATTTCCTTCTATCTTTAGATCTCCAAATTTGTATTCAACTACATCAATTATAAAATCATTTCCTTTGACTAACGGGTTTATATTTATAAAATACTCATCTTTGTCATAACGATCCTTTACTACTTGGACCAATTTCAGTAAATCTAAATTTGTAAAAGTTGCGGGTGTGGAAGCTAAATCACTAAAATCATACAAACTCGAATTTACCATTACATTTTCTATATACACCGGGTTTTTAACTAAAAGGTTTTGCACAACAAAAACCTTTAAAATTTTTGAGGGTATTTCAGTACTTGCTGGCTCAAATTGTATGTTAGAAAGGGGAGAAAAATACACATATTTAGATAAAGATTGATAAAGTTTTTGAATATCTGAAAACTTTGGATAATAGTCTTTTTTGCTATCAAAAATTTTCAAAATCGCATTTTTTTCCAGATAATTCTTATATAACTTTAAATCTACATCTTTTTTTATATTCTCTATTACTTCTTCCAAGCCGTTTATATTCCCCGTAAATTCCAAGTCGTAAAGAGCATATTCGGTAATGTTAAAATCCACATTGTTACCATTGATTTTTCCAGTTATATAAACAAACGATTGATCCTTATTTTTAGAAAAAACATTTGAAACTATGTAATTTTCTTTTTGATATAATTCAGTCAAATTTTCAATTGATTTTTTAAATTGAGGGAAGCTAAAAGCTTTACCCTCCTTCAAAGTAACAGAAGCCTGCAAAGTTTCTTTTGATATTAACCCTACTCCATAAATATTTAGATTTACTTTACTTACTGGCTCGTTTTCTTCAACCTTAATAATTAATTCAAAATGATCATCAGTTGCAATTTTGGTCCACTCAACATCAGAAAAATAACCTGTAGCTTTTATTGAAGATACAATATTATTAATTGCATTTTCATTTACATCAAAACCCACATAATTTTCATATGAAGGTTTAAGCTCGTCAAGAGAAACTGTTTTAAGATTTTGGATTGAGACAGAATCTAAAATAGCAGAAAAATAGATTACACTATAAAGGATTAATAACAAAAATACTAAAGATTTTTTCATATTTACTCCTCCTCCAAATTTTTTTCCATTTCATTTATTATGTCCTTTAAAATCTTTAGTTTTGAAGACGAATCTATATTACCTAAATATTTTTTGATAATATCAGATTCTATACTATAACAATCATCATTCCTACATCTTATGATTTTAAAATTAACGTTTTGGTTCATTAAAAGTGAAAAAAACACAGAAGCTAAATCACCTACAGGTTGACAATCAATGTGTTTTTTAAAAAATTTTGCTGTTACCTTTGTGCCCTTACCTATCTCACTTTCTATTTTCACAAAACCTCCAGTTGCTTCAGTAGCTTGCTTTAAAAAAGGTAACCCAAGTCCAACTTTTCTTATTTTTTTTGATCTAGTAGTATAAAATGGGTCAAAAACATCTTCAACATTCTTTATACCAGGGCCATCATCTTCTACACTAAACAAAAAAAAATCTTCTGTTTCATTTATAATAAGTTTAACATTTTTTGCACCCGCTTTTACAGCATTTTCAGCTATATCGTGAACATGATCAGCCAATGTTAAGAGTCCCATATTGTTTTCACCTTTCCTCTTATTAAGAAAGATAGAAATTCTTTGGCGTTTTTAACCTTATCTTTAATTATACTATATCTTTTGCCAATTTGATTAAGAAAATGTGCATCTGAAGAAGAAATAGAAATAAATTTATTATTTTTGGCAATTAGGTACTCTTCCTTGTTTGTTACTTCTGCAATATGTATATTTAAATCAGGAAAAATTCCCAGCTGGTAGAGTACACCAAATTTTCTACTTATATGTGCATACACAGGTATACCTGAATATTTCAAAATTATCTCTGTAACTTCTTTAATGCTCAAATCAGTGGGAAATCCTAAAGGAGTGGTTTCCAAAGAAATAAATTTGTCATTTTGGTCTACTTTTAATTGATATCCAAATTTTTCAGGATCATATGAAATTTTAGGAAGGTGTTCATAAATTATTTTCGAAACTTTTAACAAATTTTTTATTTTATCAAAATAACCAAGTATATGAACATCTTCAATTGTTTGAATTTCAATTCCTGGAATTAGTATTTTTGAATGATTTTCGAAAACTTTTAAAAATGACAAAACATTTTCTCCTGAATTATGATCGCAAATTGCCAGTATATCAGGAGAGTATTTGACAACTTCATTTGGAACCATCGTTAAATCTGCACAGGGAGAAAGACAACTATGTACATGTAAATCGCATTTCATCTTAATCCTAGATCATATAATCTTCCTGAAACTCGAAAAGCATCTTCTTGGCTTCTCAATATATTTATTCCTTCGATTCTTGCTTTTTCTAGGGTATCTTCAGGAAGATTTACTCCCTCACAAAGTATTATAGCTCTTATTCCAACCATAGATGCAACAGCAATAATGTTAACGTGGCTTTGAACTGTAATCCATATTGAATCAGGTTTTGCATTTTTCATTACCAAACTTAAAAGATCACCAGTATAAGCGTGAAGTATTTCATAATCATTATTCCAAAAAACTTTTTCCAGCAAAGCTTTTTCAGCTATCTCTGATAGATTCATGTTTATCCTCCTTCAATGCCTGTTACTTAAAAATTTCAAAGATTTCTTAATAATATCATCCAAAGTATCTTTATCACTTGCTACCTTTTTAACTGCTTTTATTGCTTGGGATTTTGAAAATCCAAGTGTTACAAGTGCCTCAATTGCCTCAAGTATTTTTTTATCTTTTTCAGACAACGACACATCGAATTCCTTTAGTGAATCTTTTAATTCCATAATAATCCTTTCAGCAGTTTTATTTCCAACGCCAGGGAGCTTTGAAAGTTTAGCAACATCTCCACTGATAATTGCAGACACAAGTTCTTCTACGCTGCTTGATGCAAGAATTTTTAAAGCACTTTTTGGCCCCAATTTATTAACGGAAATTAACTTTTCAAACAATTTTAACTTTTCAATTGTTGAAAAACCATACAGCGTTATTCCATCATCAGAAACTATTAACTTTGTGTATACTTTAATTTTCTCATTTGTTTTCTCTTCGTATTCGCCTGTTTCACCAACTACAACCTCAAAAATTAATCCATTTACTTCTATATATAATTTTCCATTTTCAATTTTTTCTAATTGTCCTAAAACAGCATGTATCATAGATTCACCTCAAACAATTCAACTGCATTTTTAATAAGAATTTCGGAAACATCATAACCAATTATATCATTTATTGCTTCTACAACGTATTTCACATAAGCTGGTTCATTCCTTTTACCTCTAAATGGTTGAGGAGGAAGATAAGGACAATCTGTTTCGGTTAATATATTGTCTTCCCCTACCATTCTTACTACTTCTCTTAAGATTTTGTTTTTTTTATAAGTTATTGGACCTCCTATTCCTAAATAAAATCCCAATTTTACAAACTTCAAAGCCCATTCGCTATCGGCACTGAAAGAATGTATTACTCCTCCTTTTTCAAAAGGTCCAAAACTTTCTAAAATACTGTACGCATCTTCATATGCATCTCTAATATGAATAATTACGGGAAGTTGCAATTCTTTTGCAAGCAAAAGCTGTTCAGTAAAAACTTTTTGCTGAATTTCTTTTGGGGAAAAATTTCTAAAATAATCAAGGCCTATTTCACCAATTGCAACAACTTTATCATTTTTAGATAATTCCTCAAGCTTTTCTAAATAATTTTCTGGAGCATTTTTGCTATCGTGCGGGTGAATTCCAATAGAAGAAAAAATCTTATTATATTTTCTAGAAAATTCCGCTGAAATTATACTATCTTCAATATTTGTTCCTACATTGATTACAAAAAAAATTCCAGCATTTTCAAAGTTTTTTATTATTTCCTCTCTGTCATTTTCAAAATGTTTCATTTGTAAATGGGCATGTGTATCTACAAAATTCATCAAGAATTCCTCCTTTAAAACTTTTTCAAATCACTTTCACAATTATTTTACCATTAAAAACTAAAAATAAAGTGGTATAATTATATGTGAAAAAAGCTACAAGGAGGTGAAAGTATGAAAAAAAGCTTAATTGTATTTTTGATAGCTCTCATTTCAATTGTTTCGTTTTCAATAACATTCATAAATCCATTTGGTCCAACGATTATTCCCATTTCACCAATGTTAGATGGTGTTATCCAGGGTTATGTAAACCTTAATATCAGTCTCTGGAAAAATCCTGATGAAGCCATCGCAAGAATTGTATCTGGCGAAGCAAAGTTTGCAGTGTTACCTATTACAACCGCAGCAAATTTATATTCTAAAGGCATTGATATTAAACTTGTCGGAGTACATGAATGGAAGGTTTTTTATTTGGTTTCAAAACAAGATTTTAAAGATCTTAGTAATTTAAAAGGTAAAACTGTATATTCTGCTCATGGAAGAGGACAAACAGTTGATGTTCTGCTTAGATATTTGCTAGTTTTAAGCGGACTCAAACCAGATAAAGATGTTCAATTTGTGTACGCACCCCCACAAGAAGTTGTAGCTCTTTTTAAAGCTGGAAAGGTAGATTTTGCTGCTTTACCAGAACCTTTTGTTTCAATGTGCTTGGCTAGCGACGGAAAAATCGTACTTGATTTTCAGGAAGAATGGAATAAAATTTCTGGTTCTAGCAACGGAATACCAGTGGCAGGATTATTTGTAACTGGCGAAATAGCTCAATACGTGAACCTTATTGAAGATGTGGAAAAAACCTTTGAAAAAAGCATTAATTGGTCTAACGAAAATCTTGATAAAGCTCTGGAAATCACCAACAAATATCTGACAATTCCAACTCCAATTTTAAAAGAATCAATGAAAAGAACAGAATTTAGATATGTTCCAGTTTCTAAGTGCAAAAAAGATGTTGAATTATTTTTATCAAAAATGAACGAGCTTTATTCAGAAGGTCTTCCGAAGATTCCTGATGAAGGATTTTATCTAAAATGAAATTTTTCTATGGAATTCTTGTTTTTATCTTGATATGGTGGGTTTTATCCTTTCTAATTAATTCTCTATTCATTTTACCTTCCCCATATACAGTGGGGAAAGTTTTTTTTGAAATTATTCAAACTAAAACACTTTGGAATGCTCTGGCCTCCTCTATTTACAAAGGCTTAATCGCTTTGATTCTAACATTATTTCTGGGGTTTGTTATTGGCTTTTTCATGGGAATTTGCGATGTTTGTTTTGAACTATTAAGACCAATTTTAACTGTTTTTCAAAGTGTTCCTGTGATTTCTTGGTTAGTGTTAGTAATTTTTTTGTGGGGAATTGGAATCAAAGGACCAATTGCAATAACTGTTTTATCACTTCTTCCAAATACCACTTTTGCAGTTGCATATGGAGTTAAAAACACGGATAAATCTCTGATTGAAATGGCCAAAGTTTATAATGTTAGTAAGAAAAAAATTATTAAAGACCTTTATTTAGGTTCAGTAGTTCCATTTATTTTAACTGCCTTGGAAGTTGTGTCAGGTAATCTTTGGAAAGTAATATTTGTTTCAGAATACCTATGTGGAAAAAATGGAATAGGAGTCCAAATTGCCTGGGCAAGGCAATATGTTGATATACCTAAAGTTTATGCACTTACTATTTTTGCAGTTATTCTCGGTATTTTATCAGAAAGACTTTCAAAATTGTTTGTAAAAATATTTCTTAAGGATTGGGAATATGGTAATTAAATTAGAAAGCATAAAAAAATCATTTGGAAATCTAAAAGTTTTAGAAAATATTAGTTTTTCACTTGAAGCGCGTGAAAAACTTGTTCTTCTTGGCCCATCTGGTTGTGGGAAAACCACACTTTTAAGAATCATTGCTGGCCTTGAAAACTACGAAGGAATCTTAATAAAAAAATTTAGAAAACTTGGATATGTTTTTCAAGAACCTCGGACAATTCCTTGGAAAACGATATATAAAAACCTAAAATTTGTCGAAGAAAACGACGAAAAAATTAAAAATGTATTGAAAACAATGAAAATTTATGATTTTAAAGATTACCTCCCAAATAAGTTAAGTGGAGGAATGAAGCAAAGGGTAAATCTTTCAAGAGCATTGGTAACAGAGCCAGATCTTCTTTTATTAGACGAACCATTTGCTTCTCTTGATATTCATATTAAATGGAGTATAATAAATGATTTAGTAAATGAATGGAAAAACAGAAATTTTTCTATTATTATGGTTACTCATGATATAAAAGAAGCAATATTGCTGGGAGATAGAATTCTTGTATTATCAAACAGACCTGCAAAAATAATTAAAGAATACATTATTTCTAAAAAAACGAACGAAGAAAAATTAACCAGAGAGATAATTAATCTCTGGAACGTAAGCGGGTGAAAATATGAAAAAAATATCCGAATATGTTTTTAAAATCTCAAAAGAAGGAAAAATGAATGTTGATGCTTATGTTTTTACTGATGAAGACGAACTCAAAGAAATATCTGAGGCAGTTACACAGCTAAAGAATGTTGCAAGTTTACCGGGAATTGTTAAAGCTGCGTATGGAATGCCAGATATTCACTGGGGATATGGTTTTCCTATTGGAGGAGTTGCAGCTTTTGATGCAAATGAAGGGATAATTAGTCCTGGGGGAGTAGGTTTTGATATAAATTGTGGTGTTAGATTGTTAAAAACGCATTTGTATTTAAGCGACATTGAAAACCATTTAGAGCAAGTCATCCAAAAACTCTACGAATCTGTACCAGCCGGGGTTGGATCAACTTCAAAAAAATTCAATTTAAAAGATTTCAGAAATATCATAGAAAATGGAGTAAAGGCAACAATTGGAATGGGATTTGGAACCCCTGAAGACTTAAAATTCATAGAAGACAACGGTATAATAACCCCCGCAAATATGGAAGATATATCCAAAAAAGCTTATGAACGTGGCAGAGAAGAATTAGGCACCTTAGGAGCAGGAAATCATTTTGTTGAAATACAAAAAGTTGTTCAAATTTTTGATAAAAAAATTGCAGAAAAATTGGGAATATTTGAAAATCAAATAGTAGTTATGATTCACACAGGTAGTAGAGGATTTGGGCACCAAATAGCTACAGATTATATTCAACTTATGAGAAACAATTTCAAAAATGTTTATCTTCCAGACAAGCAATTAATATATGCTCCTTTCAAAAGCGAACTAGGCCAAAAATATTTTTCTGCAATGAATTGTGCGGCAAATTACGCTTTTTCTAATAGACAGATAATTACCCATTATATTAGAAAAGTTTTTAAAGAAGTTTTTAACACTTCTGTTGAAATAATTTACGATGTTGCACACAATATAGCAAAATTGGAAACTCATTCTTTAAATGGCGAGACAAAAAAACTTGTAGTTCACAGAAAAGGCGCAACAAGGGCTTTTGGTCCAGGAAGAAAAGAAATACCAAGTGAATATAAAGAATTTGGACAACCTGTTATTATTCCAGGAGATATGGGTACTGCATCCTACCTTTTAATTGGAACCGATGAATCTGAAAACATTGCTTTTTCTTCTACTGCTCATGGTGCTGGACGACTATTAGGGAGAAGACAAGCTTTAAGAACGTTACAATTGAATGACATTCTTGCTTCTCTAAACAAAAAGGGTATAATTGTTAAAAGTAAAAGCAAAAAAACAATTATTGAGGAAGCACCTGATGCGTATAAGGATATTGACAAGGTTATAAAAATTACCGATAAACTAAGACTATCTAAAAAAGTTGCAAAAATGATCCCTTTGGGGGTTTTAAAAGGATAATGGGTAAAAATGAAAAATTATTAATTTTGGAAGGAATTTTTGCTAACTTTTATTTCATATTAACCCAAGGAGTTGTTTTTACCTCTATTGCTATTTATTTTGGATTTAACGAAATTCTTTTGGGCATAACTGCTTCCTTTCCTATGATATTCCAACTTTTCCAAATTATTACACCTGCAATTATTGAAAAATTTAGATATCGAAAAAAACTTTTAATGTTCTTTAATTCTTTTAAACTCCTGTGGATTATTGTTTTAATTTCCCTGTTAATTGGAAAAACTTATTCCATAATTTTAATTGTTGTTTTTGCAGCCACGCAGGCATTTTCATCCTTTGCAGGAAACACGTGGTCTTCTCTAGTTTCTGATATAATTCCTCAGAAAAAAAGAGGAAAATATTTTGGACTTAGAAGTACGTTAATTTCATTCTCAACTTTAATCGTTTTTTACATGTATTCCTATCTAATTGATAATATATCTGCACCTTTAAATTATATTTATGTCATCTTAATTACCTTGACTGCTACTTTTTTAGGAATTCTTACATTAATACCTGTTGACGATCCTCCTTTAAAAACTATAGGAACTTTAAGTGAATTAAAGGAAGTTTTTACAGAAAAAAACTTTATGAAATTATCCCTTGCAAACATGTACTGGAATTTTATTTTGTTATTGACCGCTCCGTTTTTCTCGTATCATCAACTTAAAAACTTACACATTCCTCTTACTTATATTAGTTACGCAACAATTGCTATGTCTCTTTTATCTATGTTATTCTATTTTGTTTGGGGAAGATTAAGTGACAAGTTAGGAAATAAAACAATAATGGTTTTGGGAATTTTCTTTGTATCACTTACTCCGTTTTTTTGGATATTAATGAACGAACAACACTGGCCCTATGGACTTGTATTTGATGCAGTTATTTCCGGAATTGGTTGGGCGGCTGTAAACATTTCACTACTTATTCTTCCCATGGAAGCAGCTAAAAGAATTTCTCCTATGTATTTCGCTGTTTTCGGTTTTTTTGGAGGGCTTGGAGGACTAATTGGTTCGTTTTCAGGAGGGTATTTGGCTTCTTACTTTAACAAATTAGATTTCTACATTTCAAATTATCACATTTTTGGCCTTCAAGTTTACTTCTTAATAGAAGGTGTGTTAAGATTCTTAGCTATCCCTCTTTTTGCCAGTGTAAAAACACAAAAGTATGTTTCTCCAAAAATTTTTGTATTCAGTATTCTTAATATTATTGCAAGAAGGCCAACCCAAAGAATATATGAAAATGCCAAACTAGGAAATGTTTATATTTTGAAAAAAATGCCCCAAAAAAATAAAAGAATTCAAAGATGGTGGTAAATCTTTTCAAAGAAAAAGAGTGCCAAAATGGCACTCAAATGAACTTTTTATTCTTCTTCCTTTTCGTTCATTTTCTTCCCGTTTAAAAATCTTACCTCTCCTTCGCTCTTTAAAGGAATCGTTTTGTACTTTAAATTATGATGAGAAATTATTTTTCTTAAAGTTTTTGTCTTAGAACGCATTACTATAGATTCCGTTATAGCAATATTTTTTGAATATTTAACACCCTTTAATAAATCGCCATCTGAGACACCTGTTGCAGCAAAAATTACATTATCACTTTTTATCAAATCATCTGTTTTATATACTTTACTTGCATCATAACCTTTTTCAGACATTAAATTTCTTTCTTTTTCATCTATTGGCCACAACTTCAGCTGAATTTCTCCTCCAAGAGATTTTAATGCTGCTGCAGCCAAAATTGCTTCCGGAGAACCTCCAATACCCAGATAAATATTAACATAACTTTCAGGAAGAGCAGTTGCTATTGCAGCTGCAATATCTCCATCACTTATTAATTTTATTCTCGCACCAACTCGTCTTACTTCTTCAATGATTTCCCTATGTCTTTCCCTATTCAAAATCACAACGGTTAATTCAGAAATATCAATATTTAAAATAGCAGCTGCTACTTTTAAATTTTCTCTAATGGAAGCATTTATATCCAATTTTCCTGCTAGTTCTGGACCAACGGCCAATTTATATGAATAAAAAGTTGGAAGATACTCTATAGCTCCTCTATCGGTTGCAGCAATTACACTTATTGCATTTGGAAGTCCATAAGCAACTAATCTAGTACCATCGATAGGGTCAACAGCTATATCTAATTCAGGAGTATTTTCTTCCCAATTACCAACTTTTTCACCTATGTAAAGCATTGGAGCTTTATCTTTTTCACCTTCTCCAATTACAACAACTCCCTGCATATCAATATAATCTAACATTCCTCTCATTGCATCACTTGCAACTTTATCAACAATTTCTTTATTTCCTCTACCCATATATCTACTTGCCATTAGTGCGGCTGCTTCTGTAACTCTTACCATTTCCAGAGTAATTTCTTTAGGTACCCTATCCAATTTTTTCACCCCCAATTTTGTATGACAATCAAAGACAATCAAATTATAATATTTTGTAACAAAAATGAAAAATTCTATAAATCTTCGTTAGTAGTATTTAATTATTAAAAATGATATTAAATTCATTTTTCCATGGCTAATCTTACTTTTTCAAAGGGAACTTCAATCCATTCTCCTGGAGACAAATTGAAATCACTCAATTTTAATTTTCCAATTCTTATCCTTTTTATCTTTTTGTATTTTAAACCAATAACTGTAGTTATTAATTTTATTTCATGAAATTTTCCCTCGGTTATTGTAATTGATATAACTTCTTCATTTATTTTTTTTATTTTAGCTGGCGCAAATTTTGTACCGTTTTTCAGTTTTATACCTGCCTCTGCAATTTTTACCATCTCTTCTGTTAATGTTCCTATTATTTCCACTAAATATTCTTTTTCAATTTTTGATTTTGGAGAAATGATTTTATGTGTAAAATCCCCATCGTTCGTTATTATTAAAAGACCTTCGACATCTTTGTCCAATCTTCCAACAATATGTAATTTTTTCAAATACGGATGATTTATAAACTCAAACACATTTCTTTCAAATTCAGATTTACTTGAAGTAAAACCAGCTGGTTTATTCATTACTATATACACATTATGGTATGGAATTATCTCTTTTCCATCCAAAAATATTTTTTGATTTTTACCGACTTCAAAAGAAGGATCTTCAACTATTTCGTAATCTACCAACACTCTTCCTTCTTTAATTATGTATTTAACTTCTTTTCTACTTCCAACCCCTGCGTTTGAGAGAAATTTATCTAACCGCATTTTTTATCGCCTCTGCAACTTTAACAGCTCTGTAATTTTCTTTTACATCATGAACACGTATTATATCTGCTCCATTCACAACACCTATTGCAGTTATTGCTAAAGTTCCCTCTAATCTTTCTTCAACTGGTAAATCCAGTATCATTCCAATCATGGATTTTCTACTTGCTCCCAATAAAATCGGATATCCTAATTCCTTAAATTTACTTAGATTTTTTATTATAAGTAAATTATCTGTTAGACGCTTACCAAATCCTATTCCTGGATCAATTATTATCTTTTCTATTCCATTTCTTTTGGCAAATTCAATTCTTTCTTTTAAAAATTCATATATTTCTAACACGGGATCTTCATAGTATGGATTTTTTTGCATGTCTTTAGGTGTGCCTTTCATATGCATCAAAATAACAGGACAATCAAATTTTCTGATAACATTTACCATGTTTTTATCAAATCTAAGAGCGCTAATATCATTAACTATATCTGCTCCCACTTTTAAACTTTCATCAGCAACTTTAGATTTATAGGAATCTACAGAAACAATAACATCAAAATTTTTCTTTATAGTTTCTATTACAGGAACCACTCTATTCAATTCTTCATCTAATGGAACTTCTTCTGCACCCGGTCTTGTGCTTTCACCACCAACATCAATAATCTCCGCTCCATCGTTAATCATTTTTGATACTATATCAATTAATTTGTCTTTTTTTATTCTACTTCCAGGGTAAAAAGAATCAGGTGTAACATTCACAATTCCCATTATGTAAACGTGATCAAAATTTAATTTTTTTCCACTTTCTAAATCGTATTCCATATATCTCCCTCCTTTAATCTCATTTTATCATATGCTTTTATTTTTATAATCAAATTTGATATAATTCTCCTGTCTTAACCTAAATAAGGAGGTGGGGGTATGACAATTTGGTTAATAGTGCTACTACTTTTAACCATCTTGTTTATAGTATATTCAACAGTAAA
>Ga0190331_1000001_pt1 | contig 97970 bp, 85 predicted proteins | sample 48720445_MG_FD_161681 | JGI IMG/M metagenome (GOLD analysis project Ga0190331, IMG submission 161681) | Hydrothermal vent sediment bacterial communities from Southern Trench, Guaymas Basin, Mexico - 4872-04-4-5_MG | ecosystem: Environmental > Aquatic > Marine > Hydrothermal vents > Sediment ... | reverse complement strand
TTCTAAAAGATACTGAAAGAAAATGGAATGTAATTCCTAAATTATATTTGCAGCAGTTTGAAATGGACATCAATGCAAGCAACATTTATACATTTTTTTACCCAAATAAAAATCAAAGAAAAGCTGGTATGGATTTTAGAAAACCAGTGATTATAGAGTGAGAAATATGGAAAATACAATTATAATTGTTCCCAAAGAAAAGGATTGCGAAAATACTGAATATTTTCATATTCCATCACATGATATTTTTCCTTTTGAAAACATTTCAAATTCTTGGTATGTAAGATCACATAGAATTTATGCTCTTTACTTGGCTTTAAATAATAAATTAAAAGGAATTGCTACTCTCCATGCTTTAACAAGATACATTATATCTCCAGAAGAATTTAAAAAATTCATATTCGAATTCAAAGTAGGTGATGAATTTAAATCGCCAGAAACTTTATTTATTGAACTTGGTTATGAAAGGGTTTTTAATGTAAGAGAAGGTGGACAATTTGCAATAAGAGGAGAAATAATAGATTTTATTGGCCCATCTGAAATCCCTACTAGAATTGAATTGTTTGGCACAAAAATTGAAGATATAAGGCAATTTGAACCTTCAACACAAAAATCCATCAAAAAACTTGATTTTGCTTTGATTTTACCTGCTAAAGAATACGTTGGAATTATTGAACATGAAACAATGCTGGGTGAAAAGTATAAAGGTACGATACTGGATTATAACGTTAAATTACTACTAACAGATAAAAATGAAGTTATAAAAAATTATGTAAGAAAAGAACGGGAAATTAGAGAATTGATTATTGATCCTCAACTTAGGCATAAGTACGTTTCATTATCTGGCGTTGATTATCAGATAATTTTAAAAAATATCTCTGGAAAAGCAGAACTAAAAAAATTTGAAAAAAGCAAGAAGCAAAAAAAAGAACAAGAAGAACTTCAAGCAATTCCAGTAATATCTGAAGAAGAATTTCAAATTAGTGATATTGTTGTACATAAACACTATGGTATAGCAAAATTTTCAGGTATAAGAAAAATATCTAAAGAAAATCTAGATAGAGAATATTTAATTTTAGAATATCAAGATTCAAAACTTTATGTACCTATTGACAGATTGGACTTAGTTCAAAAATATGTTGGCACAAAGGAAACTGTAAAATTAGACAAATTAAGAAAGAGTACATGGAAAAAACGAGTAAAAAAAGCAAAAAAAGAAATTGAAAGAGTAGTAAAAGAACTTCTTAGATTAAATGCCATAAGGAAAAACACTAAAGGATTGTCTATCGATGGTGATCCCGAACTTGAAAAAAATTTTGCCAATACTTTTCCACATATAGAAACAGAAGATCAATTAAAAGCAATTGAAGATGTTCTCTTAGATCTAGAATCAGAAAAAAATATGGATAGATTAGTAGCTGGAGATGCTGGATACGGTAAAACCGAAGTTGCAATGAGAGCAGCTTTCAAAACCGCTGTTTCTGGAAAACAAGTAGCAGTATTAGTTCCAACTACAGTTCTTGCTAGACAGCATTATGAAAATTTTAAAGAAAGATTCGAAAAATTTGGAATAAATGTTGAACTGTATGATAGTTCACTTACTCCAAAGCAAAAACAATCTGTTATTTCAAATGTAAAAAAAGGTATCACTGATATTGTAATTGGAACTCATGGTATTTTTAAATCATTAAAATTTTCCGACTTAGGACTTTTAATTATTGATGAAGAACAAAAATTTGGAGTAGAACAAAAGGAATCTCTCAAAAAAATTAGAGTGAATATTAATATCTTATCAATGAGTGCTACTCCTATTCCTAGGACTCTTCACATGGCATTAAGTGGTCTAAAAGATATGTCTGTAATTAAAACCCCACCTTTTGGAAGAAAACAAATTCAAGTTATTGTTAGCAAATTTGACTCTAAGCTTGTTAGACAAGCAATTTTAAGAGAGATAAACCGTGGAGGTCAAGTACTCTACGTTCATAATAGAGTGAATGATATTGAAGAAATATCAAAAAAATTAGGTGAAATTGTTCCTGAAGTTACAATAGGTATTGCTCATGGACAAATGTCAAAAAGAGTCATGGAAAGAACTATTCACGATTTTTATCATGGCAAAATAGATGTATTAGTTGCTACTACAATTATAGAAAATGGAATAGATATACCTAATGCTAACACCTTAATTGTAGATGATGCTCACAGATACGGTTTATCTCAACTTTATCAACTTAGGGGAAGAGTAGGAAGAAGTAATAAAAGAGCCTTTGCCTATTTCTTATATCCCATTAAACTCAACAAAATTGCAGAGCAAAGGCTAAAAGCTATTAAGGAACTCATAGGCCCAGGAAGTGGATTTCAAATCGCATTAAGAGATATGGAAATTCGAGGAATTGGGAATATATTAGGCTTAGAGCAACATGGATTTATTAATGATATAGGATTGTATTATTATTTTGAAATTTTAGATGAAATATTAAACGAAAGCCAAGGAAAGATAATCTCAAAAATAGAAACTGAGATTTTTGGTATGAAAGGGTCAATAGTGATACCAGAAGACTATGTATACGATCCCATAGAAAGAATTAGATTATATAGAAGAATTGCTTCAATAACAAATATTAAAGAAATAGAAGATTTAGAATACGAATTGACTGATAGATTTGGAGACATTCCTGAAAGTGTTATAAATTTGCTAAAATACACAAAATTAAGAATCTTGGCTTCAAACAAAAAAATCACCAAAATTTCCATTGAAGACAATAGCATAATTTTACATACAGAAAATAATTTAGATTTAAATTTACCTCACATATATAATGAAAAAAAGAAAGCTTATATAGTTTTTGCAGATGAAACCGATCTCATTAATGAACTTTCAAAATAGTTATAAAATTTACAAATAGGAGGGGGATAATGTATAAAAATCGATGGTTAATTCTAATTTTTATCACTATTCTTCTTATTTTTCTTAATGCAGATCAAATGGTTATGTCTCCTAATATTGGACAAATAGAAAAAGAATTTAATATTAACGATTCACAAATAGGTCTTGTCGCCTCTACTTTTACAATTTTAGGAGCAGTAATAAGCTTAATTTGGGGATATCTCTCAGATAAATACAACAGAAAACTCTTATTAATATTTTCAATATTGGTTGGTGAAATTCCCTGTTTTATGTCAGCATTTTCTAAGAGTTATTCACAGTTATTTTTTTGGAGAACTCTTACGGGAATAGGAGTTGGAGCTTCTTTTCCAATAGTTTTTTCATTGATAGGTGACATGTTTTCTCACAAAGAACGCGGTAAAGTTATGGCATTAGTCGCTTTATCTATTACTCTTGGAAATATTCTTGGAATGGCAATTGGTGGTTTTCTTGGTGAAACCTTAGGTTGGAGAATTCCTTTTATTTTAGTTTCTGTACCAAATTTCCTTTTTGCATTAGCATCTATTTTTATTTTAAAAGAACCTAAAAGAGGCTCTTCAGAAGAAGGTTTTATTAATTCAAACAAAGAATTTATTAAAAAAATTTCACTAAAAGATTATTTAAAACTTTTCAAAATAAAAACTAATCTTTTATTATTCTTACAGGGTATAGCCGGTACAATTCCTTGGGGTGCTATTCCTTATTTCCTTGTTGAATTCTTTAAAAGAGAAAGAGGATTATCTGCATCTAAAGCAACTTTAGTTTTTTTAATTTTTGGATTTGGAAGTATTTTTGGAAATTTAATTGGTGGTTTCGTTGGTGAATTTTTATATAATAAAAACAAAAAATTAGTACCAATTACTTCTGCAATAACAACTTTTACTGGAGTTATTTTTACTTTGCTAACATTTTCATTCAAAAATATCTATACCAATTCTGGCTTTTTTATTCTTCTAACTTTAGGGTTTACTGCAGCTGTTTTTGACTCATTTACTGGACCAAATGTTAAAATGATGCTTTTAAATGTTAATGAACCTCAAGATAGAGGAAGAATTTTTTCAATTTTTAATCTTACAGATTCCTTGGGAACTGGTATAGGAAAATATTTTGGAGGTTTGATATCTGTTACATTTGGCTCACTGGCTTCTTCAATGAATTTATCTACTTATTTTTGGATAATTTGTGGAATTTTCTTATTATTAGCGTATTTTACTTTTGAAAATGACGTGATTTCCTTAAACACAAAAATGAAAAAGCTGTCAAAATTATTGAACAATAATTAAAAACAAAATAACTTCCTTAAATATCGAAAATCATTTAAGAGGGGTATTATTTTATTTCTTACTTATTATCTCTGCCCTAATTCTCTATCAAGCAAATAAATCCCATTTGGAGAAGAAGATAGCATTTTAATTTTTTGCACAATTTCTTCAGTTTGAGCTTCTTCTTCAACTTGTTCATCAATAAACCATTTGAGCATACTTGATGTAGCGTACTCTTTTTCTTCTAATGAAAGTTCATATAGTTTATAAATTGAGTCAGTAATAAATTTTTCATGTGAATAAGCTTCTTCAAATACTGCAAGTGGAGAATCCCATTTACACTTTGGTTTTTCAATTGCTTGAAGTTCTACTTTTCCGCTTTTTTCATAAATGTAATTATAAATTTTCATTGCATGTTCAAATTCTTCCTTTGCTTGTTTTTTCATCCAGTTAGCAAAACCTTTTAAATTCTCAGCATCAAAAAATGCTGCCATAGAAAAATAAAGATAAGCTGAATAAATTTCCTTTTTTATTTGTTCATTTAAAGCTTTCTCAATCTTTTCATTTAACATTCTTTCAACCTGCCTTTTAAATTATTTTTGAATAACCCTATTTCTCATTGAATTAATACTATCAATTATAGCTGCTGCACGTTTTTCACCAATACCTTCGACTTCTTTAAGAGCTGAAAAATCAGCGTTACTTAGAGAGAAAACATTACCAAAAGCTTTAACAACATTGTGAGTAATGGTCATAGGTATTTTTGCAACACTTCTTAAAAGTCTATAACCTCTCGATTGAACAGCATAGTCGTTCAATTGACTAATATTAGCTACATCATCATAACCTAATAAACGTGCAGTAGATATAGGCCTTCTTTCTTTATAACCTTTTAAAGTTTCTATTATTTGAATCGCTTTCTCTTCATCCTCTAAATCAGTTTTATAGTAATCAAGAACTAAATTTTGTAGTATTTCCTCAACATCAACTACTATTTCTTCAAGTTGCATAGATGCCAATCTTCCTTCAACACCGAGTTCAATTACATATGGTTCTATTTCATCTCTAATTTTTAAAATTTCAATTCCCTTATTGATTATCTCTACAACGTCAACTAATGTGACACGATTTTCAAGTTCAAGCAAATCAATATTTAATAACATTTTATCAAAATTTTGTCTGTATTTTTCCAAAGTATTAAGTGCTTGATTAACTCTTGTAATAAGAAAATTTATATCGTTAATAATATACTTGTAATTATTAAAATACAAAGAAATAACATTTCGTCTTTTGGAAACAGCTATAACAAGTTGACCCGTTTGTTTAGCAACTCTTTCAGCAGTTCTATGCCTTGTACCGGTTTCACTAGTTGGAATACTTGCATCTGGTACAAGATGAACATTAGCAGCTAAAATTTTTGTAACACTATCATCAATAATTATAGCTCCATCCATTTTCGCCAATTCATAAAGTTTCTCAGGCGAAAATGGTATATCTAATTTGAAACCTGCTTGTATTATATCAGAATATTTCTCCATATCTTCTTCAGAAATAAAAACAATAAGTGCTCCAAAATTGGCGAGAACTATATCATCCAAAGCTTTTCTTAATTTTGTACCTGGAGCTAATAATTTAATTTTTGTAAGCAATTCTTGTGTTATAATCATTTTAATCCCCACCGTTTTATCAAATTTCAATATAATTATAACATAAATTAAAAATAAAAAACATGGCCTTTTATATTAAAGGCCATGTTTTTCCAAAAAGAATTGAAATTTTTTATCTAACCATATCAACAAAGTATTTATGAATTCTTATATCATCTGTTAATTCAGGATGAAAAGATGCAACTAGAATTTTCCCTTGTCTCAATAAAATAGGCGAATTTTCATATTCGGATAAAACTTCGACATCATTGCCACATTCAACAACTTTTGGAGCTCTTATAAATATTGCTCTAAAAGGGGCTTGAGAAAATTTAAGCTTTACATCAGTTTCAAAACTATCAACCTGTCTTCCATAAGCATTTCTTTCAACCTTTATATCTATCACTTTCAAAGAATCTTGTGGGAAATTAACTACCTCTTTTGATAAAACTATCATACCAGCACATGTTCCAAACACAGGAAAACCTTTCTCTATTTTACTTCTTAAAGTTTCATAAAATCCTGTCATCTTCATAATTCTTATCATAGTTGTTGATTCGCCACCAGGTATGATTAATGCATCAACCATATCCAACTCATTAGGTTTTCGTACTACAAGTGTTTCCACACCTAATTTTTCCAAAATCAATTTGTGTTCTCTAAAATCTCCTTGTATTCCAGAGACTCCTATTTTCAACTCACCAACCCCTTTCTTGCAATCTGACGTCTAACTCTTCAATTTCAAGACCTTCCATAGGGGTACCAATATCTTCAGAAATTTTCAAAAGCATTTCCGGATCGTTCCAGTATGTGACTGCCATTACAATCGCTTTTGCCATTTTCGCAGGATCTTTCGATTTAAATACTCCACTACCTACAAAAACTCCATCTGCACCCAATATCATCATTAAAGCTGCGTCAGCTGGAGTAGCAACACCACCTGCAGCAAAATTTACAACTGGTAATCTTCCTAATTTTTTAACTTCTGCAACCAAGTTTACTGGGGCACCAATTTCTTTTGCAAAACTTACCAATTCTTCATCAGGCATATTCTGAACTTTTCTAATTTCATCCATAACAGTTCTCATATGTTTGACAGCTTCAACAACATTCCCAGTCCCGGCTTCTCCTTTTGTTCTGATCATTGCTGCACCTTCAGCTATTCTTCTTAAAGCTTCACCAAGATTTCTTGCACCACATACAAAAGGAACTTTGAAATCCCATTTATTAATGTGATATTTATCATCAGCTGGTGTTAATACTTCTGACTCATCAATAAAATCTACTCCCAATGCTTCCAAAATTCTTGCCTCAGCTACATGACCTATTCTTACTTTAGCCATTACTGGAATTGAAACAGCATCCATAATCTCTTTTATCTTTTTAATACTTGCCATTCTTGCAACTCCACCAGCTTTTCTAATATCAGCCGGGACTCTTTCCAATGCCATTACTGCAACTGCCCCAGCTTGTTCAGCAATTTTAGCTTGTTCAGCAGTTGTAACATCCATTATTACTCCACCTTTAAACATTTCAGCAAAACCTTCTTTAACCATCCATGTACCTTTATCGGTCATATTAACACCTCCTCGTTAAATAATTACTGTTTCACTATATTCTCCATAAACTTCTCTCAAAGCATTGCTAATCTCTCCAACTGTAGCGTAAACCTTTACAGCTTCTATAATATAAGGCATAAGATTTTCATCATTTGTTGCAGCATTTTTTATATTCTTCAATGCCTTTTTAACCCTTTCATTGTCTCTGCTTTCTTTCAATCTTTTTAAATTACTTTTTTGCTTAACTTCAAGTTCTGGGTTTACCTTTAAAATTTCCTTATGTTCTAAATCTTCGTTAATTTGAAATTTATTAACACCCACAATAACTTCTTCACCATTCTCAACAGCAAGCTGCAGTTTGTAAGCACTTTCATGTATTTCTCTTTGGACATATCCAGACTCTATTGCTTTAACCATTCCACCTAAAGAATCAATCTTTTCAATATATTCCACAGCTCTTTTTTCAATTTCATTTGTCATATGTTCAATTACAAAAGAACCTGCAAGAGGATCTATTGTATCAGCAACACCAGATTCATAAGCAATTATTTGTTGAGTTCTTAAAGCTATCATTGCCGATTCTTCAGTTGGTAAACCTAAAGCTTCGTCATAGCTATTGGTGTGCAATGATTGGGTTCCTCCTAAAACTGCTGCTAATGCTTGTATAGTTACTCTTACAATATTGTTCAAGGGTTGTTGAGCAGTTAATGTGGAACCACCTGTTTGAGTATGAAATCTTAGTCTCATTGCTTTTTCATTCGAAACTTTAAATCTATCTTTCATAATCTTTGCCCAAAGTCTTCTGGCAGCTCTGAATTTTGAAATTTCCTCAAGAAAATTATTATGTGAAGCAAAAAAGAAAGATAACCTTTGTCCAAAAACATTTGGATCTAAGCCAACTTTAATCGCTGACTCTACATATGCAATAGCATCAGCTAATGTAAAAGCAACTTCTTGGACAGCTGTAGCGCCAGCTTCTCTTATGTGATAACCACTAATACTTATTGGATTCCATTTGGGCATATTTTTAGAACAATATTCAAAAATATCAGTAATAATTTTCATTGATGGTTGTGGAGGAAAAATGTAAGTTCCTCTTGCAATATATTCTTTTAATATATCATTTTGTATTGTACCAGAAAGTTTATCAAGCGGAACCCCCTGTTTCTCAGCAACAACAATATACATTGCAAGTAAAATAGCAGCTGTACTATTAATTGTCATTGAAGTGCTGACTTTATCCAACGGAATTCCATCAAATAAAATTTCCATGTCTTTAAGAGAATCAATAGCTACACCAACTTTTCCCACTTCACCTTCAGCCATTGGATCATCTGAATCATATCCAATTTGAGTTGGCAAATCAAAAGCAACAGATAAACCTGTTTGTCCTTGTGATAATAAATATTTATATCTTTTATTAGATTCTTCAGCAGTGCCAAAGCCAGCATATTGCCTCATTGTCCATAATTTTCCTCTGTACATTGTTGGTTGAACTCCCCGTGTAAAAGGAAACATTCCGGGAAAACCTAAATCTTCCTGATAATTCAAATTAGAAATATCTAAAGGAGTGTACAATCTTTTTATTTCATACCCAGAAGTTGACTTAAATTTCTTTTTTCTTTCAGGAAATTTTTGAGTTGTTTTTTCAACTAATGAATTGTATTTTTCTGACTCAATTTTTATTTTTTTTAATTCATTATCATCAAACATTTTTTTACCTCCTTTACCAATCTTAAGATAATTATCTAATATCTTTTGAATTCTGTCTATAACTGTTTAAGTATTTATTCCTAAGTATAACAGCATCTTCTTCATTAATTAAATTAAAATTGCCAATATTCATAGCATACAGAAATATTTCAGCTGTTTTTTCACAAACAAGACTGGCTGTCAATGCTTCATTAATATCTTGACCAACTGTAATTAAACCATGATTTTTTAAAATTACCGCATGATTGTTTTCTAAAGCCTCAATTACGTTTTGAGCTAGCTTTAATGTTCCTGGTAAAGCATATTCGGCTACATTTATTTTTGGACCTAAAATCATTACAGCATCTTCTACTAAAGGTGGTATAAAATTACTCACTAAAGAAATTGTTGTAGAAAAAACAGGGTGAGTATGAACTATTGCATTAACATCTTTTCTAACTCTGTATATTTCTAAATGTGTTGGTAATTCCGAAGATGGTTTTAATCCGGACACATGGGTCCCGTTCATTTCTACTACAGATATATCATCTTCTGTTAAAACATCGTACGGAATTCCAGATGGAGTAATATATATAAAATTTCCATCTTTTATTGAAATATTTCCCCAAGTGCCTTTTACCAGCCCATTATCAACAATAAATTTAACAGCCTCTAAAATTTTATTTTTCACATTGTCCCTCCTATCACAACTTCTTATATTCCCAATCAATTTTTTCCCAATTTTTCTTTAATTTGAATGAATATTCACTGATTTTTTTCGCATGAATTGGATGACAAAAATCTGATGAAATTTCTGCCATTGGTACAATAAAAAAATCTCTATTTTCAAAATCATAATGAGGAATTTTTAGTTCAGGTAAATCAACAACTAAATTTCCATAAAATAAAATATCAATATCTATATTTCTAGGACCCCACTTAATTTTTCGTACTCTTCCCATCTTTTTTTCAATTTCCAAAACTGTTTCTAACAATTGATAAGGAGACAAATCAGTATCTATTTCAATTACTATATTTAAAAAATCTTCTTGATTAGATAAACCATAAGGTTTCGTTTTATATAAACTAGAAACTTTTAAAATTTTGATTCCTTTTAAGTCCAATTCGCATAAAGCATCAGTCAGATTTTTAACTTTATCGCCCATATTACTTCCTAATCCTAAAAATACTTTTCCTTCAACTTTTTCCAAAATCACAGATGAAATAGCAAATAAATCATGACTTAAAGAGACATGACAGAAGTTAAATCCTAAAAAATCCTTATGAAATACACAAAAAGGTTTTCCTTTAATGTTGTTGATAAATGAAACATCTTTAAATGAATTTTCACCAATTCCCGTCCCTAGTGCCTTAAAAAATGCTTCTTTAAGTGAAAAACGCCCAGCTAAATATTGGGCGTCAATTTTTTTATCTTTTTTTTCAAATTCTGTAAGAACTTTCTTTTCTAATTTCAAATTAATCCTTTTAATCTCAACAATATCATTTCCTATTCCTATAATCAAACAGGATAACCTCCTCCAAATTCCTCAGCCAGATCCAAGTCAATCAAAATTTTTTCTTCATATTTTTCTTTTAAATACTTTCTACCAATTTCACCAAGTATGGTATATATCAATAACTCTTCATCATTAGAAGCAAGAATTCCTATTGATTTTCTGGCTTTTTCGATTTCTGGTTCCAATAAATCAGCGGGTCTACATTCAATAGGTTTTTCTTTACCTAAAATTTTCTCTAAAAGTTCTTTATCAACAGGTGCTGGTGGTTTTCCATACATACCCTTTAAATAATTTTTCACCTCATTGGTAACTTTTGAATATCTTTCACCTGTCAATACGTTTAAAACCGCCTGAACACCGACAATTTGACTGGTAGGAGTCACCAATGGAGGATATCCCAAATCTTTTCTAACTCTAGGGATTTCCTTCAATACTTCGGGTAGTTTATGTAACATCTTCTGTTCAGAAAGTTGTTTTACCAAATTTGAATACATTCCTCCCGGAACTTGTGAAACCAAAACCCTATAATCTATACTTAACATTGATACATCATATTCTTTGTATTTTTCACGGACTTTTTTAAAGTGTTCTACTAAATATTCTACTTTTTCCCAATCAATATCTTCAAGCTTTCTATATTCTTTAGCGGAATAGTACAGAGATTCAAATGGAGGTTGAGAAGTTCCCAAAGCAAAAGGTGATAGAGCAGTATCTACATAATCTACTCCTGCTTCAATTGCTGCAATGTAATTCATATCTCCCAATCCAGCAGTCGAATGAGTATGAACTTCCACAGGAATATCAAAATTCTTTTTTAATTGTAAAACAAGTTCATAGCTTTTTTTAGGTGTTAAAAGTCCAGCCATATCTTTTATACACAAAGAATGTACGCCTCTTTCTACAAGTTGTCTAGCAAATTCTATAAAATATTCTATTGTATGAACTGGACTTATTGTATACGAAATAGCTCCTTGAACATGGGCACCGTTTTTGAGTGCAACTTCAATGCTTTTTTCTAGGTTCCGAATATCATTTAAAGCATCAAAAATTCTTATTTTTTCAACACCATTTTCAATTGCTTTCTTGATAAATAACTCAACTACATCATCGGCATAATGTCTATATCCAACCAAATTTTGACCTCTTAATAACATCTGAGTTTTTGTTCTTTTTAAATTTTTCTTAATTATTCTAATTCTTTCCCAGGGATCTTCTTTTAAAAAACGAACACAAACATCAAATGTAGCACCACCCCAAACTTCCATGGCTTCAAAATTTAACTCATCCATATATGGAAGAGTAGGTATCATATCAATTGTTCTCATTCGAGTAGCAATAAGTGATTGATGACCATCTCTCAAAGTTGTATCCACAAACATATTACTTACTCCTTTTTAATTATTTTTTTGTTCATTTCCTTCGTCGAAAGTTAATTTTTTATTTACTTTTTTAATAACTGCAAATTCCAATTCATCGCCTTCTCTAATATCATCAAAGTTTTCTAGTTTAATACCACATTCTTGAGGAGCATCAACTCTTTTAACATCTTGTTGATAATGCTTTAGTGATTCAATTTTCCCTTCAAATATTAGTTTACCATTTCTATAAAGCCTAGCTATTCCAGTTTTTTCAACATAACCCTCATACATTTGAACTCCAGCTACAGAACCAAGCTTTTTTATTTTAAATACCTTTTTAATTTCTCCTCTACCAGTAATTTCTTCAACTTCTTCAGGTTCTAACATTCCTTCAAGAGCAGCACGTAAGTCGTCAATTAATTTGTAAATAATCGTATAAGTTTTGATTTGGATCCCTTCAGCTTCGGCCATTTTCCTTGATTGACTATCCGCTTTTACTCTAAAACCTAAAATTATCGCATCAGAAGCTGAAGCTAACATAACATCACTCGTTGTAATTGCTCCTACAGCAGAATGGATAATATTAATCCTAACTTCTTCACTTTGAAGTTTTTGTATAGCAGTATTTAATGCCATAACTGAACCCAAAGTATCTGCTTTTATAATCAATCTTAATTCTTTTTGTTCAGATTGTTCCATCATTTTCAAAATTTCTTCTAATTTCAAATGTCTTTTCCTTCTAAGTTCTTTCTGTTCCATTTCTTTAATCTTTTCAGTAATTTCACGTGCTTTGTCAAGATTTTCAACAGAATAAATCACACTATGAGCATCCGGTAAGTCCTCAAAACCAACTATCATAACCGGAGTTGATGGTCCAGCTTCCTTGATTCGCTTTCCTTGATCATTTACCAACGCTTTTACCTTTCCCATTACTTTGCCCGCTACAACATAATCACCAATTTTTAATTTACCATCTTTAACAATTGCATTTGCAACAGGGCCAAAACCTTTATCAAGTCTTGTTTCTATTGTTACAGCTCTAACAGGACCATCAGAAATTGCCTTAATTTCCTGCATTTCAGCAACTAATAAAATCATTTCCAATAATGTATCGACATTTTGACCTTTTTTCGCAGAGATTGGAACCATAATTGTATCTCCGCCCCATTCTTCTGGAATTAAGGAAAGTTTATTAACCAATTCTTGTTTAGTTAATTCAACATTGGCATTTGGCTTATCTATTTTATTGATTGCAACTATTATTGGAACATTTGCAGATTTTGCATGATTATAGGCCTCAATAGTTTGTGGCATAACACCATCGTCAGCAGCAACGACAAGAACCACTATATCAGTAGCCTGCGCTCCTCTAGCTCTCATTTCTGTAAAAACTTCGTGTCCCGGAGTGTCAATAAAAGTAATTTTTTTACCATTAACTTCAACTTGATAAGCACCAATACTTTGAGTAATTCCTCCTTCTTCTCTTTCGGCAACTCTTGTTCTTCTGATATAATCTAACAAAGTAGTCTTTCCATGGTCTACGTGCCCCATAACCGTAACTATTGGAGGCCTTTCAACAAGATTTTCTTTATTTTTATATTTTTCTTCGAAATATTTTTCAATTTCTTCAAGTGGATTTTCTTTTACTTCTTCTTTAGTTTCTTCAATATCAAATCCAATTCTAACATCATATAATTTAGCTATTTTTTTAGCAAGTTGCAAATTTAATGTTTGACCAGGTTTTAAAATTTCACCTTTCATGAAAAAATCTTGTATAATTCTATTTTGTGGTATTCCTATTTTCTCTGAAAATTTATCTAATTTTAAATCCTCTTCAGAGATTTTTACTAAAGACTTTTTCTTCTCAGGCTTTTCTTTTTCTACTTCACCTTTTTTAGAAATTCGCTTCTTATCATAGATTTCTTCTTCAAGTTCCAATAATTCTTCATATTCATCAAATTCTTCTTCATCTTCAGATTTGCTATACATTTCAAGCAAAATATTTACTGTTTCTTCATCAATAAAACTCATATGGCTTTTTATCTCAATTCCAAGATCTGCCAATTCTTTCATGAGTTCTTTAGTATCCATTTCAAGCTGTCTAGCTAATTCATATACTCTTAAACGGCCCAAATAAACCACCTCCTACGTTGCTCATACATTATAACATATCATTTATTTCTTTTAAGTTTTTTCATTTCTTCATGTTCTTTCTCTAATTCATTTAACAAGTCTTCTAAAGACCAGCTTAGATTTGCTGGAGTTGAAGTAGCAAAAATTAATTCTTTCTCAGGAAAATTTTCCTTCAAAATTTTGATTGCTTTCTTAATTTCTGAATTTTCAAAACCATGTAAAATCACAAAAGATTTTCCCATTCCCATGATATCATCCCTTAAAATATTCTTTCACTATGTTTATTTTAACATCTTTTTTAATCTATTTCTAAGTTTTTTACTTAATAATCCTTTACAAAAGTTAAAAATTTTTAACATTTTAAATTTCTAATACCAAATTCACAAAATAATAATAATTTCAAATTATTTGTTACTTGAAAAAATTCATTAAAACATTAAAATTTAAAACCGGAAGAAATGAATTAATTTAAATTTTGACAGGAGGTATTACATGAAAAATTTAAATGTGGAACTTATGACACTATCTTCACTCTTTACATCAATAATCATTATTTCAAATATAATTGCAGGAAAACTTATTAATATTGGACCATTCATTTTAACTCTTTCAATTTTAATTTACCCTCTAAGCTATGCTATTGCAAATATTATTTCAGAAATTTATGGTACAAAAATTTCAAAAAAAGTAATTAAAGCAGGCTTTATCTCTTCTATTTTATTAGTAATTATTTCTTTTATTACTTTTTATTTTCCTCCTTCTCCTGTGTTTGAATATAACGAAGCATATAAAATTGTTTTTGGTTCAACGCCAAGAATAATATTGGCAAGCTTTTTGTCATATTTCGCTGCACAAAATGTAAATATTTGGATTTTCAATTCATTGAAATCTTTTTTTAAAATTGAGAATTTGTTTTTCAGGAATATTATTTCTATGATAATTACACAATTTATTGATTCTGTTGTTTTTGTTGGAATTTCGTTTTATGGAAAATACGATTTGCAACTATTAACAAATATGATTCTCTCACAATATTTAATCAAATTGTTAATTTCTATTCTAAATAGCCCTATAATTGCAATTAGCGTTAGACAATTAAAAAAACGTTTAATTCTAGAACATTAATGTTATAATTTTCTTAACACCTAAATTAACTGGAGTGATACTTATTTCTATTTTATTGATTTTTCTTTCAATTTTTTTGGGTTTAATTTTAGGAAATATCAAATTTTATAAGTTCAAATTGGGAGTTTCTGGTACAATTTTTACTAGTCTAATCATAAGTTGGGTTTCAAAAAAATTTTTAAATGTTTCGGTTGATTCTTTAAAGGTTGAATTTGATGTTTTTTTCAATTTTTCTTTAATTCTTTTTATTTCATCCGTAGCTCTAATAGCTTCAAAGAAAATTAAAGGAATTTTTAAAAATTTTGGAATAAAATTCGCTTTATTAGGTTTTTTTACAACTTTTACAGGATTTATTTCAACATACCTTCTTTCTTTTGTCCCAAACATCAACAAGGAGCAGCTTATCGGCCTCTTCTCTGGTTCCCTTACTAGTTCACCTGGTTTAGCCACTGCTTTAGAAAATTCTTCCGCTGATCCTGAGATTGTTTATGGATATTCAATAGGGTATATACCTGGAGTGTTTGGAGTCATTTTTATCCTATCTTTAATTGTACAACTTTTTAAAAATCACAAAAACAACAATTTTGGTTTACACACTACTTTTAAGATTGATACAAATTTTAATAAAATCAAAGATTTTAATTTTTTATCTTATTCCTTAATAATCATTATTGGCATTATCCTCGGAAAATTCAAAATAAACTTCGGTATAATTAATTTCTCTCTTGGAATGACTGGTGGTATTTTAATTTCATCGTTATTATTAGGTACTGTAAGAAAATTTTGGATATTTTCATTTCATTTTGATGATTCTATTTTAAAAGGATTCCAAAATTTAGGTTTACTTATTTTTCTTGCTTCTATAGGTTTGAAATCAGGTTATCTTATAATTGATTCTCTGAATTTTTCAAGTTTTTATTTAATGGTTTTATCTCTTTTAATCGCATTAATTTCTATATCTGCAGCTTTTATTATCGGTAAATATATTTTAAAAATAGATAATCTACTATTGATTGGTGCTATTACTGGCGGAATGACTAGCACACCTGGATTAGCAACAGCAATAGACTTAACAAATTCAGATAACGTCATATTAGGATATGGTGCCACCTATCCTTTCGCTCTTTTGGGTATGGTAATCTTCAACAAAATTTTAATTTATGTTTTAACATAATCGTAACACAAATAACTTTTCAAAAATGTACAATTGTTATAATAACATTGGCAATCGGAGGCGCGTCCGAGATGAGTAGGATTTCCTTTAGTGGGAGAGTTGGGGAAATCTGAAAGGCGAGGACGCCGAAGATATGACAGGGGTTCTCCCACCCTGCATATCTGGGGGTACAGGGAATACCTGTACCACTGTCACGGAAATTCCGTGGAGAGCCGATTGCTGCGAGAAATTTAATAGATTTTTCGCAGTGATCGCCTCTCATTGAGGCGTTTTTTTTTAGGAGGTGAAAAAGTGAAAATTGGAATTGTTGGTGCGACTGGAGAAGTTGGAAGAACTATGATTAAAGTTCTTGAAGAATTCAAAATACCCGTTAAAAAATTAAGACTTTTTGCTTCAAAAAAGTCTTCTGGAAAAACCTTGATTTTTAATAATACAAAAATCATAATCGAAGAATTAACCGAAAATACAATGAAAGAAAAATATGACTTTTTATTATTTTCAGCTGGTTCAAATATTTCAAAAACATTTGCTCCAATTGCCGCAAAGTATGGAAATATAGTAATAGATAATTCATCAGCTTTTAGAATGGAAGAGGATATTCCATTAGTTGTTCCTGAAATAAATGGAAATATAGTAAAAAATTACCAAGGAATAATCGCAAATCCTAATTGTTCAACCATTCAAATGGTCTTGTCATTATACAAAGTTCACGAACAATTTGGAATTGATGAAATTTTCGTTTCAACATATCAAGCCGTTTCTGGAGCAGGTCATAAAGCAATTGCTGAACTTCAAAAGCAAATAAATGGGGAAAATATTACTTCTGTTTTTCCTAAACCTATTGCTCATAATGTTATACCACTTATAGGAGACACAACTACAGATGGATTTACCACTGAAGAACACAAAATGATTAATGAAACTCGAAAAATTTTAAATGACTATTCAATAAATGTTTATCCTACAACAGTAAGAGTTCCGGTTTTTTATGGACATTCCGAATCAATCGTAGTTAAAACAAAAATTCCTTTTAATGAGATTTCAAACGTCGAAAAAGCTATAAGAAAATCTAAAGATGTAATTCTTAAAAACGAAGTTATAACTCCTATAGAAATTGCTGGAAGTGATTATGTTTATGTATCAAGACTAAGAAAAATAGACGAAACTCGATTTGCACTTTGGAATGTTGCAGACAATATTCGTGTTGGAGCTGCAACAAATGCAATTAGGATTTTAATGTTAAAGGTGGGATTGCTATGAAAATAGAAAAATTTACTGCTACAGGAAATTCCTTTATAGTTTGTGATATAACAAACACTTATTTAAGTGATAAAGAAAAAAGCGAATTTGTGATTAAGAATTCACAGAATAGAGATGGAGTTATTTTTGTTGAAAAGAAAAATAAAGGATTCTTTATGGATTATTTTAATAAAGATGGAAAAAGGGCCGCATTTTGTGGAAACGGAGCTAGAACATTTTTGTTTTATTTAAAAATTAAAGGATATGTTCAAGAGAAAATAGTGAAATTTAACACTTACGTAGGTGAAATTTTTGGAAGATTAACTGAAAACGGTGTAATGATAAAAATGCCTAAACCTACTTACCCAAAAAAAATATCTTTTGACTACTATGAAGGATTTTATCTTACTGTAGGAGTACCTCATTTTGTAATTTTTGTTGATAACATTGATTCTATAAATGTCAACAGAATTGGTAAAAATTTAAGAAATAAGTTAGATAGCAATGTTAATTTTGTTCAAATCCTAAATGCAAAAACTTTAAAAATTAGAACTTTTGAAAGAGGGGTTGAATCTGAAACGCTTGCTTGTGGAAGTGGTACTACGGCAAGTGCATATGTTTTCAATAAAAATCAGAACGAAAAAATTGAAGTTAGAGCGCGCGGCGGAATTTTGTTCGTTCATTTTTTAAATGATGGAATTTATTTAGAAGGAGGGGTTCAAAATGTTTGAAGGGATAGGAACTGCTATTGTCACACCATTTAGAAATGGAGAATTAGATATAGAATCATATGAAAAGCTATTAAAATTTCAAGTAGATAATCATATTAATGCTATTATTGTTTTGGGCACAACTGGTGAAGCTCCAAATGTATCTATAGAAGAAAGAAGTTTATTAATAACAAAGGCAAAGGAAATTTGTGGTGAAAAAGTTCAAATTATAGTAGGAGCAGGTTCCAATGGTTTAAGCCATACAATGGAATTAGTTAAAAATGCTGAACAAAATGGTGCTGATGGACTATTAATTGTTACACCTTACTATAACAAACCGACTCAGAAAGGTTTATACGAATATTACAAATACATTTCTGAACACACAAATTTAGAAATAATAGTTTATAATGTACCGAGTAGAACAGGTGTAAATATCCTACCTGAAACTGTTTATAAAATTGCTAGTGATTGCAAGAACGTAAAGGCTTTAAAAGAAGCAAATTCTTCTTTTGAACAGATTAATAAAGACTTATTATTACTTAAAACAATAAAGGATTTTAAAGTTTTTTCAGGAAATGATGATACTGCATTTCAACTTCTTGTTAGTGGTGGTGATGGCGTAATATCAGTAGCTTCTAATGTTATTCCTTGGCAAATGGTTCAAATGTTCAAAGCAATTAAAAATGGAAAGATTGAGGAAGCAAGAAAAATCCACTTCTCGTATTACCAACTTTTCAAGAATTTATTCGTTGAAACAAATCCTATCCCTGTAAAGGCAGCTTTATATTTGATGGGATTTATCAATAATGACTTAAGACTTCCATTGATCCCTGCTTCAGAATCAACTCTTAAAATTCTTAATGAAACACTTAAAGGATGTGGAATTATATGAAATTTGGTGTGGTTGGATATAAAGGAAGAATAGGTAAATTAATTTTAGATGTTTTCACCACTGATAATCATGTTCCTGTCTTGTTAGTTGACAAAGATGAAATAATTGAAAAAGACTCACCAGATGTGATTGTTGATTTTTCTACTCCAGATGCTTTAAAGATAACAAAAACCTTATGTGAAAAGCATCAAAGTAAACTCGTGATTGGAACCACTGCGCTTAACAAAGAACATTTTAAATTACTAGAAAATCTATCTAAAAATTTTGCAATAGTACAATCATTTAATTTTTCAATTGGAATTAATATACTTCTGGATGTCTTAGAAAAAATAAACAATATTTTTAAAGATTGGGACTGTGAAATAACTGAAATACATCACTCAAAGAAAAAAGATAAACCTTCTGGAACCGCCATATTATTAAAAGAAGCAATAAATAGAGATTTAGAAATTCATTCTTTAAGATTAGGTGGAATTCCGGGAGATCATTCAATCCTTTTTTCTAATGAAGGAGAACTTATAGAAATAAAACATAGAGCTATATCTAGAAAGGTTTTCGCTATTGGAGCATTAAAAGCTGCTAAGTTCATATTAAAAAAACAAAATGGATTCTTTACTTTTAAAGATATTATTAAGGAGGAATTACAATGAATACACAAGAGATAATTGATTTAATAGCCACCTCAAAAAAGAAAACTTTAACAGTAGCATATGTACAAGGAAAACTTAAAAAGTTAGATTTTAAACTCTTGGAATTTTTTGGAAATGATACTTTTGGAATTATATTTGGTGAATATAATGAAATAGTCGAATTTCTTAAAAAAAATACAGAAAACATTGAAAAATATAAACTTGAAATCAAAGCTAGAAACTCTGCAATTTCATTAGCAGATTTAAGCAAATACAACGCAAGAATTGAACCTGGTGCAATAATAAGAGATTTAGTTGAAATAGGTGATGGTGCTGTAATAATGATGGGAGCTGTTATTAATATTGGTGCCAAAATAGGGGAAGGAACTATGATTGATATGAATGCTGTAATTGGAGGTCGAGCAATAATTGGAAAAAACTGTCATATTGGTGCAGGAGCAGTTGTAGCAGGAGTAATAGAACCACCAAGTGCTCAACCAGTAGTTATTGAAGATAACGTAATGGTTGGTGCAAATGCAGTTATCCTGGAAGGCGTTCGTGTTGGAAAAAATAGTGTAATAGCTGCAGGTGCAGTCGTTATTGATGATGTTCCTACACATTCTGTAGTTGCCGGAGTTCCGGGAAAAATTATAAAACAAGTTGATGAAAAAACAAAACAAAAAACTCAAATTGTAGAAGGATTACGAAAATTGAGGTGATTAAATGATCGTAGTTCAAAAATATGGTGGTTCATCTATTGCTGATAAAGAGCGAATCCTCAATGTTGCAAATAAAATAAAAAAAAGAATAGAAAAAGGTGATAAAGTAGTTGTAATAGTTTCTGCAATGGGAAACACTACAGATAATCTCATTCGACTAGCAAAATCACTTAGTAAAAATCCTCATCCAAGAGAAATGGATATGCTTTTGACAACAGGAGAGCAAATATCAATTGCGCTGTTATCAATTGCTCTTATTGATTTAGGAATAAAAGCAAAATCTTTTAATGCTTTTCAATTAAATATTAAAACAACTCATGATTTCACAAAGGCAAGAATAAAAGATATAGATTCTAATAAAATTTTAAAAGAGCTGGAGTTAAATTCGGTTGTAATTGTTGCAGGGTTTCAAGGTGTAACTGAAAATGGAGATTTAACAACTCTTGGTCGCGGAGGATCAGATACAACTGCTGTAGCAATTGCAGCAAAATTAGGTTCACACTGTGAAATTTACAGTGATGTTGATGGAATTTACACCAGTGATCCCAGAATTATTCCAAATGCTAAAAAACTAAAATATATTACATACGATGACGCTCTTGAACTTTCTTCACTTGGTGCAAAAGTTCTTCATTCGCGTTCTGTTGAACTAGCAAAAAAATACAATGTAAAACTATACTGTGCTTCTAGTTTTTCTGAAAAGGAGGGAACCTGGGTGATTGATAAATTACCTGAATGGTTGGAACAACCTGTCGTTTCTGGCGCAACAATTGAAAAAGATCAGGTGAAAATTACTTTAAATAATCTTCCAAAAGATAATAAAGTAATTGAAAAAATATTTGAAATACTTAGTGATAAAAAAATAAACATAGATATGATTTCGATGATTACAAGCAACAAAAATATTCATCTATCATTTTCAGTATTGAATGATCTAAGAAAAACAATTGAAGAATCAATAAAAACAATAGATTCTTCAATTGATATCTCTTATGAGGGTATGTTTGATAAAGTTTCAATAGTTGGAGTAGGCATGAAATCAAGTCCTGGAGTTGCTGCAAGATTTTTTAAAGTTCTTACTGATAATGGTATAATTCCAGAACTGGTTACAACATCTGAAATAAAAATTTCTGTTTTGGTTTCCAAAAAAAATTCAGAAAAACTATTGAAAAAATTAGTAGATGAATTTTCTTTAGGAGGATGAAAATATGTCTTTATCGAACACTTATAAAAGGATACCATTAAAAATTAAAAGAGCAAAAGGTGTTTGGATAATCGATGAAAATGACGAGAAATACTTAGATACTTTTTCGGGTATTGGAGTACTTTCATTTGGACATTGTGATGAGAAAATCAATGAGGCGATCTCAGAACAAATTAAAAAATACACTCATATTTCTAATTTTTTTGTGGATCAAAATGCCATAGAGGTTGCCAAAAGACTAATTGAGGAAACTGGAAAAGATGGATCTGTTTTTTTTGCAAATTCTGGAACTGAAGCTAATGAAGCCGCTTTAAAAGCAATAAAGAAAATTAAAAAAGGGTATATTGTATCTTTTGAAAACAATTTTCATGGAAGAACCTTGGGTTCACTTTCTATAACAGGCTTTTCAAATTTAAAAAAAGAATTTGAACCATTACTTCCAAATGTTGTCTTTCTACCTTTTAATGACCCTAAAAAACTTAAAAGCTTTATAGAGTCTGAAAGAGAAAATATTTCTACAATTTTTGTAGAATGTGTTCATGGAAGTGGTGGATTAGATATAGTAAGTAAAGAATTTATAGAAATAATAAATCATTACAAAAATGTATATAACTATATTGTTGTTGCAGATGAGGTTCAAGCAGGATTAGGAAGAACAGGGAAATTCTATTCTTATCTTAATTTTGATTTGGATGTTGATATAGTAACTGTCGCAAAATCCCTTGGAGGAGGTCTTCCATTATCTGCAGCAGTTTTCACTGGAAAACACAAAAATGTTTTTACAATTGGTGAACATGGCTCCACATTTGCTCCAAATCCTGTTTCACTTGCTGCTAGTAAAACTGTTCTCGATAGATTAAATAAATACTTTTTGAATAGTGTTAAAGAAAAAGGAAATTATTTAAGAAATGAATTATCAAAATTAAAAGAAAAATATTCAATTGTAAAACAGATTAAAGGGCTTGGATTAATGGTTGGAATTGAATTGGATATAAAACAATCAGATAAAATAATAGAATTTGGCTTACATGAAAGAATTTTATTAAATATAGTTAAAGGAAATATCATCAGATTACTTCCAGCGCTCAATATTAAATTTGAAGAAATCAATGAACTTCTCAATAGGCTTGAAAAGGTTATTAAAAAAATTTAATATTTTTGTGATTTTTATGATAAAATAAAGTTATACAAAATGTATTCGGGTGAAAAAATGTATTATTGTTTTGGTGATAGTATTACTGAAGGCAAACCAGGAGTATCTTACGTTAAATATTTAGGAAAAATTTTTTATAATTTAGGAAGAGGCGGAGATACTGTAATTAGTCTTACATCTAGACTGAAAAAATTCATGTTAAACCATCCTATTGAAAGGTTAATTATCCAAATTGGTACAAATGACATACTTTTACCATTTTTATTTAACTACTCACCGCCATGGCAAAAAACTATTAAAAAAATTATTTCTACCGGAAGAATCCCTTCCAAAAATAAAGAAAAGTTTGAAAAAAATTATAATACCCTACTAGAGCTTTTAAATGGAAGAAAAGTTATAATTGTTAATATACCTTGTATTGGCGAAAACAAAAATAGTAAACTTAATAAGAAAGTTGATGAATATAACGCTATTATCAAAAAATTGTGTGAAGAACACTCATTAAAATTAGTAGATTTTAATTCTTGGCAAAAAAGTCAAATAAAAAACAGAAACAATAAATATTTTATTTCAAAAAATCCTTTTAAAATGATTTTAGATTCTTTTTTTGTTAGAACACCCCATATTTCAATTTCAGTAAGCAAAAAAAGAAATCTCATTACAACAATCGATGGGGTTCACCTAAATGATTTTGGTGCCAAAAAATTAGCCGAATTAGTTAAAGAAAAAATATACGCCAACTGAAATACGAACTTTTTCGATTATTTGTTATACAATAAAGAGATTATTTTCACTGAATTATTAAATTACTTAACCATTATTTTCTTTACCTTTCTATTTTCGATAGTATTAGGCGTCAGGTTAGATTTTTAGTTTCAAATATACTAAAATGGAAAACATTATTTTAAACTTAGCTAATACCTTTAAGACTTTTCCAAACCCTACCTTTTTTGAAATTATAGTTATAATTCTTGCTTCTTTCCAAATGGGTTGAGGTAAACCTCCTGTTATTATTACGTAAAATTTTTCTGCTGCTAATTCTGCTAAACTGATTTATCTATTTTGTTTATTTGATAGATGCAAAACAATAGCGTTTATAATGAAGAAAAAAACTTCTCTTCAATATATAATCCTGCTATACTAGTTAGAGGAGTAATTAAAAAAAATCCTGAAATTCAGAGATACTAAACTTCAAATTTTTTACTTAAATAAAATTATCATCATTAGATTGAGTCATCTTGTAGACATTAAGGCCCTAAATGGAAATAGTAGCTAAAATTTATTTTTAATTAATAAAAACAAACTTATACTTATTTAGTATTCGATTTTAAATCATGCATTTTTAGAGCTTTTTCTGTGATATACTTATTATTGAATAATAAACTTAATTAAGGAGGAATAAAAAATGAAAATTCCCCTTTCTGATTCATATATCGATAAAGATGATATTAATGAAGTAATAAAAGTATTAAAAAATAAAAGATTAGCTTTAGGACCTTATTTAGAAAAATTTGAAAACATTGTGGCTAATTACATTGGTACTAAATATGCAATAGCAGTTAATAGCGGAACTTCTGCTTTGCATTTGATACTAAAATCCTTATCTTTTCAAGAAAATGATATTTTACTTGTTCCTTCTTTTACTTTTATTGCATCAGCTAATGTAGCGCTTTTTGAAAGAGGAATTCCGGTATTTATTGATATTGAAGATGATACATGTAATATGGATCCTGATGCCTTGGATTATTTTTTAGAAAAAGTATTTTCAGGCAAAACCGCATACAATCCTAAAAAGGTAAAATTCTTAATGGCGGTAGATATTTTTGGACATCCTTTAAATTGGGAAAGATTTTTAAAAATTTCAGAAAAGTATAATTTAAAAATCATAGAAGACTCATGTGAAGCTTTAGGTAGCGAATATAAGGACAAAAAATGTGGTTCTTTTGGTGTAGCTGGTGCTTTTGCATTCTATCCTAATAAACAAATAACTACTGGAGAGGGTGGAATAATAGTTACAAACGATGAAAAAATAGCTAATCTTTCAAAAGCAATGCGAAACCAAGGAAGAACAGGAAGTGGTTGGCTTTCACATGAAGTGATTGGCTTTAATTATAGATTAGATGAAATATCAGCTGCTCTTGGATTTTCGCAAATGAAAAAAATTGACTTAATAATAGAAAAAAGAAATAATGTTGCAAAATATTACAATAAAATACTCAATTTTGTTGAAACACCTGTTGTAAAAAAGTATGTTTCAAAAATGTCCTGGTTTATATACGTAATAAAACTACCAGAGAATGCCAATAGAGGAAAAATAATTAAATTTTTACATGAAAATTCAATTGAAACCAGGGATTATTTTGCTCCAGTTCATTTGCAACCATTATATAAAGAACTAGGTTGGAAAGAGGGAATGCTACCTAAAACAGAAAAAATTTCTAAAAGAACTTTAGCACTTCCCTTCTTTACTGATTTAAAGCCCGAACAACAAGATTATATAGCCTTTTACTTAAAAAAGGCATTAGAATTATTCACCGCTTGAGAGGCGATAATATGATATTTATAATATTTTCATCAATTTTAACCGCATTATCAATGCCTGGATTTTTATGGGGAGGTTTTATTTGGTTTTCTTTAATCCTTTTATTCAAAGGACTTGAAAAGAAAAAATTTTGGGTTTCAGCTTTATATTCTTTTGTCTTTTATTACGTATTTTCCTTTATTTCTCTGTTTTGGGTTATTCCAGTTTTAACAAAAAATCTTCCAGATTTTTTTGGAAAATTTAGTAGTTTTACCGGTTTTGGAGTTTTTTTACTTCTTTGTTTTATAGAGGCGCTTCCTTTCTTGATTTTTGGATCTTTATATGGCTATTTTGTTCCAAAAATACGAGGAAAATTTACTAAAGCTTTATTTGTTGCTTCAATTTACAGTATTTCTGAATATATCAGGGGAATTGGCGACTTAGGTTTTACTGGTGGAAGACTTTCAGATGCTTTATTTAAAGATATTGGTATTATACAAACTGTTTCAATTTTTGGAACAATAGGCTTGACATTTTTGATTGTTTTTTTAAACTTTATGTTTTATCTCAATCTTAAGAGCCCAAATAAATTTCTTACAAAAACTGCAATTTCTATTTCTCTTATTTATCTATTAAACTCGATTGTTTTATCTTTTCTTCCATTAAATACGGCTAATATTCCTGTTGTTGCTGTTCAGACAAATTATGATCAACTGGTTAAATATTCAAAACCAAGTAGTGAAATACTAAAAGATATTGAAAATCTTATTAAAAATACCCCAAATCACCTACATATTTTCCCCGAAGCTACCTTCCCATCAGAAGATATTAGATTTACAAAAGTCGAAGCTGAATTAAAAGGAATAAGCATCAATAAACCTTTAATCATTGGTTTTCCGATTTCTGAAGAATCCAAAGATTACAATAGTGCTGTAGTATACGTTAACAGAGAAAACGTTGGTCACTACGATAAAATTAAATTATTTCCTTTTGTAGAATTTTTACCTTACAACAAAATTTTCAAAAAATTCTCTTTTTTAAAAGGGGTTCTTTATTTTACTCCTGGAAACGAAGAAAAAATTTTTGAAATTCCTAATTATCCTAAATTAGGTATTCAAATATGTTTTGAATCGTATTTTCCAGAAATTTCCAGAAAACTATCCTTAAAAGGAGCTGAATCATTAATTACTATTACAAATGATGGATGGTATGACTATGATACAGCCCTTTGGCAACATTTTTCAAAAAGTGTATTTAGAGCAATAGAAAATAGAAGATATATGATTCAAGTTTCTAACAAAGGAATAACTGGTGTAATTGACAAATTTGGTAGAATAACTCAAATCCTTCCAACCAGAAAAGAAGGTTTTGCTATTTTTAATATTGAGCCTAATAACAAAAAAACAATATATACTACTTTTGGAGACTGGTTTATTATTGTTTCATTAATACTTGCATTAGTAATACCAATATTTTTTAAAACTTCTTTGAGGAAGTTTTAAAAAATTAAAATGAAAAGCAAGGAGGTATAATTTCATGAAAAGACTTCACCCAAAGGTTTTCAAATTACCAATAGATAAAATTAGAATGGGATATTATTCTGACAAATATTTTACTCGATATGTTGAAATTTTAAAAAAAGACAATCATCATCCAAAAGTTTACTATCAATTTTTTCCACGACAAGATGCTGTAGTTTGTGGAATTGATGAAGCTTTGGCTATTTTAAAATATTGTACAGGTTATTATAAAGATGAAGAAAAAGCTAATGAGCTATTTTCTGAAATGATTAAAATTGACAAACAAATCCAAAATTGTTCGGTAGAAGGGAAAGTTCAAGAAATTATCGACCTAACAAAGAAAAAATGGGATTTAAGATTAAAATTAAATAGCATATGGGTTGACAAATGGAATTCAATTGAAGTAAAAGCTGTATTTGATGGAGATAAAGTTAGTAAAGGGCAACCTATCTTAACTATTGAAGGTGACCCAACTTATTTTGGCTATTTGGAAACAGTTTTGTTGGGAGTAATTGCTAGAGCAAGTAGTACTGCTACAGCCGTTCACAAAGTAGTAAAAGCTGCAAATGGCAAACCTATACTATTCTTTAGTGCAAGATTTGATCATTTTTGGGTTCAAGCTACTGATGGTTATGCCGCTTTAAAGGCTGGGGCATTTGGAGTTTCTACTGATGCAAATGCCGATTATTGGGGAATTGAATCAATGGGAACAATTCCACATGCTTTAATTGCAGCTTATTATGGGAACACTGAAGACGCTTCGATTGCATTTAATAAATATATGCCCGAACATGTGAATAGAATTTTTTTAGTAGATTGGGATAACGATGTAATTAATACAACTATTAGAGTAGTTAAAAAATTTTATGAACATATTATTGGCAAAAAATTTATTCCTGGAAAAACGGATCCATCTCAAATAATCGGACCTGGAAAAGATAAAATTTGGGGAGTTAGATTTGACACTTCTGGCAATCTCCGAGATAAATCAGTTGTGCCAAAAGATGAAAGTTCCTTTGGTGTTTGTCCTGAACTTGTTTGGAGAGCAAGGCAAGAATTTGATAAATTAGGATTAAATAATTTGAAAATTGTCGTCTCTGGTGGTTTTGATGAAAAAAAGATAGAGTTGTTCGAAAAGCTACAAGTTCCTGCAGACGTTTATGGAGTTGGTTCAAAATTACTAAGAAAAAAAATAGATATTACTGCAGATATTGTTGAAGTTAACGGAAAACCTTGTGCAAAAGTTGGAAGATGCAAAAAAGATGCTTCTCATCTTACAAAAGTTCCTTACAAATATTGGAACAATGAATAAATTAGTAAAAAATTGTTTTTTATTATTTTAAGACTTAAATTGATAATAATCATATTTGATTGTTTTAAATTAATCTTTCTTTAAAAATCCTTAAATGCTAAAATTAAAATGGAGATGATATTATGTGGAAAAAATTAAGAGAAGTTGAAGGTGAAATTCAAGCTAAAATGCTTGAAGATTTTTTAAAAGCTAATGAGATCCCGGCTGTTACAAAAATTATTGATGGCCCTTTACCTAAGGCTTATTTTGGTTCTTCATCGTACTTTGCAATTTATGTTATGAATAAAGATTTTGAAAGAGCAAATAATTTATTAAATTCTATTAAAAAGGAGGAATCTAAAGTGAAATATACTGTTTTACATGAAGAACATTTAAAACTTGGCGCTAAAATGGTAGAATTTGCTGGTTTTCATATGCCTGTGCAATACAAGGGAATTAAAAATGAAGTTTTAGCTATAAGAAACAATGTTGGGATGTTTGATGTTTCACATATGGGAGAAATTTTTGTTAATGGAAAAGATTCTACAAATTTTGTTGATTTTCTTATAACTAATGATTTTGGTAATTTAACTTCTGGACAAATTGTTTACACTGCAATGTGTAATGAAAATGGAGGATTTGTCGACGATCTTCTTGCATACAAAATTTCAGAAAATCAAGCTATGCTAGTTGTTAATGCGTCAAACATTGAAAAAGATTTTAATTGGATGATAAATATTGCTGAAAAATTTGACGTAAAACTTGAAAATAAATCTGATGAATATGCTCTTATTGCTGTTCAAGGTCCTAAAGCTCAAGAAACCTTACAAAATTTAACTGATTTAAATCTTGAAAACATTGAATATTACTGTTTTGAATTTGGTAAAATTAATGGAATTGAAGCCATTATTTCAAGAACCGGTTATACTGGTGAAGATGGGTTTGAAATATACACCACTGATAAAGATGGAATCGTAAAATTATGGAAAAAACTTTTAGAAATGGGGATTGAACCAGCTGGATTAGGAGCTAGAGACACCCTTAGATTAGAAGCTTCTCTTTTATTGTATGGCAATGACATGGATGAAACTGTAACTCCTCTTGAAGCTGGAATAAAATGGGCTGTGAAATTTAATAAAGATTTTATGGGGAAAAGTGCTTTAGAAAAACAGTTAGAAGAAGGGCTTCAAAGAAGATTGAAAGGTTTTATTCTTGTTGATAAGGGAATAGCAAGACATGGTTATAAAATCTACAAAGATGGTGAAGAAATTGGCTATGTAACTAGTGGAACTTTTTCTCCAACATTAAATAAATCTATAGGTATGGCAATGTTAAGAAAAGGTTTTAAAACAGGTGATGTTATTGAAATAGAAATAAGAAACAAATTAGTAAATGCTGAAATTGTGAAAATGCCTTTCTATCGTGGAAGTGTAAGAAGTAAGAAAAAGAAAAAGTAAAATTTTTAAAATATACGAAAGGATGGTGAGTATGCACAGATATATTCCACATACACAAGAAGAAATAAATGAAATGCTTAAAGAAATAGGTGTTAATTCAATAGAAGATTTATATGTAAGCGTACCTAAAACTATTGAAGATTATAACCTAGAAAATGGAAAAGACGAATTCTCAGTAAAAAAAGAATTATTAAGTTTAAATAAAAAGAATAAAGTATTTGAACCAGAGAATATTTTTGCAGGCGCCGGTATTTACTTTCATTACATCCCTTCTGTTGTTGAAACTCTAGCTAATAACCAGAGATTTGTAACCGCATATACACCCTACCAAGCTGAAGTTTCTCAAGGAACATTACAAGCCTTGTTCGAATATCAAACAATGATGTGTGAATTAACTGCAATGGAAGTAGCAAATTCTTCTATGTATGATGGTGCAACTGCACTTGCAGAAGCTATGTTAATGGCAGCAAGAATCAATGGCAAATCTAAAATGCTAATTGCAAGTTCTATTAATCCTGAATATTTGCAAACAAGTAAAACATATTGTACACCTCAAAATATTGAAATTCAAAAAATAAAATGGACTGAGAACGGTACTTTAGATGTAAATGACTTAAAAAATAAAATTGATGATAACACATCAGCTGTTGTAGTTGGATACCCAAACTTTTTTGGAATAATTGAAGATTTAAAATCAATAAAAGAAACATTACCGGAAAATGTTATTTTCATTGTGGTGAGTGAACCTATTTCCTTGTCTATATTAGAAGCTCCTGGAAAACTAGGAGCCGATATTGTAGTTGGTGAAGGACAAGCACTTGGAATTACTCCAAACTTTGGTGGCCCCGGTATTGGATTTTTTACAACTCTCCAAAAATTTGTCAGAAAAATGCCTGGGAGGATAATTGGGGAAACAAAAGATATAGAAGGTAAAAAGGGATATGTTATGATACTTCAAACAAGAGAACAACATATTAGGCGAGCAAAAGCGACTTCAAATATCTGTTCTAATCATGCTCTTATGGCTTTAATAAACGCAATTTATATGTCAGCCATGGGACCAAAAGGACTTAAAAAAGTTGCAAAAATGTCTTACAACGCTTCACATTATCTTGCCAAAAAACTGGAAGAAAAAGGTTATCATCTAATATTTAATGGTCCTTTCTTCAATGAATTTTTGTTCAATGCTGGTGAAAATTATTATGAAAAATGGAAAAAAATGTCTGAAAATGGAATCTTAGGACCATTACCTCTTGGAAAATCGATGCCATTCTTTAAAAATGTCGCTCTTGCTTGTTGCACTGAAGTTAATACAAAAGAAAGCATTGATAACCTTTTAAAACACTTTTAATTGTTAGGAGGGATTTAAATGACAATTTTTGAAATATCCAAACCCAATAGAATTGGTTTTGAACTTCCTGAAAATAATATAGAGGATTTTGAATTAAATATCCCTGAACATTTAATCAGAAAAGAACAGCCAAATCTTCCACAAGTTAGTGAATTGGATATTGTAAGACATTATACAAACTTGGCTGCAAAAAATTATGCTGTGGATGTTGGGTTTTATCCATTGGGATCTTGTACAATGAAATATAATCCAAAAATTAATGAAAAGATTGCTAATTTTGAAGGATTTTCAATGATTCATCCGTTTCAACCCCATGAAACTACTCAGGGAGCATTGAAATTAATGTTTGAATTAAAGGAAATGCTCTGTGAAATTACGGGAATGGAAGATATGACATTAATCCCTTCTGCTGGAGCTCATGGAGAACTTACTGGAATGTTGATAGCTAGAGCCTATCATTTAAGTAAAGGGGATACAAAACGAACAAAAGCAATTGTTCCTGATAGTGCTCATGGAACCAATCCTGCTTCAGCAAGAATGGCTGGATTTGAAGTAATTGAAATTAAATCTGGTCCTGATGGAAGAGTTGATCTCGAAGAGCTTAACAAAGCCTTAGATGAAAATGTTGCAGTTTTAATGCTTACAAATCCTAATACCCTTGGACTTTTTGAAAAAGATATATTAAAAATTTCAGAAATGGTTCATGAAAAAGGAGCTCTTTTATACTATGATGGAGCAAATTTAAATGCACTTCTTGGTAGAACTCGACCTGGTGATATGGGATTTGACATTGTTCATCTTAATTTGCACAAAACTTTTAGTACTCCTCATGGTATGGGAGGGCCCGGTAGTGGACCAGTTGGTGTTAAAAAACATTTAGCTAAATTTTTACCTATTCCCGAAGTCATTAAAGAAGACGATAAATATAAATTAAATTATAATAAACCAGATAGTATCGGTTTTATAAGAAGTTATTACGGAAACTTTTCCGTTTTGGTTAAAGCTTATGCATACATAAAAACAATGGGAAATGATGGATTGAAAAAAGTCGGACAAATGGCCATTTTAAATGCAAATTATTTAAGAAAGAAAGTTGAAAAGATCATGGATATTGCTTATCCTGGATTCTGTATGCATGAATTTGTTTCTACTTGCGAAAAATTCACCAAAGAAACCGGTGTTAAAGCTTTAGATATAGCAAAAAGATTACTTGACTATGGAGTCCATGCTCCTACTATGTATTTCCCATTAATTGTCCATGAAGATTTCATGATTGAGCCAACTGAAACTGAAAGTAAAGATTCTTTAGATAAATTTGCCGAAATTCTTGCTAAAATATTCGATGAAGCTAGAGAAAATCCTGATTTTGTAAAAAATGCTCCTTATAATACACCAGTTAAAAGATTAGATGATGTATTAGCTTCAAGAAAACCTGTTTTTAAATTTGATTTTGGAAAGTGAGGTAAAACAATGGAATTTTATTTACCTACAAAATTGTTTTACAATATTGAAGCGTTTTCAGCAGAATTAGATAAATTAGGCGAAAAATTTCTAATCATTACTGGGAAAAGTTCGAAGTATAACGGGAGTCTTGATGAATTAACTAGAATATTAAATAAAACATCTAAAAAATATGAAATTTTTGATGAAACAAAAGAAAATCCTCCTAAAGAATTAATAGAAAAGATTATTGAAAAACACGGAAAAGACTGGGATGTAGTTGTAGGCCTTGGCGGTGGTAGTCCAATGGACACCGCCAAAGCTGCTGCAGTTCTTTGTAAAAATAATATTTCAGTGGAAGAACTTTATAAATCACAAAAGTATGATTCTGCCGCTAATATTGTTTGCATACCCACTACTGCTGGCACTGGAAGTGAAGTTACACAATATTCAGTTTTAACAATTAACGGAATTAAAAAAGGATTTAAACACGAAAGAATTTTTCCGAAACTTTCTTTATTAGAACCAAAATTTTCTTTAACACTACCGAGAGATTTAACTATTTCTACTGGCCTTGACGCACTTTCTCATGCCATTGAATCTGCTTTATCACTTAAGACGAATAGTTTTTCTGAATTATTTGCATTTAAAGCAATAGAAATTATTAAAGAAACCTTGCCTAAATTAGTCAATGATTTAAAAAACTATGAACTCAGGAAGAACATGTTATTAGCTTCGACTTATGCTGGAATTGCAATAAGCATAACAGGAACAACGATAGCTCACTCTCTTGGGTATTCACTTACAACTGATAAAGGAATACGACATGGAATTGCTACAGCAGTATTTTTACCCTTTGAAATTGAAAATGCAGATAATAAAAATTCCAAAAAAGTTAGATATATTTTAGGCGATATGCTAAACTTCTTAAAAAAATTGGATGTTCAAATTTCATTTGTAGTTAATGATCAAGAAATTAGCAAATGGGCTGAAAATGTTGCTAATTCCTCACATGTAAAGACTACACCAGGTAATTATAATTATGAAAAAATTAAACAAGCATACTATTGGCTTATAGAAAAATCCGGGATTTATAGGGGATAAGAAATATGAGAGTACAATTGAAAAAAGATATCAAAAATCGAATTAAAAATGGTCATCCTTGGATATATGAAAACGAGATAGAAAAAATTGAAGGAACTATAGATAATGGTGATATTGTTGAAGTATTTAACCATGAAAGTTATTTTATTGGAAAAGGTTATATAAACTTTAATTCAAAAATTCGGGTAAGATTATTAACAAGAAAAAATGAAAAAATAGATAGAGAATTTTTCAAAAAAAGAATTTTAGAAGCATTAAAAAGAAGAAATTCAAAAGAAGAAAGTTTTAGAGTTGTTTTTTCTGAAGCTGATAATTTACCTGGTTTAATAGTTGATAAATTTGAAAAATTTTTAGTCATAGAAATAAATACTTTAGGAATAGAAAAATTCAAATCTCAAATTATTGATGTTCTTATAGAAATATTTAATCCTAATGGTATTTATGAAAAATCAGATAGTTCTTCACGCCTCAAGGAAGGCCTGCCAACAAACACTGGATGGATATATGGTAATGGTCCTGAACTTATACCTTATAGTATTAATGGGATTAGATTTTTTGCCGATACTCGAGGACAAAAAACCGGTGCTTTTTTAGACCAAAGATTCAATGCACTTTCTTTAAAAAACTATGTAGATAATAATAAAATTTGTCTTGATTGTTTTTCTTATACTGGAAATTTTGGGCTTCACATGTTGAAATTTGGTGCAAAACACGTTATATTTGTGGATTATTCACAAAGAGCTATTGAAATAGCAAAACTTACACTCAAAGAAAATGGCTTTGAAAATTTTGATTTAATTGTAGGAAATGCCTTTGATATTTTAAAAAATTTTGATAAAAATTCAAAATATTTTGATGTTATATCAATTGATCCTCCTTCGTTTGCTAAAAGTGCTTCTAACAAAAAATCAGCCCTGAGAGGTTACAAAGAAATCAATCTTAGAGCAATGAAAATTTTAAAAAACCATGGAATTTTGGCGACTTCTTCGTGCACACAGGTAATATCTGAAAATGATTTTTTAAACACTATTTTTTCTTCAGCAAGCGATTTAAATAAGCTTGTACGAGTATTGCATAAAGGTGGACAACCATTTGATCATCCCCAAGTACTCAATATTCTAGAAACTCAATATCTTAAATTTCTACTTTTGGAAATTGAAAATATTAAGTAGGTGAAGGTATGAAAAGATCTTTTTTACTAGTTTTATTTTTGATTTTTTCTTCAATTTTAAATTCACAAGTTTTCTATTTAACTAATGATGGTGTATACAAATCTCTGGAAAAAGTTACTTCTGGAATTTTTAATGATATAGTTACAATTGATAATTTTGTTTATCTGGTAAAAAATAATTCTATTGTTAACCTCAACACTAATGAGGAAATAAAAATAGAATCCCCAATTTATATTGGTGAAAGGTATTTTTTATCTAATAACAAAATTTATAAGCTTGAAAATAACAAAATTATATTTTATAAGATAATTCCTAGTGATATTAAAAATGTAATTATATATAAAAACTTTATTATTGGAATACAATTAGGAAAAATAGTTGCTCTAAACAACGGAAAAATTATTTGGACAATCGAGCCAACAAGTGAAAATATCATCAAAATCAAACTTAGTAATGGTTATCTGGCCGTTTTCACAAATAAAGAACTTACAATTTTTGATTTAAATGAACCAATGTACCCTAAGTTCGTAGAAAATTTTTCAAATGTAGATGACTATGAGTATGTTGGATATCATGTATTATTATTTAAAAATGAAGTTCTAATTTACGATGAAAGTAAAAAACTTCTTTTTTCAAGAAAAGTTAATGGAAACAAATTAATTTCTGATGATGAAAATGTCTACATTGGAAATTACATTATAACAAAAGACTTAAAAATAACTACTTATCCATATATAATTAAAGATGTAGCGGTATTAAAAAATGAAAACATCCCAAAAGGTGAAATAAAAATCCTTTGGTCATATAACTTGAATCTTGAAATTAAATCAAAACCAGTTGCTTTCAACAATAATTTATATATTGCATCCACGAATGGAAAGATAATCTCATTAAACAACGGTAATTTAATTTGGGATTATCGATTACCTTTTATTATTACTGGACATTTAACCATTACAAATGATTCAATTATTGCAACTTGCTGGGATAATAATATTTATTCATTTAGTTTTGATGGTAAACTTTTATGGAAAGTTCCACTTGATTCCGATGTTACTCTTGGTGTCGCGTGGGATGGAATAGAAATTTATGCTCTTTCTGATGATGGTTATTTATATGAATTAAAAGATGGAAAAATTATAAATCAATTTAAGGTTGGAAAATGGCCTATTGCAGGACCTTTTATTTCTTTATCCGGAAAAGTTTATTCAATCGACGCTATGGGGTACTTATGGATTAACAATAATAAATCTAATTTTATAGGAAAAGTCAAAAATTTAGCATTTTTTTCTGAAAACCCTGTAATACCTCCTGAAAATTCTTTTGTACTCTTAGATGACTTTGGTAATGAATTCATATTTGAAAAATTCTCAATTATAAAAAATGGGAAAATAGTGTTTAATTCAAATGATGAAATAATAGACGCTGTTCTTGGAAAAAATAATATATATCTATTAACATCTAATGGTATGATTTATTTTATTGATAGAAAAGATTATAAAATAGTTTATTCTAACATATTTGAAGATTCGAAATTTCTTGTTTATGACAATGGTATTCTTTATGTAATTGGAAAAAACATTTTTGCAATTTCTACAAACGACATTAATCCTGATTCCTGGTATAGTATCTACAAAGATAGTAAAAACACTTCTTCAATTAACAATTAGGTGATAATATGTACTTTGTAGACGATGGTTTTCTGACTTCAATTTCTGAATATTCAGTAATTATACCATTGATAGAAGGTAAGTATTTTTTGTTTGAAATGCGCTCTAAAAATTTGAAAATACAACCACAAGAAATTTGTTTTCCCGGTGGAAAAATTGAAGAAAATGAAACACCAATTGAAGCTGCTGTTAGAGAATTATACGAAGAATTAGGAATAAAACCAATAGAAATATTGGGAAAATTAAAAGATTTGATCACCCCATTTAATTTAGTTATACATCCTTTTTTAGCTAAAATTGATCTTTCAAACCTAAAATTAAATACAAAAGAAGTAGAATCAATTTTCAAAGTTCCAATTGAAAAATTTGAAAAACCTTTTTTGAAATTTAATACTGAAATCAAGATTGTCCCACCTGATAATTTCCCATATCATCTAATCCCAAATGGAAAATATTATAATTGGCGTAAAGGAAATTATGAAATTTTATTTTTTAAATATCGTAAAAAAGTTATCTGGGGAATTACTGCTAGATTAGCTTTTGAAACATGCAGAAAAATAAAAGGAGGTTTTATAAATGAATATCAAAGAACAAATTGAGAAAAAAGTTACTGAATTAAAACCAGAAATCATTGAATCCATGAAAAAATTTATTTCAATTGATTCCGTAAATCCACGCGCTGGTGGGCCTGGTGAAAAAGAAATTGCTGAATTTTTAGGAAATCTGATTAAAAATTGGGGATTTGATGAAATTAAAAGATACGATGCCCCCGATAATGCAGTTCCATATGGTTTCAGACCCAATATAATAGCAATTTACAAAGGATTAGAAGGTAAAAGAACTATTTGGATTGTTACACACATGGATAAGGTACCAGCTGGAGATTTATCACTTTGGGATAATGATCCCTTTACACCTGTAGAAAAAGATGGGAAAATATACGGAAGAGGTTCTGAAGATAATGGAGCGTCATTGATTGCTTCTCTTTATGGAGTAAAAACAATAATTGGATTAGGAATTAGACCAAAAGATAATATTGGTATAGCTTTGGTATCAGATGAAGAGACAGGATCTGATTACGGAATTAAATATCTTATCAAACAAGGAATTTTTGGAAAAAATGATCTTTTTATTGTACCAGATTCTGGAGAACCTGATGGAAGTTTTATTGAAATTGCAGAAAAATCAATTATGTGGCTAAAAATTACTACAAAAGGAAAACAAGCACACGCATCAAGACCTGATATTGCTTTGAATGCTCATCGTTATGGAATGAAATTTGCAATTTTTCTTGATGAACACTTACATAATAAATATAATGCTGAAAATAATATCTTTGATTATCCAAAAAGTTCTTTTGAGCCCACCAAAAAACTTTCTAATGTTGAAAACATTAATACTATACCAGGTACAGATATTCTTTTCTTTGACTGTAGAATTTTACCTGAATATAATATTGAAGAAATCTTTGAAAACATCAAAAAGTTAGCAGATGATTTTTCAAAAAAACATAACATTAAAATTGATATTGAAAGGCTACAATTTGAACAAGCTGCTCCACCAACTAATGAAAATTCTGAAATTGTAATAAAATTAAAAAATGCAATTAAAGAAATGCGAAACATCGAGCCTCGAGTAGGTGGAATTGGCGGGGGCACTTGTGCAGCTTTGATTAGAAAAGAAGGATTACCTGCTGCTGTGTGGGCAACAATCGATGAAACTGCGCATCAACCAAATGAATATGTGAAAATTGAAAATTTAATCAATGATACCAAGGTTTATGCATATTTAATCGCTAATTCATAAGGAGGGATACTATGAACAGAATAATTAAAGCACCCAGAGGAACGAAATTAAGTTGTAAGTCCTGGCAAACTGAAGCTCCTATGAGAATGTTAATGAATAACTTAGATCCAGAAGTTGCTAGAGATCCAGCAAACCTAATTGTTTATGGTGGTACCGGAAAAGCTGCAAGAAACTGGGAGTCTTTTGATAAGATAGTTGAAACACTGAAAAATCTTGAAATGGATGAAACCTTACTTATCCAAAGTGGGAAACCTGTTGCCGTTTTTAAAACCAATGAGTGGGCTCCAAGAGTTCTAATTGCCAATTCAAATTTGGTCCCTAAATGGGCAAATTGGGAATACTTTAGAGAACTTGAAAAAAGAGGATTGATTATGTATGGCCAAATGACAGCTGGGAGCTGGATTTATATTGGAACTCAAGGAATTTTACAGGGAACATATGAAACATTTTTTGCAGTAGCCAAAAAGTATTTTAATGGTTCATTAAAAGGCAAATGGGTTTTAACAGCTGGTTTGGGTGAAATGGGTGGTGCACAACCACTTGCAGTTACTTTAAATGATGGAGTTGTTTTAGCAGTAGAAATCGATAAACGTATGATTGAAAGAAGGATTAAAACAGGATATCTTGATACCTGGACCGATAATCTTGATGAGGCAATTAAGTTAGTCCAAGAGGCTGTAAAAAATGAAAAACCACTATCCATTGGATTACTTGCTAATGCTGCTGATGTACATCCAGAATTAGCGAAGAGAAACATAATCCCTGACATTGTTACTGACCAGACTGCCGCTCATGATCCACTCAATGGTTACATTCCTGGTGGTATGACTTATGAAGAAGCAATTAAACTAAGAAATGAAAATCCTCAAAAATACATGGAATTAGTTTATGAAAGTGTTGCAAAACATATAAATGCAATACTTGAAATGCAAAAACATGGCGCAAAAGTTTTTGAATACGGAAACAACATTAGACGTCTTGCATATGATCATGGGGTAAAAGATGCATTCAATATACCTGGTTATGTTCCAGAATATATTCGAGATCTTTTCTCAGAGGGAAAAGGACCCTTTAGATGGGTTGCTTTATCTGGAAATCCTGAAGATATTTATAAAACCGATAAAAGGGTTCTTGAACTTTTCCCATATGATGAACATTTAAAAAAATGGATTGAACTTGCTCAAAAAAAGGTGAATTGGCAAGGATTACCATCAAGAATCTGCTGGCTTGGTCAAGGTGAAAGGGCAGAATTTGGCCTTGCAATAAACGAAATGGTTAAAAAAGGTGAACTAGAAGCTCCTATAGTAATTGGTAGAGATCACCATGATACAGGCTCAGTTGCTAGTCCATATAGAGAAACTGAAGCCATGAAAGACGGAAGTGATGCAATTGCAGATTGGCCAATTTTAAACGCTATGCTAAATGTGGCAAGTGGTGCCACATGGGTATCATTCCATCATGGTGGTGGAGTTGGAATTGGATATTCCTTGCATGCTGGTATGGTAATAGTTGCAGATGGTACTTCTCTTGCTCAGAAAAAACTTGAAAGAGTCCTTACAAACGATGTTGGACTTGGAGTTGTAAGGCATGCAGATGCAGGATATGAAATAGCCATTCATACTGCCAAAAAACACAATTTAAAAATTCCATGGCTTAATAAGTAGACAAGAAATATTTCTTGAGTATTTTATAATTAATACAAAACTCCAGCTTAAAGCTGGAGTTTTGTTATATAGAAAATCTTTAAATTATTAAACTATGCTTCTTTTTCATAAGGCACACCATCAGCTTTAGGGACGTGCGATTTTCCAACAAATCCAGCAACAACTATTATAGTTAATATAAATGGTATCATATCAAATAATGGTTTTACTGTGGCTGAAACATGTATCAATGAACTACTTTGCATTTGATTTGCAAAAGCACTTGAAGCTCCAAAAAGTAAACTAGCTAACATTGCACCAACAGGATTGTAATTTCCCAAAATCATTGCTGCTAATGCAATGAATCCTCTTCCACCTGACATTAACTCTCTAAAATGACCTACTTCTCCCACACTTAAATATGCTCCAGCAAGACCAGCCCAAACACCACTCATTAATACTCCAAAATATCTGATTCCATAAACGTTTATACCAAGTGTATCAGCTGCTTCTGGATTTTCACCAACTGACCTCATCCTAAGACCTAGTTTTGTTTTGTAAATTAACCACCAAGAAAAAGCAACTGCTGCAAATGCCATATATACAAAAGGACTCGTTTCACCTATTATTTTACCTAAAAACGGAATATCAGCAAGTCCAGGAATTCTAAGTTCTTCAACTTTTCCAACAAAGTCAGTCTGGCCAGGTTTACCAAATATAGGTTCCATCAAAAAACCAGTAATACCTTGTGCAATTAAAATCAATGCTGTGCCCAAAACAACTTGATTTCCAGCCCATTTAATACTCCCCCAAGCATGAAACCAAGCAAGAGCTACTCCAGAAACAACTGCCATGAAAACACCTATCCAAACATTACCAGTCAACCATGTGAAAACTACCGAAGTAAAAGCCCCAAGAAGCATTATACCTTCCAAAGCAATATTAACAACACCAGTAATTTCACTATAAACACCACCTAATGAAGCAAAAATTAATGGAGTAGCTGCAGTTAAGGTAATTTTGTAAAAAAGAGGATTAATAAAAACAAGAAAAATAGCTTCTAAAACTCTCATTTCTCCACCCTCTTTCTGATCATAATAGTGCGGACAATTCTATCTGCTGCTACAAGAAATATAACAATACCTTGAATAATCATAACCATATGTTTTGGAACACCAATAAATTGCATTTCATTACTCCCAGTTCTTAATGCTCCTATAAGAAACGCTGCAAATATGATTCCTATGGGATTATTCTGACCAATCAAAGCAATACTAATTCCGTCAAATCCCTTACCACCTGATAGTTCGCCTAGAAATCTATGATGAACACCCATCAATTCAGTTGCACCAGCAAGACCAGCTAAAGCACCGCTAATAGCCATTGCTAGAACAATATTTTTCCCAACTGAAATTCCTCCATATTCTGCTGCATAAGGATTAAAACCAACTGCTTTAACTTCATAACCTGTAGTAGTTTTATTTAATAAAATATACATAAAAATAGCAGCAATTATTGCAATTATTATTCCTGCACTCATCTCAATTGCTCCTACTTTCATTAATACCGGTAATTGACAAGAATCAGATATTTCAGGACTTTTGGGAGTTCCTGAACCAACTTTTAAAGGTCCAGTTACCATATACGATGCAAAATAAGTAGCTATCCAGTTAAGCATGATCGTGGTAACAACTTCATGAGCACCGGTTTTAGCTTTCAAAAATCCTGCTATAGCAGCGTATCCTGCTCCTACAGACATCGCAATCAAAATAGTCAAAGGAATTGCAAGTAAAGGGGGAAGTGACCCAAAGTTACTTGCAAAAGTAGCTGCAATTAAAGCTCCCATTACCATCTGACCTTCAGCACCAATATTAAAAACTCCTGCTCTAAAACCAAAACCAACAGCTAAACCTGTAAGAATTAAAGGAGTTGTTTTTATAACAGTATCAGCTATTGCTTGCTTTGAACCAAAAGAACCTTTTATTAGAGCTCCATAAGCATCTATTGGATTTTTTCCTATTAGTAAAATAATAACAGTAGAAATTGCAAGTGCAATCAAAACAGATACTACCGGAACGAGTATAGCCATAACTTTTTTATTCATTCTTATCCCCTCCGTGCTTCTTCAATTCTATGTCCTGTCATCATTAAACCAACTTCTTCAATAGTAGTTTCTTCTGGCTTCACTTCTCCCATAATCTCGCCTTCATACATTACAAGTATTCTATCGCTTAAAGAAAAAATTTCTTCTAATTCCATTGAAATTAATAATATACCTACATCAAGGCTTCTCATCTTTAATATTTGTTTATGAATAAATTCAATTGCTCCTACATCCAAACCACGAGTGGGTTGAGCAACAACTAAAAATTTTGGATTTGTTCTTATCTCTCTTCCAACAACCAGTTTTTGTTGATTTCCACCCGAAAAATTGCCACCTAAATGATCAATTTTTCTTGGCCTAACATCAAATTCTTCCATTAAATCTTCACTATATTTAAATATATTATTATGATTTAAAAACGCCCCATTAGCAAAAGGATTTCTATAATGTTGCCCTAAAATAATATTATAATAAGCTTCAAATTCTTCAATTAAACCATGTTTTAACCTATCTTCAGGTATATGAGACATTCCAAGTTCCCTTAATTGTCTAGGAGTAAAACCAGCAACCTCTTTACCTTCAAAATAAATGTGTCCACTTTCAATTTTTCTTAACCCAGTAATTGCCTCAACTAATTCAGTTTGGCCATTGCCAGCAACTCCGGCAATACCTACTATCTCTCCCTTTCTTACGTTAAAAGAAACATCATTTACTGCAGTTAATCCTCTATTATCTTTTACTACTAAATCTTTTATCTCAAAAATAACATCTTTAGGTTCATGAGGCTCTTTACTGACCCTTAATACAACATCTCTTCCAACCATATGCCTTGCAATTTCTTTTGGATTGGTTTTCGAAGTTTCAAGTTCACCTGTAACCTTTCCTAATCTCATTACTGTAATCCTGTTACTAATTTCCATAACCTCGTGCAATTTATGAGAAATAAACAAAATTGTTTTTCCATCATTTTTAAGCTTTCTCATTATTTCAAATAATTCCTCAACTTCTTGAGGAGTTAAAACTGCTGTTGGCTCATCCAAGATTATTATATTAGCACCCCTATATAATGTTTTTATAATTTCCACCCTTTGTTGCATTCCAACGGGAATATCTTCAATTTTTGCATCAACATCAACAAATAAACCGTATTTTTCTGAAAGTTCTTTGACTTCCTGTCTAGCCTTTTTCATATCAAAATTCAAACCCTTAACTGGTTCGGAACCCAAAACCACATTTTCAGCTACTGTTAAAGTATCAACCAACATAAAATGCTGGTGTACCATTCCAATTCCAAGCTTTATAGCATCTTTGGGGCCTCTGATTACCACCTTTTCTCCATTTATAAAAATTTCACCTTCATCGGGGTGATACAAACCGTAAAGTTGATTCATTAATGTAGATTTTCCTGCACCATTTTCTCCAACTATAGCATGAATTTCACCTTTTTTCACACGTACTGTTACATGATCATTTGCTAATACTCCGGGAAATCTTTTTACAATATTTACCATCTCCACGGCATACACAATATAACTCCTCCCTTCAAACATTTTGTCACTTTACTAAAGTTAAAACCTTAGTAAAATGACAAAATATGGGGGCAAAATGCCCCCCAAAATAATCAATCATTAAAATGGAAATTCAATTTTTGGTGTTCTAAATGAATTCAAACTTTCTTCTGTATCTGGAACAACAAGAGTGCCTCCTTTGATCATTGTAACTAAATATTCTAATTCTGCCAATGTTCTGTTTGAAACTAAACCTTTTGTATATTTCATTGGACTCATTCTTACACCATTTTCAGCCAATCCAAGTGTGTGAACACCTGGTGTCCATTCACCATTATATGCCCACATCACACCCATATAAGATGCAGTATCGACACCCTTCATCGCACTTGCAAGAACAACACCAGGAGCCATATAATCTTGATCTACGTCAACACCCATAGCAAAATATCCGCCTTTTTCAAATGCATATTCAATTACCTTTGATAAATCTTCACTTCCAACTAATGCAATCATTTTTTCCTTTGCTGCTTCTATAACACCATTTCCGCAAGCACCACTAGCATGGAAAATAATGTCAACACCTTCTGCAAATTGTGAAAGGGCTAGGTCTTTACCTTTCTTTGGATCACTAAAATGATTTGTATAACCTTTAATAATTGTTACATTAGTTCCATGTAAATCGTTATAAACTTTAACACCAGTTTCAAAACCATATCTGAATCTTTCAACTGGAGGAATTGGAATACCTCCAATAAAACCAACTTTTCCAACCCTTGTAGTAGCTGCTGCTAGATAACCAACTAAAAATGCAGACTCTTGTTCTTTAAATAAAAATGTTATTACATTTGGTGGGACAGCTTCTGATGGAGGAGCAATATCAATTCCAGCGAAATATACATCTGGATATTGTTGAGCAACTTGGAATAATGCATCAGTCATCATAAATCCAACTGCATAGACAATTCCACCATCTGGTTCTTTTTGAACTTCCTCTGCAGCTTTTGAGAGGTTTGAAATATAATCAGCTTGTTCATATGATTGAATAACCTTGGCTTCAACTCCCAATTCTTTTACAGCTCTTTGAATACCGGCCCAGGTTCCATCATTAAATGACTTGTCACCTAAACCACCAGTATCTGTTACCATAATAGCTTTAAACGAAAATGCTGAAACAACAAACAACACAGCCAACAAAACAATAAGTACTTTTTTCATAAACTTCCCTCCTTTTGAAAAGTTTAACAATCTATCCCTTTTGGGGAATTATTCTCCTTATAAGCATTACTATAGCAGGAATAGAAATTAAAGGAATTACAAGATTATAGGATACAAAAATTGTAGGAACGCCATATTGCACAATAAATTCTATAGGATTTATAAACATTAAAATTGATGAGAACAAAGCTGCAATATACCAAATAAAGTCATATTTAAATTTTACAGCAGTTAAAAATAATGCAATTGAAACAAAAATAAACGTCAAAAGACCATAGTTAGTTCTATAAAATTTGATAGGTGCTCTTTTCATGTCGTTTGTCTCATCAAGAGTTTTTTTAATTTTATTTAATGTTGGTTTTACTTCATCATAATTCAATTTTTTATTTATTTCTTCTAAAAAGAGATCTTCAAATTTGCTTGACGATATTTTAGCTATCTCTTTTGAAAAAGTTAAAATTTCACCTTCAAAAGAACGATATTTTCTTTTCCGAATATTTTCCTCGATACGATAATTTTCAAATTCCAATGCAACCTTTTTGAAATCATCTATTCTTCGATCAAAATTCTCCACATTCATATATTTGGAATCCTGAATTTTTTCTTCAAAGTTTTTTGCGTTAGTTTTCAATCTTTGTACAATATCTTCTGTTTCTATTATACTTGAATTTGATTGTGTAAGTAAACCTTTAATAATATTGGAAAATTTTGAATAATTATCTTTTAAAACATCGTTTGCAAGTTCATCGAAGTATATCGAATTTTCAAAATCAACATTGTTTTTCATCACTAAATCTTGAGAATAATATGTCGGAACCAAAAAAGAAATTAGGACAATTAAACTCATCAAAGAAGCTAAAATTCTTTTTTGTTTTATAAAAATCAAACCAGCTACGATAAAACCAAAGAATGAAATTAAACCATAAATTGTCGAAGCTGAATTTGATAAAATATCAAATCCTAAAAACAAATAAACAATTTCAACTAAAGAAATTAGAATAATTGTAACATTCCAAGATTTGTGCTTAAATACAAAAACTGTTAACACTATTAAAAGAGCATAAACTACCCACCTTAACCACCAAAAACTATAAGAATTTGGAGCAATTTTTGCAAAAATTTCAGCATAAGTGTTTTTTAAACCAGCAATCACTTTAATAATACTCCTCTGTAAAAGTCCACCATATCTCAGTATCTTTTTTTCAGTTGTAGAGGAATTTTCCGATAGGATTTGAAGGTATTGATTGAAAGTTTTTACAAACTCTGGATTACTGGCAAGGGCTTGTATTTCAAATTCATAACCGCTTTCTTTGTACCGTGGCGTATAATCAAATTTAAAATCATAATAGGGAGCTTCAATATCAATTGGAAGGTCAATTTTAGCTCCTAAATGTTTAGCAAGCAAGTCAGTATAATAATTTCTAGCAATTAAAATAACTTTATTTTGATAACTATTAAAAAACTGATTAAAATTCGGAGAAGCTTTAATAAAACTTGATTCAAATCCCTTTCTTTCAAGTTTTGCTTCTAAGTAAGCCATAAATGCCGCTCTGGCTAACTTCTCCTCATCTTCCGTTCCTTGAAATTCTCTATAAATTACATTTAAATAATCACCGACTTTTTTAGTTACATCAGACTTTTCTACACTTCCTACTAGCCATATTTTATAAAAACGATACAAAGGTAATTCTTTATTAATTAAAGGTTTAATTACAGAAATAAATCCATCAGCAGAAGAGTTATCATAGTCATCAACATATTGTAAAAAAAGTTCCTGAGATTTCTCAATATTCAACGAAAAAGCAGCTAAAACAAACAAAAGAAGTACGATTATTAAGGAAAATCGTTTCATTAACTAAGCACCTCCGCTAATTGTTTTGATTCTTATTAATTTTATCATAACTTTAAATATTTGCTATTTTTAATTATAGCATAAAAATAAAGATTTTTTTTAAATTCTTTTACTAATTCTCTTTATTTCATTGTTTTTATTTAATCAACATTTTTAGTATAATCTTGATGACATATCAAAAATAAGGAGGGGGATATCATGGAAGCTACAGATTTTTTAATCTTAAAACCTTTTAAAAATCTGCCAATTTCAGACTTTTCTAATCCTGAAATTGAGAAAAAAATGAAAGAAGCCTTAGTTAAAGTTGAATCGGAGTTTGAAAAAGAATATGAAATAGTAATTGGTGGTAAAAGGTATAAATCGGAAAGAAAAATTAAATCCATAAATCCAAGTAAAATTACTGAAATTGTAGGAATAACAAATTCTGCTAATGAAGATTTAGCAGAAATGGCAGTACAAACTGCTTTAAAGGCATTTGATGAATGGAGTAAAACACCAGCTTGGAAAAGGGCAGAATATTTACTTAAAACAGCAGAAATTTTGAGACAAAAAAGATTTGATTTTGTTGCAACAATGGTTTTTGAAGTTGGAAAAAATTGGGTAGAAGCTGATGCTGATTTTGCTGAAGCAGTTGATTTTCTTGAATTTTACGCAAGAGAAATGCTGAGATATGCTTCTGAACAACCATTAGTAAGAATTCCAACTGAAAAAAATGAGCTAAGATACATTCCACTTGGAGTTGGAGCAATTATTCCTCCGTGGAACTTTCCTCTTGCAATACTAGTTGGTATGACAAGTGCTGCCATTGTTACTGGTAACACTGTTGTTCTTAAGCCGGCAAGTGATAGCACAGTTATTGCTGCAAAATTTTATGAAGCTCTTGAAGAAGCTGGACTCCCTGAAGGTGTTGTTAATTTTCTTCCTGGAAGTGGTGCTCTTGCTGGTGAATATCTAGTAAAACACCCAAAAATTAGATTTATAAGTTTTACTGGTTCAAAAGAAGTGGGCCTGAGGATTCATGAACTAGCTTCAAAAACACAACCCGGGCAAATTTGGATTAAAAGAACAGTTTTAGAAATGGGCGGAAAAGATGCCGTTGTTGTTGATGAAACAGCCGATTTGGATGCAGCAGCCGAAGGAATTGTAGTAAGCGCATTTGGTTTCCAAGGGCAAAAATGTAGTGCTGGAAGCAGAGCTATTATTGTTGAAGAAGTTTACGACAAAGTAATTGAAAAAGTTATTGATAAGGCTTCTAAAATAAAAATCGGTGATGTTAGATATAAAGAAAATTGGTTGGGGCCTGTTATTAATAGAGGAGCCTTTGAAAAAATTAAAGGATACATCGAAATAGGGAAAAAAGAAGGCACGCTTATTTTTGGTGGTAAAACTCTAGAAAATTGGGGAGGATTTTTCATAGAACCAACAATTTTTAAAGATGTTCCTTGGAACGCGAGAATTGCACAAGAAGAAATCTTTGGACCAGTATTAGCAATTATTAAAGCTAAAGATTTTGAAGAAGCACTGAAAATTGCAAATTCAACTGAATATGGATTAACAGGATCTTTATATTCAAAATCGCGAGAAAGAATAGAAAAAGCAAAAAATGAATTCCACGTTGGAAATCTTTACTTTAATAGAAAATGTACTGGTGCTTTAGTAGGTGTTCATCCATTTGGTGGGTTTAATATGTCCGGTACAGATAGTAAAGCAGGTGGTAGAGATTACCTTGGCTTGTTCCTTCAAGCAAAATCAATTTCAGAAAAAATTCTTTAAAAACAAATTTTAAATCAAAAAGGTCGGCAAACGCCGACCTTTTAATTAAATAATAATATTTTAAAATTATTCTTCTACTGTAATTGCAGCTGTTGGACAGCTGTCGGCTGCATCTTTTGCACATTCAAGATCAGTCTCAGGTTGTAGAACTTTAGCTTTCATATCATCACCAAGTTTGAAAACATCTGGACATAAATTTTCACATACTCCACAACCAATACAGGATGCTTCATCAACTCTTACTTTCACCTTAGACACCTCCTATAGTTATGATCAAAGCCTATCAATCTCATTATATCATACACTTTTTCCCTCTGCAAATCTTTTTGTCTTTTTATCCAGATCTTTTAAATAATTTTTTATTGCTAAGTTATTATCTTTTATTGAATTTTCAATTTGTTTTAAATTTTGCACAACGGAAGAATGACTTTTATTAAAAATTTTTCCAATTTCCCTTGTTGATAATCCCAAATACTTACTCAAATAATACATTCCGATTTTTCTAGCAAAAGAAACATTTTTAGTTCTTTTTGAGGATAACATTTCTTCTGGAGAACATTCAAAAATTTCAGATAAAATTACAATTATATTTTCTGTCAATGTCTTTGAATCAGTTCTATAATTAGGAATTAATGATTGAGCTATTGATAAGTTCATTTCTCCAAAAAGATTTTTATATGCAATTAACTTTAACAAAGCGCCGTGTAAAACTCGTGGAGTATCATAAACTTGAACCAAGTACTCAATAATTTTATCATCAAGCTCGGCTTCTTTTAATTCTAAAATTTTCTTACCAATTTTAAACAGATCAAACTTAGAAGGTTTTTCTATCTTAACAACCAATCCCATTTGAAATCTTGATATCATCCTAGAGTGAAAATCTTTCAACTCATTGGGGGTTCTATCAGAACATATTATGATCTGCTTACCAGCTTCGTGTATTGCATTAAAAGTATGAAATAATTCAATTTGAGCCGCCTTTTTTCCAATCAAAAATTGTATATCATCAATAATCAAAATATCAGCTTTTTTTCTATATTTCTCTCTAAATTCCTCAGTTGTTCCTTTTTTTATAGAAATTATCATTTCATTCATAAACTCTTCGCTTGTTAAATAAGCTACTTTCATATCTGGATCAGTTTCCAATACATAATTTCCCAATGCTTGTGCAAGATGAGTTTTTCCTAGACCAACTCCACTGTACAAAAATATAGGGTTATAATAACCTGGATTTTTACTTGCCTCTAAAAAAGCATTGTAAGCAAATCTATTGAATTCGCCCACAATTAAATTCTGAAAAGTATATCTTGGATTCAAAGGTGTAATTAAAAGAGGTTTTTTCTTTACTAATGGTCCTTCTTGTTTATCTCTACTATCATTAGTTTTAATTTCTCTATAGGTGAATTCATAAGAGTATTCTTTTCCAAAAAAATCACGTAAAACTTTTGAAATAGTTTTACCAAATTTTTGCTCAAGTCTGTCTTTTATAAAGATATTTCCAACTTCAAAAACAACATGATTATTTTCAATTTTTTTAATGTCAAAATCAAGAAACCAACTTTCCCAATTCTGTCTGCTAATTCGTTCTTTCAAGGCATTAAGTATTTCTTTTTTCATATAGGGTACACCTCATAATCGGAATTTTATTTTTGGAGGGAGCAAAAAATATTATCTCATATCCGAATGTAAAAAATCAAGAAACAATTGTATCAAAGTTCTAAATAACTTCCCAATAATTTGAAACAAAACCTTATAATTGCTTAATCAATTCTTTTAAAGTGATAAAAATTAAGTAAAATAAGCTATTTTAAAAATTCTGCCATTTTCTATAATTTACTAAATTTAGAAAAAATGAGCTTTTAGGTTAAAATAAAATTGTAACATTTTAAAAAAATGCTGAGAGGTGAAATTATGAAAATTTATATTTCTGTCGATTTAGAAGGTCTTGGAGGAATTGTTCAATGGTCTGATGTTTCTCAAGGCGGTAGTTTTAAACAATATTATTTGATGGAACAACTAAGAGCTTTATTAAGAGGTCTTGGAAATAACTACGTTTTAATTTCTGATTCTCATGCTTACGGAGACAATATTTTATGGGAAATTACCAAAGAATTTCCTAATGTAGAAATAATTAGTGGTGGGCTTAGAAAAAATTATATGATGACTGGTTTAGATGAAAGTTTCGATAGGGTAATATTTTTTGGTTATCACTCATCAATTGGAACAAAATATTCTACAATGGATCATACTTATTCATCATCTTCAATATACAACATATGGATTAATGGCACAATAGTTAATGAAGCGCTTATTAATGCAGCGTTTGCTGGTCTTTTCAATGTTCCAATAAGTATGGTAATTGGAGATGACAAACTAAAAAATGAATTAAAAGCATTCAAAAATCTTTTTTATGTAGAAACTAAAACATCACTTGGTAGATATTCAGCAAAATTAAAACCTATGAAAACTCTGCTTGAAGAAATTGAATTAAAAGCAAAAGAAATGATTTCAAAACCCAAAAACATCTTTTCAGTATTTAAATTTGAGCCACCTATTGAACTTATTGTTGAACTTTCAGATACAAGTAGGGCGGATTTAGTTGAAATCTTACCCTTGACAGAAAGAATAGATGGAAGAAAAATAAAAGTTGTTCATTCTGATTATCAAGTAATATTTGATACAATATTATCGATTGCATTTTTATGTCAGGTAGCAAAAACTATAGGGAGGTGAGCTAATGCTGCAATCTTTTCAACAAATCATTGATATTGCCAAAGGAAAAAACGCAACAATCGCCTTAGCAGGTGCCGAAGATATAGAAGCAATTAAAGCTATAAAAAGTGCTCTTGATTTTGGAATTAGAGGTATACTTGTTGGAAATAAAGATATAATCAAGAAACATCTAGATACTTTACAAATCGATCTTCCAATAGTTCATTCAGAAAATGAAACTGAATCTTCCGAAAAAGCTGTAAAGTTAATTAATGAAGGAAAAGCAAATATTTTAATGAAAGGTTTAGTAAAAACAGCTACACTTTTAAAAGCTGTTTTAAATAAAGAATGGGGGCTCCGAACTGGAAATCTTTTATCACATGTAGCTATACTTGAAACACCTGGACTTGATAGATTAATCTTTGTTACTGATGGTGGTATGATTATAAAACCAGATCTCAATCAAAAAGTTGGAATAATACAAAATGCTGCTAATTTGGCCCATGATCTTGGATATGAAAAACCCAATGTAGCTTTAATTGCTGCTGTCGAAGTTGTTAATCCTGACATGCCAGAAACTATGGAAGCTGCTATAATTTCAAAAATGGCAGATAGAAAGCAAATTAAAGGATGCAATATAGATGGGCCGTTAGGTTTGGATAACGCTTTGAATCTTATGGCTGCTCAAATAAAAAAAGTAGAAAGTGAAGTTGCAGGAAAAGCTGATATTTTGGTCGTTCCCGACATTCATAGTGGAAACTTCTTAGGAAAATCTGCAGTATATCTTGCAAAAGGTAAAATTGCAGGGTTAGTTATTGGAGCTAAAGTTCCAATTATAATAGTATCTAGAGCTGATTCAAGTGAATCAAAAAGAAATTCAATTGCTTTAGCTGCAGCTATAAGTAAATAAAAAGGAGGGGAATTATGAAAAAGTTAGCAGTAGTTGCTATTGGTGGAAATGCGGTAAATAGACCTGGAGAAAAGGCAACAGCAGAAAATATGTTTAAAAATTTAAGTGAAACTGCTAAGTTCATTTCAAAGATGTTGGATGAATACGATATTGCAATAACTCACGGGAACGGTCCCCAAGTAGGAAATCTTTTAGTGCAACAAGAAATTGCAAAAGATAAAATTCCACCTTTCCCTATTGATGTAAATGATGCACAAACTCAAGGTAGCTTGGGGTATATGATTGCTCAGACTTTATATAATGAATTAAAAGAAGAAGGGAAAGAATATCAAATTGCTGCTGTTGTAACTCAAATTGTTGTAGACAAAAATGATCCAGCCTTTCAAAATCCAACTAAACCTGTTGGACCTTTTTATTATGAAAAAGAAGCTAAAAAACTAATTGAAGAAAAAGGATGGATTATCAAAGAAGATGCAGGTAGAGGTTGGAGAAGAGTAGTACCTTCTCCAAAACCGTTAGATATAATTGAAAAAGATGTGATAAAATTATTAATGTCTAATGATGTCATTGTTATCGCAGCAGGTGGCGGAGGAATTCCTGTAGTTCTAGAAGATGGTAAAATTAAAGGAGTAGAAGCAGTAATTGATAAAGATAGAGCAAGCGCTCTTTTGGCAAAAGAAATAAATGCCGATGTTTTGATAATACTTACAGGTGTTGAAAAAGTTTATCTAAATTATGGCAAAGAAAATCAAATAGAATTAAATACATTAACTACTTCTGAAGCAAAAAAATACCTCGCTGAAGGACATTTTCCAAAAGGGAGTATGGGACCGAAAATTGAAGCTGCAATAGATTTTGTCGAATCTACTGGTAAAGAATGTATAATTACTGATATGACTGTTCTTGATAAAGCTCTGAGGGGAGAAACGGGAACAAAAATCATTAAGGGGTGAAATTTTGATTAAAGTATTGATCCCTCAGGCTCTTTTAGAGGACCTGAGGGAATTTTTATACAACCATCAAAATGTGATTTTTGAAATTTATAATTTAAATTTTTTTGAAAAGTTGAAAGAAGAAAACTGGGATATTGTTTATTTTGAAAACCAGCAAATTTCTATTCCAGGGAAAATTGTTGTTAATACTATAAAAGAATTGGAACTTGCTGTATTGATGTTAGAAGAAAAGTTCAAATTTGAAGATTTAAAAAGAAAGTTTGATATGCTTTTTTCATCACCTGAACTTCAAGGACCTGTAATAAGAAATTTTCTTGAACAATTTTTAGCAAAGAACAAAAATGCCTTAGAGGTTTCTTTGAAGTATGAACAAGGAATAGTAATTGAAGAATACAAAAAATTTCTTTCCCAATCCATGCCTTTTACAAAAATAAAATTTTCAACAAATAAAGGTGTTGCCATTCCTCCTCTTAGAAAAAGAAAAGAAGATATTCCTTATATGGTTGATAAGATTTTATCGTCGATCTATTCAAAACACAAGAATTTAATTAAAAGAATCCCCGATGAATTAGAATTAACATTACTAAAAGAATACAACTGGCCTGGAAATACTAAAGAATTAATAAAAGTGATACACAATTATGCCTCAACTGGTTTAATCAACATTCCCGGCAAAAACATCACAAAATTTGAAAAAATTAATCTTCCCAAATTAACAAATAGTTTAGTAAAACATATTGAAAAAAAATACATCAAACTTGCCTTAAAAAATTCTAAATCACGTAAAGAAGCTTGTAAATTATTAAACATGAATTACAAAACCCTCTCTTATAAGATAAAATTGTATAGATTGGATGATAAATAAATGGTGGTTGCAGTTTTACTTTTCGGAGGTAAAGGCGAAAGATTTAATAAAAATATACCCAAGCAATTCTATAAACTATTTGGAAAAACAATTCTTGAACATACTATTGAAAAGTTTATACTTCCCTACATAGATAACATAATAATTGTAACTAATCCAAAATATCTCACTGAAACGCTTGAAATTACAAAAAAATATAATTGTTCTAAAAAAATTCAAGTAATTAAAGGGGGAAAATGTAGAGAAGAATCGACATTAAATGCTATAAATTTTTTAAAAAAATATTTAGATAAAGAAGATATAGTGTTGATACACGATGGAGTACGACCATTTGTTTTTCCAGAAATTATTATCGAAAATATTAAAACTACAGAGAAATTTGGAAGTGCAGTTACAGCAATTCCTTCAGAAAACACTATTGGTATAGTTAGAAATAATACAATAGTGGAATTTCCGGATCGAAAAAATACTTATACTATTCAAACTCCTCAAACTTTCAAATTTGAAATTCTAGAAAATTCCTTTATGAAAAATCTTGAAAAAATATGTTCATTTACTGATGATTCCTCTGTAGTAAAAAGCGCAGGTTACCCTGTTTATATTGTCCCAGGAAGTAAAATGAATATTAAAATAACTACCAAAGAAGATATTCTGTTTTCTGAATTTATTATTCGGAGTGAGAAAAATGAAAGGAATTTATAAAAAGGTTTTTTTATCAATTTTGATAAGTTTTTCTATAATCACAATCTTTCAAATGCTATATTCAAAAAACTTCAATATTTTTTCGGTTCTAAAATTTCCCTTAAATGTACTTCTCATTAATTTTTTCATTTTATTTTTAGTTTATTTCATTAATGCTCTAAGATTACAAATGTTATTAAAATTCTTTGGCTATAAATTTCCTTTTAAGGAATCATTCAAAAATATATTCTTCGGAGCTTTTTTCACTTTTATAACACCAATGTCAATAGGAGGACAACCATATCAAATTTATCATTTAGTAAAAAATAATATTAAAGGAACTGACGCAACAAACATAGTTATATCCAAAACACTCGAAATTTCTTTTGTAATTCTTTTTCTAGATTTGATTTTCATAAAAAACGTTTTAAAATTTATGCCAAAAAGCTTTGGATTATCAATAATATTAATTGGCTTTTTTGTTGGTTTATCAATTTCATTTGCTATCTTTCTAAGCTTTGTAAATCGGAAAATTCTCAAGAAATTTCTTTTATTTTTAATTAAAATTTTTAAGTTAAACCATACTGAAGAAGAAGTTGACAACTGGATAGATAATTTACAAAAAAGTATTAAAACTTTGTGGTTAAAAAATCCATGGCTACTAATATTGGATATGTTTCTTTATTTTATAACCCTTCTTCTTTATAATTCTATTCTTTTCCTGATTGTTAAAACCTTTTTTGGAGGAGAAATCTCATTTTTCTCTTTATTAGCCATTCTTGTAATGATGAACACTGTAGCTTATTATGTCCCAACCCCTGGTTCAAGCGGAGGAATTGAAGGAACTTATCAAGTAGTATTTTCAGATTTATTTGGCCCTGCAAATGCTATTAATATAATTACTATTTACAGATTCGTAACATTTTATGTACCTTTAATTTTAGGAACTATTTTCTTTACAATTTCTAGTAAAAAAGATAAAATGAAAGTGGTAAATGGAGGTGACAAATTTGTTAATAACAAAGGACACTGATTTTGAAACAATTGCCACAAAATTTCCTTATTTGATAACTCCGTTATTAGAAATGGGTATAAAAGTAATAGAATGTGGGGATGTTAAATGGGGCACTCTTGGTGAAGAAATAGAAAAACTTGGGTTGAATGTAAGTGAAATTCTAACAAAATTAAATAAAATTGTTGATGAACACGGTGGACCTGAAAAAGAACTAAATTTAAATATTTAAGGAGGGAAAATATGAAAAGATTTATTGACCGATTATTTCCTGAAATATCACCGACAAAATTATTAAGTGAACATGCTGAATTTTGTTTTAAATCCGGAAAATTAATTCCTGAAATTTTAAATTCATATTTTGAAGGAAAAGATGTTCTAAAATATTCAGAAGAAATCGATAAATATGAATCTCAAGCGGATGGAATAAAAACAAAACTTCGTGAAATTTATACAAAACTGAAATGGAGCTATTTTGATAGAATTGATGCTCTTGAAATTATACACAACCAAGATACAATAATTGATGCCGTAGACGATTTTGTCAAAGTTCTTACTATGAATAAAGTGGAAGATTGTCCTGAAGAAATTATATTAAAAATTAAAGATTTAGGAAACCTTGTCTATGGTTCCATAAAACTAATGAAAATGTCAGTTGATGAACTTAAATTAGTGGTTGAATCTGACTTTTCGCCTGAGGAAATTTTAAAGGAAGACAATATCACTTTCGATGTTGAATTCGATGAAAGTTCAACTGACAAACTAGGTATTGAAATTGGAAGGTTGATCTTTAAGCAAAAAAATAATTTGAACCCAGTAGATCTAATTTTCCTAAATAACATTGTAATTTTGTTAATGAAAATTTCAGACAAAGCAGAAAATGTTGTTGAAAGAATAAGAATGATCATAAGATAAGGAGGTTCAAAAATGATACTAATTATTCTAGCATCCATTGTAGGCTTTGGAATGGCCTTTTCAATTGGAGCTAACGATGTTGCAAATAGTATGTCAACTGCTGTAGGCGCTAAGGCAATTACTCCCAAACAGGCAGTTTTGATAGCATCTATTTTAGAATTTTCAGGTGCTGTATTATTTGGAACACACGTTACTAAAACTATTGCAAAAGGAATTGTAAATTTAGAACTGATTAATAATTCAAATTATATTCTTATTGGAGCTTTTTCGGCTTTAATCGCTTCTATTATATGGGTTTTACTTGCAACATACTGGGGAATGCCTGTTTCCACTACGCACTCGATAGTTGGTGGAATGGTCGGTTTTGGCCTAGCTGCTGGTGGTTTTAATGTTATAAATTGGATTGTACTTTTAAAAATAGTTTTAACTTGGGTTATATCACCCTTAATTGGTGGAGCACTCGCATTTGTAATATTCAAATTTATTTCCTGGTCTATTCTTCATAGAAAACACCCTGCAAAAGCTGCAAAATTAGTTGCCCCAATTCTTCTAGGATTAACCTTTTATATTATCGGTACACTCTTTGTTATAAAAACTTTAAAAGAAAATATGGGTTTGGGAAATTTAATTGGAATAATCACCGCTTTTATTGTTTTTGTTTTATCTTTTATCTTTCTTCATAAAATGTCCTCAGATAAAAATGAATATTCAATCGTAGAAAAAGTATTTAAAAATGCCCAGATAGTTACATCTTGTTATGTTAGTTTTTCACACGGTGCAAATGATGTAGCAAATGCCGTAGGACCTTTGGCATTAATTTATATTATATTAACCACACAAAATTTTTCTAGTGAAATTACAATACCCACTTATATTTTAGCACTCGGTGGTTTAGGGATTTCACTTGGAGTTGCAACTTTAGGCCATAAAGTTATGAAGACTGTTGGAGAAGATATAACAGAGTTGAATAATTCTAGAGGTTTTTCTATTGACTTTGCAGCTGCAACAACAGTACTATTGGCGTCAACATTTGGAATGCCAATATCAACAACTCACACTGTTGTTGGTGCTGTATCTGGTGTTGGGTTTGCGAGAGGTATAGAAGTTGTAAACGTTGGAATTTTAAAAAATATTATCATTTCCTGGTTTGTAACTGTCCCATTTGCTGCAATTGTAAGTGCCATTTTATTTCTGATTTTAACCTAATATATGATATAATCTCTTTAGATTTTACGTGAGGAGAAAATAAATGGAAATAAGTAAATTCATTGACTGGGATTTAATATTTGAAAAAATCCGGAAATTGGTTTTTTCAGAATATGGAAAGGAACATCTTGAATTTCTAATCAACAATCAACCAAATGAAATTGAATATGATTACTTACAAGAAATATTTGAAATTCTTGTTTCTTTTGGCCTACCTTCTTTTCAAAAAATACCAGATATTAGACCCATCTTAAACAAAATTGAAAACAATTTAATTCTTGAACCGGAAGAAATTTTTGAAATTAAAAATTTTCTTGTAATTGTTGAAGAAATTAAAAAGATCTTTCAAAGTACTCGATATAAATTATCTTTTTATTTTTCTAATCTTTCAAATTATTCACTTTTAATTAGCGAAATTGATAGAATCTTTGATGAAAACGGAGAAATCAAAGATAACGCTTCTCCTAATCTTCAAAGTATACGAAAAAATATTAAAAATCTATACTCTGAAACTAAAAGAAAAATTGATTCTTTTATAAACAATAACTCTAATTATTTACAAGATCAAATCTATACAGTCAGAAATGGAAGATATGTCTTTCTTTTAAAACCCAATGCAAGATCAAAATTTCAAGGTATTGTTCATGGAACTTCCTCATCAGGAGCTACTTTATATTTTGAACCTCAAGAGTTTATAAAATTAAACGATGAAATTCAAATCTTAAAAAGTGAAGAAAAAATTGAAATAAATAAAATTTTAAGAAACATTACTATGAAAATATTTGAAAAACAAAATAATATAATTAAAGACATAAAATTAGTTGGTCATTATGACTCTTTAAGTGCTCGTGCTAAATTTGCAAAAGAAAACAACGCAATAGTTGTGAAACCTCAAGGAAGATATTTGAAATTAGTTAACGCACGACATCCATTAATTGAAAAAGATAATGTAGTTCCAATTACAATTGATTTACCTGAAGATAAAAAAGGTCTGATAATAACTGGTCCCAATACAGGTGGAAAAACGGTAACTTTAAAAACAATTGCGCTTTTTATTTTCATGTCCCAAAAAGCTTTTCCAATTCTCGCAGATACCGGTACACGTATTCCAGACTTGAAATTGTTTGTTGATATAGGGGACGCTCAAAACGTTGTTGAAAATCTTAGTACTTTTTCTTCCCATATAATAAGAATAATTTATGCACTCAAAAACGCTGATGAAAATTCTCTGGTAATTATTGATGAATTAGGCTCTGGTACAGATCCTTTTGAAGGAAGTGCTTTGGCATTAAGTATAATTGAAGAGTTAATCGAAAAAAATATAAAATTTATTATTACTACACATTTAACCAATGTAAAATTGTATGCAATGGAACACCAAGACATTTTAACTGCTTCTATGGAATTTGATATGGAAACATTAAAACCTACTTACAAGGTTTTACTAAATATCCCTGGAGCATCGCATGCGTTTGAAATTTCTATGAAGCTTGGCCTATCTGAAAATATTATTAAACGTGCTGAAACTTTTATGTCGAAAGATCATTTGAAAATAGAAAATCTAATTAAAGACCTTAATTCTAAAATCAGTGAGCTTGAAAGAAAAAAAGAAAATTTAGAAAAGCTCTTAAAAGAATATGAATTACTCAAAGAAAATTACGAAAAAAAATATAACATTTTAAAAGTTAAGAAGATTGAAGAACTTGATAATGAAATTAAAAATCTATATAAGGAAATTCGTTCAGCTAAAAAAAATTTACAACTTGCGATGCATAGTGTAAAAATTAGAAGTGAATCTCTTTTAAAGAAAAGACTCCATGAATTAGAAAAAACACAAAAAAATTTCGAGAAAATGGAAGAAGTTATAGATACAATGAAGAATCCAATTGTAGATAACAAATTAGAAATTGGTTCTTATGTAAAAATCAAAGAAGGAACAGCAATTGGAAAAATTATTGACAAAAGAAGTGATGATAAGTACTTGGTTGATTTTAACGGATTAAAAGTTGAAATTAAAAAGAACAAATTAGTCCCTGCCAACCCTCCACAAGATGTTGATAGCTCATCTTCAATTTCTTTTCCAACATCAAAAATTTTAGAAAAAAATGAAATTGATTTACGAGGAAAAACAGTTGAAGAAGCTTTAGAATTACTTGACAAATTTATTGATGACCTTATTCTATCTGATTATAATTCAGCTTACATTATTCATGGAAAAGGTACGGGTAGTTTGGCTTCTAATATTTGGAATTTTCTTCGTAAAGATACTCGAATAAAAAAATATAGGTTTGGTCGTCCAAGCGAAGGTGGTATTGGAGTTACCTACATTGAAGTTTAAATCATTCCTAATTTTTCCATCATCCATCTGGTGTTATAATATTTATTTAGGAGGGGACATAAAATGAGTCTTGATTCATTCAAAAAATTCAGAGAAAAGATGAACGAACTTATATTGGAAAAAGGAACTTTAAATACAAGAAGATTTTTTAACTTAGACAGTAATGTTTATAAAAAAGGGGCACTAGATGAAAAATCAAAAGAATTAATGGGATTAGTTGCATCAATGGTTCTTAAATGTGATGATTGTATTACATATCACATTATTAGATGTGTTCAATTGGGAGTTTCAGATGATGAATTTTTTGAAACTTTTGATGTAGCTTTAATTGTAGGGGGATCAATTATTATTCCCCATTTAAGAAAAGCTGTTAATTTACTTGAAGAAATTAGGGAGATGCAAAAAAGTGGCAAAGATGTTTCTATTTGATGGAACAGGCTTGGTTTATAGAGCATATTTTGCTCTTGATCAATCTTTAAAAACTTCAACAGGATATCATACAAATGCTGTATATGGTGTCACAAAAATGATAATAAAATTTTTAAAAGAACATATTCAAACTGAAAAAGACGCTTGTGCATTTGTTTTAGATTCAAAAGGCGGAAGTACTTTTAGAAAACAAGTTTTAGAAACTTACAAAGCCAATCGTCCAGAAACTCCAGAAATTTTACTTGAACAGATTCCTTACATTGTTGAAGTAATTGAAGCACTTGGCATGAAAGTATTAAAAATCCCAGGTTATGAAGCAGATGATATTATTGCTACCTCAGTTCAAAAATTTTCAAATAAATTTGGCGAAATTGATATTGTTACTGGCGACAAAGATTTACTACAGCTAGTGAAAAATAATGTATTTGTGTGGCGTGTGGAAAAAGGAATTTCAAATATCGTTTTGTATACAAGGGAAAAAGTTATAGAAAAATACGGGATTTATCCAGAACAATTTGTAGATTATTTGGCGCTTGTAGGAGATCCTATTGATAACATCCCCGGAGTAAGAGGAATTGGGAAGAAAACAGCTGTCTCTCTTCTAAAAAAGTATGGTAATGTTGAAAATATTTTAAAAAATATTAATAAACTAACACCAAAAGTTAAAAACGCTATTGAGAATTATAAAGAAGACCTTGAAAAAAGCCTAGAACTTGCAAAACTTTTATATGATGCACCTATAGAATTTAAATTCGACGAATTTGTTTATCGAGGTTATAATCCAAATAAATTACTTGAAGTTCTTAAAAAATATGAATTTTCGAGTATTATTCGCGAGTTAAATCTTTATTCAACAGAACTTTCTTCAACTTACATTGTTGTTGATAACAATGATAAACTTTCTAGTTTAAAAAAAGAAATTGATGAAATTCGCTCATTCTCTATTGATACTGAAACAACTTCATTGGATCCATTTGACTCTAAACTTGTTGGAATCTCAATAGCCACTGCCGAAGGAAAAGCATATTATATTCCTATTTCACATCAAAATGGTAAAAATATAGAAAAAAGTGAAATAATTGATTTTTTGAAAGATTTGCTCGAATCAAATAAATACAATATAATTGGTCAAAATTTGAAATACGATTATAAAATATTTAAAATGAACAATATTGATCCTCAAGTCCCCCATTTTGATACGATGATTGCTGCTTACCTTTTAAATCCAGATGAAAAACGCTTTAATTTGGACGAATTGGCTTTGAAATATTTAGGTTATAAAATGACTTCATTTGATGAAGTTGTAGATACATCTACACCTCTATTTGCAAATGATTTTTCATTCGTGCCAATTGACAAAGCAGCAAAATACTCATGTGAAGATGCAGATGTAACTTACAGATTATTTAGAAAATTAAGTAGAAAAATATACGAAAAAAATCTTGATAAACTTTTCCACGAAATTGAATTACCTTTAATTAATGTGTTAGCACAAATGGAGCTCAATGGTGTTTATTTTGATAAAGAATATTTAGAAAAACTCTCAAAAGATTATGGTAAAAAAATGGATGAACTCCAAGAGAAAATATTTGAAATTGCTGGTGAAAAATTAAATTTAAATTCTTCTAAACAGGTCGCTTATATCTTATTTGAAAAATTAAATATACCCACTGTTAAAAAAACCTCTAAAGGGAGTTTTTCAACTGATGCAGAAGTATTAGAAATATTATCTCAAGAATACGAAATAGCAAGATTGATTCTTGAATATCGTAAACTTCAAAAACTAAAAAGCACTTATTTAGATTCCTTACCAATGGAAATAAATCCAAAAACAGGACGAATTCATTCTAGTTTTCATCAAACCGGAACTTCAACGGGACGTTTGAGTAGCTCAGAACCAAATTTGCAAAACCTCCCCACAAGAAGTGACGAAGGAAAAGAAATTAGAAAAGCTATTAAACCTCAAGATAATAATTGGTGGATTGTTGGAGCGGATTATTCTCAAATTGAACTCAGAATACTTGCTCACGTAAGTGAAGATAAAAATTTAATCGAAGCTTTCAAAAATAATTTAGATATCCATACAATAACGGCAGCAAATATTTTTGGAATTTCAGAAAAATTCGTAACAGAAGAAATGAGAAGGGTTGGAAAAATGGTTAATTTTGCCATTATTTACGGTGTTTCACCGTATGGTTTAGCAAAAAGAATTGGTTTAAATGTTTCTGAAACGAAAAAAATAATCGATAATTACTTCAAATTCTACTCCGATGTTTTTGAATATATAAAAAAAACAAAAGAATTTGCCAGAAAAAATGGCTATGTTGAAACTCTTTTTGGAAGAAAAAGAGAAATTCCTCAATTAAAATCCTCAAACGCTAATAAACGTAGCGAAGGAGAAAGAATTGCCATTAATACTCCTATTCAAGGTACAGCTGCTGATATTATTAAAATAGCTATGATAAGAATTCACAATAAAATTAAAGAAAGAAAATTAAAAAGCAAAATGATTCTCCAAGTTCACGACGAGTTGGTATTTGAAGTTCCCGAAGAGGAATTAGAGACAATGAAAAAAATAATTAAAAACGAAATGGAAAATGCTGCAAAATTAAAGGTTCCTCTTTTTGTTGAATTATATCAAGGAAAAGAGTGGGAATAATGGATAGAATTATTGAATTCAACGATCTTATAGATTTGTATGAATATATAAACCGAAAAATTGAATTGTCAGGATTAACAAGTGAAAAGTTTAGATTTTATGCTGACGTTGTCAGAGCAAAAAGTCATAAAACAGGTTTGTTTATTAGTGTTTCCCAACCATATTCAACGCGATATGGCTCTAGAAATATAGAAATTACAGTTTATGTACCTGCAAAACTTGGAAATGTGATTTTATCAAGGTTGGGTTTAAAATCTTCTAATGAGCTTGTTGGTAAAAAATGGATATTCCAGGGACGTTTATCATTTTACAAAGATAGAATGAGTTTTACTTTTTATGCTGATACAATTGCTCCTGTTGGAGATTCTGAAATTGAAAAACGTCGAAAAGAGATTTTAAATGAATTAAAGATTCAAAATCTTTTGATGACTGAAATTCATGATTTATCTGAACTTGAACCTATTAAAAAAATAGCAATAATTTCTTCAAAAACAGCTGCAGGATATGAAGATTTCTTGAAAAACTTAACTGTTCCCTTGCTTTATAGACCTATTGTTCATTTATATGAATCTCCGATGCAAGGTGCTGAAACAGCCACTGGTATTATTTCAGCTTTGAATAAAATTCGAGCTTCACAAATTGATTATGATGTTGTTGTAATTGCGCGTGGTGGTGGAGCAAGTAGTGATTTAATGTATTTTGATGATTTAAAACTTGGTATAGAAATTGCTAATTTCAATAATTACTGTCCTGTTCTTTCTGGAATAGGTCATGAACGAGATTTCACTATTCCAGATTATGTTGCTTGGAAAAGATTTGCAACGCCAACTGAGGTCGCTAGAGCAATCTCTAAACAGATCGAAGATAACATTAAAAAATTAGACAATAACTGGAGAGAATTTGAAATAGTTATGATAAACTTCTTAGATAAATACGACAGGAAAACAGATGAATCTATCTTACAAATCATCAATAATTCAATAAACTCTAATTTAAAAACTCTAACTAAAAATTCCATTGATAACTTAAAAAATATAAAACAATTTATCAATTTTACATTTTCTTCTCTTCAAAAGACTATTTCGGCTGATTTTATTTCATATCTTTCTGATTCAATTAATAATGAGTTAAGAAATAACATTAAATTTCTTGAAAATTTTAAAACAATTATCTCACAAAATCTTAATTCTAAAATTTCACATAAAGATGAACAATTAAATGAAATTTTCGATTCTCTTTTGGCAAAAAGAGAATATGCTGCTATTCTCTTTGGTGGAGCCGTACTAAGAAAAGAAGAAAACTTTGTAAAAAGCGTTAAACAAGTAAAACTTGGTGACTATCTCAAAGCTTTCCTAAAAGATGGAACTTTAAATTTAAAAGTTGTCAAGGAAAAAAATACTGACAAAAAGAAGGAGGAAATTGATGCATATGGAGGAAATACTCTCTTTAAATTCTGAAGAGATGGAAAAATTAAGTTTTAATGATTTAGTAGAAAAAATCGAAGAAATCAAAGACTATTTTCATCAAAATGAGGTCGATATTGAATTGGCATTAAAGTTATATGGTAAAGCAGTTGAACTTCTAGCTATTGCTAGAGCAAAATTAATTAATTTTAAGAAAGAAAAAGAAGAAATAGATGAAAAATATAGGGAATTTCTAGAAAGACTTGAAAGGGAAGAAAATGGAGGAGAAGAAGAAAATCTTTTCTAACATCTTTGAAATATTCTATATATTTTTTACCACCTCTTTGTTTGCACTAGGAGGTGGTTATGCTATGGTACCTGTCTTTCAAAAAAGACTTTCTAAGTATATAGACGAAGATGAATTTCTAAAAATTTTGGCTGTTGCTCAATCTATCCCTGGACCAATTGCTATTAATATTGCCGTGTTGTTGGGAGAAGCAATATTGGGTTTTTGGGGTGCTATTATTGCTGTAATTGGAGTAATTATTCCACCAGTAGGTGCTATTGTGTTATTTGGAAGTTTAGTTAATGCTTATTCTGACAATATATATTTAAAAGGTTTTTTCAAAGGTGTCTATGGTTCCATAATTGGCCTGATACTTGGAGTTTTGTATTCATTAATTAAAACACAAAAATGGAATTTTGCAAAGATTTTTATTCTCATTGTTTCAATTTTTATTTCAATTATTTTTAAAAATCTAGTTATTTTGTTCTTTTTATTTATTGTATGGTGGTGTTATCATGATAAAAAAAATTGCTGATTTAATTCTAAATCTCCCTACTGTTGCCTTTACAGGAGCAGGAATCAGTACAGAAAGTGGTATACCAGATTTTAGAAGCGAAAACGGAATTTATTCAAAATATGGAAAAGAAGTTTTTGACATAAATTATTTTTACAATAATCCCAAAAAATTTTATGAATTTGCTAAGGAAGCTTTTTTACCGATGTACAATGCTTCACCAAATTCGGCTCATAGATTACTGGCAATGTTGGAAGAAAAAGGTTATTTACTTGGAGTAATCACACAAAATATAGATAATTTACACTTCAAAGCAGGTTCTAAATATGTTGCTGAACTTCATGGGAATGCAACAAAATTTTATTGTACAAAATGCAAAAAAAGATATTCAATAAAAAAAGTTTTAGAATCACATTACTGTAGTTGTGGTAGTTTGATTAGACCTGATATTGTTTTTTTTGGTGAAAATTTGCCTGATGAAGATTGGGAAATGTCATTGAATTTTATTGAAAAAGCAGAGGTAATGATTGTTATTGGTTCATCTCTTGTAGTTTACCCTGCTGCTTATTTACCTATTTTGTTCAAAAGAAAATCAGGCAAACTTGTAATAATCAACAAAACAATAACAGCGTTAGATGATATTGCTGATATTAAAGTCAATTCTTCCGCAACTGAATTCGCTGAAAATCTTTTAAACTATTTAAAAGAAAAAGGAGTTTTTTAAATTGAAAAAAGTAATATTGCTCACTTTTATCATTTTATCTATTATTTTATCTATCACTTTTAGTTATGGTATTAATTTATATGAATATAAATATCATGGAATAACCATTTATAAATCACTTGGAACCCCTGTAGATCCTTTTTTTGATTATGATGAATTGACAATTTCAAATTGGGAACCTTTTGAGCCTGAACTGATAACTATTAGAGAAGGAACACCAGTAATAATAATAATTCATGGCATTTCTCCAAAAGAAATAAACAAAAAAATCGATGATTATAAACTATCAATGATTGAAGCATTTGAAAATTATGCTTCTAAAAATGCTGGTTTATATTTTTTTCTTTATCCAACCCTTTCTGTAAAACTGGAATATTCCGCAAATAAACTCATAGAATATACTGAAAAATTTAATTCATTTTACGTATTTGCTCATAGTATGGGTGGAATATTATTGAGATATGCACTTCAAAATGAAAAATTCCAAAACAAAATTAAAAAGATTGTTTTTTCTGGAACTCCCCACCTAGGTTCACCGTTAGCAAACTTTATAATTTTAAAAAAACAATTTTTTAAATATTTTTATGGAAGTAAAATAGAACTTTTAAAATATGCTATTATAACATCAAATATTTTTGATGGATCAATTGATGCACCAAATTATAGATACCTGATATTTGGAAAGAGATTTCCTAATATACCTGAAAACATAGAAAGTTACAACTTCGTTGGAATTTTAGATTTTAATTTGAAAAATTCTAATATATTAAATATCATGAATTCAAAAATTTCATATTTTATTGGATTAACAATGCTTAAATATGTTGTGGAAAATGTTTATCCTGAAAACTCTATTTTTCAAATTAATGATGGAATGGTTCCTTACTACAGCGCAATTCAAGATGCAAAATATACTTTGGTCTTCCATTCCACAAGTCATGCAGACCTTGCTATGAGACGTGATATAATAGAAAAGGCATTAGAAATATTTGAAATTAAAAAGGAGGAAAAATAATGAAAAATAAACTTATTGTTCTAATTTTCATATTTATATTTCTGATTTCCTCTTGTTCAATATTTTTCAAAACTCCAGTTCCTAATGGTAGTTTTTCATTAAGGAATGCACTCTTTATTTTAGATGGAAAATATAAGTTGGAAGAATATGGTTATATTGACTCTGTATTTAATGTCGAATTGGGTCAAGGAATATATGGTTTATTCTCAGGATTCGATGGGATGCTTAACATATTTAAATTCGACTCCCCTGAATTAACAAAGGAAAATTGGAAAAAACTGACTAAAATTTTCGGCAATCCTTTAAAGATAAATTATTTAAACATAAATCTTTTTGATAGGGGATATTTAAAAACCAATTTTGAAGGAATTAAGGTAATTTGTTGGTGGAAAGATAAATGGATATTTATTCTTTCTGGCAAAAACCCTGAAGACTTTTTTAACTATATCAATACTGTATATGAAATGGTGAGTATATGATCATAGCAGGGGTAGATGAAGCAGGGCGTGGTCCTCTCTTTGGCCCAGTTGTTGCTGCAGCTGTGGTTTTAAATAATGACAAAATAAGCGGATTAAATGATTCTAAACTACTTTCACTAAAAACTAGAGAAAAACTTTTTGAGCTAATCATCCAAAATTCTTATTATGGAATTGGAATCGCATCTGCTTCAGAAATTGACAAATTAAACATTTTACATGCAACTGAATTAGCTATGAATAGAGCCCTTGAAAATTTACAAAACAAAATAAAATTTGATTTTGTGCTCATCGATGGTAAAAATCTGACTTTAAATTTTCCAAGCAAATGTATTGTTAAAGGTGATTTATTAGTTAAAGAAATTTCCGCAGCTTCTATAATAGCAAAAGTTGTTAGAGACAAAATAATGGTGGGCTTTTCCAAAATCTATAAAGAATACAAACTTGATGTTCATAAAGGATATCCAACAAAATTACACATGGAATTAATTAAAAAATATGGTATCACCCCTTTGCATAGGCTAACTTTTAAACCAGTTGTTAAAAATATTACTTTCGAAAAACTTGAAGATTGGCTTAAACGTGGTATTATAGATGAAGAAAGATATTTCAAAATTATTAAAAAAATGGGGGTGCCTCTTTTTGGAATTTAAAGTATTAGATAAAGGTTTTGTAAAATTGGTTGATATGTTAGGTAATGATTTTTCTGCAGTAAGAGCTGCAAGGGTTTCTTATGGAAAAGGATTAAAAACACCTGAAAAAGACAAAAATTTGATTTTTTACCTTATGAAACACAGGCATGAAACTCCTTTTGAACATATTGTTTTCACTTTTCATGCTAAAACTCCTATATTTGTAGCAAGGCAATGGTTTAGACATAGAATAGGTTCTTTCAATGAAGCAAGTCTACGATATACGGAATTAAAAGATGAGTTTTATATTCCAAATCATATTCGTGTTAATGATCTTGAAGACAAACAAAAAGGGATAATTATCGAAGATGAAAATCTTAAAAATAGGGCATTAGAAATAATTGAAAAATCTCTGGAAGATTCATATAAAACTTATAAAGAATTACTCGAAATGGGAATTGCTAGAGAAATGGCTAGAATAGTTTTACCAATGTCATCTTATACACAATTTTATTGGACCGTTAATGCCCGAAGTCTTATGAATTTTCTTGATTTAAGAGCTGACTCACATGCTCAATGGGAAATTCAGCAATATGCCATTCATATTGCGGAAATCTTCAAAGAAAAATGTCCTTGGACTTATGAAGCATTTCTCAAATTTAGATATAAAGGTGACTTATTGAAAAATAGGGAGTGAAAAAATGAAACTTAAAGAAATTATTGAACTTTTAAATGCAAAAGTTATTGTTGATGGAAATATTGAGAACGTTGAAATTGAAAAAGTTACCGCTTCTGATTTAATGAGTGATGTTTTAGCCCTGGGGGAAGAAGGTTCTCTATTAGTAACTGGTTTATCAAGCCCTCAGTGCATTCGAACTGCAGGAGTTGTTGGCATTCCAGCTGTATTAATTGTAAGAAATAGAGATATCATGCCCGAAACAATTGAAGCTGCTAAACTTTCTGGTATCATACTTTTAAATACCAAATACAGTATGTTTGAAACTTGCGGCATTTTATATGCTAAAGGATTAAAACCTGTAAAAGTTTAGGAGGGAACGTTATGCTAATTGATGTTAAACCTTTAGCTAACACTTTAACAGGAAAAATAAATGAAAAAATAAATTCTTTAGGTATAACACCAAAGCTTGCAGCTGTTACTTATAAACCTGACGATTCAACTGTAAGTTATTTAAAAAGTCAACAGAAAATTGCAAAAAAATTTAATATTGATTATGAAATATTAGAATTGAATTCTCCAGAAAGTATCTTCAATGTTTTAAATGAATTATCAAACGATATGCATACTCATGGTATTTTTTTAACACATCCTCTTCCTGAAATTGATGAAATGGAAGCTTTAAATTCTATTAGTCCCAGCAAAGATGTTGAAGGAAGACATCCTTACAACCTTGGTATGTTAATATATGGAAAAGAAATTTTTGCGCCCTGTACCGCTGAAGCAGTTGTAAAAATTTTAGAGGAAATAATTGAAATAACAGGCAAAAATGTTGTTATAATTGGAAGAAGTTCTACTGTTGGAAAACCTTTATCAATAATGCTTTTAAGAAGAGATAGAAGCGCTACCGTAACTGTTTGCCATACTAGGACAAAAAATCTTGAAGTTCTTACAAAAAATGCTGATATCGTGGTCGCTGCTGCTGGAAAAGCAAATTTGGTTACTAAAGATATGATTAAAGAAAACAGTATTGTAATAGATGTTGGCATAAATGTTATTGATAATAAAATTGTTGGTGATGTTTCAAATGACGTGTCTGAAATTGCAAGTGTAACACCTGTACCAGGTGGAGTAGGAAAAATTACAACTCTTCTCTTAATGGGACACGTCGTAAAGGCAGCGGAAATAATTCATAAAAACTTAAATAAATAGGAGGTGTTCATATGAACAATATTGTTTACTCAGGAGTACCAGAAGGTACAACAAGTCAGCCAGTTACAACAGCTGCGCCAAGTGCGTCAAGTGGTCTTTTTCAAATGTTATTTTTGTTACTCATTTTCTTTGTCATGATGTACTTTTTAGTAATTTTGCCACAAAGAAAAAGAGAAAAAAAGTTTAAAGAAATGATTTCATCTATTAAACGTGGAGATACAATAGTTACATCTGGTGGTGTGGTAGGAAAAGTAATAGATGTAAAAAAAGATACTTTAAAAATCAAAACAGCAAATACGACCGAACTCGAAATTTCTAAAGCATTTGTTGCTAGAGTAATCAAAAACAAAACGGAGGAAAACTCAGAGGAAAAATAAGGGGGTATATAAATGCGCGCTGATAAGACAAGAGGCATTATTTCGCTTATAGTAATTGCCCTTGCATTCATAGCTCTTCTATGGCCGACAGCTAACGGTAAATATACAGGTTTAGCCAGTTTATTCAACAGAATAAAACTTGGACTTGATATTAGTGGTGGTGCAAGGATAGAGTATAAAGTAGATATCGATCAATCTGTGGAAAATCCATCGGCTGTTGTTGAAGATGTTTGGACAGTACTTAGAAATAGACTTGATATGGCAAATTACACAGAAGCAGTTGTTAAACAAACTTTTAGAGAAAACAATTCATTTATTATTGTTGAAATTCCTGGAGCAACTGACACAGCAAAGGCAGAACAGTTAATTGGTTCTACTGGTGTCCTCTGGTTTGGACAAGTTATCGATGAAACAACTTCTAATCCAAACATAGATCCGAATTTAATCAATAAAGCTAAAAGAGAAAATGCCCAATGGCTCCTTGGTAAAGACGGGAAAAAATGGTATCTTGTAAGGCAAGAAATTGATAAGATTTCAAATCTTAAACTCGTTTCACCAAAAATTGTTGAAGCTTTACCGCAAGTAGACAGAAACAACGTTGCTGGATATGTTGTTTCTTTCACCATGGCCAAGGAATATGCTGATATCTTTGCAAGAATTACTGAAAAACTTTATGTTCCAGAAGACATTTTAAATCAAGGCGGAATTGCGTATGAACAAGCTCTTAAGAAAAGATTAGCAATCGTCCTTGACAATAGAGTACTGTTTGCTGGATTTGTCGTTTCAAAAATAACAGATGGTAAAGCACAAATAAGGGGAAATTTCAATCTTGATCAAGCCAAGCAGCTTGCAGCCATTTTAAAAAGTGGTGCCTTACCTGCAAGGCTTGAAAAGGTTTCATCGGGATGGATCGCCCCTCTTTTAGGTGCTGATATAGTTTCTGCTTCTTTAAAGGCAGGATTACTTGGTGTAAGTATAGTTTTAATTTACATGATTATTGTATATGGTGTAATGGGTGTTGTTGCTGATATTGCCCTTTTATACAATACTTTCCTTTTGCTTGGTATATTAGCTGCTACTGGATCAATACTTACTTTACCTGGTATAGCTGGTATCATTCTAACAATCGGTACAACGGTAGATGGAAATATTATTATATATGAAAGAATTAAAGAAGAAATAAGAAGAGGAAGCTCAATAAAAGCTGCAATTAATACTTCATTCTCTAAATCTTTCTTAACTCTTTTTGATGCTAACCTAACAACTATAATTGCTGGTTTGTTCCTTTATTATTTTGGTACAGGTACAGTTAAAGGATTTGCAATTACCTTAATTATTGGTGTTTTAGGTAGTTTATTTGTTAATCTGGTTGTTACCAGAGTATTAATTGATCTTTTCGCTGGAGCAATAAAAGTTAGAGGTGTTAAGGGAGGTGCCAGGGCATGAGAGATTTCGTTGGAAAAAAGAATATATTTATTATAATTTCACTGATACTTATTGTGGCATCTCTTGTTAGTATTTTTACAAAAGGCTTTAACTTAGGTGTTGAGTTTTTAGGTGGTTCTGAGATTATACTTAGAGTTGAAGCTAATATTGATGAAGCAACAGTCAGAAATACAATTAAGGACCTGGCACCTGAATTTGAAAATGCACGTATTGCTAAAATCAAAAGTATTAATGATCCAGAAAATATTTCGAAATTCTCTATCTTAGTTTCACCAAAAGATGAAAATGGAAATCTTAAAGTCTATACTGGCGCAGAAAAAGAAGAAATTTCTAACAAAATAGTTCAAAAATTTGAAGAAAATAATTTAAAATCAGCTATTGTAGGATTCAATGAAACAAGTGGTTATGCCGCTCAAGAAATCAAAAACCTTACCTGGAAAGCTATTGTCTTTACACTAATTGCAATTTTATTGTACATTACTGTTAGATTCCAATTTGTATTTGGAGTTGGTGCAATACTTGCTCTTATTCATGATGTTATTATTACTTTAGGATTTTTCTCATTTTTCCACTACGAATTAAACGTTGCAGCAATTGCAGCAGTACTCACATTAATCGGTTATTCTTTAAATGATACCATTGTTGTATATGATAGAATCAGAGAAAACTTAAAAAGGCTTCGTGGAAGAAAAATTTCAGATGTTGTGAATGAAAGTATTAATCAGGTAATTAAAAGAACTATAAACACGTCTCTTACAACTTTCATAGTAGTATTTCTTCTTCTTTTATTCTCAGGAAATAGTATTAAGCCATTTGCTTTTGGAATGTCAATTGGTGTTATAATCGGTACTTATTCATCCCTTTACATAGCTAGTCCAGTTGTAATTAAATGGATCAAAAGATAAAATCACAAAAAAATACTTTTTATTGAGGGCTTTTTAAAGCCCTCAATAATTTTAGAGGAGGGAAAATTTTGGAATATTTTATTATTTCCGGAATAATTTCTCTTATTATCATTGTTTTTTTAACTTTTAGAATTCTTGATTATCCTACTGGTAATGAAAAGACTACTGAACTTTCTTTAATTATTCAAAAAGGCGCAAAATCTTTCTTGTTTCAAGAATACAAGGTGTTTTTTCCTGTTGTCTTAATCATTGCAGCTATCCTAGGATTTCTTTTTAGCCTAAAAGCTGCTATAGCTTTAATTTTTGGTTCTTTTCTTTCAATACTTGCTGGATATATAGGAATGAGTATTGCAACAAAAGCAAACGCAAGAACAGCTTGGGCAGCAACTAAAAATTTAGGAGAAGCTTTAAAAGTTTCATTTTCAGGTGGAGCGATAATGGGTTTAACTGTTTCAACTCTGGGTATCCTTGGTTTAAGTGTTACTTATTTTTTAACAAAAGATATAAGTCTTATAAGCTTTTACTCTTTAGGTGCATCATTAGTCGCTTTGTTTGCTAGAGTTGGTGGAGGTATTTATACAAAAGCTGCAGACGTTGGAGCTGACATAGTTGGTAAAACAGAAGCAAACTTGCCAGAAGATGACCCAAGAAATCCTGCAGTTATAGCAGATAATGTTGGAGATAATGTTGGGGATGTTGCAGGTATGGGAGCAGATTTATATGAATCATATGTAGGTTCTATTTTTTCAGCTCTTGCACTTGGAAGCTATTATTTTAAGGAAACTGGTTTTTTTGCAGTAATTTATGTTGTTGTTTTTGGTTTAATATCTTCTATAATTGGAATTATATACACTATAATAAATTCTAAAAAATCGTCTGACCCTTCGAAAACTTTAAGAAAAGGTACCATTATGGCGAGTATATTGACTTTAATTTTCACTTTATTATATAGCATTTACATTTCTTGGCTCCAAATCTTTTTTATTGTTTTGTTTGGTATTATTGTTGGTGTTTTTATTGGTCTTATTACTGAATGGTACACATCTGGTAAGAAAGTTAAAAACCTTGCAAAAAGTGCCATGATGGGGCCAGCAAATGTTATCATAAGTGGAACGGCTCTAGGAATGGAATCAACTTTTGTAATTACTATTTTAATTTCAATAGCAGTTATCTTATCTTATGAACTTCTTGGATTATTTGGGGTAGCTCTATCAGGTGTTGGAATGCTATCTACTTTAGGTATTAGTTTGTCAGTTGATGCTTATGGTCCAATTGCTGATAATGCTGGTGGAATTGCTCAAATGGCTGAATTAGACCCCAAAGTAAGAAAAATCACCGACACTTTAGATGCTGTTGGTAATACTACTGCAGCAATGGGAAAGGGGTTTGCAATTGGTTCTGCAGCCCTGACAGCATTAGCTTTATTTTCAAATTTTAGCAATTTATCTGATTCTAAGACCATTTTATTGACAAATCCATATTTATTTTTAGGCAGTTTAATTGGAGCAATGCTACCCTTTTTCTTTTCTGCTCTAACAATGCATGCAGTTGGTGAAGCAGCAGACGAGATGGTAAATGAGATAAGAAGACAACTAAAAGAAATTCCAGGAATTTTAGTTGGTGAAAATAAACCTGATTATCAGAGATGTATTCAAATTGCAACAAAAGGAGCTTTAAAAAAGATGGTCATCCCATCGATTCTGGCTATCCTTTCCCCTATTACTATTTATTTATTTTTTGGAACAACTGGAGTAGCTGGCTTATTAATTGGAGCTACTGTTTCTGGAGTAATGTTGGCAATATTTATGGCAAATTCTGGGGGCGCATGGGATAATGCAAAAAAATATATTGAAGAAGGTCATTTTGGAGGAAAAGGTTCATTTGCTCATAAGGCAACAGTAGTTGGAGATACAGTTGGTGATCCTTATAAAGATACATCAGGCCCTTCAATAAATATTCTTATTAAACTTATGGCAATAACTTCAATTGTCTTACTTACTGTTATAAGGGGGTTATAAAATGAAAAGAGTAGGAATTTTATGTGTTGGTAATGATTCACCAGGTATAAATGCCGCAATACGTTCTGCAGTAGTAAAAGGATTAGATTTAAATATAGAGGTAATGGGAATAAAAGATGGTTTCGAAGGTTTAATAAACGATAATCTTGATGTACTTTTAAGACCTAATGTTTCCAATATACTGCACCAAGGTGGAACTATACTTGGAACTTCTCTTTTTGTGCCTGAAGAAAAGGATTTAAAAGTCATAAAGAAAAAAATAGAACAGTATGGAATTTCATCTCTTATAATACTTGGTGGCAGAATTGCGGCAAAAGCAGCTTTAAATTTAATGAAAGAAAGTATTCCTTCTATTCTTATTCCTGCAACAATAGATAATGATCTATCTTTTTCGGATTTTTCCATCGGATTTTTCACTGCTGTTGAACATGTAACTAATGCTCTTGATATACTTCACTCTACTGCTGAAGCACATCATAGAGTAATGATTGTCGAAACTATGGGTAAACCTAACGGGTGGATTGCAACAGTTGGAGGTTTAGCTGGAGGAGCTGATTATATAATTACTTCTGTTGAAAAAGTCAATTTTGAGGAAATGCTTGAAATAATCAGAAAAAGATATGAAGGTAAAAAAAGATTCTCTTTAATTGTAGTTGAAAGTGGTGTTCCCATTCCTGATGAAATAAAAAAAGAATGTGGTTGTGATAATTTTAGTAATTCTTCAGAAATTATTGGAAAATATATTGAAAAAAATTTAAAGGAAAAATTAGGAATAGAGTGGAGATATACAAATCTCGGATACTTACAAAGAGGCGGGTCTCCAACAGCAATGGATAGAATTATAGCTACTCAAATGGCTGCTCATTCAATTGAAATGGTAAAAGCTGGAAAAAATTACCATGCAATTGGAATTACTGGATTTTCAATTTCCGAGGTTCCATATTCTGAAACTATAATAAACTACAAACCTGTTGAATTTTATTTAAAGAATCTCACAAAACTCTTTTATTAAGGTGATATCATGATTGTATTTTTAACGGATTGGGGTAATTCTCATTATGTTGGAATTTGCAAAGGTGTAATAAGACAGATAAGTGATGCTGAAATAATTGATTTAACTCATGAAATTTCTTCATTCAATGTAAGAGAGGCCATGTATATTCTTTCTAGATCTTTTTATCATTTCCCAAAAAACACTGTCTTTCTTGCGGTTGTTGATTATGGAGTAGGCAGTAGTCGCAAGGCAATTGCAGCAAAAACCCGAAATTATTATTTTGTTGGCCCTGATAATGGGCTATTTACATTAGTCTTTGAAGAAGAACCCCCACTGGAAATTAGAGAATTAAATAATAAAAAATTTCATTACCTAAACTCAAATACTTTTCATGGTAGAGATATATTTGCCCCTGCAGCTGCGCATATTTCAAACGGGGATTTTAAAAAACTAGGTGATTTATTACCAAATTACGCTACTATGCCCTATTTAAAACCTAAAAAGAACAAAAATTTAATTACAGGGGAAGTTGCTTACATAGATAAATTTGGAAATATTGAAACAAACATTCCTTTTGAATGGTTTGCTGAGATAGAAACACTTAAAATAAGAAGGAAAAGAAAGTTCTTTGAAATTCCTATAGTTGATTTTTATTCTGAAATTGAAACTGGTCAATTAATAGCTCATAACGATAGTACAGGATATTTAGAGATAGCAGTTAATCAAGGAAATGCTGCAAATATATTGAATTTAGATTCTGGAGATCCCTTGGAGTTGATATTATAGAATTATTTGCTAAAAATTTAACTGTTTTTTTAGGAAATAAAGTGATAATTGATAGAATTTCTATAAGTTTCAAAACTAATGAAATAGTTTTACTACTTGGCCGTAATGGAAGCGGTAAATCTACTTTTTTAAAAGCTTTGGCAAGTTTACAAAAATACAGTGGCAAGATTTATACCTCTGAAGGCAAAGACCCATATTTAGTAACCGGTTATGTATTTCAAAATCCTGAAACTCAAATAATTGGAAGTACTGTTTGGGAAGATGTTATTTTTGGTCTCGAAAACATTGGCTTACCTAGAGATGAAATTAAAAAAAGAGCAGAAAAAGCTCTAAAAATTGTTGGACTATATAAATTGAAAGATATTGATCCACTAAATCTTTCGGGAGGTCAAAAGCAAAAACTAGCAATTGCATCGATTTTATCAATGGAACCTTCATTTTTACTTCTGGATGAACCTACAGCAATGCTTGACAAACATGATAGAAAAATTATAAAAAATCTTATAGAAGAACTTAAAAAACTTAATATTGGTATTATTATTGCTACTCATCATGCAGATTTATTTTTAGATATTTCAGATAGAATTTTATTTTTAAGTAATGGGAAAATCATTTTTGATGGGAAAATAAATAATTATTTTGATCTTGTCAACAGGTTTTATCACAAAGAAGGTGACGTTTATGGAACAAATAAAACATATTAAAAATATCTTATCAAACTCTTCAGGTATTTCTATTGCAATAACAGGAGATAATAAAAGATTTCTAAAAAATACCATTCAAAATCTTATTTATGAAATTGCTTCGTATGAAATTGATAAATATTTGTTTATTGATACAGATGAGTCTCCTAATATTAAGATTGATGATATTAGAAATATTCAAGAATTTTTATCCTTTCGACCAGAAAAAGGCACAAAATTTGCCGTTCTATTCAGCGCAGAAAAACTTTTACCTGAAGCTGAAAATGCCCTTTTAAAAACTTTAGAAGAACCACCAAATTATGCTATTATTGTCCTTGTAACAACCAATTGGAATGCTCTTTTTTCTACTATTAAAAGCAGAGTTTTTAGGTATAACTTAAATACACCGCAAGATATATTTAAAAATGTAGATGATTTCTTTTTAAAAAAACTTATTTGGACCTTTCCAGATAAAGCAGATGAAATTAAAAACAAAGATTTTGAAATACTAAGTTTGAATAAACTTTCCAAAGAAAATGACCAATTTAATATTTTTTACACTTTGTACACTTCAATTAAAGAAAGCATTGGTGATTTAAAGAAAATTAATAATTTAGCTAAATCATTTTCTAAAATAAAAAGTTTTGACTTTTTAAAGACAGTAGCGAAAGTTTCTGTCTGGATTGCAGAAGAATATTCACATTCAAAAAGTATCGATTATTACTTTATAAAAGAAATTGAGCGAATTTTATCATCAAAAATATCTAATTTTAACTATGAATTGACGTATTACTTTATTTTGATTAGTTTAAATGACTCAATTAGAAAAAATGGACATTAATGTTTGTTAAATCTTTTTTTCCTTCCTTTATTTATTCTAATAAGTAATGTATAATTAAATTTGAAAATAAACAAAGGAGGAAAAACATTGATTGACGCATTAGCTGCATTTTTTGAAAATACAGCTTTTTTACATTTAACTTTTGGTAATATATTGATGTTTATTATTGCTGGATTATTGATCTATATTGCTATTGAAAAAGACGCTGAACCCTTATTGTTAATTCCTATAGCATTTGGTATAATTTTAGCAAATATTCCTCCCGACATCACTGGAATACTTAATCCTCCAACTAACGGTTCTCCTGGCGGCCTCTTGTGGTACATTCAACAAGGTTTAAATCTTGGAATTTATCCTCCTTTAATTTTTCTTGGTTTGGGTGCTTTAACAGATTTTTCTTTTATGTTATCTTACCCTATTACAATTTTTCTTGGTGGTGCTGCTCAATTAGGAATTTTTCTTACTTTTCTTTTTGCAAGATTCTTTGGTTTTTCTCTTAGACAAGCTGCTTCTATCGGAATAATTGGTGGAGCTGATGGTCCAACTTCAATTTTTATTTCATCTAAATTTGCTCCTGAACTATTATCTATAATTGCTATATCTGCTTACTCATATATTGCTCTTATTCCTGTCTTACAACCAGTTGTTTCTAAACTTTTAACAACTAAAGAGGAAAGAAAAATTAAAATGAAACCACCCAGAAAGGTTTCTAAAAAAGAAAAAATTTTATTTCCTATTATTACAACAATAGTTGTTGCTTTTATTGTTCCAAAAGCACTTCCATTGATTGGAATGTTAATGTTCGGAAATTTATTAAAAGAATCTGGAGTTGTAAAAAGATTGGTTGAAGCTGCAAGTAGGTATATTCTTGATACCGTAACAATTCTACTTTGTGTCTCTGTTGGTTCTACGGCTAGAGCTGATCTTTTCTTAAAACCTAAATCCCTATTAATTTTTGGCATGGGAGCACTTGCATTTGTTTCAGCTATAACCTCAGGAATACTTTTTGCAAAGTTTTTAAACTTGTTTCTAAAAGATAAAATAAATCCTCTTATTGGAGCCGCTGGAGTTTCTGCAGTGCCTGATTCATCAAGAGTTGCCCAAAGAATTGCTCAGGAAGAAGATCCCAGCAACTTTATTCTTATGCATGCAATGAGTCCAAATGTTGCCGGAGTGATTGGCTCAGCAGTCGTTGCAGGAATTTTCTTATCTTTAATCAAGTGAGGTGAATTTATGCCTAAGAAAAGCTATATTGTGAAAATAAATTATGAATGGTGTAAAAATTGTGGAAATTGTTACCACGTATGTCCAACTTTAACTATCAAACAAGGAGAATTGAATAAACCAATTGTTGAAGACCATTCTGCTTGTATTGGATGTCTTATGTGTGAAAATTTGTGCCCAGATTTTGCAATTGATGTTGTAGAAAACGTAAGCATTAAAGAAGGTGAAAAAAATGGATAACAAAAAGATTGTTTTTTGGCAAGGAAATGAGGCAGCAGCATATGGCGCTATCAAAGCTGGATGTAGATTTTATGCTGGCTATCCAATTACTCCTTCTTCGGAAATTGCCGAAACTATGGCACGTGAACTCCCCAAACATGGTGGTGTATTTATTCAAATGGAGGATGAAATTGCAAGTGCTGCTGCAATTATTGGAGCTTCACTAGCAGGAGTAAAATCAATGACCGCAACAAGTGGCCCGGGATTCAGTTTAATGCAAGAAGCACTCGGTTATGCTATTATGACTGAAACCCCATGCGTATTTGTAAATGTTATGAGGGGTGGTCCCTCTACAGGACTTCCAACAAAACCTTCTCAAGGTGATATAATGCAGGCCAGATGGGGAACACATGGGGACCATGCAATTATAGCTTTATATCCATCGACTGTTGAAGAAGTCTATAAATATATTATTCATGCTTTCAACCTCTCTGAAATTTATCGTACTCCTGTTATCTTTTTGATGGATGAAACTCTAGGACACATGAGGGAAACTTTTGAATTACCTTCAGATAAAGAAATAGAGATTATCAAAAGAATTTCTGAAAAAGATCTTGAAGAGGAAGAAATTTTTGTACCATATGCTGAAAGTGAATATGCTGAACCAACTCCTAATGCATTAATTGAAATGGGTAAAACTCGTTTCCATGTTTCTGGACTTGTTCATGATGAATCAGGTTTTCCAAATGCCACTTATGAAACAGCCGAAAAATTAATTAAAAGATTAACCAATAAAGTAAAGCTTCATATTGATGAAATAACTTTATATGATGAATATTTAACTGAAGATGCAGAAGTATTAGTTATAGCATACGGTGTTGTTGCCAGAAGTGCAAAAGAAGCCGTTAAGATTGCAAGACAAGACAGAATGAGAGTTGGTTTATTTAAACCTATTACAATATGGCCTATACCTGTTCACGAACTGAAAAAAAGATTGTCAAAAGTAGAAGCTGTAGTAATTCCAGAAATGAACCTTGGACAATATGGAAGAGAAATATTAAAATTAATAAAACCTAGTACAAAAGTTAAATTCATTAACAAAGTTGGAGGAGAGTTAATCACTCCTGAAGAAATACTTGATGGAATAAATGAAGTATTAACTGAGGGATTTGATTTTTAATGGATTGAGTCGAAATTTTAGACAAATTACAAGACAACTTAGAAACTATCTGTCCAAAATATGTACAGTGTGGATATTGCTGTAAACATACCCCTTGTTATTACGGTAAATGGGATAATGAAAAACAGCAATGTATTTATTTAACTGAAAACAATTTATGTGGAATATATGATAAAATTATCGAACTTGAAAAAGATATACCAAAATCCGAAAGAATGTTTGGTTCAGGATGTTGCTTAAATTTTATGAACCCAGAAAGACTTCAAAAACTTCAAAATAAATAAAAAAGATAGAAGATAAATAAAAAGAGGAGCAATTTAGCTCCTCTTTTTTGTGGCGGGGACGACGGGATTTGAACCCGCGGCCACCGGTGTGACAGACCGGCGTGATAACCAGGCTTCACCACGTCCCCGACTCTTCATCAGCAACCGATATATATTTTGCCATAAATTCTATAACTTGTCAACACTTTAAAAGTTTAAAAATTTACTTTTTTTATTTATCTATACTTACTAATTCGTTAACTTTTCCTTTATCATATAAATTTTTAGCTATATACAAAAAAGGAGTATCTGCTGCAGCCACAATCCATTTAAAAATATATGTTGTCCAGAGAATACTCCAAAATACATTTAATTCAAATACTCCCCAAAATGCTATAAAACAAAATACAACACTATCTATTAACTGAGAAATCATTGTAGAAAAATTATTTCTCATCCAAAGAAATTTTTTCTGAGGAAATTTATTTTTCCACATATGATAAGCCCATATATCATGAAGTTGAGAAAGCCAATATGCAGAAAGAGAAGCTATTACAATTCTTGGCATAAAAGAAAAAATAGTGGTTAAAGCTTCCTGTGAAAAATCCGATGTATCTGGCTTAAATATAATTGCAATTTGCATTAAAACAGTCATAGTAATCAAACTTGCAAATCCAACAATCACTGCCTTACGTGCTTCTTTTTTCCCATGATTTTCCGAAAGAATATCTGTTACCAAAAAGGTAGTTCCATATACTATATTTCCTAAAGTTGCAACAAAACCAAAAAGCTCCACTGTTTTTACTACCTGAATATTTGCTATAATCGCCGCTATTGCAGTCCATATATACAAACCAGTTTTTCCTAAAAACCTGTAAAATATCAAAATGCCAACAAAATTAACAATCATCATGATAATCCACAAAAGTTCATTTGACAAAGCTCCCACCTCCGAATGTTATTGATTTGGATTGTTGGTAAAAAATAAAAAAAGCTACTGCTATTATAGCAGTAGCTTAATCAATTTTCAACAATTTTTATTCTAAAACTTCAATTCCAAATCCAGCCATTCCAATTCCAACATGGGTGGATATTACTTTTCCAGTATTTGAATAATCAAAAAACTCAACATCATATCTTTCCTTAATTAATCTAAGCATTTCATCAATGTCCTCTTTTGCATTACAATGAATACCTATTAAACCTATCTTTTGCCCTATTTTTACACCTTCCTCTTCCATTTTTCGCAAAATCATACTGTATGCCTTTTTAGAGCCCCTAGCTTTATCAAAAGGAATCATTTCTCCTTCTTCATTAATATAAACTCCAACTTTTAACTTTAAAAGATTTCCAACAAATCCTGAAACTTTATTAATTCTGCCACCCTTGACTAAAAAATTAAAATCAGAAACAAAGAAAATGGCGTGAAATTTTTTATTTTTCCTGGCTTCTTGTATTTTACCCACAACTTCATCTAAAGATAAACCTTTATCCAAAAGTTCTCTAGCATACCTTGCAACTAATGGAATAACAGCGGAAGCTAATTTTGTATCAACCACTCTTATAGGAATATCAAATTCTGAAGCAGCAAGATTTGCTGAATTAAAAGTACCAGACATCTTTGTCGAAATTGTAAGAACTAAAATGCTCTCATAACCTTCATTAATCGCTTTTGTATAAGCATTTTTAAAATCAGCTACTGAAGGTTGAGAAGTAGTTGGTAATTTTTCCGCTTTAACGAGTCTGTCATAATAATCCATTAATTCTTTAACATCCCTTGTATCAGGTTCTGTTTTATCATCCTCCCATACAATATATAAAGGAACAATATCAATATCATACTTTTCTAGCCAGGAAACTGGAATATCAGAAGTACTATCCACTATGATCTTAGTTTTTTCCATTGTACCCCTCCTAATCTTCTATTATAAAATTGTATAAATCTTTCAGAGTTTTTATTTTAATTATTCCTTCACTGTTAATATTATCATATGGAATAATTATTTTTTCATAACCTGCTTTTTTAGCATTTTCTATTCTTTTTTTTAAGTTTGGAACCTTTCTTACACTACCGTCAAGCCCAACTTCACCAATTAAAACCATTTCCCCTAAAAACTTATTAAAAAGAGAGGATAAAATTGAAGATGCAATTGCTAAATCACAAGCAGGATCAGTAATTTTTAAACCACCAGATACATTAACATATATATCATGAGAATCAATAGGTAAATTCAGATGTTTGGAAATAACTGCGGCAAGAATAATTATTTTTCTTACATCTATACCGTGACTAATTCTTCTAGCAGTTGCTATTCTATCTCTGGAAACCAAACTCTGCACCTGAATTAAAATTGGACGTGTTCCTTCAAACAATGAAGCAACAACATTACCAGGCATATTGCTATCCTCAACAAAGATCATATCTTTTAGTTCTTTTAACCCTGAGCTCAACATTTGAAATACAGCTATTTCACCGCTTGGGCCAAATCTATTTTTTAATACTCTTAAAATCCTTAAATCAGTCGTTTTCTCTCCCTCAAAATATATCACAGTATCGACAATATGTTCTACTAATTTAGGACCAGCAATATTTCCTTCTTTGTTAACGTGTGCAATTAATAAGGTAGGAATACCAGAATCTTTAGAAAATCTTCTAATTTTTTCAACTACTGTTCGTATTTGTAGAACTCCTCCAGGAACTCCATCCACTGAATTAGAATAAATGGTTTGTACAGAATCAAAAATAACAAAAACTGGATTATGCTTTCTAACTGTCATAAGCAAACTTCCAATTTCATTTTCTGTAGTTACATAAATGTTTTTTTTACTAATATTCAAGCGATTGGAACGCAGACCAATCTGGGCAACACTTTCTTCGCCACTTACATATAGAACACTTCCAAATGAGGATAACTTTTCACTCAATTGTAATGCAAGAGTACTTTTACCAACACCAGGTTCTCCACCCAATAAAATTACCTGGCCAGATACAATTCCTCCACCTAATAATGTATCAAGTTCTTCATATTGAGTTGATAGTCGCTTATTATTTTCTATCTTTGAAGCATCATCTAGCAAAAGAACAGCGGAATGCTGTTCATTTGCTTTTCTATTACTTTCGTCAATTTTAATTTCTTTTGCTGTGTTCCATTCAGAACAAACAGGACATTTTCCAAACCATTTAGGAGATTCATATCCACAGTTATCACATACGTAAAAAGTTTTCTTTTTAGTCATTCTTCACCTTTACTTTTTTATTTTTTTTCTTTTTAAAAACAATTTTCCCGCTTTGGTAAGTACATAAAATTGTATCTCCACTTTCAAATTTACCTTTTAATAACTCTTCTGCCAATGGATCTTCAATGTATCTTTGAATTGTACGTTTTAAAGGTCTTGCACCAAATGATGGATCATATCCTTCTTGAACTAAAAAGCTCTTCGCTGATTTTGAAAGTTCTAATTTAATTTCTTTTTCAGCTAATCTTTCTCTTATATCTTTTAGAAGTATGTCAATAATTTTTTTGATGTGTTCTTCATTTAACTTGTGGAATACTACAACCTCATCAATTCTATTCAAAAATTCTGGTCTGAAAATCTTTTTAACTTCCTCTAAAACTTTTTCTTTCATTTCTTTAAAATCAATTTCTTCAGAAGAATCTTCAACAAAGCCTAAGGTCTTTTTACCGGATACAATTTGCGCTCCTCCAATGTTGCTTGTCATAATAATTATCGTATTCCTAAAATCAACAACGTGTCCCTGAGAATCTGTTAATCTTCCATCATCCATTATTTGAAGCAACAAGTTAAAAACATCAGGATGTGCTTTTTCTATTTCATCAAACAATATAACAGAAAATGGTCTTCTTCTTACCTTTTCAGTTAATGTTCCTCCTTCTTCATATCCAACATAACCGGGAGGTGCACCTATTAACCTTGAAACTGAAAATTTCTCCATATATTCGCTCATATCGAATCTAATTAATGCCTTATCGTCTCCAAATAAATATTCTGCAAGTGTTTTAGCAAGCTCAGTCTTACCAACACCTGTTGGTCCAAGGAACAAAAATACACCAACTGGTCTTTTTGGATCTTTCAAACCACTCCTTGCTCTTCTAATTGATCTTGCTATGGCTCTTACTGCCTCATCTTGACCAACTATTCTATTATGTAATGCACTTTCAAGTTTCAATAACTTTTCACTTTCTCCTTCTTCAAGTTTTTTCAATGGTATTCCTGTCCAATTTGAAACTACCTCTTCAATTTCAGGAACATCAACAACAACTATACTAGACTCAACATTTTCGCGCCACCTATTGTATCTTTTCGCATATTCTTCTTTCAATTTGGTTTCTTTTTCTTTCAGTAAGGCTGCTTTTTCATAGTTCTGATCAGCAACAGCTAATTCTTTTTCAATTTTTATATTTTCTATTTCCATTTTAAACAACTGTAAGTCAGATGGCATCACAAAAGCCTTTAACCTTGATCGTGCACCGGCTTCATCAATTACATCAATTGCTTTATCTGGTAAGAAATGATCAGTAATATATCTCTGTGAGAGATAAACTGCAGCTTCTAAAGCCTTTTCAGAATATTTAACCCTATGATGAACTTCATATTTATGTTTTAAGCCTTTTAAAATATCCAAAGTCATTTCAGTAGATGGCTCTTGAATATATATTTTTTGAAATCTTCTTTCAAGAGCTGCATCTTTTTCAATATATTGTCTGTACTCATCTGGTGTAGTTGAACCAATACATTTAATTTCACCACGAGCAAGTGATGGTTTTAAAATATTAGCAGCATCAACTGCTCCTTCAGCTGAACCAGCACCAACAATCATGTGGATTTCATCTATAAAGAGAATAATATCCTTTTCTTTTCTGAGAATTTGAAGAAGTTTTTTCATTCTCTTTTCAAATTCACCGCGATATTTTGTTCCTGCAACTAAAGCTGCAACATCCAGAGAAAAAATTATCTTTCCTTTTAATGGTTCAGGCACTTCACCAGCAACAATTTTTTGGGCTAATCCTTCAACAATTGCAGTTTTTCCAACACCCGGATCCCCAATCAACACGGGGTTATTTTTCTTTCTTCTAACTAGAACTTGCATAACCCTTTCAATTTCAGCTTCTCGACCAATAACGGGGTCTAAATCCCCTTTTAAGGCTAATTCTGTTAAATTTATTCCAAAACCTTCTAATTGCCTTGTTCTTTTTGAAATTTCATTTGTTGTATCTTCAAAAATTCCTTCCTCGGGCATTGTTCCTGCCAGCTCCCTTCTTAAATGCTGCAAGTCCACACCTATTTTCTTGAGTATGTGAACCGCAATCCCTTCACCTTCTCTTAAAATCCCCAATAACAAATGCTCAGGTTCTATCTTTTCTTCTCCCAATCTCTTTGCTTCTTCATATGCTAATTCAGTCACCCTTTTAGCACGAGGAGTCATTTGCGGTGACATTATAAATCCCCGCATTCCCATGCCAACTATTGAAATGATTTCATTTCGAATTCTTGAATAATTTATACCATGATTTTCTAAAATTGCCTTCAAACTACTTTCATTTAATTTCAAGATTGCTAGAAGAATGTGCTCAGTTCCAACATAAGAATGTCCCAATTCTTTTGCTTCTTCCTGAGCATTAACAAAAACTTTTGCGGACCTCTCAGAAAATTTATCAAACATTATTTCACCGCCCTTTCTGTCCGCTGCTCAGCTTTATTTCTATTATACCTTATAAACCTCAAAATATCAATTTTAATTAATTTAAAATAATTTTTTCAATAAAATCCTTATTGAAATCAAAATCATAATCTGAAAAGATTGATTTACCGAGAATAATAACTTCTCCATTTCCAACCTTAACACTAACTCCTAAAATTACTTTATCAACAGGTATAGCATCGTTATTTCTGTCTCTATCCTCGGTTGTTGCAGTATTGGATTCCAGTAAGATTTGAACATCTTTCTCGTTTACAATTAATGAACAAGGGCTGTACAACCTTACTCCATCAACCAAAATTTTGTAATAGGCGCCATAGTTATTAATATTATCAATTACTTGATCGTCATTAAATCTTACATTAACACCCAAATGTTCTAAGACCTCATTCATGTCTTTTGTATTTCCACCATCAGAATAATCACTTTTGCTTGTTAAAATAAGTTTTCCTCCATCCTTAACAAAGTTAATAATATTTTTAATCTCACCTTTTGAAAAACCTTTTCCATTTTGTATTACTAAAACTCTACAATTTAGGTTACCTAACTTGTTCACATACTCAACAGTTAGACCTTTTGATTTTAAAAACTGTTCAAATTTTGTTAGTTTATCTGAGCCATAATCATTAAGATGTCCAATATCGACAAACACCTTATTTGATATTAATTTTGAATTTTCTTTTAAATTAAAGTAATTCTTTATATCTTCAATATTTAGGTTTTTGCCTTTGATTTTTTGCTTATAAATTTCTAAATATTTTTCATCGCTACCTGGAATTATTATAATTTCACCTGAAAATTCCTTTAATGCATCAATTTCCTGAGGCAACAAATCTTTAGAAAAGTCAAAACCACCTTCCTTTGGAGTTGGAATTATTAGAATATCAACATTTTCAAAATTATCTAACATTCTTTTAGAAAACATAATTTTATAACCTTCTTTTTCAAAAAGTGGGATCAACAATTTTAAATAATCAATATGATCATTTTCATGAAGAACATCAATAAGAATTGTCTTTCCAGATTTTTTCTCAACATTGAAAACGAATGATTGAATAAGTATATTATTAACAAAGAACTTTATAACATGAACTCCCTCTTTTAGATTTGAAATTTCGACATTATCATTCTTTTCTTCATATGGTTCAAAAACCATCTCTTTTACCACCAATTCATTATCATTATCCAAAACTTTAAAATTAATTTTTACCCCCTTGTTTGAAGTATTATAGATATCATAGAAAACCCTTACACTTTCTCCAGAAAACAATTCCATCTTATTTTTTCTAATATTATTTACAAATACTTTTGAGTTTGCTTGAAACCAAATGGGAGATGTAACTATCTCATTTGCATCCTGCTGTTTGGCGTATATAAAATACCATTCATATCCATCGGGAATAGTGATTTCAATGTTTGTTGAATATTTACTTAAATTTGGTCTAAACTCAACAACAGTACCACTTTGTGAAATTAATGCAAAATAAGAAAGAATATCACTATCTTCATATTCAAAATACAACGTTGCAGTTGATGGAATACTATTCACAATGTCGCCCATTATATAATCATCATATGAAAAGTCAATTTTTACATTTTTATCTTCACTACCAAATGTATGTCTCTTCCAAAGGGCATCCATAATATCTTCGTATGTTAAATTATCAGCTATTATACCTGTCCGGGCTTCATTAGCACTTCCCCAATTAGGTTTGTGATTGTCTTGCCCTACAGTTGCCCCTAAATGCCATCCTTTATTTAATGCAACAAAATAATTCCCGAACATTTCTTCACTTATGACATCACCTAAAGCCCAATTACCATTACCTACTTCTATTAAATTCATATATAAATCAGCTTCTGGAAAATATTCGAAATCATTAAAAGTTCCAAATGTATTAATTGGATGATTGAATTGCCCAAGCTTTTTATGTTCAATCAACCATTTATAAAATCCTTCAATTGAACTATCCATATTTCTTGAAATCCAATCAGTTGTCTCATATACGTTTATATGACCTATCCCAGATGTCCATTCAAAACCCTGTAATGCTACAAATTTTTCAGGAATTGTAGCTTTCTCTGCAGCAAGTTTAGTTAAAACGGGCTTTTCTTTTCCTTCGATTAATTGTGTAAAATAATAAGCGTGATCGGTAATTGCCTGGACATCCACATAGTTTTTGGCATGTTTATACGCATCTTCTGGATACAAACTTCCATCTGAATACGATGTGTGGGCGTGAAGATTTCCATAATAAATATTCGAAAATACTGTAAGTGAGATAAATATAAAAATTAAAACAAATAAAAACCTTTTCATGCTATTCCTCCTTATTTTGCCGATTTATAATTATTATACTATATAAAATCAATTATTTTATGTTAAAATAAATAAGGTGATTGTCATGAAATGGATTCAACTAAGTATCTATGGTGTAGTTCAAGGTATCGGTTTTAGAAACTTTATTAAAAATAAAGCCAAACTTCTTGGAATTAAAGGTTATGTAAAAAATGAATTTGATGGTTCAGTAACAGTAGTTGCTGGTGGTAATGATAGCCAATTAGAATCTCTAAAAGAATACATTAAAACTGGCAATGGTTATAGTGTGGTATATAAAATGTTTGAAAAAGAAATTCCTCCTCAAACATTTGTTGATTTTTTCATCCTCTACTGATTTGAGGTGAAAGTTATGTGGTTAATTTTAAGTGATTCTCACGATAACATGAACAAAGCAAAAGAAATCGAAAAAATTATTGAAAAATATTCTGTTGAAGTTGTCTTTCATTGCGGCGATTTTGTAGCGCCATTTATTCTTCCATACTTTATAAAAGATAATATTGAATTTTTTGGAGTTTTTGGAAACAACGATGGTGAAAAACTTCTTTTAACTCAAAGATCAAACAGTAAAATAAAAGTTGGCCCACGTGATCTAACAATAAATAATTACAGAATTTTAATGATGCATGAGCCTTTTATATTAGAAGCTGCAAAAATGAGTAATTTATATGATTTCATATTTTTTGGCCATACACACGAAATCTATACTGAAAAAGCAGAAAAATCATTAATAATTAATCCTGGTGAATCTTCAGGATGGCTTACTGGAAAAGCAAGTATTGCACTTTTAGAACCTGAAAACAAAACCTGGGAAATTTTATTTTTGTGAGGAATTTTCATGTGCAGAATGATTGGTTTTTCTTTTAAAAATGATACTTTAATTAATGATCTGTTTAAATCACTTCAAGATATGTCAAAAAATGGACTAAAAAGCCCACATCTTCATGGCTTTGGAATTTACGCAATCAATGAATACAACGAGGTTTTATTTCATAAATTTGAAGAGCCTATCTATGAAAAAGAAGTGTCTTTTCCAAGTTTAAAAATTGGAATAATTCACGCAAGAAAGGCTTCTCCAGATTTTCACATAGGTTTTCTACAAATACATCCTTTTATTGATCGTAATGGAACTGCTTTTTGCCATAATGGTACAATTCATACTTTAAAAAGAGAAAATATTTTTAAAAGTGACAGTTATGAATATTTTTTGAAGATTAAAAATTTTACTGATACAAATGATCTCTCAAAAAAATTAAAAACATTTATTCAAGAAAATGAATTTACTGGACTAAACTTTTTGATGATAAAAGATGATAAACTATATGCTTTTTGCTATTTTAATAAAGATCCAGAATACTATACCATGTGGCATTCTGAAAATGTTATTTCTTCTGAAAGTTTAGGCTCAAATTTTAAAATGGTAAAAAAAGGTGAGCTTTTAATTTTTGAAAACGGAAAATTAATTTTTAAAGACATTGTTATATAAATTATTATTAAGTGGTATAATTAAAAAAAGTCAAAATAGGAGGTGAAAAAGGGATGAGTAGCGAGAGTTATACTAGTAGTTATTCAGATGAACCTTTACCACGACCACCGTAGTAAAAAAGAAAAGGAGGTAAAATTATGGTAAAATTCTACACCACAAAAGATAACAAAATTGTGGAAATTGAGAAATTCGTTCCAAATTCTTTGATCAAAGTAGTCGATCCTTCCGCTGATGAGATTCATATGCTTTCCAGCCTTTTACAATTCGACCCTGACTTTATATACGACTCATTAGATGATGACGAAAGAGCACGTATAGAAATTGATGATGACGTTATTTTGATAATTTTAAAGATTCCCAAAAAATTTAATGGCAATTCAAAAATTCCATATAAAACTGTTTCAATGGGTATTATTATTGGTAAAAACTACACAATATTCTCGACTCGAGGACCTATCGAATTTATTGATCATATGATAGAAAACAACAAATTTGAAATTACAAAAACAAGTAGAATGATTTTTCAACTTTTTTTATTAAACGCTAAAATTTTCTTAGGATATTTAAAAGAGGTTAATAAAACAATAAGTATAATTGAGGAAGAATTACATAAATCAATGAAAAACAAAGAATTAGAAGAAATGATGTACCTTGAAAAAAGTCTGGTTTACTTTACTACTTCATTGAGATCAAATGAAATTATGATGGAAAAACTTTTGAGAGGAAATATTTTAAAGATACAAGAAGAAGATCGAGATATATTAGAAGATGCTATTATTGAAAATAGGCAGGCAATAGAAGTTTCAAATATATTTAGTGATATCTTAGCCGGTATGATGGATTCATACGCTTCAGTTATTTCTAATAATTTGAATATTGTCATGAAAATTCTAACTGTTGTTACTATATTAATGCAAATTCCTACTATTATTACAAGTTTCTATGGAATGAATGTTTCATTACCACTTCAGAATAATCCTTTTGCTTATGTTCATGTAATTATTTGGTCTGTAGGTACAATAATTTTGGCTTTAGTATGGTTTAAAAGAAAAAAATGGTTGTAAAATTAAATCCCCCAGTTGGGGGATTTTTAATTGGCTCAGACATTGCTGTAAAATTAACGTTAAAAATAAAAGTAATCAACTTTTTGTATTACATAACTATCAAAGATAATTTGACAAGTTTTTAATAAAAATCCTAATTTATTTCCAACAATATTTTTAGTATCTTTACTTACCACATAATTAATATAAAACCTCAAAATATCACATTATTAAAGTTCAAAGTATTTAATCCATTTTTCAAAAATAAGATACTATTCAAATTTTGTTTTTTGCATTAAAGTCAAATTTCTGAAATCGCTTTTCTCATCAAATCCCACAAAATTACATTATTAATCAATAAATTTTCATACTTTTCAATAATTCACTTTAATGCATTTTACAAAACAAAGGCATCAAAATTCTTTTTTACACCAACAATAACCTTTTCAAAATTCTTTAAATTTGCTATCTTGTAAATATAAATTGAATCTCCTTTTGCATTTATTATTTTCTTAATTTCGCTTAAACATTTCAACAAACGACTTTCGGTTATCTCACCTTCAAAAACTGAATTTTGAGACCAAAATAAATACTGATTTAATTTTTTTCACTTTATTTACTCGTTTTTCTTTTACATCATATGAATTTATAACAAACATCCTACCACCACGCCTTAAAAGGTCTATAGTTCTTATCTTTTAATAAATGCTTTATACAAAATTCTCAATCACTTATTTTTAAAATATTCATGTGTTTTTTCAACCACAAAATCAATATCTCTTTTCTTTATCCAATAGTGAGTTACAAATCTAAAAATTCCATCTTCTGGTGGATTTATTTTAATTCCATTTTTAAGAAGGTAGTCAATAAATTCATTTTCATAAAATACTTTATTAATCTTAAAAAACACCATATTTATTTGAACTTCCTCAACTACCTCAATATAACCCAATTCCTCAAGTTTCATTGCTAAATACTTTGCATTTTCGTGATCCTCATATAATCTGAATCTCATTTTTTCCAGTGCTATAATACCGGCTGCTGCCAATATGCCAGCCTGCCTCATACCTCCACCCATTATTTTCCTTTTTTTTCTAGCTATTTGGATAAATTCTTTGGAACCTACTAACAATGAACCAACTGGAGCACATAGACCTTTAGAAAGACAAAAACTTACTGAATCAGTGTATTTAGCTATTTCCTTTGGATCAATATTTAATGCCGTAGCAGCATTAAATATTCTTGCACCATCTAAATGAATTGGAACATTATATTTATCTGCAATTTCTCTTATTCTTTTGAAATTTTCAATTGGAATAACTCTTCCATTAGAATGTGCATTCTCTAAACAAATTAATCCCGTTTCTGGAAAATGAATATCTTCTACTTTCCTTATCTTTTCCTCAACTTTTTCAGGAGGAAGTGCCCCTTTGTCTGTTTCTATTGTTCTTAATTGAACTCCCGCAATTATTGAAGCTGCACCTGCTTCATGTTGTACAATATGAACATCATCTCCAAGTATTACTTCATTTCCTCTTTCACAATGGGTGAACAAAGATAACTGATTGGCAAATGTTCCACTTGGAACGAAAATTGCATCTTCTTTTCCCAAAATATCTGCAGCTAATCTTTCCAATCTATTAACCGTAGGATCATCACCGTATACATCGTCTCCAACCTCTGCATTTGCCATTGCTTTTCTCATTTCTTCAGTTGGTTTTGTAACTGTATCACTTCTTAAATCAATGTATTCCATTCTATCCCCCCTTGCAGATGAATTAAAACATTTTTTCTTTTCTTTACTTTAGAAAACTTCTTGCAATTTTTTCTAAATTTTCTGAATAAATAAAATGATTGTATGGCTCTTCTCCTGGATTTTCATTGTAAAAAGGTCTTGTACAAAAACTGCATCCTGAAGTCAAAAATGCTTTTCCGAGCCCAATAAAATACTCAACTTCTATGTTTTTCAAATTCCCATTTTCATCAAAAACAAATCTATCTTCAGATATTTCCTTTTCGAATATCAAATACCTAGCAAGTTGAATTTTTCTATATCTTTCTTTAGATGGTGGTGTTAAATTTTCAAATCTTGTTCCCTTAATTGGAGTAAAAGCAAAAAGAGCTACATTAACATTTAAACTTTTCATTTTAATGAAAAATTCAATTAATTCTTTGTCCGTTTCTCCCATTCCGACAATTACATGTGTCGTTATTCTTCCTGGATATTTCTCAGAAGATTCTCTAATTAAATTTAATGTTTTAAAATATTCCCCACCTCTAATTTTTCTAAACAGTTCTGGGTTAACCACATCTACCGAGATTCCAACAGTATCGGCTCCATTGTCAAAGTACATTTTTACCTCACTAAAATTTAAAGCCCTTACAGATACTGAAACCTTGTAATTTTTTAAATATTTCAAAAGTTCAATTAAATCTTTTCGGTAGTCTGGATAACTAACTACCTGAATACAAATTCTTTTCAATTCATTTATTTTTGATAACCTTTCTAATTCATCAATTGAAATTTCTTTCCAAATGATTCTAGAAAGAAATTTATTTTCTACTTTAGCGCTCTTTGCATGACTGCAAAAATGACAATCAAAAACACACTTTCCATCCAGCATAAAATACGCTGTTTCCATTTTTATTTTATTTTTTACTTTTCCTAGCATTCCCAATGTCCCATATGAAGCTCTTAAAATCAATGAAATCACCTCAATAACTTATCCTATTTCTAGAAGTTTCAACCTTTCTCTGTAAATTTCTTTCACTTTATTTAATAGAAATTCGTATTGTTCTGCATTTTTAATGATATATTCTGCATCTTCTCTTGCAACAGCCATGATTTCAACATCATTTACTATATCTGCAACCTTAAATTCTGGCAAACCATGTTGCCTTACTCCAAGAAATTCTCCTGGCCCTCGTAATTTAAGATCAAACTCAGAAATTTTAAATCCATCATTTGTTGAGGCAAAAAATTGTAGTCTTTCCCAGGTCTCTCTAGAAACATCACCTACTGTTAAATAGCAGTAAGATTGCCTTGAACTTCTTCCAACTCTACCTCTTAATTGATGAAGTTGTGCAAGTCCAAATCTTTCAGCATTCTCAATAACCATTACCGTTGCGTTGGGAACGTCAATACCAACTTCAATAACAGTTGTAGAAACCAAAATTTTAATTTCACCCTTTGAAAATTTATACATAACTTCATCTTTCTCCGAATCACTCATTTTCCCATGAATTAACCCCATTGGAATTTCTGGAAAATAATTTTTTGTCAAAGATTCGTACATTGTAGTTGCAGCTTTAACAGCCAATTTATCAGAATCATCAATTAAAGGATATACAATATATGCTTGACCACCTTCTTCAATTTCACTTCTTACAAACTTATATACTTCTTCAATTTTTGATTGATGAACTAAAAAAGTTTTTACAGGTTTTCTACCTTTCGGCATTTCATCTATAATTGAAACATCTAAGTCACCGTAAACGGCAAGAGAGAGAGTTCTTGGAATCGGTGTCGCCGTCATGACAAGCGTATCTACAACTTTTCCTTTGCTTATAAGCTCTTTTCTCTGTTCAACTCCAAATCTATGCTGCTCATCGATAATTACAAATCCTAAATTTTTAAATTTTACATCCTCTTGAATTAATGCATGGGTTCCTATAACAACATCAATATCTCCATCTTTTAATGCATTTTTTATTCTTACTTTTTCAGAATTTGATGTAGCACCTATAAGAAGAGCAACCTTAATTCCAAATTTAACTAAATCATTATACATTTTTTTAAAATGCTGAATAGCAAGGATAGAAGTAGGAGCCATAACTGCTGATTGAAAACCTGCTTCGTAATTATCTAAAATTGCAAGTTCTGCAACAATTGTTTTCCCCGAACCCACATCTCCCTGAAGCAGTCTATTCATTGGTTTTTCAGATTGAAGATCATTTTTTATTTCTTCATACACCCTTTTTTGCGCATTTGTTAACTCAAATGGTAATTCACCGATTAACTTCTTAGAATATTTGCCTGTAAATTCTTTTGGAATCCCACCTATTTTCTCAGTGTTTTTTCTAGAATATAAAAATGCTAATTGAAGGTATAAAATTTCTTCATATGCAAGTCGAAAACGTGATTTTCTTTGATGATACATGCTTTTTGGAAAATGCATTCCGGTATATGATTCGTATATATCCAATAAATCTCTTTTATCTCTTAAATCATCTGGCAAATTTTCTGAATAGTTATAAATTTCATACAAATTTTCTTTCAAAAGATTTCTTATTACATTTTGATTTAATCCTTCAGTTAAAGGATAAATCGGAAAAATCTCACGTGCATTATCTTTTAAAATCTCTATTTCCGGATTCTGTACTTCAAGTGCTCCATAAAAACCTTTTTTTACTGTTCCATACACATACACTTCTTTTCTCAAAAATGTCTTTAAAATATTCTCCATGTAATCTTGATTAAACCATTTTAAAAGAAGTTGATAGATTCCATCTGATAAAACAGCACTTATTATTGTCAAATTCCCTCGTTTTGTTTTTTCAATATTAGTTATTACTCCTTTTGTTACAACTTTTTCTCCCTCTTTTAAAAGCGAGATAGGAATCAATTTTCTTCTATCTTCATAATCTCGAGGAAAAAATTCAAGAAGATCTTCTAGTGTGCTTATTCCAAGTTTACCAAGCTTTTGAGACCTTTTAGGTCCAACTCCTTTAATATATTTTACGGGTGTATCAAGTGGTTTAAGACCTTCTTTTTTTTCAACAGTATATACCAAATGCATTCGCTTAAATCTTTTAATCATTCCTGGTATGTACTTCATTCTTTTCGTTATTCTTTCTTCTGAAATTTTTCGCATTTCCACAATATAATTATAAAAATCCTGAAGTTTCGCTTTTACTTCAGGATCGTTTAACAAAGGATCATCAATTCTTTCATAATTATCTTCAACATATTCTATAAGCGCATTTGGATTATCTAAATAACGTGGTATTTCATCAAAAAAATCCTCAATTAAAAGTGGAATGTACATATCTCACCTCAAAACTTTTTCTTCAACAATCTTTCCACTATCCATTCTAATTATCCTATGTGCCTTTTCAGCAACATTTGGATCGTGGGTAACAATGACAAAAGTTGTTCCAAATTCCTTGTTCATTTCCAGAATTATGTTCATTATTTCTTCACTATTTTTTGTGTCCAAAGCTCCCGTGGGCTCATCAGCCCACACAATTTTAGGATTATTAATTAGTGCCCTTGCAATTGCTACTCTCTGCTGCTCACCTCCGGACATTTCATTGGGATATGCCTTTGCTCTGTGCTCAATATGTAATCTTTCAAGCCATTCATTTGCTTTTTTTCTCACTTCTCCAACAGGATAAGTTTTAGATACCAAAAGCGGAATTTCAACATTTTCAACAGCGGTTAATACCGGTATTAAATTAAAAAACTGAAAAATAAAGCCCATATTTTGAGCTCTAAATTTTGTTTTTTCTTCTTCTTTCATCTTGGTTATATCTTTTCCTAAAACTAAAACTTCACCTTCTGTTGGCGTATCAAGACCTGAAAGACAATTTAAAAGGGTTGTTTTTCCACAACCAGAAGGACCCAAAATTGCAAGAATTTCACCTTCTTCAATCTCAAGTGAAATTCCCTTTAAAGCGGGAAAAGGATTCTTTTTTCCATAAAATTTTTTGAGATTTTTCGCTTTAACTATCATATTATCATCTCCGTGTTATAATCTAATTGTATTATATCACGATAACTGGAGGTACAAAAGTGAAAGTTTCAATTGTTTTAAACGGAAATTTAGAAAAATTAAACCTCAATCAAACTGATTACATTATTGCAGTTGATGGGGGCGCAAATCTACTCTTTAAAAATAATATTTTCCCCAACACCATTATTGGAGATTTAGATTCAATTGATAATAAGAAACTTAATTTCTTCAAAAAAAATGGAGTAGAAATTTTAAAGTTTCCTCAAGAAAAAGATGAGACAGATTGTGAACTTGCAATAAAATATGCAATTTCAAAAAACGCATCAGAAATCGAAATTTTAAATTTCTACGGTGAAAGACTTGACATGGTTTTAGCTTTATTTGGCCTAATGAAAAAATACAATGTAAAAATTATCGCTAAAACTGAAAAAGTTGATATAGGTATTTTAAGAGAAACTTATGAAATGGAAACCAAAAAGGGCGAAATGTGGTCTTTTATTGCACTTTGCAAAGCAAGACTTTCTTTAAGTGGCTTTAAATATGAATTCAATGGATATATGGAATTTAATAATCCAATCGGAATTAGTAATATTACAATTTCAAACAAGATCAAAATTGAAGTTTTTGAAGGTGAGGTGATTTATTTTAGATGGAAAATAAATCCATTGTAATTCTAGGCGCAACCGGTTCTATTGGAACCCAAACCTTGAAAGTTATTAAAAAG